>WNFD01000872.1_pt1 | contig 29986 bp, 23 predicted proteins | sample 5400491 | NCBI WGS metagenome assembly WNFD01 (sample SAMN13153343, study PRJNA577476) | soil metagenome | isolation source: 120 cm saprolite under Douglas fir tree site 2 hole 2 replicate 2 | place: USA:California | collected 2015-04-18
GGAATTGGGGGCTAGCGTACGCCTAGAGCACCAGGTCCAACTCCTCGGGTCGAATGGCCATGGTTGAACGAGATCGGAGACCGGCGAGCGGATGCGGTCCGGTCTCTGGGGTGATCTCCTCCGGCTCTTCCAGCCGCAGCCGCAACAGCTCGGTGATGACGAACTCCGGCCTGATCGGGAGAAGTTCCGACGGAGAGGGCCCGCCGCCGAGCGCGCCCTCCCGTCGGCGCGGTCAGCGCGGCTTCAGGATCGTCTCAAGGGCGAGCTCCCTAATTGCCTGACCGCGCCACCGCCTCAAGGGAATGGCCTCCACAGGCTCACGGACAAAATACGGACAATCCGGGAGGGCAGTCCCTCGCAACCCCGTGATATCTTATGAGCAGCCGGTCGTGGTGCCGCAGGTGATGCACTTGAGGCAGGTGCCGTTGCGCACCATGGTGAACTGGCCGCACTCGCCGCACGGGTCGCCCTCGTAGCCCTTGAGCCGGGCCATCTCGGACGCCGAGAGGCTCTTCATCGCCGCGCCCGGAGGGGCCACCGGCATGGGAGCGACCCCGCCGCTGCCTCCGCGCATGGGCACGATGGTCCGGACGGTGCTGACCTGCGGGGCGGGGGCCACCGGTCGCGCGGCCGGGGGAGCGGGCGTGGCCAGCGGCACCGACACCGGGCCCTCGCCCGGCTTGCTGCCGATGGCGTCCGCGCGCAGGTCCTCGTCGGGCACGTGGGAGAGATCGGTGCGCCCGAGGTAGGTGATGGCCAGCTCGCGGAAGACGTAGTCGATCACCGAGGTCGACATCTTGATGCGGTCGTTGCCCTTCACCATGCCGTTGGGCTCGAAGCGGGTGAAGACGAAGGCGTCCACGAACTCGTCGAGCGGCACGCCGTGCTGCAGCCCGAGCGAGATCGCGATCGCGAAGCAGTTCATCAGGGAGCGGAAGGCCGCCCCTTCCTTGTGCATGTCGAGGAAGATCTCGCCGACCGTTCCGTCCTCGTACTCCCCGGTGCGCAGGTAGACCTTGTGGCCGCCGACCACCGCCTTCTGGGTGTAGCCCTTCCGGCGGTCGGGGAGCCGGTGGCGCTCGCGGAGGTACTGGGTCACCACCCGCTCGGTCATCTTCTCGGCCACCGCCTCGACGTCCGCGGCCACCGAGCGCTCCTCCTCCTCGTCGGTGGTGGAGTTGAGCGGCTGCGAGAGCTTCGAGCCGTCCCGGTAGAGGGCCACCGCCTTGACCATGCCCCGCCAGGCCAGGTCGTAGGCCCACTTCACGTCCTCGATGGTGGCGTCCTGGGGCATGTTGATGGTCTTGCTGATGGCCCCCGAGATGAACGGCTGGGCCGCGGCCATCATCCGGATGTGGGCCTCGGTGGCGATGAACCGCACGCCCCGCTTGCCGCAGCGGTTGGCGCAGTCGAAGATCGCGAGGTGCTCCGCCTGGAGGTGCGCGGCCCCCTCCACCGTCATGGTGCCGCAGCAGTAGTCGTTGGCCGCCTCGATCTCGGCCGCGGTGAAGCCGAGGGCCCGGAGGAGGTTGCCGTTCCACTCCGCGAGCTGCGCTTCGTTCAGACCCAGGTGGGCCGCGATGTAGCCCTCGCCGAGCGTCCAGGCGTTGAAGGCGAAGGAGATGTCGAACGCGGTCTCGATCCCGGCCTCGATCCGCTGCAGTCCCTCGTCGTCGAAGCCCTTGGCGCGGAGGGTGTCGTGGTTGATGAACGGCGCGCCGCGCAGCGTCTTGCGGCCCACGCAGTGGGCCACGATGTCCTCGATCTGGCCCGGGGTGTAGCCGACCGTCTCCAGCGCCACCGGCAGACTCTGGTTGATGATCTTGAAGTACCCGCCGCCGGCCAGCTTCTTGAACTTCACCAGCGCGAAGTCCGGCTCGATGCCGGTGGTGTCGCAGTCCATGACCAGGCCGATCGTGCCGGTCGGAGCCAGCACCGTGACCTGGGCGTTGCGATAGCCGAACTGCTCCCCGAGGGCGACCGCCCGATCCCAGGTCTCACGCGCCGCCTGCAGCAGGGGCGTCGGGCAATGGGCGGGGTCGATGCCGTGCGGGGTGATGCTGAGGCCCTCGTACTCCGCGGCGGGCGTCCGGTAGGCCGCGCGCCGGTGATTGCGCATGACCCGGAGCATGGCGGCCTGGTTGCGCTGGAAGCCGGGGAAGGGGCCCAGATCGCGGGCCATCTCGGCGGAGGTCGCGTAGGCCTCGCCGCACATCACCGCGGTGACCGCCCCGCAGATCGCGGTCGCCTCCGGCGAGTCGTAGGGGATGCCCTTGCGCATGAGCACGGTGCCCATGTTGGCGTAGCCGAGTCCCAGGGTGCGGTAGTCCCAGCTCCGCTGCGCGATGGCCGGGCTCGGGTAGGCCGCCATCAGCACGCTGATCTCGAGCACCGCCGTCCACAGCCGGCAGGCGTGCCGGAAGCCGTCGACGTCGAAGGAGCCGTCCTCGCGCAGGAACTTCACGAGGTTGATCGAGGCCAGGTTGCACGCGGTGTCGTCGAGGAACATGTACTCCGAGCAGTTGTGCACCACCACGCCGCCCGCAACAAAATGCTGGGTGACCTCCTCGGTCAGGTCGAAGACCGGGGCTTCCCCGGCCGGCTCGATGGACGCCACCTCGTCGGTCAGGTCCTCGCCGCCGGCCGGCTCCTCGCCGTTGATGCGGGCGAGGGCGGACGCCTTGGGGCTCTCCGCGTAGAAGCCGATCTCCTGCTCGAAGAGCACGCGGGAGGTCCGGCTGATCCGCAGCGAGTGCGTCGGGTGCGGGCGGGACGGCAGCACCTCGGCGAGCCGCGTGTCCTCGTAGAGCCGGGCCTTGATCCCGAAGCCCAGGAGCAGGAGCTGGGTCTGCTGCAGCAGCTCGAGCGAGGTGGAGTCGAGCGAGATGTAGCGCGACTGCTCGCCGTAGTTGGCCACCTCCGCGTCCGCGGTGAAGAGGCCGCGCAGCACCGAGGCCAGCGCGGGCCGGTTCAGCTCGAAGACCGCCGGGGTGAAGCGGATGTTCGCGGCGCCCTCGTCGAGGACCGCGAACTCCCGGAAGAGGTCGACGGTGGAGGTCTCGCTCAGCATGAGCCGGGCGGTGGCCGCGGTCCGGGTGATGACCCCCGCGCTCTCCGATCGCCCTCCCGCGCCCACCGCCTGCAGGGCGGCCCGCCCGGCGTTGATCGCGCTCGCGACGGCGGCCAGCACCGGCGCCTCGCCCGCGTCGGTGGTGAGCACCAGCGAGTCCTGGGCCCGCCCGCCGATGACCGAGTGCGAGAGGTAGCCCTCCGCGGCCGCCACCCCGATGCCGAGCGCCTGCCCGGTCGAGAGGCTCCGGCGGCCGAAGCCGGCCCCGCGGAGCAGGACGCGATTGCCCGCGGTGAGATCCTGCACCGCCACGTCGCCGCGGCCGACCGTCAGGACCCGATGGTCCCCCGTGATCCGCACCCGGTAGCCGAGGCGCGTCCGCAGGTCGAAGACCGGTTTGGTGCCGGTGGGGAAGATCCGGGTCACCAGGTGCGGCTGCCCGTCGGAGCCGAGCACCTGCGCGGTCCCGCCCACCAGCGCGTCGATGCGCTGCCAGCCCTCGGCGGTGGCGACCAGGGTGTCGCCGGTCACGCACGGGTTGCTCGCGTTGATGCGTCCGTCCTCGGGGCAGGTGTGCCACTCGTTGATGGTCGTGTCGTACTGGACGCCGGGATCGGCGCAGGCCCACGCCGCGTGCGCGATCTCGTCCCAGAGCTGCTCGGCCGGGACGAACCCGGCGCTCTTGCCGTCGGTGCGGCGCTTGAGCTCCCACTGGCCGCGGCGTGCCAGCACGTCGTAGAAGGTGTTGGGCACCCGCACGCTGTTGTTGGAGTTCTGGCCCGAGACCGTGTAGTACGCCTCGCTGTCCCAGTCGGTGTCGTACTCGGGGAAGTCGAGCTCGCGCACGCCCTGGCCGGCCAGCTGCAGCACCCGCTGGATGTAGCCCTCCGGCACCATGACCGCGCGCGCCTCGCGCACCGCCGCGCGCAGCGCCGGGTTCTTGCGGGGGTCGGCCTCGAGACCCGCGGGGGTGCGGGCCGCGCCGAGCACCGACTGGAGCCGGCGCTTGGTCAGGCGGGAGCCGGTCACCAGGGCCGCCACCTTCTGCTCCTCCACCACCTTCCAGCGGATGAAGTTCAGGATGTCCGGGTGATCGAGGTCGAGGATGACCATCTTGGCCGCGCGCCGGGTGGTGCCGCCCGACTTGATGGCGCCCGCGGCGCGATCGCCGATCTTGAGGAACGACATCAGACCCGAGGACTTGCCCCCGCCCGACAGGGGCTCGTTCTCGCCCCGCAGGCTCGAGAAGTTGGTCCCGCTGCCCGAGCCGTACTTGAAGATACGGGCCTCCCGCGTCCAGAGGTCCATGATGCCGCCGTCGTTGACCAGGTCGTCGGCCACCGACTGGATGAAGCAGTTGTGGACGATCACGTTGTTGGAAAGGTACTGGCCGCTCTCGGTCTGGATGTCGTAGACCGGCTGGACCCCCACGCACTCCACGCGAACCACCGCCTCCTCCCGGAGGGGCGCCACGCGCTTGCCCGCGAACTGGTCGGAGCAGGCGATCTCGAGCAGCTCGCGCTTGTCGTCCGAGACGAAGCCGATCAGGTCCCGGAAGCGGGCGCGCGGCTCGGCGTGCGCGATCGAGATCACGTAGGGGGTGCGGCGGCCCTCGCGCGTCTCCGCCCCGCGTCCGACCCGCGAGTAGACGCCCAGGTTGAGCAGGAGCGCCTGGACGCCGTGGGCGAGGCCGGCGGAGGTGGTGGTGAGCGTGATGTCGGCCACGCGCGCCCAGTAGGAGCGCAGCTCGACCGTGCCCTGGGCCTGGAAGAGCGCGCGCAGGTACGCGGCCTGGGCCTCGCGGCCGGCCCGCAGGATCATGGGCGGCACCGCGTGATCCGCGCTCGACCGGAGCAGGCCGTACTTCTCGACGAACGGACGCAGCCGCTCCCCGTAGAGGCGGATGCGGTGGATGTCGAGGCCCGGGGTCCGGGTCTCCATCGACCGGACGTGGTAGTGGACGCCCTCGAAGACGCGGTGCACCCGCTCCACGACGAAGTCCATCTCGTCCTTGTCGATGGTCGTGAACTCGATCGCCAGGCTGTGGTCGGTCGCGAGCCCGTCCTGGCCCACGAAGCCGTCGGCCTGCAGCCACCCCACCAGGGTGGCCTCGTCCATCAGGGAGTCCTGGGAGCCCGAGCGGACCTCGGTCCGGGTGGAGAGGCAGAGCGCCGCGCCCGGCTCGACCTCGTCCACCCGCCGCCAGGCGCCGACGCCGTTGACGATGGCCCAGACGAGATGGTCGCCGGTGGCCTCCACCGCCACCCCGTTCTTGAGCTCGATCCGGAAGACCGCCTTCTCGCCGTTCTCCAGCACCGCCACCACCCGGGTCGTCCCGGCACCCTCCTCGCGGCCGTCGTAGACTTCGAGGCCGACCAGATGCTTGGTCACGATCTGGCCGATGGGCAGGGGGCCCTCGGGGGTCGAGACCAGCGCGTGGTAGGGCTGGCAGGCGTGCGGTTGGGGGCGCTCGTAGGCGGAGCTGGCCCGGGTCAGGATCCCGGTGTCCGGGTCGACGTAGTAGTGGCCCTGGGCGGGCCCGCTGAGGCCGTAGGCGTAGTGAAGGCCCGTGTTGAACCACTGGGGCGAGTTGGGCGCCGCGACCTGGGAGGCGAGCATGGAGCAGAGCTCGTCATAGAAGGCGCGCGCGTCTGATGGAGTGTCGAAATAGCCATATTTCTCGCCCCAGTGCATCCAGCAGCCCGCCAGCCGGTGGAAGACCTGCCGGGCGTCCCGCTCGCCTCCCAGGACGGGCCGCCCCTCCCGGTCGAGCAAGGGCTTGCCGTCCAGGGCGTACTGGGGAACCCCGGACTTGCGGAAGTACTTCTGGGCCAGGATGTCAGTCGCCACCCCGGACCACCCGGCCGGCACCGAGATCCCCTCCTGGCGGAAGACCGTCGAGCCGTCGGGGTTCTTGATCTCCGACACTCGCGGTTCGAACTGGATCCCCGCGTAGGGACTCTGGCCTTCCTTGGTGAACCGACGGGCAACTCTCATGAGCTCCTCCTAGAACCGCTGCTCATCCATGGGTGCGAACGACTTCAGACTGGAAAGGCGGGCTTGCGCGACGCGAGCGCGTCTGGACTCGGAACCGACCGGCATGAACACTTGTTCATATATCTAGTGTGTGCTTGAAAGCGGACCCCAACATATTGCGCCCCGCGAGACCCTGTCAACTAAAAAAGACCCGCACAACCTGCACGCGTCGCGTCAGGCCAAGGCAAGGGAGTCTTAGGTCAGGGGATCAGCAGTAGGAGAGGGATCAGCCGAGCGAGGTTACTACGAGGGACGTGCCGAGCGACCGCGTTCGAGCGCCGGCTTCGCCGGGGCAATCCGAATCCGAGGGAGAGGCCTCGGAGGGGGCCGTAGAGGCCCCCTCCGACTAATAAGGCGCCGGCCCCTTGATCATGTTCTCGCGGCGCTGGAGGTAGCCGTTCCGCACCGCGCTGTAGAGGTCGACGGTGGTCTCCTCGAAGCCCTGGTAGAGGTCCAGGTTGAGGGACCGGTCGTTGATGGTGTTGCCGATCTTCATCCCGAGGCGGGTCCAGATGAAAGGCAGCACGTAGCTGAGCGGGTCCATGGCGCCATCCACCGCAGTCCCGATCCCATCACGCACGGTGAGGGGAGGGAGGAACGGCAGCACCAGGAAGGGCCCGGGATTCACCCCCCAGATCCCCAGGGTCTGCCCGAAGTCGACCCGGGTCTTCTGCAGCCCGAACTCCTGCTTGGCGATGTCGAAGAGCCCGCCGATGCCCAGCGTGCTGTTGATGAGGAAGCGCCCGACCTCGGCGCCGGCGCCCTTGGGCCGCCACTGCAGCAGGTTGTTGACCACCCGCTGGACCACCAGGAGGTTGTCGAACCCGCTGTCGATCATCTGCTGCAGCCGGTCGGGCATGACGAAGTTGTAGCCCTTGGCGACCGGCTTCAGCACGTACTTGTCCATGTTGTAGTTGAACGAGAACATCTTCTCGTTGAACGGCTCCCACGGGTCGTACTCCTCGAGGATGCCCTCCGAGGGCACCACCGGATCGGCCGCGCGCGCCTGGGCCAGCAGGGGCCCGGTGGCCTGGCTCACCAGCAGCGGGCCGATCGACGCGACCATGTAGGAGGGCTGCCGGCCCGCCGTGATTCGCTCGAACGAGGCGGGGGAGAAGGCCACGCTCGCCGCCAGCACCTGCTCGCCCGGGTGCGGCTCGACGGCGGCGCCGGTCGGCTGGCGCTCGGGCGCCAGCGCGGCCGCCACCGGATTCGCCGGATCGGTCGTATCCGTCGGCGCGCTGGTGGCCGCGAGCAGTGACTCGCTCTTGAGCCCACCCCCGAGCGTGCCGCAGCCCCCGAGAGCCAGGCCCAGAACCGCCATCACCACTGCTGCCCGTCGCATGCCGAATCCGAAGCGCACCGTGTCTCTCCCTCCAGGATGCCGATTGGGGTGGCTCACCAGCCCGCCGCTCGAGGCCGACGCGGCCGGGGCACCAACGGGAGCAAGGCAGGTGCCAGAGCGCATCAAGCCCGAGCATAGGGTATCGAGCGACACTGTTTCAAGCACTTTCCCTGTGACACGCCGTCGCGTCGGGCCCCTACCTATAGTCGTGGGCCGCGCACGATTTGCCGCCGCGCTCCCGAATCCAGTCCCCGGGGCGTTGACAGGCCGGGACCTGCGCGATTAGATGCTGGCGCGGTCGCGGGATCCTGGGTGGTGCGATGCGAGAAAGGTGGCCGAGATGATCGAGCTGACGCTGGACATGGCGGAGCGCGCGGCACTGGCGGCGCGGGAGAAGGCACGGGCCCTCGGCACACCGATCACGGTGACGGTGGTGGACGAGGCGGGTCGCCTGGTGCTGTGCGCGCGCGGCGACGGCACCGGCTTCTTCACCCCCGAGACCTCGCGGGCCAAGGCGCTCGCCGCGGCGAACTTCCGCATGTCGACCGCGGAGCTGGCCGAGCGGGTGCAGAAGGGCTCCCCGTTCTGGACTCACGTGGGGAGCGCGATCCCCGGGCAGATCCTGGCGAGCCACGGCGCGGTGCCGATCGTGGTGGGCGGCCGCGTGATCGGCGCGATCGGCTGCGGCGGCGGCACCGGCGAGCAGGATCAGGAGTGCGCGGCGGCGGGCGCGGCGGTCCTCGCCTGAGGGCTAGGGCTAGAGCTTCACGAGCGCGTCGAGGACGGTCACGCCCTCGCCGCGCCGGCCCACCAGGACCGGGTTCAGGTCGATCTCGCTGACCACGGGGCCGAGCGCGCGCGCCGCCTCACCCAGGCGCTCCAGCAGGGCGACCGCCGCGGGCAGGTCGAGCGGCGCGCTGCCGCGCACGCCGTCCCACAGCGCGCCGATGCGCAGCGCGCGGAGCGCCTCCTGGGCCGCCGCCGCGTCGATCGGCGGCAGCAGCAGCCGGAAGTCGCGCAGCACCTCGATGAGCACGCCCCCCGATCCCACCATGACCACCGGGCCGAACACCGGATCGATCTTCACCCCGAGGGCCAGCTCGAGCGCGCCGCGGGCCTGACGCTGGATCACGAAGCCCTCGACGGGGACGCCGGGCGCTTTCGCCCGAACCTCCGCGTCGATGCGCCGGCAGGCCTCCGCGACCGCGGCGCGGTCGGGCAGCCCGAGCACGACGCCGCCCACGTCGGACTTGTGGGGCAGGGCGGCGGAGCAGATCTTCACGACCACCGGGTAGCCCACCTGATCTGCCGCGTCGGGCGCCGCCGCGGCGGCGGTGACGAACACGGTGTCCACCAGGGGCAGGCCGTAGGGCGCGAGCAGGCGCTGGCTCTCCCACTCGTTGAGGAACTGCCCGGCGGCCCGGCCCCCCGGGAGCGCGGGCGGCGCGGCAGGGGCAGGTGGGGTCTCGGTGACCCGCGCGAGCCAGCGCGAGCGCCGCGCGGTCGCCCGCGCCAGGCAGGCCAGCGAGCGCAGCGCCACGCTGCCGTCCTCGAAGGCGAGCACGCCGCCGGCCCGGAAGGCGTCCACCACCGGCCGCTGCGGGCAGCTCACCGCCACGACCTTCGGGGTCCGCCGGGCGACCGCGGCGACGTCCTGGACAAGCCGACCCAGGTCGGTCGCGGCGCCGAGCAGGGCGATCTGGAAGACGATCGCGTCGACGCCCGGGTCGGCCTCGAGCGCGGGCAGCACGCGGGCCAGCATGCCGGGGTCGGTGAGCATCTGCGCGGTGAGGTCGACCGGGTTGGCCGCCGCCGCGAAGTCCGGCAGGGCGGCGCGCAGGGCCGCGGTCGTCTCGGGCGTGAACTCGGCGGGCACCAGGCCCAGGTCCACGCAGAGATCGACCGAGAGCACGCCGAGCCCGCCCGAGTTGGACAGGATCGCGACGCGCGGTCCCGCCTCCTTGTAGCGCAGGAAGGCCTGGGGCAGGGCGAGGAGCTCGGCCGGATCGGCGCAGCGGATGGCGCCCCAGTCCGCGAAGACCGCGTCGTAGACCGCGTCCTCGCCGGCGAGCGCGCCGGTGTGCGAGGACGCGGCGCGCCGGCCCACCGCGCTGCGGCCCGACTTCAGCACGAAGACCGGCACCCCGCGGCGATGGGCGCGCGCGAGCGCGTCGCGGAGGCGGCCCGCGTCCTTGACGTCCTCGAGATAGGTGCACGCCACGCGCGTCTCGGGATCCTCGACCACCTCGGCCAGGATCTCGGCCGCCTGCACGTCGGCCTCGTTGCCGGTGCTCACCCAGTAGTTGAGGCCGAGGCCGGCCGCGCGCGCCATCTCGTAGATCATCCCGGCCATCGCCCCACTCTGGCTCACCATCGCGATCGGGCCGGTCGCGAGCCCGATGTCGAGGAAGGGCGACGCGAAGGTCGCCACCAGGCGCGAGGGCAGGTGGGCGAAGCCCTGGCAGTTGGGCCCGATGATGCGGAGCCCGGTGCGCTCGGCCAGGGCACGCAGCCGGGCTTGGGCCTCGCGCCCGGCCCGGCCCACCTCGGCGAAGCCGCTGCTGAACACGATGGCGGCCCGGATGCCCTTGGCCGCCGCGGCTTCGAGCGCCTCGAGCACGCGCTCGGCCGGCACCACCACGACCGCGAGATCGACCTCGCCGGGGATCGCGGCCACCGAGGGAAAGGCGGGGAGCCCCTGCACGGTGGAGCGCGAGGGATTCACCGGGTACACGCGGCCGGCGTAGCCGTGGCGGAGCAGGAACGCGAGCGGCCGCCCGCCGATCTTGACCGGATCGTCGGAGGCGCCCACCACCGCGATGGCGCGAGGCCGGAACACCGCGCTGAGGTCGCTCACGGAGCGGAAGTATAGCCGAAGGTCACCTCACGGCTCGACCGCACGATACAGCGTGTATGATCGGCGCGAGAGCATGGCGCGCTGGGACCTCCGCTTCTCGCTCGTCGTCGCGGCGAGCCTCACGGTGCTGGTGGGCCTGGTGGCCGACCTGGCCCTCGACGCGGGCCGCCCGTATCCCGGCTTCTTCGCCGCCCCCGACTTCCGCCTCTTCCCCGCCGAGCCCGACGCGCGCGCGGCCGGCCTGCGCCAGGGCGATCGCCTGGTCGCAGTCGACGGCGCCTCGCCCCTCACGCTGGCCGCGCGGGTGCGGGCGGCCGCCGGGCCGATCCGCTACGAGGTCGAGCGGGCCGGCGGGCGGCTCTCCGTCGAGCTCGCGCCGCGGCCGCTCAGATGGGCCCGGCTGATCGACCGTTTCGGAATCTATGTGCTCGTCTCCGCGATCATGCTGGGGGTGGGCGCCCTGGTCTACGTGCAGAACCCGGCCGCCGCCCCCAACCGGCGCTTCCTCCTCTACATGTGCCTCTGGGCGGTCTCGAACGTGGCGGTCCCGGCGGCGGTGCTGGGCGCGCGCACCTCCGCGGCGACGGTGGTGGGCCTGGTCGCGCCGCTCCTGTCCATCCACGGCTGGGTCTTCTTCCTGACCTACCCGGCCAATCCGGCGCGGGAGCGCTGGCTCGAGCGCCACCGGGCGATTCCGCGGCTCTACCGCCTGGCGCTGGCCCTCGGCGTGGTCGGCGCGCTCGCCTATGTGCTGATCGTGTGGCGGGCCCCCGCGCTGCTGGTCGACGGCTGGATCTACCCGGCCTCCGCCGCGGTGCTCTCGCTCCTGAGCGCGCTGTCGTTCCCGATCAAGGTGGGCGCGCTGCTCGACACCAAGCGGCGGGCCGCCTCGCCGCTCATCGACCAGCAGACCACCGTGCTCCTGCTGGGCATCGCGATGGGGCTCGGCGGGTGGCTCTGCCTGATGCTCTGGCCGCTCCAGCAGCTCTACGTGAGCCCGGTGGACCCGCAGGTGGGCTCGGCCTTGATGCTGCTCTACCCGACGGCCATCGGCTACGCCACCGTGCGCTACCGGCTCTTCGACGCCACCGTGGTCATCCGGCGCTCGGTCATCTACACCGGGCTCGCCGGCCTGATCACCGGAGCGTACGCGCTGCTGCTGGCGGGAGCCAACGCGCTGCTGGCCCAGGCCGACCTCACCCGCTCGCCGTGGTTCTCGGCCGGCTTCATGTTCCTGGTGGCGCTCCTCTTCAACCCGCTGCGGGAGCGGGTGCGGCGCGCGGTGGACCGGACGTTCTTCCGCGAGCGCCACGACTGGGTGCAGGCCATGCGCACGCTGGCCCGCTCGATGTCGAGCCTGCTCGACCTCGAGGAGATCACCCGCCGCCTCACCACCACCATCGAGTCCGCCATGCACGTGCGGACCGTCCGCCTGCTCGTGGACGGCCTGCCGCGCGACGTGCTCGCCGCCCTCGAGATCGCGCCGGGCGCGCTCTCCCGCTACCAGGTCGCCGCCGATCCGCGCTTCGCGGCGGCGGGCGGCGCCGCGCTCGGGGCCTATCGGGCCCTCGGCGCGGAGGTGGTGGTGCCGCTGCGCTTCCAGGCCCAGCTGCGCGGGCTGCTCGTGCTGGGGGCCAAGCAGTCGGAGGCGGCCTACACCGGCGAGGATCTCGAGATGCTGGAGGCGCTCGCCGACCAGGCCGCGGTCGCGGTGGCCAACGCGGAGGCGCACCGGCAGGTGCTCGAGTACGCGGAGCAGCTCGAGCGCAGCCTGCTCATCCGCAGCAGCCTCGCCAAGTTCGTGCCGCGGCGGGTGCGCCAGCTGATCGAGGAGTCGCCGGAGGCGCCGTCACTCGAGAAGCGCGAGACCGACGTCACGGTGCTCTTCGCCGACATCAGCGGGTACACGCGGCTCTCCGCGCGGCTTCAGCCCGACGACCTGGCCGCCCTGGTCGAGCGCTACTTCGGCGCGTTCCTCGACGAGATCGTCAAGCACGGGGGCGACGTCAACGAGACCGCGGGCGACGGCCTGATGGTGATCTTCCACGAGGGCGAGCACGCCCGCGCCGCGGTGGAGGCGGCGCGGGCGATCCAGCGACGCGCGGCCGAGATCGGCGCCGAGCTGGCCCATCGCTTCGACCCGGTGGCGATGCACGTGGGGATCAACACCGGGCCCGCGCTCCTGGGCGCGACCAAGATCGAGGGCAGCGCGGGGACCCGCTGGACGTACACCGCCTCCGGCATGACCACCAACATCGCGGCGCGCCTGTCCGCGCAGGCCAGCGACGGCGAGATCGTGCTCAGCGAGCCGACCCGGCTGCGCCTGAGCGCCGACCTCGCGGTCGAGGACCTGGGTGTGCGCGAGCTGAAGAACGTGGACACGCCGCTCAGACTCTACCGCCTGCGGTGACGCGGCTCGGCTGGCGCTTCCCGGCCGGGAGCCGTCTTGACGGACGGGGGGATGCGCCTATAGAATGACGCACCGCGATCGACCGCCGACGTCCGGTGCGGAGTCCCGACGGATCCCTGAAGTCCATCGAACCCGAGGAGGAACCAACACAATGGAATTGACCCGACGCGACCTGCTCAAGGGGGCGGCAGCCCTGGGCGCCGCCGCCGCGGTGCCGCTGACCGCCGGTGGCCCCGCGCTGGCGCAGACCACCCAGAAGAAGGAGCTGATCACCGCCCAGAGCGGCGACGTCTCGAAGTTCGACCCGCACTACAGCACCTCGTCGAACGACGTCCGCGTCTCGTTCAACCTCTTCGACAATCTCACCAGCCGCCATCCGGACGGCAAGCTCTACCCCGGCCTCGCCACCGAGTGGAAGCTCGAGGGGCCGACCACGTGGCGCTTCAAGCTGCGGCAGGGCGTGAAGTTCCACAACGGCGACCCGCTCACCTCGGCCGACGTCAAGTACAGCATCGAGCGCACCTACGATCCGGCGGCCAAGACCATGGTGGCCACCGTCTTCGGCACCATCGAGAAGATCGACGCGCCCGACGCCTCCACCGTCGTGATCACCACCAAGAAGCCGGACCCGCTGCTCGCGGCGCGGCTCGCCTTCTACGGTGGGCAGGTCGTGCCGAAGAAGTACCTCGAGTCGGTCGGCAACGACGCCTTCAACGCCAAGCCGGTCGGCTCGGGCCCGGTGCGCTTCACCTCCTGGGTGAAGGACGACCGAGCCGTCCTCGAGGCCAATCCCGACTACTGGGGCGGCAAGATCGACATGGACCGCTGGATCATGCGGCCGATCCCGGAGACCGCGCCGCGGATCGCGGCGCTGTTGAAGGGCGAGGTCGACGCGATCACCCAGCTCCCGCCCGACCAGGAAGAGCGGGTGGCCGGCAACGCGTCGACCCGGGTCGCGGGCGCGCTCTACGCGGGCCTCTACGTGCTCGCGGTGAACAGCAAGCGGCCGCCGCTGGACAACCCGCTCGTGAAGCAGGCGCTCTCGCTCGCCATCGACCGCGAGTCGATCGTGAAGGAGCTATGGCGTGGCCGCGGCGTGGTGCCGAACGGCCCCATCGCCAAGGGCGACAACCACTTCGACGCGAGCCTGCCCCCGCTGCCCTACAGCCCGGCGGAGGCGAAGGACCGGTTGAAGAAGGCGGGCTACAAGGGCGAGGAGATCTTCATCGAGACCACCGTCGCCTACGTGTCGCAGGACAAGGCGATGGCGGAGGCCATCGCGGCCATGTGGAAGGACGTGGGCGTCAACGTGAAGGTGGAGGTGATCGAGTACTCGGTGCGGGCCCAGAAGAACCGCGAGAAGAGCTTCAAGGGCGTGTTCTGGTCGGACCCGACGTCCACCCTCAGCGATCCGGACGGGATGATGTGGCGCCTCCTGGGGCCGGGCGGCCCGCAAGACTACTGGCGCGAGGCCAAGTTCGACGAGCTGGGCAACGCGGCGCGCTTCAGCGTGGACGAGAAGTTCCGCGGGCAGGCCTACAAGGAGATGACCAAGATCTTCCTGGAGCACCTGCCGTGGCTGCCGGTCATCCAGCCCTACGAGGACTACGGCATCCAGAAGTACATCGATTTCACGCCGAACCCGAACCAGCAGTTCGAGATCCGTCGCTTCAACTTCAAGTTCCGCCGCGCGTAGAGTCAGTCCCCCTCACCCTGCCCTCTCCCCCGGAAACGGGGGAGAGGGTGGCGGCGAGGCCCGATATGCGCGGATTCGTCCCGTTCCTCGGTCAGCGCCTCTTCCGCGCCCTCATCGCGCTCTGGCTCGTGTCCACCGTGGTCTTCGTGGTCATGCGCCTGTCCGGCGATCCGGTGCCGCTGCTCCTGCCCCCCGACGCGCCCACCAGCGAGATCCTGCGCGTCCGGCGCGAGCTGGGCCTCGACAAGCCGCTGCCCGCCCAGTACGTGATCTTCCTCGGCAACCTCGCCCGCGGCGACTTCGGCCGCTCCATCCATTTCCGCGAGCCCGCGTTCAACGTGGTGCGCGGCTACCTGGCCGCCACCCTCGAGCTGGGGCTCACCGCGTTCGTCCTGGCCGCCCTGATCGCGGTGCCGATCGGCCTCTTCTCCGCGATGCGCCGCAACACCCTGGTGGACCACGTGGCGATGGGCCTGGCCCTGATCGGGCAATCGGCGCCCACCTTCTTCCTGGGCATCCTGTTCATCCTGCTGCTGTCGCTCAAGGCGGATCTCTTCCCGACCTCCGGCCGCGGCGACTGGCGCAATCTCGTACTGCCCGCGCTGACCCTCGGCGCCTTCACCATGGCCTCGATCGCGCGGCTGACGCGCTCCGCGGTGCTCGAGGTCCTGGGGGCCGACTACATCCGCACCGCGCGGGCCAAGGGCGTGGCGGAGGCGTGGGTCGTGGCCAAGCACACGCTGAAGAACGCGGCGATCCCCATCGTGACCATCACCGGGCTGCAGTTCGGCACCCTGCTGGGTGGGGCGGTCGTCACCGAGACCGTGTTCTCGTGGCCGGGCATCGGGCGGCTCGCGGTGCAGTCGATCTACAATCGCGACTACGCGGTGGTGCAGTGCACCGTCTTCCTCGCCGCGCTGATGTTCGTGGTGATCAACTTCTTCGTCGATCTCGTCTATGGCGTCCTCGATCCCCGCATCCGCGCCGGCTGACGCGGTGCTCGCCGCGCCCGCGGCCCGGGTGAAGGCGCGCCGGCGCCGGACCCCGGGCCTGGTGCTGCTCGGGGTGAGCTTCGTGGCGGTGCTGCTGCTGGTGGCGGCCGCCGCGCCCCTGCTCGCGCCGCAGGACCCGATCCGCCAGAGCCTCCGCGGCCGCCTCAGCCCGCCCACCTGGAGCGGGACCGACGGGCGGGCCCACCTGCTCGGCACCGATCACCTCGGGCGCGACGTGCTCTCGCGGGTGATCTTCGGCTCGCGGGTGTCCCTCGTGATCGGCTTCTCCGCGGTCCTGGTGGGCGGGGTGCTCGGCTCGGCGGCGGGCCTAGCCGCCGGCTTCAGCCGCGGGCGCATGGACGCGGTGATCATGACGGTGGCCGACGCGCAGCTCGCGTTCCCGTTCATCCTGCTCGCCATCGGCATCATCGCGGTGCTGGGTCCGAGCTTTCCCACCCTGGTGGTGGTGATCGGGCTCTCCGGCTGGGTCTCCTACGCGCGCATCCTGCGCTCGCAGGTGCTGGTGCTGCGCTCGCGCGAGTTCGTGGAGTCGATCCACGCCCTCGGCGGCTCGCTCGCCCGCGTCGTGCTCCGCCACGTGCTCCCCAACGTGCTCTCCTCCATCGTGGTCATCGCGACGCTCGAGCTGGCGCGGGCCATCGTGCTCGAGGCCACGCTGTCGTTCCTGGGCCTGGGCATCCAGCCGCCGACTCCGTCGTGGGGCGGGATGGTGCAGGAGGGGCGCGAGTACCTCGACTCGGCGTGGTGGATCTCCACCTGTCCCGGGATCGTGCTCATGGTCACCTCCATCGTGGTCAGCCGCACCGGCGACTGGCTGCGCGACGTGCTGGACCCGACTCTCCGCGGGGAGTAGGGCGGAAAGGATCTCCACCATGCCGGTCACCGCTTTGATCGAGTACGGGGCGGCCAGCCCCGAGGTGCGCGCGGTCTACGACGACATCATGGTCACCCGCAAGACGGACTGGATCAACAACTTCTGGAAGGCGCTCGCCAACCACCCGCCGACGCTTCGCCGCACCTGGGAGTCCATCAAGCAGATCATGGTCGCGGGCTCCCTCGACCCCCTCACCAAGGAGATGGTCTACCTCGCGGTCAGCGCGGCCAACGGCTGCGACTACTGCATCGCTTCGCACACCGCGGGCGCGCGCCGGGCCGGCATGAGCGAGGCGATGCGGGGCGAGCTGCTCGCGGTGGTGGGCATGGCCTGCGAGACCAACGCGCTGGCCAACGCCTATCAGGTGCCGGTGGACGAGCGGTTCCGCGACCCGACCTGAGCGTCGGCCGGGGCCCCGCGCTCGAGGCGCAGGTCGGCCAGGGTGTGTCCGGCCAGGGCGGCCAGCACCACCGCCCCGCCCCCCAGCGACGGCAGCCCCGGGTTCTCCCCGAGCGCGAGCCACACCCAGACCGGCCCCAGCACGCTCTCGAGCACCGCGATCAGCGAGGCCTCGGCCACCGGGATGCGGCGCGCGCCCGCGGTGAACATGATCATGCCGAGCCCGAGCTGGCCCGCCCCGAAGAGGGCCAGCAGCGTCAGGTCGCCCGCGCCCGCCGCCCCGGGCGTGGCGGCCACCGACGCGATCGCGCTCGTGAGCGCGGCGGCCAGCGCGGCGGCGGGCAGCATCTGCACCTGACGCCGGCGGCGCAGGAGCACGGTGGCCAGCGCGAAGGTGAACGCCACCGCGAAGGCGAGCAGGTCGCCGCCGAGCGACCCGCGGGCCGGCGTGGAATAGAAGTAGCGCGAGACCATGACCGCGGTGCCGAGCAGCGCCACGCCCATGGCGAGCCAGGTGCGGCCGGCCACCCGCTCGCCCATCCAGATCCAGCCGAGCAGCCCGGCGATGAACGGGCTCAGGCTCTGGATGATCAGGACGTTCGCGACCGAGGTGTGGTGGAGCGCCAGGATGAAGCACGTCGAGCCGATGGCGAAGCACATCGCCATCCCGATCCCGGCTCCGCCCATGCCCGCGAACACTCCCGGGGTGCGCCGGCCCTCGCGCACCGCGGTCACCGCGACCAGAAACGCGGCGCAGAAGAGCCCCCGCCAGAAGACGGTGGTCCAGGGATCGGTGCCCACGCTGCGGGCCATCAGCCCGCCCAGGCTCCAGAAGATGGCCGCCGCCGCCACCAGGAGCCGGCCGCGCCGACGGAAGCGGGCGCCGTCCGCGAGCGCCGGGTGGCTCATCGGGCGAGCGCCACGCAGGCCACCCCGGCCAGCACCACCGCGGCGCCCGCGAGCCGGCGCGCCCCCGCGCCCTCGTTCATCCACGCGGCGCCGATGATCGCGGAGAGCACGATCGACATCTCGCGGGCCGCGACCACGTAGCCGGTCTTCGAGAGCTGGAAGGCGAAGAGCACGAGCAGGTAGGCGGTCGGGCTCATCAGCGCGGCGGCCACGATGGTCGCGCGGTTGCGCCGCCATTCCCCGCGCAGCGCGTCCCGGCGGGCGACCGCCACCGGGGCGAGCAGGACGCAGGAGCCCACCTCCATCAGCCAGATGTAGGCGAGCGGGCTGATGCGGGAGATCCCGGCCCGGTCGAGCAGCGAGTAGGCCGCGATCAGCACGCCGGTGGCGAGCGCCCAGCCGGTGCCCGAGCGGTGCCGCGGCGCCGGGGGCCACGCCCCGGGGCGCCCGCGCAGGCCCCGGTGCACGAGGAAGATGCCGGCCGCCACCAGGATCACTCCGAGTGTGCCGAGGGGCGACAGGCGCTCGTCGAAGAGCACGAAGGCGGCCATCGGCACGAGCGCGACCCCGAGTCCGCGGGCGATGGGGTAGACGAGGGAGAAGTCGCCCGCCGCGTAGGCGCGCCCGAGCGAGAAGAAGTAGAGCGCGTGGAGGATGACGGTGCCGATCACGAACGGGATGGCGGCGGCCCGGAAGCCCTCGCGGGCCAGCGCGGCGAGGGCGATCGGGGCGTAGAAGCCGGAGGCGACCACGCCCACCCACCAGAGGAACAGCACCGGCTCCCCGGCGCGCTTGGCGAGCGCGTTCCATCCCGCGTGGAGTACGGCCGCGCCGGCGACGAGAAGGAGGGCGGCGACGGTCACCGGGACAGGGTAGGGGTTTCCCCGGACGACGCCAAGCGATTACTATGGAGAGCGCTTCCATGGCCTATTCCCTCCGGCTCATCGAGGACCGGCTCGCCGCGAACGCGACCGCTCCCGTCTCCCGCGCTCCCCGCGTGCTCTACGCGGTCGAGGGCGCGCTCCTCGCCGACGGAGCCTCCGAGCCGGCGCGCGCGGTGGGGCCGGGGGCCGGCCGCGCCCGGGCCGCCGCGACGCCGGCGCGCGTCTACCGGGTCGAGCTGGTGCGGCAGCCGCCGCCGCCCGCGGGTGGGCGGGTCCTGGTCGAGCATCCGATCGACCTGGCCGGGGGCACGGGCCGGGCCGGGGGCACGGGCTGGCTCATGCGCTGTGACCGGGTGGACTTCGATCCGGGCGGCGTCGCGCCGCCGCACCGGCATCAGGGCGGCGGCATCCGCTGTCTCCTGCAGGGCCGCCTCGAGGTGACGGTGGGCGCCGGCGCGCCGCGCGCGGTCGCGCCGGGGGAGGCCTGGTTCGAGAGCGGGCGCGAGCCGGTGCTGGCCGTCGCCGCGCGCGACGGGGAGACGAGCTTCATCCGGGTCTCGATCCTGCCCGCGGCGATTCGCGGGCGGTCCTCGATCGTCTACGTGGATCCCGCCGCTGCGGCGAGGGGCCGGCCGCGGCGCTATACCGTCTACGTGGACGAGCCGATCGCGCCCTGACCATGCGCGTCCTGATCCTGACCGCCAGCTACGGCTCCGGCCACGCGGAGGCCGCGCGCAGCCTGGCCGCCGCCTTCGTGAGCCGCGGGACCGAGCCGGTGGTGGTGGATCACTTCCGCGAGCTGGTGCACCCGGTCTTCGCCCGGGCGAGCGGGGCGACGTATTACTGGCTCCTGCGCCACGCCCCGTCGCTTTGGGCGCTCGGCTACACGCTCGGGGACCGGCTGGGCCCGGACTCGCCGCTCGCGTTCGGGGTGCCGCGCCTCGGCATGATGCGCCTCGGCCGCCTGCTCGACACGATGCGGCCGGACGCGGTGGTGACCGTCCACGCCACGCCCGCGGCCGGGATGGCGGCGCTCGCCGCCTCCGGGCGCGCGCTGCCGCCCCACACCACCGCGGTCACCGACTTCGTGGCCCACAGCCAGTGGATGCCGCGCCCGGTGGACCGCTACTGCGTGGCCGCGGAGGAGGTGCGGAACGAGTTCGTGGCGCGCGGCATCCCGCCCGATCGCGTGGTCGTGACCGGCGTCCCGGTGCGAGAGGAGTTCTCGCGCCCGGTCGAGGGGACGGCGGCTCGTCAGGCCTGGGGTCTGGCCCCGCGGCTGCCCACCGTGGTCGCGATGGCCGGGACCCAGGGCTCGCTCGGCCGGCTGCACGACGTCGTCCTCGCGCTGCTCACGGTCGAGCGTCCGCTGCAGGCGGTGGTGGTGGCGGGGCGCGACGAGCGTCTGCGCGCGCGGCTCACCCGCCTGGCCGCGGGCAGCCCGGTGCGGGTGGTGGGCTACGTCGAGGACGTGCGCACGCTGCTGGGCGCGGCGGATCTGCTCGTGACCAAGGCGGGCGGGATGACCCTGGCCGAGGCGACCGCGACCGAGGTCCCCCTGCTCCTCTACGGGAGCCTGCCCGGCCAGGAGATCGGCAACGAGCGCTTCGCCTCTCGCGCCGGCATCGCGCTGGTGGCCCGCTCGCGCGGCGAGCTGCGCCGTCTCCTCGCCCGCGCGCTCGCCGACCCGGACACCGTCGAGCGGATGCAGGGCTCGCTGCGCCGTCTCCGCCGACCGGACGCGGCGGCGCACATCGTCGACCTCGTCCTCGACCAGATCGCGACCCGCCGGAGAGGCTGACGTGTCGCAGTTCACCTTCTGCTTCGAGAGCGGCGACCGCGCGCTCCGGGAGGGGCGCTACGCGGACGCCGAGCAGGCGCTCGCGGCGGCGCTGGCTCTCGATCCCCGCAGCGTCAAGGCGCAGTTCAAGCTCGGCCTCACGCTCGAGCGCCAGCGCAAGTGGGCCCCCGCGGAGACCGCTTTCCGGGCCGCCATCCGGGGCAAGCGCGATCACGCCACCGCCTGGCTGCGCCTCTCCGCGGTGTGCCGTCGTCTCGGCAAGGTCCGGGAGGAGGAGACCGCCGCGCGCGAAGCGGTGCGCCTGGCCCCGCGCAGCAGCGAGGCGCACCACGGCCTCGCGGTGACCCTCGCGCGCCTCGGGCGCGCGGAGGAGGCGGTGGCCGCCTTCGAGGAGACGCTCCGGCTGGCCCCCTCGAGTGCGGTCGCCCACGCCGGACTCGGCGCGGCGCTCACCACCCTGGGCCGCCACGGCGACGCGGCGGCGGCCTTCGGCCGCGCCGCGCGCCTCGATCCCACCTCGTACAAGGCGCACCTCCAGCACGCGGAGGCCCACCGGCGCCAGCGCCGCTGGGCGGAGGCGGCGGACGCCTACCGGGCGGCGGCCGCGCTCCGGCCCGCGGTGCCCGCGCTCCACGGGCGCCTCGGGCTCATGCTGGAGCGGCAGCGCCGGTACCGCGAGGCGGTGGCCGCCTACACGCGCGCGGCCCGACTCGACACCGCCGGCGCCCGCTGGCGCGCGCGCCTCGGTGGCGTGCTCGAGCGCCAGGGCCGCTTCGGCGACGCGGAGGCCGCGCTGCTCGAGGCGCTGCGCCGGGAGCCCGACCGCCTCGACGCGCACCTGAGCCTGGCGATGATCTACCGCCGCCAGGGCAAGTGGGGCGACGAGGCGCGCGTGTACGAGCGGGCCATCGGCCTGAAGCCGGGCGACGCCCATCTCCACGCCGACCTCGGCCTGGCCCTCGAGGCCCAGGGGCTGCTCGCGCTCGCCGAGGGACAGTTCCGCCGGGCGCTCGCGCTCGCCCCCGAGAATGCCGACCTGCACGTGGAGCTCGGGATCGCGATGGGCCGCCAGGGCCGCCACGCGGAGGCGGAGGCCGCGCTCCGCGAGGCGGTGCGCCTGAACCCCCAGGATCTGGTGGCCCGCGCGAACCTCGCCCTCGGTCTCGGGCGCCAGGGTCGACACGCGGAGTCGGAGGCGGCGTACCGTCAGGCCTTGGCGCTCAAGGCGGACGCCGCGCCGCTCCATCGCGGGCTCGGCATGGCGCTGTACTCCCAGGGCAAGCGCACCGAGGCGGAGGCCGCCTTTCGCGAGGCGGTCCGCCTCAAGCCGAGCTACGCGCGCGCCTGGGGCGACCTGGGCGAGCTGCTGACCGAGACCGGACGCCACGCCGAGGCGGTGGAGGCCTTCCGGGAGGCCATCGCGGTGAAGCCCGGGCGCATCGCCTCGCACCGGGGCCTGGGCGCCGCGCGCCTCCTGCAGGAGCGTCCCGACCTGGCCGAAGCCGCGTTCCGCGGCGCGCTCGCGCTCCGGCCGGACGACTCGCAGAGCCACTTCGGCCTGTGGACCGCGCTCGAGCGGCAGGGGAAGCTCGTGGAGGCGGAGGCCGCGTACCGGGACGCCACCTCGGTGAGCGCCGATCTGGCGGAGGCCCACGCCCGGCTCGGAGAGCTGCTGGCGCGGCAGGGTCGCTGGCGGGAGGCCGAGACCGCCTACCGCGAGGCGCTGCGGCGGTCGCCCGACGACGCGCGCTCGCGCGTCGCGCTCACCGCGGTGCTGCGGCGATCCCGCGGCTAGGTATCGGTGGGATCGATCTCGATGTTGGTGATGCGGAGGTAGCTGACCGCCACCCGCTCGTCGCCCTGCTCCAGCAGCACGCCGTCGTCGGCGATCTGGGCGAGGCTGCCCTTGATCGGCTCGGTGGAGTTCTTCACCGAGATGAGCACCGCGCGACCGAGGTGACGCTGGGCCTCGGCCTGCCACATCGTCTTCTGCACCTCGTCGAAGACGCCGGCGGCCTGGCGGGCCGCGGAGGCGGCCCGGCTCGCGGCGGTGATGGTGCCGAGACCGGGGATCAGCAGGCCGCCCGGAAAGACCGCCGCGGCCGGGCTGTTGCCCGACCCGGTCGCCGCCGGCCTCGCCGCCGCGTCGCCGCCGGCCCCGGGGGTCGCGGACGCCGCCGCGGTGGTCCCGGTCCGTCCGGCGCTGTCCTGTTGCTCCTCGAGGTAGCGCAGCACCTCGGACAGGCGCGCCATCAGGTTCGAGAAGATGAAGAGCCCGACGAGCGCGCAGGCCAGCGCCACCCCGAGTCCCATCTGGGCCTCGGTCAGCTTGAGCTGGTTCAGCGCGTAGAGGGTGTAGGTGAAGAGCAGGAGGGGAATGACGGCCGTCAGCGCGAAGACGATCGAGGCCGCGTTCCGGAGGGTATACGTCCGCCCTCTACTCATGGTGTCCCAAATCTAGCGCGCCCGGCCTCGCGCCCCAAGTTTTGAGAGAGCCGGCCCCGGTGGCCACCCCCCGGGCTTTGGGCCCGCGTGATAGTATCCGACCGCAACCATGAGCCCCACCCGGCGCACCCTGCGCGAGATGCGCGGCCTCGTCTTCGACCTCGACGGGTGCGTGTGGACCGGTGATGTCCTCACCCCCGGGGCCGCCCAGGTGCTCGCCCTGATCCGCCAGCAGGGCAAGTCCCTCTGCTTCCTGACCAACAACTCGCGCGCCCGGGCCCGGACCATGCAGGCCAAGCTCGTGCGCTTGGGCGTGGAGGCCAAGGAGCACGAGGTGCTCACCCCGCTCGAGATCCTGGGCGAGGTGGTGACCGAGCGCTGGGGTCCGTCGCGGGTGCTGGCGATCGGCGGCCCCGAGCTGGCCGAGGTCCTGGTCGAGGCCGGCCACAGCCTGGTCCCGATCGATCGCTCCCGCGACGCGACGGTGGTGGTGGTGGGCAACGATTTCGACTTCAGCTACGAGCGCCTCACCGCAGCGGCACGCGCGGTGGCCGGCGGCGCCGCCTTCCTCACCCCGAACATCGACCCGCGGCTGCCCATGGAGAACGGCGAGTTCCTGCCGGGCTGCGGCGCCATCGTCGAGGCGGTGGCCACCGCGGCGGGCCTGCGCCCGATCGTGGTGGGCAAGCCGGAGCCGCCTCTCTTCGAGCTGGCCCTCAAGCGAATGGGCCTGGGGATCGACGAGGCGGCCATGGTGGGCGACAGCGTGGACTCGGACGTGCGCGGCGCCCGCCGCGTCGGCATGACCGCGGTGCTGTTCGCGCCCAAGGGTGGTCTGGATGGCGTGGCGCACTATGTGGTCAAGTCGATGTCCCAGCTGAGACGGCTGCTGGGCGGGTAGGGATGCGCGTCCTCCTGCACTCGGGCGGCCCGCTCGGGCCGGTCGGCCGGGCGGCCCTGCCCGATTTCCTGGGCCCTCGGCGGCGGGTGGCCCTCGTGACCGCGGCCAGCCTCCACGACGAGGCCGCCACGTTCGAGCGCGTGCGGGCCTCGCTCGGCGCGCCGCCTCCCGAGGGCGCGGGCCTCGAGCTGCTGCACCTGCGCTGGGCCCGCGATCCGCTCGAGACGCTGGCCCAGGCGGAGGCCCTCTTCATGGGGGGCGGCAACACCTACGCGCTCCTCCAGCGACTGCGCGGGGCCGGGCTGCTCGAGGCCATCCGGGCTCGCGTGACCGCGGGCATGCCGTACATGGGCGCGAGCGCGGGCTCCAACGTGGCCGGTCCCACGATCCTCACCACCAACGACTGGAACGTGGTGGCGCTCGAGCGCTTCGACGCCCTCGGGCTGGTGGGCTTCAACATCAATCCCCACTACAAGGAAGCCGATCCCGCGATGGCGCCCTACAGCGAGACGCGCGATGACCGGATCCGCGAGTATCACGTGGTCAACGCCAATCCGGTGCTGGGACTCGAGGAAGGCGCCTGGGTGATCGTGGAGGACGGGGTGGTGACCGCGCACGGGACCGCGCGGGTGAAGCTGTTCCGGCCGGCCGCCGACCCGGTGTGGTACCGGGCCGGCGACCGTCTGCCGGTTACCTAGCGACCGCCCGGAAGGACCCGCCCGCTTCGCTCGTCGTGGCATCGGGTCCTTCCGAGCGGCCTGGTTCGTCAGGAGTCAGGGGAGCGGTCGGGCGTCAGCCCGAGCACCTCTGGCCCTTGGGAGCTTCGTAGTTGGCGACCTTGAAGGTCCGGACGAAGGAATCCTCCCAGACCTCGAGCGGCAGCCGGCCCATGTCCTGCACGCCGTCGAAGACCGAGAACTTCGCACGGCGGGTGAACTCGCCCGCCGGCACCCGCTTGGCGAGGAAGCCGAGCGTGGTCTGCTTGTCCACGAACAGGGCCAGCGTCTCGTTCACCGGCTGGACCGAGCCGCCGGTACCGGGCTTGAGCCAGGAGAGCACCACCGAGAAGCCCTGCACGTTGGGATCGGCCACCAGCGGCTGGAGTGCCGCCATGCGCCGGAGGAGATCGGTACCGTAGCGGGAGAACATCGCGGAGGCGCGACGCTCCGCGGGCAGCGCGGCGAAGCGGGCGTCCTCGTCCTGATCGATCATGATCCACACCGAGAGGTAACGGTCGTCCTCCGCGGCGCCCTTCGGCTGGCGGAAGCCGATGCCCGCCTTCTGCACACCGACCCACGGCATACAGTGGTAGATCTCCTCGCGCATCTGCTTGAGGAGCGGCTGGTGGGTGGTGGCGAGCGCGCGCGCCTTGGGGGTCTTGTACTGCTCGATACCCATGATCGCCTCGTCGGCGGCCGCGGGAACCGGGATGACGAAGATGAGCGCGAGGGCGGCGAGCCGGCGAACGATGAAGCGGGACATGAACTGTCGCATCGGGATCCTCCTGTCGCGGAGCGCAATTTCAGATCCCGACGAGCGCCTTCGTGCGCCCTTCCTTCGGTAGCCCGGCCGTCAGGGGTTACCTGACCCGCGGCTTTGCGTCCCCGTCTCGCGACGGGTTTGCCATTGTCGGGAAGAGGCTCCGCGAGGAGTGGAAGGGAGCAATCGCGATGCCATCGCGCGCGGTCCCCGGGCGGTCAGCAATCATCGGTAGATAGCTGACCCGAGCGATCCGTGGTGTCATGCGCCTGACGCGCGTGTCGTGGTTACGTTCACGCGCAAGATGTGCTATCCATGCGGCCATGCTCTCGGACGCCCCGGTCGCGGTCAGCCTGCTCTTCGTCGTCACGGTGGTGGGGATGTTGCTGCTCGTGCTCTGGGGCGCGATGCGCGCGGCGCGACGGGTGGGGCCGGGCGCCACCCGCGGCGTGCGGCTCGCCGGCGTCGCCCTGGGCGGCTGGCTCGCGCTGACCGCGGCCCTGGCCGAGCGCGGGTTCTTCGAGGACTTCTACGCGCTGCCGCCGCACATGCTGCTCGCGGTCGGCCCTCCGCTCCTCGCGGTGCTGGCCCTGGCCGCCTCCGGGCGCCTCGATCCGCTCCTGGCCGCGCTGCCCCCGTCCTGGCCGATCGGCGCGCAGGCCTTCCGCGTGGTGGTGGAGATCGTGCTCTGGCGACTCGCGGTGGCGGGCGTGGCGCCGGAGATCATGACCTTCACCGGGCGCAACGTGGACATCCTGGTCGGGCTCACCGCCCCGATCGTGGCCTACGGCTGCTTCGTCCGGCGCGCGTGGCCGGCCCGGGTGGCGCGGTGGTGGAACTGGGCCGGCGTGGTCATCCTGCTCAACGTGGTGGTGCACGCGCAGCTCTCCGCGCCGACGCGGTTCCGGCTGTTCGAGACCGATCCACCCACCACCTTCATCGGCGACCTGCCCTACATCTGGCTGCCCGCGTTCCTGGTGCCCCTGGCCTGGGCGCTCCACGCGATCTCGCTGCGCCAGCTCCGGTCGACGCGCTGACCGGCGCGCCTCACGGCGAGCGCCGCTTGCGCCGATAGCGCATGTTGAGCATCTCCACGAGCAGGGAGAAGGCCATCGCGAAGTAGATGTAGCCCTTCTCGACGTGGGTGCCCATCCCCTCCGCGACCAGCATCACCCCGATCAGGAGCAGGAAGGCCAGGGCCAGGATCTTGACGCTCGGATGCTGGTCGATGAACCGGCTCACCCCGCCCGCCGACACCAGCATCACCAGCATCGCGATGACCATGGCGGTGACCATGATCGACAGATGGTTGGCCATGCCGACCGCGGTGATCACCGAGTCGAGCGAGAAGACGATGTCGAGCAGCAGGATCTGCACCAGCACCCAGAAGAACGCGGCGCGCGCGCCCGCGGCGGCCTGGGCGTGAGGGTCCGCCTCCACCTTCTCGTAGATCTCCCGGGTGGCCTTCCCGATGAGGAAGAGACCGCCGCCCAGGAGAATCAGGTCGCGGCCGGAGATCCCGCGGCCGAGCACGGTGACGAGCGGCTCGGTGAGGCCCATCATCCACGAGATGGTGAAGAGGAGCCCGACGCGGACGCCGAGCGCGAGAACGAGGCCGAGACGCCGCGCGACCTCGCGCTGGCCCTCGGGAAGCCGCGCCACCAGGATCGCGATGAAGACCACGTTGTCGATGCCCAGCACGATCTCCATCGCGGAGAGCGTGGCGAGCGCGACCAGGCCGTCGGTGGTGAGGAGCGCGCTCACTACCTCACGCGGGGCAGCACGTGCCGGGCGAACAGCTCGATCGCGGCGAGATCCTCCTGGTCGAGCATCTGAAGCAGCACGCGCTGGACGCCCGCCTCCTCCCACTCCCGGAGCTGGTCGACCACCTCGTCGGGGGTGCCCACCAGGAAGCTCGCCCCCCGCCAGGCCTCCTCGTCGGCCGGCATCTGGGGAAACGTGGCCCGCGCCGCCGCGATGCGCTGGGCCACGTCGTGGCGGTCGCGGCCGATCGCGAGCGGGATCATCAGGGAGCGGGTGATCGTCTCCGGGTCTCGGCGCACCGCCGCGCAGTGCTTCGCCAGGACCTCGCGCTTCTGGCGGAAGGTGTCCGGGTCCACCCGGGTGATGTTCCACTCGTCGGCGAACTCGGCCGCGATGCGCAGGGTGCGCTTCTCCCCCCGGCCGCCGATCACGAGGCGCAGCCGGCCGTAGGTGGGCAGGGGGTAGTTCTCGGCCTTGTGGAGCGGGTAGTAGGGCTGCTCGAGGGTGACCGGCTCGCCGACCCCCAGGGCCCGGATGTAGCGCGCGGCGCACTCCAGACGGTCGAGCCGCTCCTTCATCGGCGGCAGCGGGATGCCGAACATGGCGTGCTCGTGCTCGTTCCACCCGCCGCCCAGCCCCAGGTCCAGCCGCCCGCCGGAGAGATTGTCGAGGGCCACCGCCATCTTGGCCAGCAGGGCGGGGTGGTAGAACGTCACCGGCGAGACCATGGGGCCGAAGCGGATGCGGCGCGACCGGGCCGCGACCATCGTGAGCGAGGTCCACGTCTCGAGCGAGGACCGCTTGGATTCGCCCCAGAGGCCGGTGAGATGATCCGACCGGCAGAGCGACTCGTAGCCCATGTCCTCGGCCGCGTGCACGAGTCGTTGCCAGCGCTCCCAGGTGAGCCCTTCCTGCCCCTCGATCATGATGCCGACGCGCATGACCTGGCCTCCTGTCGTCTTCGGGATCCCGGTCGGGAGCCGGGCTCTCATGTATACCGCAACTGCCGGCCGCGTGCCCCGTGATAAACTCTGCTTCGCTGCGGCCATGGCGCCTTCCCAGCGACTCCTGCTGCTGATTCCCACCACCACGTACCGGACCGAGGACTTCGTCGACGCGGCGCGGTCGCTCGACGTGGACCTGGTGATCGCGTCCGATCGCCCGAACGTGATGGCGACCGAGTTTCCCGATCATCTGCTGACGCTGCCCTTCGCGGATCCGGCCGCGGCGGCCCGCGAGATGCGCCGGTACGCGGCGCGCCGGCCGATCGACGCGGTGGTGCCGGTCGACGACGCCACCACCGTGGTGGCCTCCGCGGTGGGAGAGGCGCTCGGTCTGCGGGTGAACCCGCTCGCCGCCGCGCAGGCCACCCGCGACAAGCAGGTGATGCGCGAGCTGCTCAGGGCGGCGGGGGTGCCCTCGCCGTCGTTCATCGCGGTGCGGGTCGACGAGGATCCCGCCGCGGCGGCCCGGCGCGCGGCCTATCCCTGCGTGCTCAAGCCGCGGGTGCTCTCGGCCAGCCGCGGGGTGATCCGGGCCGACGATGAGGCGGCGTTCGTGGCCGCCTTCGCGCGCATCCGGGCCATCCTGGGCGCGCCCGACGTGGCCGGGCTGGGCGAGGGGACCGACACCATCCTGGTGGAGGGCTTCGTGCCGGGCGTCGAGGTCGCGCTCGAGGGGCTGCTCGAGGACGGCGTCCTCCGCCCCTTGGCCCTCTTCGACAAGCCGGACCCGCTCGACGGGCCCTTCTTCGAGGAGACGATCTACGTGACCCCGTCGCGGTTGCCCGCGTCCACCCAGGCCGCGGTGGCCGACGTGGCCGCGCGGGCGGCGCGCGCGCTCGGCCTCTCCAACGGGGCGGTGCACTGCGAGCTGCGCCTGCGCGCGGGCGCGGACGGCGCGCTCGAGCCGGTGGTGCTGGAGATCGCGGCGCGCTCGATCGGGGGCCTCTGCGGGCGGACCCTGCGCTTCGGCACCGGCATGTCGCTCGAGGAGCTGATCCTGCGGCGCGCGCTGGGGCGGCCGGTGGACTCGCTCGAGCGCGAGCGGGCCGCCGCCGCGGTGATGATGATCCCGATCCCGCGCGGCGGGATCCTCGAGGAGGTGCGCGGGCTCGACGCGGCCCGCGCCGTCCCCCAGATCGAGGACGTCACGATCTCGCTGCACAAGGGGCAGGAGGTCGTGCCCCTGCCGGAGGGCTCGCGCTACCTCGGCTTCATCTTCTCGCGCGCGGCCGCCCCCGCGGAGGCGGAGGCGGCCCTGCGCGCGGCCCACCGGCACCTGCAGTTCGTGATTCGCTGAGCCCGGGCGCGCGACCGCGCCCGCGAGGGAGAACCGGCCATGAGCATCGTGCGGGAGTTCGAGCGCGCCTTCAACCGGCAGGACGTGCCGGCCCTGGTCGCCTGCTTCACCCCCGACGGGTCCTACCACGATACGTTCTTCGGCGGCCACACCGGGCCCGACGGGCTGCGCGGCATGTTCGAGCGCATGTTCCGCGAGGGGCGTGACTACCGCTGGACGATGGAGACGGTGGTGGAGACCGACACCGGCGCGGCCGCGGAGTGGACCTTCGGCTACACCGTGACCGAGGCGATCCCGCGGAGCGCCGGCCGCGCGGTGCGCTTCCGCGGCATGAGCCTCTTCGAGAAGCGCGACGGGCGGATCGCGGCCTACCGCGAATCCTTCGACCTGGGGGCGGCGCTGCTGCAGCTGGGCTTCAGCCCGGAGGCGACGGCCAAGACCATCCGGCGCCATCGGCTCTGAGGTGTCGACCTACATCCTGCGGCGGCTCGTCCTGTTCGTGCCCACGCTGGTCGGCGCCTCGATCCTGATCTTCGTGCTCATGCGCCTGGTGCCGGGGGACATCGCGGAGATCCTGGTCTACCAGACCGGCTCCGAGTCGAGCGCGGTGCAGAAGACGCAGATCCAGCAGATCCGCCGCGAGCTGGGCCTCGACCGCCCGATCATCACCCAGTACGTGGCGTGGATTGCGGGCGCGGTGCGCGGCGACTTCGGCCAGTCCTACGTGCAGCGCCGCCCGGTGATGGACATCCTCCGGGAGCGCTTCCCGCGCTCGATGGAGCTGGCCCTGCTCACCCTGGTC
>WNFD01002035.1_pt1 | contig 29971 bp, 28 predicted proteins | sample 5400491 | NCBI WGS metagenome assembly WNFD01 (sample SAMN13153343, study PRJNA577476) | soil metagenome | isolation source: 120 cm saprolite under Douglas fir tree site 2 hole 2 replicate 2 | place: USA:California | collected 2015-04-18
CACCTTGCCGCCTACTCGTCCCCGCCCCCGCGAACGCCCCGTAGCGACGTAGCTGATCGTACTTCTTGCGCTTCTCGGCATCGCTCAGTACGTCGTGCGCCTCGTTGATCTCCTTGAAACGGTCCGCCGCCTGGTTGTTGGGGTTGCGGTCCGGGTGATACTGCTTGGCGAGCCGACGGAACGCCTTCTTGATCTCATCGACCGTGGCGGTCTCCGAGACCCCGAGGATCTGGTAGTAATCGCGCGCCGCCGCCATCAGCTGCTCTGGGCCTCCCCGCTTTTCTCCTTCTGCCAAGTGAGCACCACCACCCGCGCCGGCCGGAGCAGCACCGTTCCGATCTGGTAGCCCGCCTGAAGCACAGCGCCAACGGTGTGATCCTTCGTCGGCTCGTCAGCGGGGGCCGTGGTGACCGCCTCGTGGAGGTTCGGATCGAAGGGAACGCCCACCTGATCGACACGCCGTACCCCCAGCGGCTCGAGCTCCTTCCAGACCTTGCGCTCCACCAGGTCCACGCCGTCATGGATCGTCTTGGCATCGGTCTGCGAGGGATCGACATGCGCGAAGCGCGCGAGGTCGTCCAGCGCATCCACGAGGCGCGAGACGACCTCTGCCTGCGCCTTGCCCCACACTTCGGCCCGCTCCCGCACCACCCGCTTGCGGAAGTTGTCGAACTCGGCAGCCAGGCGAAGATGTTTGTCCTTGGCCTCGGCCAGCTCGGCGCTGAGCCGCGCGGTCGTCTCCGCGAGTCCCTGAACGGCTTCGGGGGCCGGCTCGACCAGGGCGGAATTCGGCCCGACACCGCCAGGCTCGGCTGGCTGAGCGTGCGCCGCTGGCGTCGTCGCGACCTCTTGCATCGATTTAGGCTTGTGCTTGGTCATCACTCGTCTTGCCTAGGCAACCGACGTGCCGCCAGTTACCGCCGTTTTGGCAACCTGAAGGAATCGTGGAAAGCACTATCCTGCAACAAGATAGCCTCGCGGTCGATGACTGTCGAGCGGGACGAGGTTCCTAGGACCTTAACGCGGCCCGGCTGACAGCTCCCGCCGCGCCAAGAACTGGAGCAGGTCGTCCATAGCCTCCTCAGCCTGGGGGTCGTGCAGGATCTCGTGGTACATCTCGGGATACCACTGCACCTGGACCGGGCTCTTGAGGCTGTCGGCGAAGGCGCGGGCGAGCTGCGCGTCCACGATGCGGTCCTCTCCCGCGAGCAGGAACAACAGCGGCGGCTCGATGCGGCCGGCATCCGCGGCAACCACGCGCTGTGCCCATTGGATCTCCCGCCAGGCACCGGTCGTGATCACGTTGTGCACAAGGGGATCGGTTTCATAGGCCGCGCCCACTGCCGGGTCGCGACTCAAGTGATCGGGCTCGATGCCCGTGGACAGCGTGAGCGTCGGCCACACATCGGGGAGCAGCCGACCGAGCGCGAGCTTCCAGCGGGGTGGCGGGAACGCGAGCCCGAGCCAGGGCGACACGAGCACGGCCGCTGCGATCGCGTCGCTGGGCTGACTCTCGAGGTAGCGCAGCGCGACGAGGGCCCCGAAGGAGTGGCCGAGCAGGACCTGCGGAGCCTGCGTTCGCTGCCGCACGACGCGACGGAACGCTTGCAGGTCGGCCAACAGCTGGCTGAAGCGGGACAGGTGGCCCTGGCGCCCGCCCGAGCGTCCGTGCCCGCGGACGTCGAGCAGGTACGCCGCGACGCTGGCCTGCCGCAACCGCTCGCCGACGCGACTCCAGCGCGCCGCGTGGTCGGACCATCCGGGCAGGAAGAGGACGGCCGACTTGGGGTGCCCCTCTGCGGGCTCATAGGCGTCGAAGTACAGTGCGGCGCCGTCGGGGGCCAGGAATTGCGGCATCAAGCCTCGGTCAGCAGACGTCGCAGCAGGTCGAGGGCGGCCTGGGCAGCGCGGGCACGGATCTCGCCGCGGTCGCCGGGGAACATGCGTCTCACCGCCCGAATGTTCGCGCCCGCGGCGGCGGCCAGCCAGACGGTACCCACCGGTTTCTCCGGGGTCCCGCCGTCGGGTCCCGCGATACCGGTGACTCCCGCGGCGCAGTCAGCAAGGAGCGCACGTTGCGCACCGACGACCATGGCGCGCACCGTCTCCTCCGACACGGCCCCATGCTGCGCGAGGACCGCTTCGGGGACTCCGAGCAACTCGGTTTTGATCCGGTCGGCGTAGGCGACCACGCCCCCTACGAACACGTCTGAGGCGCCCGGCACCGCAGTGAGACGCTCGCCCAGGAGCCCGCCCGTGCAGGACTCGGCGACTGCCAGGTGACCACGACGCCGCCGCACCGCCTCGAGCACGACGGCAGCGAGGTCGGCCTGCTCCTCACCGTAGCAATGCAGCCCGAGCAAGTCGCGTAGGCGCCCGATGCCCTCGCGGAGTCGCTGCTCGGCTTCCCCGGGCTCCAGCGCCCAGGCCGTGAGCCGCAAATCCACGCCGGCCTCTGACGGCAGATAGGCGAGTGTTAGCGGGCCCAGCCCCTCCTCCACTGGCTCGACCCGCTCAGCCAGGGCCGACTCCGGCACGCCCGTCGTCCGCAGCGTGCGAGAGAGCACGACGCGGGGCGGCGTGCCCTGCCCTCCTGCGGCGCGCTGCTGCCGGGCCACGAGGCGCGGCAGCACCTCCTCAACGAGCAGTCCGCGCATTTCCGACGGAACGCCCGGGAGCAGGATCACGAGCCGGTTTGTTGCCGCGTCTTCGAGCCAGAGTCCGGGTGCTGTGCCGCGCGGATTGGGCAGCACGGTCGCGCCGCGCGGCACCTCGGCCTGCGTCCGGTTGGCGGCTGGCATCGGCCAACGGCCCAGTCGCTTGAAGCGCAGCTCCAGAGCTTCCAGCGCCACCGGGTCGAGCTCGAGGGGCCGCTGCCACAGCTCCGCCACCACCCGTTTGGTCATGTCGTCGCGTGTGGGGCCGAGGCCGCCCGTGGTGAGCACGGCGCCGGTGCGCGCCAGCGCGTCGGCGACGGCATCCCGAATGGCCGCCGGGCGGTCGGATACGGTCGTGTGGCGGACGATCTCCACGCCGGCCGCCGCCAGGGCGCGGCCCAACTCGGCCGCGTTGGTGTCAATGGTGTGCCCCAGCAGCAATTCGGTGCCGATGGTGAGGACTTCGAGGTTCACCCTCCGCCCTTGAGCAGCGTGCGATACCGGTAGAGGTAGACCACGAGAGAATAGACCGTGAGCACGATCGCACCGGCCAACGTGATGGCGACGACGTAGCCATGGAACTGGTCCCAGAATTCCCGGAACCGTCCTGCCCAGCGGTGCGTCGCCACCGCGTCCTTCCAGGCAAACCACGCGATCGTGGCGCCAATGAACACGTTTTGCACGACCGCCTTCAGCTTGCCCGCCCCTATCGCGGGGATCACGACCCCACGCCGCTGGGCGAAGAGACGGAAGGCGGTCATCAGCAGCTCGCGACCGACGAGTAGCAAGCACGCCCAGACGGGAAGGCTGCCCCACCAGGGGATGCGGTAGTTGACGAGGATGGTGGGGTGACGCGTGAGCCAGAAAATCGGCACCAGAGTTGCGAACAGGAGCCACTTGTCGGCGATCGGGTCGAGCAGCTTGCCCAGGTCACTCACCAGGCCGTATTTGCGCGCGTAGTAGCCGTCGACGATGTCGCTGAAGGCGGCGGCGAGGAAAATCAGGAACGCGATGACCTTGGGCCAGAATCCCGAGATGAACGGCAGCAGCGCGATGACCGGCGTGAGGCAGATGCGCGCCAGGGTGAGGATGTTCGGCAGCGTCCAGCGCATGGGACCGCCCGTCAGCTGAGCGTCTTGAGGACGAGCTTGCTGACCGCCTTGAGGGTGTCGAACACGCCGTCCCCGCGTACCGCGACCGCCTCGTGATACGGGGCGCGCCCGATCCACTCACCATCGACCTTCTCGATCAGGTTCTCCCCGGGATGGGCGACGTCCGGGGACGCCTTCTGTTGCGCCGCGTCCTCGATCGGCCAGCCGGGATTCATGGCTGCCTGCAGGTCCTTGATCGGCGCGGCGTTGGGCAGGTCGCGCTTGTTGTACTGGATCACGAACGGGATCTTGGTCAGATCGTAGCCGTACTCGGCCATGTTGTCGTAGAGGTTCTGCATCGATTCCACGTTGGCTTCCATGCGCTCGAGCTGGCTGTCGGCGACGAACACGATGCCGTCGACGCCCTTCAGGATCAGCTTCCGGCTGGCGTTGTAGTACACCTGACCCGGGACCGTGTAGAGGTGGAACCGCGTCTTGAAACCGCGGATCGTGCCGAGGTCCACGGGGAGGAAGTCGAAGAACAACGTGCGCTCGGTCTCCGTGGCGAGCGAGATCATTTTCCCGCGCGTATTGGGCGAGACCTTCCCGTAGATATGCTCGAGGTTGCTCGTCTTTCCGCCGAGCCCCGGGCCGTAGTAGACCAACTTGCAGTTGATCTCGCGGGACGCATAGTTGATCATCGACATACGACGAGCGTCCCCTTACCCGAAGAGTTTGTCAATCTCGTCTTCCGCGCCCTCGAGCAGGCCTTTCTGCTGGGCCGGCCCGGTGCCCACCCGATTGAACATCTCTTCGAAGACCTTGTTGAGGTTCTCTACGACCGCTTTGGCCTTCAGCTTGACCAGGCCCAGCGTGGCGCGCTGGTCGAACAGCACCACGAGGATCACCCGTTTGGCGACGTCGGCCAGAAACATCGATTCTTTCTCGCCTTGATGAACGAGGCTCGCGAACTCGGCTTCGCCGATCATTTTGGCGAGCTGATCGTTGGCACTGAAGTCGGCGGCGGTGAGGGAGGCGAACGCCGTGGGATCGAACCGGGGTGTCTCGCCGACCGTTGCCACGAGCTGGCCCGTCCGATCTACGAGGAGCGCGCAGCGGGCGCTCGAGTCGCGGAGGAACGCTTGCAGGTGCCCCTGGATCAGTTTGAAGTCGTTCTCGCTGAACGACCAGCTCGCCGCACCCGTCATCGGTGTCCCCGGTCAGTCGGACATGTCGCGCCGCGCTTCTAGCGCCTGCGCGATGGTCACGCCGTCGGCGTACTCCAGATCGCCGCCCACCGGCAGGCCGCGCGCGATGCGCGTCAGCCGCACCCCCGTCGGCCGGAGCACCTGCTGGAGGTAGGTCGCCGTGACCTCGCCCTCCATGGAGGGGTTGGTGGCGACGATCACTTCGCGCACCCCCGACCCGTTGCCGATCCGCGCCACCAGACGGTCCAGATGGAGCGCCTCGGGGCCGAGCCCATCGAGCGGCGAGAGCCGACCGCCCAGCACATGGTAGCGCCCTCGGAACCGCGCGGTCCGCTCGATCGCCGCGACGTCCGCCGCCTCCTCCACCACGCATAGCAGTGCGGCGTCCCGCCGCGGATCGCGGCAGATCGCGCAGGGATCTTCGTCCGTCAGATTGCCGCAGGTTCCGCACGCGGTCACCTGGTCGCGCACCCGCCGGATCGCCTGCGCCAGGCGCTCGGCGTGCTCCGCCGGCTGCTTCAACAGATGAAACGTGAGCCGCTGCGCCGTCTTTCGACCGATCCCGGGGAGCCTGGATAGCTCCGTGACGAGATCTTCGATGGCCGACACGACAGCCTACAACGGCAGCTGAAACGGAAACGGCAGGCCCGAGGTGAGCTTCCGGACCTCGGTCTGGTAGAGCTCGGCGGCGCGCTTCTGCGCCTCCGCCACAGCGGCGAGCACCAGATCCTCCAGCAGCTCCACGTCACCCTGACGGACCGCCTCCGGGTCGATTGTGATCGCCCGGATCTGCCCGCGCCCGTCCGCCGTGGCCTGCACCATCCCGCCGCCCGCCTGGACCGTCACGGTCTGCTGCGCGAGCTGGGATTGGATCTCGGACAGCCGCCCCTGGACCTGCTGTGAGAGTTGGAGCAGGCTGGATAAATCCGCCATACGTCGAAAGTTACCCCCCGTCTAAAGACGCCGCAAGCTACTCGAGCAATTCCAAATCCAGCGCGTCCACCGCCGCGTTGAGTGTCGGATCCTTCGTCCGCAGCACCTTGAGCCGATCCGCTTTGACGCGCTCTTCCGTGAGCCGGCTCGGGCGCGGCGCGGGCGTCGCCGACGCCTCCGCTCCACCCTCCCCGCTCCCGAGTCCCATACGCTTGATCCGCACGGACCCGGTCACATACTCCCTCAGGAGTTTCGCGACCGCATCACGCTTGTGGTCGATCCCTTCCGCGTGGCCGGCAGCCTGGTCCAGCAGCCGCAGCGTCACGACGTCGCCCTCGACCGCAGCCACCTCAGTTGCCGCGAGCAATGTCCCGAACATGGCGCTGCTCGCTCGCGCGTGGGCGACGATGTTGGGCCACAGCGCGCGGAGCCGCTCGAGTGAGAGAGGGCCCTGTTCGGGGAGGACTGGTGACTGGGGAGTGGGAACTGGGGCGGCCCGCGCCGGCCCAGCATCGCGTAATTGCGGCGGCGACAACGAGGCCTGCGGCGGGTGCGCCCTACCTTTCCCCATTCCCCTGTCCCCAGTCCCCGGGTCCAACGCCCGGATTACCTCCTCGAGCTCGACCGTCCTATCCATCATCGCCCACCGCATCAGCAGCACTTCCACCGCGAGACGAGGGTTGCCGCTATGACGGATCTGTTCTTCCATCTCGCTCAGCACCGTCAGCAGCCGGACGACATGCGGCGGCGGCAGCTGAGGCGCGTACCGCCGCACCTGCGTCTGCAGTCCATCGGTGAGTCCCTCCGGTTCGCCGCCCACCCCGACGAGCAGCACGGCGCGCAGGGTCTCGCCCGCGCCGCTCACGAACTCGCCCAGATCGGCCCCGCCCTCGAGCAGCCGCTCCACGAGCGGGAACACCGCTGTCGCGTCCCGCTCGGAGAGGAGACGGAGCAGCTCGCCGTACAGATCATCGGGGATGAGGCCGAGTACCTCCCGCACGCGCTGGGCGGTGACGGGTCCTTCCCCGAAGGAGAGCACCTGATCGAGCAGCGAGAGTCCGTCGCGCATCCCGCCGTCGGCGCTGCGCGCCAGGAGGTGTAGGGCGTCGTCTTCGGCCTGGAGCCCCTCGGCCGCGAGCACCTGCCGCAGGCGCTCGACGATGGCGTGCGGTCCGATGCGCCGGAAATCGAATCGCTGCAGGCGCGATAGGATCGGCGCGGCGCTCTGGGCGATCTTCTGTGGCTCTGTCGTGGCGAACACGAAAACGACGCGCGAGGGCGGCTCCTCGAGGATCTTGAGGAGGGCATTCCACGCCTCCCGCGTGAGCATGTGGGCTTCGTCCACGATGTACACCTTGTAGCGCTCCTCGGCGCTCGCGGCGTACATCGCACGCTCACGCAGGTCGCGGGCGTCGTCCACCCCGCGGTTGGAGGCGGCGTCGAGCTCTACCACGTCCAGATTCGCCTGGCCGGTCCAGATCCGGGTGCACGAGTCGCAGACGCCGCACGGCTCGCCTCCCTGACGCTGAGGGCAGTTCAGAGCCATCGCCAGAATGCGGGCAGCCGTGGTCTTGCCCACCCCGCGGGGCCCGGCGAAGAGGTACCCATGCGCCGTCCGACCGCTCGCCACGGCGCCGCGCAGTGCGGCGGCGACGTGGTCCTGAACGATGAGGTCGACGAATTGCTTGGGGCGGTACTTGCGCGCGAGAGCGATCATCCGTGGCGTCGGACTGTCGGACGGGCCCACGGTTCGGACCGTCGGACGATTAGGGGCGGAGGGAACAGTCCGTCGGTCAGACTGTCAGACCGTCCGTCAAGAAGAGTGCCCCAGGCTCCCCACAGCGACCTCCGACATCGCTTAGCGCTGCTCCCTGCGGGGGCCTGACGCGGTTCGCGAGCGGCTGACCTGCGGACCTGGGGCGTCGGAAAGATAGCCGCTCGCCCGCCCGAAGCCTAGCGGGCGATCAGGGACGGCGGCGGACGGACGCGCTGAGGTCCAGCCGCACGCGCCCCGCCTGCAAGGCGAGGCTCGTGCTGCCGCCTCCCGGTCGCCCCGGCCGCAGCGTGACGACCGCGCCCAACGAGTCTTGCGTGACGCGGGTCACGTTCAGTATGCCGTCATCCGCGACTGCCACCACCACCCCCGGGGACGTCACCCGGTTGCCGAACGCATCCTGCACGCGCACGGTGAGGTGCGACGGCGCGTCCGGCTCAAGGACGAGCTGGCGATCGACGCTCTGTCCGTTGTAGGTCGCAACCAGGCGTGCCGCCGGCCCTGGCGACGGATACAACGTCGCCTGACGAACGATCGCGCCCACCGCGGCGGTCACTACGGTGGGCGCGGCCTGCACTCCGAGCACTACCTCAGCATGGATCTGACCCAGCGAGTCGGTCTGTGCGCCACCGCCTACAGGCAACAGCCGGCCGTTCGTGACGCCCAGGGCGACGGCGACTCCGACGAGCGCGGTGCCGTTCGAGTCCCGCACCTCGAACACCAGGGGCAGCGGCGCTGGCTGACCGACCACGCCACGCTGCCCGGTGCCTGACACAAACCCGGTGCGGGCTGCCGATGCGCTGAGCCGTGGGAGAGGCAGGATCGGCCGGGGGGTGGGCGAAGGCTGGGCAGTGAGGCCTTCGGGCTCGCGCGGAGCCAGCACGGGAGGTGGGGGCGCCGCGCCGGCGGGCCGCGGCCGCCCGGGGATCGGGCGAGCCGGCGGGCGGGCAGACATCGGGTGCACGCAGGCGTCGATGCGACCCAGGATCACCGAATCGGCGCCCAGCGCTTCGAGGTCTTGCCGGTCGCGCGCCGTGGGGGTGAACGAAAGACAGTCGCGCCGCACGAGGTCCGCGATCTCCCGGTTCGAGAGCGCACCGCCCGTGAGCAGGCGGATCAGATCAGTTTTGCGGAGTGGCTCGACGCGCTGCGCGCGCGCGCCGGGCGGCGGGAAGAGCATGGCCGCGACCCAGAGCGCCGCGACCAGCCGGGCCTCCCGCACGCTCACGGCCGCGGGCAGCGGGAGCGGTCGAAGTGCCGCTCCACGCTGTCGGTACCCGCAGTGATGACCCGGTCCTTCGCCACAGCCGCCGAATCGAGCATCGGCAGCTTCGCCTTAAGCCTGCCGTAGGCGGTCAAACGGTCCTCTACGGTCACGAGCCCGGGCGCGAGCGCTCCACAGTCGATCTGGCGGTTGTCGAACAGCCTGGCGCGGTCGCGGTAGCGACCCACCGCTTGGGCCAGCGAGTCGCTGAGGCGCTCGAATCGCGTGAGCGTGATGTTCGACCTCCTTTGGGCCAGCGGCGGCGGTGCCCCGAGGCCAGCCAGAAAGCGTACCCGGAGCGGAACACCAGGCCCCAAGTAGAAGTACCAGCCCGCGCCGCCTGCGGCCGCGAGCAGCAGCAGGAACGCGACCAGCCAGCCGCGACCCCGGCGGGAGGAGCGGGGCGTGGGGACGACTTCCTTCACAGGCAGCGCCTGGAAGGATCGTTTCGGCCCCGGGGAGGGACGATGCGGTGCCCCGACTGTCCTGGGCGGGGCGCGGGGCGCGGGCGGCGCGGGCGGCGCGGGCGGCGCGGGCGGCGCGGGCGGTTCCGGTGGCGCAGACTTCGGAGCGGGCCGGAAAACCGGCTCGGAAGGACGACGCGGCGGCGGCTCCGCATCATGCCCGGCATCCAGCGGGAGGGGGGGGCGGGGAGGCGCGTCCCCGACCGGCGGTGCCGCCGGCGCCGGCTTGCGCGGGGTCGGGGGGTGGGGGGGGGCGGGGGCCCTCGCGCGTCACCGCAGGATCGTCCGTGGCGAAGTTCGTCCATGGCAGCACCGACCGTTTGCGCCCGCCGGTGAGTTGCTCCTTCCCCTCGATCAGCTCATAAAAAGGCAGCGACACCGACGACCAGGACGCACTCTGCCCGGGCCGGAAGATGCCTATCGCGGGGCCATCGCGGTCGGCGCCAAGCACGAGCGCCGCTTGCCACCGTCGCTGGAAGTACTGCTGATGGGTCTCCACGTCTCCCGGCGCCAGCTCGACGGCGCCCGCTTGATGGCTGTGGTACCAGCCAATCAGCTGGCCACGGGCGCGGCTCAGCTCTTCTTGGATCCGCTCCCACAGACGGGACACCACGACGAGCGTCTTGTCGCCGTAGATCGCCTGGTTCAGGCGGATAGTGGAGTCCACAATGGCGTAGCGAACCTGTGTATTGGGGCAGACGTACAGCTCGCCAACGAGAAAGCCAAGAATGGCCTGGGTGCTGGCGGCCACAAAATGCTCATGCAGCGCCCCAATCACCTTCTGCTCCAGGAAGAGCGGGTAGGCACCGCTCGTGGGACGGTCCCCGCCGCCCATCAGCGGGTTCCAAAGGATCGCCCGCGCTGTCGGCAGCACCTGAGGCACGTGCGAGACGACGCCGGGGCTCGTTCCCGATGGCCGCTCGCTCCCCGGTCCGCCCGTCACGCGAGCACCCGGTTGATAATGTCCGCGGCGTGTTCGATGTCGACACGATGGACGTCGAGATGCGTCACCGCGCGCAGCCGTCGCGGTCCGAACGCCAGCACGAGCACGCCCGCCGCGGCGAGTTTGGGAATGACGGCATCGGCGAGGTCGTGCTCGCGCACCAGGTCGAGCATCACGATGTTGGTCTCGGGGTCGGAGGTCCTGACCCTCGGACAGTCGGACAGTCGCTCTGCCAGCAGCTTGGCATGGCTGTGATCCTCCGCGATGCGGGCCAAATTGTGTTCCAGAGCATACAGCCCCGCGGCGGCAAGGATGCCCGACTGGCGCATCCCCCCCCCTAGGCGTCTGCGGATCTCCCAGGCGCGCGCCCGCTGCTCGCGCCGGAAGCCGAGACAGGAGCCGACCGGGCAGCCTAGCGCCTTGGACAGGCTCACCATGACGGTGGCCGCGCCCGCAGTGAGCGTCGCAGGCGGCACGGCCAGCGCGGTTGCCGCATTCCACAGCCGCGCGCCGTCCAGGTGCACGGACAATCCTGCCGTGCGCGCGGCGGTCGCGATATCGGCCGACACGGCCGGCGGCATCACCTTGCCACCCGCCGCGTTATGGGTGTTCTCCACCGCCACCGCCGAGATCCGAGGCTCGTGGGGTGAGGCCGGGCGCAGCGCCGAGCGGACGCGCTCGGCAGTGAGCAGGCCATCCGGCGTCGCGACCGGGCGGATCTGCACGCCCAAGTTGGCAGCCACGCCGGCGAGCTCGTAATGCACCAGGTGGGCGTTCGCTTCGACGATGAGCTCCGTCCCCGGCGTCGTACAGAGGGCGACGGCGGTCTGGTTCGCCTGGGTGCCAGAGGGGAAGAACAGCGCGTCCTCGGTGCCCAGCAGGGTCGCGATCCGCTGTTCTAACCGGCGCGTCGTCGGATCGCCGTCCAGCACATCGTCGCCGACCTCCGCCTCGGCCATGGCGCGCCGCATCGCGGCGGAGGGGCGGGTCACGGTGTCGCTGCGCAGGTCGATGGCGCTCATCCCAGTGCCACGCCCTGGGCGCGCCGCATCTGGATCAGGTCGTAGGTCTCGGCGACTTCGCCCCCAAGCAGGAAGACGTAGGCCGTGTAATACACCCACAGCAGGAAGAGAAAGAACGCGACGAAGTTCGCGTCGGAAGCGACGCGGTCGAACGTCACGAACTGACTCAGATAGAGCGTGTACAGCCGTTTGGCGACCTCGAAGGCGAGCGCACAGAACACCGCCGCGACCAGCGCCGTGCGCCAGGGGATCCGACGGCTCGGCAACATCTTGAAAATGAGGAAAAACAACGAGGCGGCGAACGCGAAGGCAGTCGTCTCCAGGCCGAAGCGCCAGATCCAGTCGAGCACGAAGATCCCGGTCAATTGGTTCCCCTGCCGCAGCTCGAACGCCGGCAGCAGCGCGCTGGCCAGGAGCAGGGCCCACGTCACGAGCACCATCGCCAGGTCGAGCAGCTTTGCGACAGGCCAAGGGCGACGCTCGTCGGTGTCGAACACCTCGTTCAGCGCAGCCCGCAGCCCCCCGAACATCCGGGTCGAGAACCACAGGAACAGCGGCACCCCGAACAGGGTCAGCCGGGTGCGGTGGGCCACGACCTGGCCGAGCGCGCGCTCGACCTGCGCGAAGACCTCGGTCTCTCGTCCGTCCGGGCTCATGGGGATGAATCGTCGCAATAGCTCGTGGAGCTGGATCTGGTGCGTGGTGATCTGGTGCTGGACCAGGTACCCCACGAGCGCGAGCAGCAGCACCAGAAACGGGATGGCTGTAAGCAGCAGGTCGAACGATAGCGCGCTCGCGAGGAACGGGATGTTGTCTTCAAAGGCCGCTTCGAGGGTGCGCCGCACGATCCCCCACGGCGAGCGATGCCAGCCGCCCTCGTGGTTCACGCGACGGGTTCGTCCTCCTCCGGTGTCAGCTGCCCGGCCGCCGCACCGCCTTCCGCCCGCTCGCGCCGGCGGCGCCGGGCGGCGGCGAGCCGGCGCTCCAGCTCTTCCCTGGCCGAGCGCTCGGGCTGCTCCGCCGCGTCCTCATCCCCTGTCTCGCCTTCTTCCCCGGTCACGAGCGCCCGCAGTTCATCCGCCTCTTCGCTGGCCAGCTCCTTTAGGTCCTGCAACCGCCGCGACAGCTTGCGGCGCGTCTCGGTGCCCGGCGCGGGCGCGAACAGGTAGCCCAGCGCCGCGCCGATCGCGGCCCCGAGGAGAAACGGACCCACGCCGGAGCCTCCTCCCGAGCGCTCGCTCATTCGCCCGCCTCGGCGTCGTCGGGCGCGGCCACGGCCATCGCCCGCGGCGCCGCATGCGACTGCTGCGGCGGCTTGACGAACCGGTCGGCCAGCGCGCGCGTCCCCGCCACGCGCAGCTGCTCGAACAGGAAGCTGAACGTCCGCTCCAGGTCAGCGGCGATCGCGGCACGGGTCTCGGCCGGCAGGTCCCACAGGCGCCGTTTGAACGGTGCGATCGCCTTTTTGCGGCTTTTGTAGATGAACTGCTCCTCGGTGTCTCCCTTCTTCCATTCGTCCTTGCACTCGGCCTTGACCCACTCGTTGAGCTCGCGCCGCACATCGGCCGGCAGTTCTGGATGATCGAAGACGATGTTCTGGAAGTTGGTCGCCAGGTGGATCTCGATCGCCTCGCACTTGGGAAAATGCCCGAAGGCGTCCGGGGGCAGCGTCGAGGCCCCATGCTGCACTGCCCCGCCCAGCCCATACGTCTCCCGCGCGTCAGTGGAGAGTGCCTTCAGGGCGGCGAGGTCGAGCTGCACCTTGGCGATCGAGCCGTCGGGCAGCACTACGCCACCGTGGCTCGTACCCGTCTGCACGGAGATCTTGCTGATGCCCATGGCCACGCCGAGTCGCCGCAGCGTTCGCGTGTAGCCGTCCATGAACGCCTTGAGCTCGTGGACGTCGCTGTTCTTGCCACCCACCTCGCCGATCTCGGCGCCCACCGAGACCGTGACGCCCGGCGGCTGACGCTCGCGGATGTAGCGCGTGAGCTCGGCAGCGCGCTCGTAGTTCACGCGCTGCTGCTCGTCGAGGCTCGGCTTGGAGAGATCGACCAGGGTGGAGGTGTCGACGTCGATGTTGTAGAAGCCGGCATGCACCTCTTCGTCGATGAGGGTGCGGATCGCGTCGAGTTCGGCCTCGGGGTCGGCCGCGTATTTCTTGGCGTTGACCTGGACGTGGTCACCCTGGATGAACAGCGGGCCCTGGAACCCCTCGCGCAAGGCGGCCGCGGTCATCACGGCAACGTACTCGGCCGGCCGCTGGTCCGTATAAGCGATCTCGCTGCGCGCGATCTCGCAGATCACCGCCCCCACGTCGAGTCGCTTGGCGGCCCGGAAAATCGCCCGGCCGCTGTCGTAGGCAAGCACGCGCACGTTGATGGCCGGCGTCGTAAACGCCGGTGCCTCTCCCCGCCCGCGCGCCACGTACAGCTCATGAATCGAGGCTGGCCGGACCCCGGCCCGCTGGCCGATCTCCCAGATCAGCCAGCGAGCCTGCTCCCGCTCCTCAGGGGCGCCGAACACCGCCCGTCGCACGAGGTCGTCCATGGCGCCGCTGCGGCGCACCGCGGCGCTCTGGAACGGCTGCAACACTTCCTGCCACACCTCAGCCATCGCTCACCCTCCCGCAGCCGAATCTAGGCCTCGTCCACCTCGATCACCAGTCCATCGTAGGCCGGCGTGATGCCAGGCGGCAGCATCTCCGCTAGTTCAGCATGCGGCGTTTCGTGGGTGAGATGCGTGAAAAACGTGCGCCGCGCACCGATCTGCTGAGCGACTGTGATGGCCTCCGGGATAGACAGATGGAGCGGATGCGGACCTCGTAGCAAGGCATTCAACACCAGTACGTCGAGGCCGCGCAACCGCTCGCGCACGGCACTCGGCACCTCTTTAGCGTCGGTGAGGTAGGCAAGCGGACCCAGTCGATAGCCGAAGACCGCCCGATCGCCATGCGGCAGCGGCAGCGCCACCACGCGCGCGCCGGCGATGTCGCGCTCCTCGTCGGGCTCGAGGACGTGGGCCACGAGCTCGGGCTTGCTCGTGCCGGGCTGCGCCCGTACCGCCGAGTCGAAGATGTACGCGAACCGCGCCACGAGCTCCTGCATCGCCGAGGCCGGACCGTAGGCAGGAAGCGGGGCGTGCTGCCTGACCGACATGGCTCGCAGGTCGTCGATGCCGTGCACGTGGTCGGCGTGTGCGTGGGTGAACAGCACGGCGTCGACCCGGCTCACGCCCGCGGCCACGAGCTGCAGCCGCAGCTCGGGAGGCGTGTCGATCAGTAGCCGTCCGCCGCGTGTCTCGATCAGCGCCGCGGTGCGGGTGCGCTTGTCTCGCGGGTCGCTCGAGGTGCAGGTGCGACAGGAACACCCGATCTGGGGGACGCCGAACGACGTCCCGGTGCCGAGGAAGACGAGCCGCACTTCAGACTTCCTCCACCTTGATGAGGTTGGTGCTGCCGGAGACCTCCCAGGGCACTCCTGCCGTCATCACGATGTGGTCGCCGCGGGCCGCGTACCCGCGCTTCAGGATCAGGTCGCGCACAACCTCCAGCATGGCGTCGTAACCGGGCACGCGGTCCACGAGCACCGGCGTCACTCCCCACACCAGCGCCAGCTGGCGGAAAGTCGCGATCTGCGTCGTAACGGCAAGGATCGGCATCTGGGCGCGCAGCGCGGCCACTTTCCGGGTTGTGAAGCCGCCTTGGGTGAGCGTGACGATGAGAGGGGTCTTCAGCATGCGCGCCACCGCGGTGGTGCCGAGGGCGATGGCGCCTTCCACCGACACCTCGTCGCGCGCAGCGAGCCGGCGCTCCTCACGTGCGAGCGCCTGAGGCTCCATCGCACGGATGATCCGGTCCATGGCCCGCACCGCCTCGACCGGGTAGTCTCCCATCGCCGTCTCGGCAGACAGCATCACGGCGTCCGTGCCGTCCAGGATGGCGTTGGCCACGTCGGAAGCCTCCGCGCGGGTCGGCCGCGGGGCGTGCACCATCGACTCCAGCATCTGCGTCGCGGTGATCACCGGTTTGCCTTGACGGTTGGCCTCCCGGATCAGGCGCTTCTGCACCAGGGGGACGTCCTCGAAGGGAAGCTCCACGCCGAGGTCACCGCGCGCGACCATCACCGCGTCGCTCGCGACGAGGATTCGCTCGAGGTCCTCAAGAGCGGCCGCTTTTTCTATCTTGGCGACGAGCTTCATAGCGGGGGGAACCAGCTTGCGCAGCTCCGCCAAATCCTCGGCCCGACGCACGAACGACAGGGCGAGATAGTCGGCGCCCCACCGCACCGCGTCGACCACGTCCTCCCGATCCTTGTCGGTGAGGGCGGGCGCGCTCACATGCGTCCCGGGAAGGTTCATGCCCTTGTGCGCCGTCAGCGTGCCGCCGTCCACAACCCGCCCCCGGACTCGAGGAGGGTCGACGGCAGTCACCTCGACCGAGAGCAACCCATCGTTCAGTAGAATCCGGGCGCCGACCCGGGCATCCTGCGCGAGCAGGTCGTACGTCGTGGGGAGCTCGTCTCTTCCGGCAAGCGATTCCGGCGCGAAGGTGACGATCTGTCCCGCCACGAGCTCACGCGGGGAAGGCAGGTTCCCCACCCGGATCCGGGGACCCTGCAGGTCCACCAGGACCGCAATCGGCAGGTCCTTCGCCTCGGCCGCCCGCCGCACCGCCGTGATCCAGCGGCCCCGATCCTCTGCGGTGCCGTGAGACGCGTTCACCCTAATGACGTTGACCCCCGCATCCAGCAGGGTCGCGATCTGCGAGTCGGTCCCGGTGGCAGGGCCGAGGGTGGCGACGATCTTGGTGCGGCGGGTCACTCAGCCTCCACGGCGTAATCCGGGCGCGTTAAGAGAGCAACCGGGCGATGAGTTGTCCACACATCCTCAGCGAACCACCTCGAGCTGTTTGGTCTCCAACCGCTGCTTGAGTTCCTGGAGCAGGTGCAACGACCGGGCGATCGTGGAGGCCGGCACCCCCTCGATGGTCCTGGCCGCCAGGCGGCGTTCGAGCTGCCCGGCCCGCAGCAGGACCTCCAAGCCGTGCCGCGTCAGGTTCACGCGTACACCGCGATCGTCGTCGGGGTCGGGAGTGGTCTCGACCAGCGCCTTCGCCTCGAGGCGCTGGATGAACGTGGTCGCTGCTGCCCGGGAGACGCCGAGCTGCTGGGCCACTTCGCTGGGGCGCACCCCGTCGGGTCCCCCCTGGTCGACAGCGGTGAGAGCCGAATGGGCACGGTGCGAGAGCCCGTAGGAGCGGAAGGCGTGGTCGCCGGCCTTCTGGATGGCGGCGTAGGCCGCGCACACGGCATCGGTCAGCTGCAGCGCCAGCTCGGAGCGGTCGGACACGCCAAGTCCCTCAGCGGTCAGCGATCACAGGGGGACAATGATTAACATGTTGATAGTTAATATACTAAACACATTCCCGTCACACAAGAGCCCCAATCTGCCGGGCATGTCTCGCGTGAACGTGGCGGGTCTGACGGCTGGATGGCTACTCAGCAGGTCTCGGACCACTCGACGGCCGATTCCTGGCCGCAGCGTGAGCATTTAAGGCGGGCCGGCTTGCCGGAGAACTCCTGGCGCTCAAGGCAATGAGGGCAGACTCCATACGTGGTGACCACATCGTTCCCCTGTTGTCCACCGAGGGTCGGACGGAGCACGCCGGTGCGGGTGACGACGCTCCACTGGTCGGGCGGCTGCTGGCGAATGGTGACGTCGCTCCGGCTGAGGCGGACTCGCCCATGCGAGCGGACGTCTACTACCACGTGCCCGTCCGCCGTCTCCTCGAGGATCGGATACCACGCGCCGCGGCGGAGGATGTCCGCCACGCTGTCCGTGATCCGGGCCCAGCGGCGGGACGCCATAGCGCTCCCATGATACCACTTTCAGGTAGATTTGGTTATGCACCAGGTCGGCACGATCGTCCGCCTACAGATCCAACGCGCTTCCCTGAAGACGGGGGAGAAGCCCAACCGGGTCTACGACCCTGCCCCGATCCTCGCGGTGGACCGGCTCGCGGTCTCGCCCGATGGCGTGCTGGGCGGCGGTCAAGAAGGCGGCTGGCTGGTCGATGTCCATCACCGCGCCCACCCATCTACGAAGAACGAGGACGGCCTGCACGGAGTCTCGGTCGGGTTCACGTCCCACTACACCCTGATGCGAGACCGGTTCGGGAAGCGGATCGCGCCGGGATGCGCCGGGGAGAACATCCTTGCCGAGGCGGACCGGCGGCTCACGCTTGCGGATCTCGAGGTAGGCCTCGCCATCGTCGGTCCGGATGGCCGGGAGCGGGTGCGGCTCCGCGTGCTCCAGGTGGCGCACCCCTGCCGCCCGTTCACGGGGTGGGCGTTGGGAGGGCGTGTCGAGGCCGACGTGTTGAAATCGCACCTCCAATTCCTGGATGAGGGGATGCGCGGGTTTTACTGCGTCGGAGAGGGGACGGGCCTCATCGAGGTGGGTGACCGACTCGTGGCGCTGGGAGCCCATCCGCCATCAGGGGACAGATAAAGCAACAGCCGTCAGCCGGGTGACACCCCACTGACGGCCGATGGCTGAGGGCTGACGGCTCTCAGGTCAGCTCAGTTCGTCCCAGGCCAGTCCCGCCGACTTGTGGCACTTGTCGCAGGTGAGCTCTTGTTGCCCGCCCTCGAACGCCTGGCGGTGGCGGCAAGCCGGGCACACGGCGTAGCTCAAGGGAAAAATGCGCCCCAAACGCTCCATCACGCGTGGTTCGCAGCGCACGATGGTCCAGCGCTCGGGGGGATGGTAGCGGATCTCGAGCAGGCGCCGGTCGACTGGCACGTTGTGCCGGTTGACGTCGAGCACCACGATGTTGCTCGAGGAGATGCGGACGACCGGGTACCACGCCCCGCGGCGCAGCGTATGCGCGCCCGCCGGACCGACGCGGGCCCAGCCCTTGGGTTGGATCCTGGTGGGCGTGATCAGGCGCTGATCCATAGATGGCTCTATAAGTAAGCACCCGCGGGGATTTGGGGAGTGATAGGTATCACAAATCGGGCGGTCAATTCCGTCGCGCGGCCGACGGATTTGGACTCGCTCCTCACCCGCACTCGCTGAACCCGCATACGTGGCACGTGGCGCAGCCCTCGATGAACGCGAGCTGCGAGCCGCAGTCGGGGCAGGCGCCGATGAAGTCCTGGTCTGTGTCGCGGGCGCGCAGCACCGCGGCGCCGTCCTGGCCGGCGATCACCTCGCGCGCTGGGACGCCGGCGACAGCGTCGCCGGCGCCGGCGAGCAGATCCTGTTGCACACCCTGTTTCTCCTGCATCCACTTCTCGATCGCGATCCCGATCGCGTCCGGGACCGACATGACCTTAGTCGGCCCGAGCCCGACCACGCGGTCCGAGGAGATGCCCCGCAGCTGGCGATGGATCTCCCGCATCGGGATGCCCGACCGGAGCGCCAGTGAGATGAGGCGGCCTACCGCCTCCACGTCGGCCATGATTGGCGCGCCGGCCTTTCCGAGGGTGATGAACACCTCGAAGGGCTGGCCCTTCTCGTCCTCGGTGATGGTGACGTACATCGTGCCAAGCGGCGTCTCGATGCGCCGGGTCATACCGCGCAGCAGGTCGGGGCGCGAGCGCTTGGCGCGCCGCTGCAGGTTTTCCGCTTCGGACTCGTGGAGCTGGGAGCGGGTCCGCTCGAGCTCGGCTTCGAGCTCGGCGATCCGCCCGAGGGCCTCGGCGAGCTTGCCCGGGACGGCCTCGGTCGTCTGCTGTGGTTTCTTGGCCGTCGAGCCAGTCGAGAGCACCTGCCCCTCGCGCGCGCCGTCGCGGTACACCGTCACGCCTTTGCAGCCGAGCTGGAAGGCGAGCCGGTAGATCTGCTCGACGTCCTCCTCGGTGGCCTCGTGTGGGAAGTTGCAGGTCTTGGAGATCGCCGAGTCGGTGAACTCCTGGAACGCGCCCTGCATCCGGATGTGCCACTCTGGCGTCACGTCGTGCGCAGTGACGAACACGCGCTGCCACTTGGCCGGCACGTGGTCGAAGTGAATGTGCCCCGCAGCGCCGATCTGCTCCACCAAGGCGTCGCTGTACCAGCCTTCCTGCTTGGCAATGGCGACGAAGTCCTCGTTGACGTCGGCCATGAGGACGCCCGCCTGGTTGCGCATGAACGCCACGGCGAAGAGCGGTTCAATCCCCGAGGAGCAGCCGGCGATGATCGAGATGGTGCCGGTGGGCGCCACGGTAGTCAGGTTGCAGTTGCGCAGCCGCCGCATCGGCCGCACGCGCTCGCCCGCCGGCCCCCGCGCGCAGCTCGCGTCCGGGCCCCAGATGGAGCGCTCCCACTCGGGGAAGACCCCCCGCTGCTCGGCGAGCTTCTCGGAGGCCCGCTTGGATTCCTCATCCACGAACTGCATTAGCCGACGACCCAGCGCGACACCGGCTTCGCTGTCGTAGGGGATGCCGAGCCGCACGAGCAGATCCGCCCACCCCATGATGCCCAGGCCGATGCGCCGAATGCGCTTGGCGAGGGCGTCGATCTCGGCGAGCGGGTACCTGTTGGCGTCGATGACGTTGTCCAGGAAGTGGGTGCAGAGGTGCACGGCCGCCGCCAGCCGGGCCCAGTCCACGTCGCCGTCCTTGACGAAGAGGCCGACGTTGATCGAACCGAGGTTGCAGACGTCGTACGGCAACAGCGGCTGCTCCCCGCACGGGTTCGTCGCCTCGTAGCGGCCCAGGTGTGGAACCGGGTTGTACCGGTTGGCCCGGTCGATGAAGAACACGCCCGGCTCGCCGGTCTTCCAGGCGCCGTGCACGATCTTGCGGAACACGTCGCGGGCGTCGAGCCGCCCCACCACGCCGCCCGTGCGGGGATGGATGAGGTCATAGCCGGCGCCCTGCTCCACTGCCTGCATGAACGCGTCGGTGACGGCCACCGAGATGTTGAAGTTCGTCACCTGCGTCAGGTCGTCCTTGCAGCTGATGAACTCCAGGATGTCCGGGTGATCGACGCGCAGGATTCCCATGTTGGCGCCCCGGCGCGTCCCGCCTTGCTTCACGACGTCGGTCGAGGCGTCATACAGCTTCATGAAGGAAATGGGCCCCGAGGCGACGCCCATCGTCGAGCGCACGACATCGTTCTTGGGCCGTAGCCGCGAGAACGCGAAGCCCGTGCCGCCGCCCGACTGGTGGACCAGGGCCATCGCCCGCAAGGTGTCGTAGATCCCGCTCTCGCCGTTGGAGAGTGCGTCTTCGACCGGGAGCACGAAGCACGCCGACAGCTGGCCCAGCGGCCGGCCGGCGTTCATGAGGGTCGGCGAGTTGGGCATCCAGACCCGCGTGGCCATCAGGTTGAAGAAGGCCTCGCCTAGGGCGGCCACGGCCTGCGGCGACGCGCCGTAGGCTGCGTCCGGGGCGGCGATCGTACGCGCCACGCGCCAAAACAGGTCTGCAGGGGGCTCGGCCGGTCGCCCAGCCTCGTCTTTCACGAGGTAGCGGCGCTCAAGGACGGTGAGGGCATTGGGGCTCAGTTCAAGCGTCCCGTGGCCGGTGAAAGCAGTCATGCTGGCTCGTCCCTCGCGGTGTGAGCTCGTGACAACCGTCAGTGCTTGGGGTGAAGTGCTACACTGCCCGCAGACCTGCCTCACGCCAGGCAAAAAACGCGGAGGGGCAAGGTAGGTGACTCAACAGGCCCAGGCAAGACTTGGGCGGAAGGCTGTGGCCGTGCGCGCTCTCGTCAATCAACATCACAAACGTTGTCTCGCTCACTAGTCGTTCTTGCCCGATCGGCCGTGCCACCCGTTCCGAGCCGAACTCACGCTCTAGTAATATAACACCAAGCCCGGCATCGCTGGGTTCCCGGCAATGCACATCACAAAGTTGTCCTCGCGAATGGGAAGACGCCCTCGCGATGCCGCGTCGCCTCCACCACATAGTGCTCCCAAGTGCCTCGGATCCGCGCCCGGAGTCCGTCATCCACGGCTCGTGTCACCCGTGCCGGCACGCCCATCACGAGCGAGCCGGGTGGCACCACCATCCCCTCGCGCACCACCGCGCCGGCCGCCACGACACTGCCCGCCCCGATCACCACATCGTTGAGCAGGATGCTGCCCATGCCGATGAGGCAGTCATCGGCGACAGTGCAAGCGTGGAGGATGGCGCGGTGCCCGACCCCGACACGCGCGCCGATACGTGCGGGCTTGCCCTCGTCCACGTGCACGATGGTTCCGTCTTGCAGGTTCGTGGACTCGCCTACCACGATCGCCGCCATGTCCCCCCGGAGGACCGCGCCGTACCACACGCTGGCGTGCGGCCCGAGGGTCACGTCGCCCACCACGACGGCCCCGGGCGCGATGAACGCCGTAGGATCGATGTTCGTGTTACTGCCTCACAGGCTGGAACGGCCACTGCACCCACGCCTCCACCGCTTCACCGTTCTTCTGGGCAGGATTCCAGCGCAGGACTCTGGCCATGTCGACGGCCTGGTCGTTGAACGTCTGGACGTTGGACTGGGAGAAGACCCGCGACTCGAGCGTGCTCCCGGTAGACGACACTTTGACGAGCAGGATCGCCTGTCGCGGGAAGATCGGTGCGTCGGCGGGCACGGGGATGAACGTGGCGGACAGGGGAGTCGGCGGGGTATCGAAGCAGATGTGGCCCTGGTTATAGGCGGGCCCGGGCTGGTCGCAGGGACCACCTCCTGAGTCTTGCGACGCCTCCATCTCCACTTGCACGGTGCTCGGGTTGCCCGCGGTGACGATGACCTGTTGCTCGAATTGATCGTAGCCCGGCGCCTTCACGACCAACCGGTACGTGCCTGGCGGGACGTCAACCTGGCGGCCGGTCACGGGGCGGCCGTCGAGCGTGACCCGCGCCCCTGCAGGGAGGCCCTTCAGGACGAGCTTTCCCGGCGTGCCGGAGGCAGGGGGGGGAGGAGGGGGCGCGACGTGGGAAGTGTCGTGCGGCTGCGCGGTCAGCGCCGCCGTGGTGTCGGTGACGGCGGTCGTGGTACTGTCCCGTCTGCCGGCGGCCAGCGGGGTCGTCGTGTCAGAGCGCGCACCCGGAACGAGCCCGGCCGCGGCCAGGAGGCCCCTCTTGTAGGCGTAGAAGCCCCCGCCACCGAAGACCACGCCAAGGATCCCCAACCACAGCAGAATCGCCACGCCGGCCGACCGCTTGTGGGCCGGTAGGGCGCCGGGCAGTGGAGCGCCAGTGGCGCGTGGCACCGGGGTGGTCAGCGCCGTGGCGATGCGCGGGACCGAGGCGAGCGAGGGGATCGCCCGGGTGGCGGCAGTGGAGATCCCGGTCGCCACGTACCCGCCCGATTCCAGCACCCCGACCAGATCGTCGGCGGTTTGGAAACGCTCGTCGGGCACTTTGGCCATCATTTTCCTGATGACCTCGAAGAGTTCCCGCTTCTCCATCGAGTCGAGCCGGGGGGTGGGGAGCTCCTCCATGATGTGCTTGTAGCCGATGGAGAAGGAGTCATCGCCGTCGAATGGCACGTGGCCTGCCAGGCACTGGTAGGCGACCACCCCGAGGGAGTAGATGTCACTGCGTCCGTCGAGGTTCTGGGCGCGCGCCTGCTCGGGGCTCATGTAATGCGGGGTGCCGATCGCCATGCCGGTGCCGGTGAGCTTGCCGCCCGTAGCTGCCTTGGCGATGCCGAAGTCGGTCACCACCGCCTGGCCGTGTTCGTCGAACATGATGTTGTCCGGCTTGACGTCGCGGTGGACGATGCCGCTGCGGTGGGCGTAGGCGAGGGCGCGGCCGACGTCGACGAGAATCTTGCGAATCTCCGCCGGGGGGAGTGCCCCGCGCCCGGCGAGCACGCTGGAGAGCGGCTTGCCGCGCAGGAACTTCATGACGAAGTAGATCACCCGCCCGCTCTTGCCGACGCGGTAGATGGGGATGATGCTGGGATGCTCGAGCTTGGCGGAGGTGCGGGCTTCGCGCTGGAAGCGCTCGACGAACTCCTTGTCGAACGCCAGAGAGAAGGGGAGGACTTTGATGGCGACGTCGCGCTCGAGCTGGCGCTCGCGCGCCTTGAAGACGATCGCCATGCCCCCGCGCCCGAGCTCGTCGAGGATTTCGTACTCCTCTTTGAGTTGCTCCCGAACCATGTCGATTTCGGTCAGCTCCGGCTGGCCGGTCTTGACGGCGCCGGTAGGAGTGGTCGCGGTCAGATCCAGCCCGCAAGAGCGGCAGAACTTGCTGCTGTCTTCGTTTGGCGTGCCGCAGCGGGAGCAATACATCCGGTCTCCGAGGGGACGCGGTAACTTAGGGATCGGTCCGCGCGGGTGTCAACTTCGCAGGTGTCAACTTACTGGGGTGGCACGACCTGAAACCGGCGCGCGCGCGTCAGCGCGCGGCCATCGGCGGGATCGGTGACGACGACGGACAGCACGTAGTCGCCCTTGGCGACGTCGCGCAACTCCACGCTGCGGTGCACGCGGGTCACCGGGCCGTCGGCCGGCACGTCGAATTCGAGGAGGAGCGGGGGGCGTCGGCCGCCGAACAAGCTGCGGATGGCCCCGAAGATCGAGCGACCGCCGATCGGGTCCAATCGCACAACGGTGTGGTAGGTGGTCCCGCGGGCGAGCCCGTAGACCTCGTAGTAGAGCTCGACCGTGCTCCCCTGGGGGAACCGGCCCAGGGGATTGAGGAGCACTGTGTCGCCCCCCGCAGGCCAGCTGAGCCCGCCGCCTGTGCGCCCGAGGACCAAATCGCTCGCCGCGAAGCGTCGACCGCTCAGGGCGCCGACCTCGAGCGAATCGCGCTCCATCACTTCACCGGCGAAGTTGTCGCCCGTGGCGACGAGGAGGCGGTAGCGGTAGCGCCCGGGAGGCACCGGTGCCTCGAGCAGCCCGGTCAGGTAGGCGGCGCCGCGCAGCGGCGCTCGGGCAGCGAACGCCCGCACCGTGTCGACCTGGGTCACCAAGCTGTCCGCCGCGTCGGTCACGAAGAGCCGGAACCGCAAGGGGTAGAGCACGCCCGACGGCCCGGGCAGCGGCGTGACCCGTTCCGCTGGGACGGCGAAGACCACGTGCAACACCTGTCCGCCGACGGAATCGCTGCGCGCGCCGACCACAAAGTCCGAGGTCACCAGGTCGAGCGGGACGTCGAAGCGCTGGCGATAGGTGTCGGTCGTCGTCCCCAGCTTGATCGCGCGGTCGCCGAGGGAGCGTTCGTCGGTGAGCCGCGTGCCGGTCGGGGGCCGCTGGTAGAGGGGATCGAGGTTGGCGCGCGAGTCCCATAGCTCGAGTGCCATGCCGTCCAGCCCACCCCGCTGCGCCTGTCCGAAGCGCGCCCGGAACCCCAACGCGTCGAGCGCGCTCTCGACGAGTTTGAAGTCCTGCACGTCCCCGCGCGACACGAAGTGGAAAATCAGATTGCCGTCGCTGCGCCGGTACAGCCAGCTCTCGTTCGGCTCGAGGCCGTTCCCCATCACAGTGCCCGCGCTGGAGTACTGCGCGCGGCGGTCCGGATCGCCGTGACGGATGTAAATGACGCCGCGATCGTCGAACTCCGTCTGGGCAGCGCGGTAGCGCTCCGTGATGTCGTAATGCCGATGCCGACTCACCAGCCGGAAGCTGCGGCGCGCGTAGAACCAGCGCCGGTAGTGTTCGGCGAGTCGCTCGCCGGGCTCGCGTGCTTCGACAACGTCGCGCCGCGTCCAGAACCGCTCCAACCACCTCGCACGAGCGGCTGGAGTCGCGAGCGAGTCGAACACCGCGAGCTCCCCAGCGGTCGCCACATAGCTCAGGTCCGTGCGGAACAGGCGCAAGGCCACGGCCGAGGTCGCCGCCCGGGCACCGGCGGCATATGCAGCCATTCCCTCCTCGGGCCGCCGAGCAAAGTAGGCCGTGCGGGCGAGCTCGAGCAGTCCGACGCCGGAGTCTCCACCCACAGCGAGGTAAGCCCGGAACGCCGCGACTGCCGAGTCCGCCTCCCCGACCTCGCGCTCCACCCGGCCACGGGCCAGCTGGATGTCGGGGATGCGCCCGGCGGGCGAGGCCGCGGCCAGGCGTACCGCCTCGAGCGCCACTTGCAGCTGCGGTTGGATCCGCTGTTGCAGCGCCGCATTGGCGAGGTCGATGCCGGCCTGGGCAAAGGACGGGTCAGCCAGCGTGGCGTGTGCGAACGCGCGAGCGGCCTTGGAGAGGTAGTCCTTCCCGAGCTGCTGCCGCAGGTTTTCGATGGCGATGATCGCGTGCTCACCCTGGGCGAGCTCGGCGAGCCCGAGGCCGTACCACGGATATGGCCAAGCCGGTTTCAACTCGCCCGCCCATTCGAACTCGCCGGCGGCGTCGTCGTAGTGCGACTTCGAGCCGGCGAGTTCCCCCAGCCGATAGGCGATGAACCCCAAGCGCAGATGGATGAGCGGGTCGTCGCGGTTGCGCTTAGCCACCTCGATGGTCGCGGTCTCGAGCCGGTGCACGGCGACTGAATCGCTGGCGCCCCCGAGCGAATCACGTAACCGCTCTAACGCAGCGCGGTCGGCGACCTCCTGTGCGGACAGCGCAGGGGGGAGGGGCATCATCCAGACGGCGCAAAGCAGGGCGCAACAAGAGAGGAAACGACGCAAAGAGGAGGGGGAGACACGTAGCATAGCCCTTCCATTATACGCCGTGTCCCACGCAGGGTTCGCCTCCCGACGTCAGCGGGCCGTCAAAAGTCCGACCCAACCGCCGCGTACGCACGCGGGCGCGCTCGTCCGCCAGCCGGCGGGTCGGCCAGCGGCTCGGCCACACCGAGTCGCAGGCCCAGTGGCAAGTCGTAGCTCACCGTGAGGTCGGCGACCAGCTCGATGCCGACCGAGCGCAGGCGGTGGAGCCGCGCCGCCGCACCTGGCTCCCACGCATCGCCCACATCCCCGAAGGCGCTCAGCCACAGGCGGTCGACGCCGAATGGCAGATGACCGAACGCCTGCCCGATCAGGGCGAGCGGCACGCGGTATTCCACACTCGCAGTCGCGGCTCGCCTGCCGAACAGGGTACCCGACGGGTAGCCGCGCACGGGGAAGGCGCGGGCACCGCTGGCCGTCGCACCGAATCCCAGGGGGAGGACGCCTCCCGATACGCCGCCCACGCCGTACGACGTGGCGATCGAACCCGAGGCAATTCCGGCGGTGACGCGCAGGGCGAGTACCGGATGCGCGTGGCCCTCGGGTCCGGGTACGCGCTGATAGACGGCGAGTCGAGAGCGGACCTCGTCCGACCAGCCCAAGGCTCCTTGCTGCTCCCGGCGCCGGTACAAACCGGTCCACACGACCCCGCCCACGGGAGCGATCGCGAGCGGCCCGGTGGCGAGGTGGGCAAGGCTGAGCGTCACCGACCCGCCGACCCGGTCCCGACTGCTGCACCCCGTACAAATGGCGGCGAGCGCGGTGTCGGGAGCGGCGACGAAGCGGCGGCCCTCGTACTCGGCGGCGATTCGCAGGCTCGCGCTCGAGCGCCAGCGTCGCGCGACGAACGTGGCGCCGAGCGCGGCCGCATCCGCCCGCTCCGACACGACGGTGCCGGCGCCCGTAACTCCGACGAGACTCCACTCGCTCGAGCTTGAGAGGTCAAGGCTGGGATTGCCGAGAACATGGGTAACCAGCGCGAAGTATCCATCCGCCCGCACGGGATCGGCCGAGATCAGGGCGTCGGCAACGTAGCTGTAGCGACCGACCGCGTCGGTGCCGACTGTGAGGGCTCCGCCGAAGCGGCCAGCCGCACCGGCGTTAAGACCGAGCGGTAGCCAGAAGTGCGGGCGGAGTGAGGGCCAGAGGGCGTAGCCGGTTTCGCGCATCGGCACAGGTGGCGCGGAGTCGAAGCCCACACGCGGCCGCGGCAGGGCGATCGTATCGCCCATCGCGGGCGGTGCAAGGCGCGCCAGGACCCAGCCTTCAGAGCCAAGCGTGGTATAGAGCAGCGTGCCGTCGGGCAGCGTCGCCGGGGCCCGCGCACCGAACGGCACAGCAGTCAGGGGCCGGACGCCTGCGCCGGGGGACCAGCGGTACACTTGAGGCAGTCCGGTGAGCTCGGAGACGAACAGCACCGCGTCTGTCTGCCACACCGGATCGGCGACGAAGCCCGTCCCCGTAAACAGCGTGACGACCGACTCTGGGGCCGTGCCCGGCCACCGCACCAACGCCCACGCGCCGCTGCGCAGGCGCGTCGCGGCGACCCAACGACCGTCCGGCGAAGGTACCACGTCTCCCCACAACGCGCCGGCGGTGTCCACTCCGGGGAGCGAGGGGCGGTTGCGCGCCGCCGCGAGGACGATGGCTGCGAGCTTCCCCCCCCCGGCCCGGGGCTTCGTCACGCGGGCGGCATGCGTATCGCGGCGCCAGCGACCGTCCGGCAGCCAGGCATAGCGATCGCTGCGGATGTGCCAGCGATCAGTGTAATCGAGCTGTGTGACCACCAGTGTGTCCCCGAGCCAGTCGTAGCGCGCGAGGCCGTTCACGCGGTGACGACGCAGGACCCGCCATTCCCCCGCGTCCACGATCCGCAGCTCAGCCGGGCTCTTGCCGTCGTCGTGTACGTACGCGATATAGCGGCCGTCCGGCGAGACGCGCGGGACGGGCTCGGTCCACAGGGCTGCGTCGAGCGTCCGCCCGGAATCGCCGGCAGCAGCGCCGGTCGCGCGGAGGGCGTCACTCCACACGGCCTCGAGGTCGCGCCCGGTAGCGCGCCGGACCTGTCGCCCCACCCGATACGGAATCAGCTGACCGGAGGTCCCCTCCACGAAGCGCGGCACCGCGGAGTCCCCCGCCACCGCCGCGAGCTGCCCGAAGAACCGGCTACCGTAGGCGTACGGGGCCGTGCCGTCGGGCCAGCGAGTGAAGTAGACCGCATTCCACGGCGAGCGCGAGCGTCCGGCCGTCAGGTCGGCCGCGAGCATCTGGGTATGGAAGCCGCCGTGCAGGCGACCCCCTTCCGTGAGCCGCGACTCGTAGTAGACCGCCAGCCCCTCCACCACCCAGCTCGGCTGATACTCGTTCGGGAAGAAGCCCGGTACACGCCCGAACACGCTTTGTACGGCATGCCACCAGCCCTTGGTGCGATCGAGATGAAAGACGTGCGTAAGCTCGTGTGTGGTCACGAGCCGCAGCCAGTCGTCGAAGTCCGTCAGCTCGGGAAGCGGGGCCGCCAGCACCGTGATGCGGCTGGAGGGGAAGATCGTCGTGAACCCGTTGGAGACGTCGATGTCGTCGCTTAGCGTCACGTCCACCGTGCCGCGCGGCGGGTGCAGCTCCGCCGCCAGTAACGTCCACGCGCGTTCGGCCTCACGCGCCGTCCGCTCTGCCGGCTGGCGATCCACCGGGCGGAAATGAACGCGGAAGTGTGGCGTATGGAGCGTGCGCCAGGAACCGCTCGGATCAACCTGCGCGTCGGCGCGCCGAGCGAAGCACAGGAGTGCCATGAGTGTCGCAAGACGCCAAGGCGCTCTGGTGGGTATTGCCTTGCAGCATGCGGCGGTCATATGACGGTCGCGCAAGCTAGCATCGCCCCTTTCGACCAGTCAATTTGCCGAATTGTCGTGGCTCTGGCGGCCCGCCACAAACAGAGCCATGATCGGGGTGCGCAGACCCCGAAAAACGCCCGCGCCTTCCATGGTCGGTACTGCTCTTACTCGCGCTCGGGGGGCAAGAGGGACAGCGCTGGTTAGACGTCATGACCGCCGGTCAACCGCTTCTCTGCGAGATAGCGGCACGGACGTTTCCCATGCCCGCACTAGTCCGGAAACAATCGGCACCAAGCCCCCGTAATGGGGCGACGAACCCCATCCTACGCGCCTGCTCGGAGCCGCCCTGAGATGAAGCGACGTACGATCATCATCCTAGTCGTCGCGTTCTTCGTCCTGAGCCTCGGCGTCATGGCGGCCACCGGAAGGCTCGGCCCCAGTAAGACTGGCGGGCCGAAGGCAGTGCCGGTCGTTCGCGGAACCCTGGTCGACAAGGCCCTCGCCGTCGGCACCATCGAGCCCCGGGTCGAGGTCAGCGTCAAATCCATCCTTGCCGGCGTCGTCCGGCGGCGCTTCGCCGAAGTCGGTGACTTCGTCAGGCGGGGTCAGCCGCTCCTGGAAATCACACCCAATCCGACGCCGCTGGAACTGGTGGAGCTCCGCCGGAACATGGAGCTGCGCCAGATCGAGCTCAGGAACGTGGAGCGCGAGTTGGCACGCCAAGAGGAGCTGCGCAACAGGAACCTGATCTCCCCGGCCGATCTCGAGCTCGCTCAGCAACGGGTCGACGAGTCGCGTACTCAGGTTTCGCTGGCGCGGGAGCGGCTGGCATTGCAGGAAGGCACCAGGGTGTTGACCGGCGGCAAGCAAGTCGAGACCGTCGTCCGGGCCCCCATCGACGGCTACGTGCTGGAAGACTCCATCGAGATCGGCGATCCCGTCGTGCCGCTCACGCCCTACCAGGCAGGCACGGTGCTAATGAGGATGGCGGCCATGCGGGACCTGATCTTCCGGGGAACGGTGGACGAGATCGACGTGGGTCGGCTCAAAGAAGGGATGCTCGTGACGATCAAGATCGGCGCACTCCCCAACGCTAGCGTGAAGGGCCGGCTCAAGAAGATCTGGCTCAAGGCGCACAAGCAGGAACAGGCGACAGTCTTCCCCGTCGAGATCGCCCTGACCGATGTAGAAG
>WNFD01001898.1_pt1 | contig 29952 bp, 30 predicted proteins | sample 5400491 | NCBI WGS metagenome assembly WNFD01 (sample SAMN13153343, study PRJNA577476) | soil metagenome | isolation source: 120 cm saprolite under Douglas fir tree site 2 hole 2 replicate 2 | place: USA:California | collected 2015-04-18
AAGTGGGACGCATGGAGCGCTATCTGCCCTTCCTCGCCACCACGGCAAGCGCCGCGCCCTTCATCGGTCTCTTCGGCACGGTCGTCGGCATCATGAACGCCTTTCACAACATCGGCCAGCAGGGCTCCGCCAACCTCGCCGTGGTCGCCCCGGGCATCTCCGAGGCCTTGATCGCCACCGCGGCGGGCCTCGGCGCGGCCATTCCAGCGGTCATGGCCTACAACTTCTTCGTCAACCGGAGCAAGCGCTGGGCCACGGAGATGGACGGGTTCATGCTCGAGCTCCTCAACGTCCTGGCCAGGCCCACCCCGCAGAAGGCCGTCACGCGATAGCGATGGCTTTCAACCTCGACAGCGGCGAGAGGGAGGGCGGACGGCGTCGAGTCGGGACCCTCAGCGAGATCAACATCATCCCGCTCGTGGACGTCGTCCTCGTCCTCCTGCTCATCTTCATGCTCACGGCGCCTCTCATGTACCGGGGCATCGACGTCAACTTGCCCAAGACCGCGGGCAAGCCGACGGTGACCGAGGAACGGATGGAGCTGACCCTGACCAGGGAACAGCAGCTCTACTTGAACGGCAAGCCCCTGCCCCTGGGCTCCCTCGAGCAGGCGTTGCGCGACGTGTTCAAGAACCGCACGGACAAGACCCTCTACCTCAAGGCCGACCAAGCGCTTCAGTACGGCTTCGTGATCGAGACCATGGACAAGGTCCGCCGCTCCGGCATCGAGAAGCTCGGCATGGTCACCGAGCCCGCGCCGAGGTCGTGAGCGCGGTGAGCGTGGCTCAGGGCTTGCCAATGGGCTCCCCCTTTGGATCCGCCCGCCGACGGGTGACGCTGACGCCGTCTCTCCAGAGACCGCGGCTGCCCACCTCCGCCCTCGTGGTGTCGGTGATCGCCCACGCCGCTCTCGTCGGATTCCTCGTGGCGCTGTCGTTCTGGGGTCCCTCCTGGCGAGACTCGCGGGTGCAGGTCGTCAACCTCGTCCCCGCCGTGGCCGCCGTCGGCAATCCGGCCGGCAGTCCTGCCGCTCAGCTGCCCACGCGCGCGCTCCCGAAGCCCGCGGCGCGCTCCGTCGAGCCCGAGCCCGAGCCGCGCGCCCGCGAGGCGCCCAAGGCCGCGGAGCCCGCGCTTCCCACGCGGGCGATGAACCCCCGCGTGGGCGACCGGGAGCTGCCGACGATGAGCGCAGATCGCCGCCCGCGGGCGGTGGGCGAGTCGGCGTCGAAGCCTCAGCCCGCGACGGCGCTCGGCCAGGCCACGGGATCGACGGCCGGGGTCGGCTCGCTCACCATTGACGTCACCGACTTTCCCCACGCCTGGTACCTGCGGCAGGTCCTGGCCAAGGTCCAGGAGCGCTGGCAGAGCCAGAAGCGCGCGAGCGAGCCCGAGCAGAAGCCGCTCGTCTGGGTCGAGATCAATCGGGACGGGAGCATCACGACTCCCAGGATCGAGCGGAGCTCCGGCAACACGTTCTACGATCAGGCCGCCCTCCGCGCCATCGTCGAGGCGAGCCCCTTCCCGCAGCTTCCCGCGGACTGGACGAAGCCGTCGCTCCGCATCCTCTTCAACTTCGAGCTGAGGCGCGGGTGATGCGGCGACGTCCGGCCCAATTACTGTCCGCGCTGGCATGTCTCGTGGCCCTCCTGGCCATCGTGGTGGGCCTGGTGGGACCGCCGGTGGCCCGCTCCCAGCAAAATGCCGATGTGTGGCTCAACGTCATCGCGAGCGGTGCCAAGAAGGTCAACATCGCCGTGCCTGACTTCGCGCTCGTGGGGGGCGCCGACCCCCAGAACTGGGCCAAGCGCCTGGCCGAAGTCACGGGCGGCGATCTCACCTTCTCGGCGCTGTTCAGCGTGGTGTCTGGACAGCCGGCCCTGCCCACGACGACCGACGGCCTCAAGCCCAGGCTCCAGGAGTTCGCGGCGGCGGGAGCGCACGAGGCACTCCAGGGCATCCTGAGCGTGCGGAGCGACCGGCTCGAGGGCGAGATGCGGCTCTACGATCTCACCTCGCCCGACTTCCGCCTCATCGGGACGAAGAAGATCCAGGTCCACCCGACCGAGCCGCGCCGGCTCGCCCACAAGATCGCCGACGAGGTCGTGCTCCTCGTCACCGGCGAGGCGGGCGTCGCCGACACCAAGATCGCGTATACGAGCACGCGCTCGGGCGTCAAGGAGCTGTGGGTGATGGACTACGACGGCCAAGGCGCCACCGCCGTCACCGCCAACCGGTCCATCAACATGTCGCCGAACTGGAACCCCGACGCGCGCTCGCTCGCCTTCACGTCGTACATGAACGGCTACCCGTTCCTCTATCGTCTCTTCCCCTTCGAGCGGCGCCCCGTGCAGCTTCTCTCGGGACACATGGGTCTCAACACCTCGCCATCGTGGAGCCCGGACGGCCGGCAGGTGGCCCTGACCCTCTCCAAGGACGGCAATCCGGAGGTCTATCTGCTCAACGTCCAGACGGGCGCCTTTCGCCGGCTGACCACCCACACGGCGATCGACACGGAGCCCACGTGGTCGCCCACGGGCCGCGAGATCGCCTTCGTCTCCGATCGATCCGGCACGGCGCAGATCTACGTGATGGACGACCAGGGCACCAATGTCCGCCGCATCACCTCGAGCGGCTTCAACACCCAGCCGCGCTGGTCGCCCAAGGGCGACACCATCGTCTTCACCTCGCGCCAGGGCAACCACGACCTGTGGGCGGTGAGCCCGGACGGCTCGAATCTCCGGCGTCTGACCGCCGGACCCGGAGAAAACGAGAGCGCGACGTGGTCCCCCAATGGCCGGCACCTTTCCTTCCACTCGAACCGTCTCGGAGGCACCCAGGTCTTCACCATGCTCGCCGACGGCTCGGAGCAGCAGGTCGTCACCGGGGGACCGGGACAGTCTTCCAGTCCGGCGTGGTCACCGCGTCTTCCGTGATAGGATTGAACCGATTTTCCAAAGAGAGTTCACCAAAAGCTTGCCAAGGAGGAAGTGACGCTATGGTGCAACGACGCGGTCCCGCGTTCTTGGTGGTGCCACTGCTCCTTCTCACCCTCTTCCTTGCGGGATGCCCGAAGCGGCCCGCCACCACGGGCGCGGTAGCACCGGCTCCCACTGCACCGGCGGCCGCTCCGGCCGCGCCGGCACCTGCCCCGGCCCAGATGCAGCCGGCCCCGGCCCAGCCGGCTCCGGCCGCGGCCCCGAGGCCGTCGGAATTCGCGCTGAACGACAACCTCAAGACCATCTATTTCGACTTCGACAAGTACGATATCCGACCCAATGACGCCAAGGTGCTCGACGGGAATGCGGCGTGGCTCAAGTCCAACGGCGACAACCTGCTCCTGATCGAGGGGCACTGCGACGAACGGGGGACCAACGAGTACAACCTGGCCCTCGGCGAGAAGCGCGCCAAGGCGGCCATGAACTACCTCGTCGCCCAGGGTATCCAGGCGAGCCGGATCACCATCATCTCTTACGGCAAGGAGCGCCCGGTCTGCACGGAAAAGACCGAGGATTGCTGGGCGAAGAACCGGCGCGACATGTCCCTGACGAAGGGCAAGTAAACCCGGACGGGCAGCGCGTGCACAGACGCATCAGGCCAGCGGGGAGCCTCGGGCTCCCCGCTGTTGTTTTCTGGGCCCTTCTGCTCTCGGGCTGCGCGAGCGACGAGTCCGCGCAGCACGACATCGCGCAGCTCCGCCAGGATCTCAACGCCGTCAACCTGGCCGTGCACCGGAGCAAGGGGGAGACGGACACGGTGGTGGGCCAGCTCGATCGGCGAACGCGCGAGCAGGCCGCCGAGAACACCAAGCAGCTCCAGACGCTCTCGGCTCGGCTCGACAGCCTGACCGCCGAGCTCAACAGCCTCTCGGCTCGCCTCGATGAGCTCGCCCAGCGCCTGGACACTCTCTCGCGGCCGGCGGGCGGCGGTTCCCCACCCCGCCCGAGCCCGCCTCCCGCCCCCACTCCGTCTCCCTCCGGCGGGGGAAGATCGAGCGGCGGACCAAGCGCGGAGGAAAGCTACAAGGCGGCGTATCTCGACTTCTCCAAGGGCAACTACAGCCTGGCCATCGCGAGCTTCCGCGAATTCGTGCGGCGATTCCCCGACGCCCCGCAGGCCGACGGCGCCCAGTACTGGATCGGCGAGTCCTACGTCGCCTCGGCGCATGCGGCGGCGACCCAGGGCCAGGCCGACAAGGCAAAGGAGGCTCTCCAGCAGGCGGTCCAGGAGTATCGAAAGGTCTTCGTCAACTATCCGCGCGGGGCGCAGGTCCCGACGGCACTCTACAAGGAGGCGCTCGCCCTCGAGGAGCTGAAGCAGGTCAAGCTGGCGCAGGCCCGGCTGCAGTACCTGGTGGAAAACTTTCCGCAGTCGCAAGAGGCGCCCCTGGCCCGCGAGCGCCTGAAGAGCTTAGGCGAGTAGCCGCCTCACGGGGCATCACCCTCGGGGTCATAGCCCTGGTTCGAGCCGAAGACCCAGATGACCGTGACACCTTCCTTCCGATTCGAATAGACCATCACGCTGCGATCCGCGTCCTCGGTGGTGACATCCTGCACCGTGACCGAGGAAGCAAAAGCGGCATCGTCGGCGGGCCACAGGGAGAACCCCACGATCAACACGGCGAGCAAGGCGCTACCAAAGGCCAGGCGCGGATGGCCCCAGACCGGCTTCCAGTAAGGCAGCCACCACGGCTCACGTAGGGGCTTGGAATCTTCTCGCAGGATGCGAGCATGGACGGCGGGCCAGAAGCCACCCCAGGGGGGCTCGGACGGGACCGACGCGGCCTGGCGGATCAGGGCCTTGAGCTTTACCGCCCTATCCCGGATGGCCTGGCACTCGACGCAGCGACCCAGGTGAGCCGCCACGATGCGGGCCGCCTGCCCCTCGAGGGCGCCGTCGGCGCCACGCTCGACTCGAGGCCGGACCCACAGACACAGGAAGCTTCGCATGATCGGCAGTATACCTCTCCCGTTTGGACGGCAGCCAGCCTTGCATATTCCCCTGCCCGGCCATAAGGTCGGGGCGTGGAAACCCCCGTCGTCGTGGAGGTTCCGGGTGGTCCAAGACTGGAGGCCCACCTGGATCTTCCTGATGCTGCCGTGGCCGGCCTCGTCCTGTGCCACCCTCACCCGCTCTATGGGGGCGACATGGACAATCCGGTGATCATCAGGGCGGCGGAGGTCGCCCAGGCGCTGGGAGTGAGCACCCTGCGCTTCAATTTCCGAGGGGTGGGGGACTCGACCGGCGCGCACGATGAGGGCCGGGGTGAGCAGGACGACTGCAGTGCCGCGCTGGCCCTGCTGCGAAGCCGCCTCCCGCCGGCAAGCACTCTGAGTCTCCTGGGCTATTCCTTTGGCGCCCGCATCGCGGCGCAGGTAGGCGAGGGCCGTGCCGACCTCGACGGTCTCGCGCTGGTGGCTCCTCCCCTGGCCATGTACAGCTTCGATGGCCTGTACGCGGGGCGCCCCCTCCTGCTCGCGGCGGGCAGCCGCGATCCCTACTGCCCCGTCCAGGACCTCGTGAAGCTCGCCGAGCGGGTGGGCACCGAGCCACGCATCATCGAGGGTGCGGACCACTTCTTCTTCGGCAAGCTCTTTCCGCTGGGTACGGCCGTCGAGGGCTGGCTACGCGGCTGGGTGCCCGGCCGCGCGAGCTGATCACATCCGGTCGCGAGGCAAGCGCGCCGGCGTGGCCGTGCCGGCGGAGAGGATGATGCGGATGCCTTCCTCGACGGTGAGCCCCGTCGTGATGATCTCCTCCCGCGGCAGCACGATGACGTCGCCCAGGTAGAGATTGTTCGTGGGCACGAAGACGGTGGCCATCTCGCGCTTGCCGTCGGGGGTCTCCACGAGCACCTCCGAGGTGACGAAGCCGAAGACGAACGCGCCCTTCCGCGGATGCTCGGCGAGCACCACCGACTTGAAGGCCTGACGCTTCTCCGGGGAGAAGACCTCGAGCAGCTGCTTGATGGACGGATAGATATTGCGGAAGATGGGCACCCGGATGAAGAGGCGCTCGACGCGGGCGAGGATGCGCCGGCCCACGACATTGGTGGCCACCGTGCCCATGAAGAGGATGAGCAGCACCGCGGTCAGGAAGCCCAGGCCGGGGACGCGCTGGCCGAAAAGGCGCTCGTAGCCCGGCGAGAAGAACTTGTCGATGGCGTCCCAGAACACATAGAGGAGCCAGGCGGTGGCCACGGCGGGAACGGTGACGAAGAAACCAGTGATGAAACGTACCTTGATCCAGTTGCGGAGCGGACCAGACATGGTCAAGTCATGACACCACAGGGGTGGAAACAAGTCAAACAATCGCCCCGAAAGTCCGCGCTGGTGACGGGAGGTGCCGTCCGCCTCGGCCGCGCCATCGCGCTCGAGCTGGCGCGCGGCGGCTTCGACATCGCCATCAACTACCACCGCTCGGCCGCCGCGGCCCGCGAGACGGTGGCCGACATCGAGAAGCTGGGTGCGCGCGCCGTGCGCATACAGGCCGACGTGGCGAAGCCGACGGAGGCGCGGCGCCTCGTCGGGGAGACGGTGCGCCGGCTCGGCCGCCTCGACCTCCTGGTGAACAATGCGGGCATATTCCGCCGGACCCCGTGGAACACGGTCACCCCGGCGGAATTCGACCGGTTCCTCGCCGTGAACGTGAAAGGCGCCTTCTTCTGCGCCCAGGCGGCGGCCCGGGTCATGGGCAGGCGCGGGGGGCGGATCATCAATCTGGCCGACGTCGGCGGCCGCCGGGCCTGGCCCGGCTACATCCCGTACGGCATCTCCAAGGCGGGGGTGATCATGCTCACGCGCGGACTCGCGGCAGTGCTCGCCCCCCGCATCCAGGTCAACGCCGTGGCTCCGGGCGCCGTGCTCCTACCGGATGGCTTCCCCAAGGAGACACAGGCGCGGCTCGAGGCCAAGATCCCCATGGGGCGGCTGGGCGACCCTGTGGATGTGGCGGCGGCCGTGCGCTTCTTCGCCACCTGCCCCGACTACATCACCGGCCAGGTCCTCTACGTCGACGGCGGCGCCACTGCCATCTAGGCTCCGGGCCCTCAAGGAGGCCGCGGAGGCCTCCTGAGACTACCGCGCCATCTCCCGCAGGAACTCGGTCATGGAAGGGAAGCGCATCTTGGGATTGTGACGCTTCTCGTCCCCGATGGTGGTGACGGTGCCGCCGTAGTTGTGGCCGGGGAAGACGACCGTCTCGTCGGGAAGGGCGCCCAGCCGCTGGGTCAGCGAGGTGTACATCTCCCCGGGGTCGCTGCCGGGCAGATCGGTACGGCCGCAGGAGCGGATGAAGAGAGTGTCGCCGGAGATGAGGCGCCCATCCACGAGGAAGCACTGCGACCCAGGGGTGTGGCCCGGAGTGTGGACGAAGGTGATCTTCATGCGCCCCACGTCCAGGCTCTCGCCACCCTCGACCTTGACCAGATCCGAGCCGAAGCCTTTGAGGAATTCCCGCTCCGCCTCGTGGACATAGATCTTGGCGGCGGCCTTGCCCAGAAGATCCGCGATACCCGGGATGTCGTGGCCGAAGAGATGGCCGCCGACATGATCCTGGTGCGTGTGGGTGACGAGGACGCCCGTGAGCCGCATGTCGTCGGAGGCGATCTGGTCCAGGATCGCGTCGATCTCCCAGGCGGGGTCCACGGCCACGCACTCCCGCGTCTCCGGGTCCCCGATCAGGTACACGAAGTTCTGCATGGGGCCGAGCTCCATCTGCCGGAGGTAGAGGGACGATGACGGCGCGGTCATGAGGGAGCCTCCCGCCTAGGTAGCTCGGAGGGGGGCTCCGCCCCCCTTCCGAAGCCTCCCCCCGAGTCGATTGCGCCGGCAAAGCCGGCGCTCGAAATGGGAACATTCTTGCTCGTGAGGGCTGGACATTACCATGACAGGCGCCTAGCCTGGGATATCGGTGGGCGCCTTACGGATCTCGTCGAGCGTCGTGGGATCGACCACGTAGACGCCGGGCACGGACTTGCTCTGCACGTAGGCGGCCTTGTCCTCGGAGCGCCCGATAACGAGCTTGGCCATCTCGGTGCCGTCGCCCTTGAGCACGGTCACCTCCACCTCGGGCTTGTCGAGGCCGAACTTCTGCCCCTGGGAGGCATCCGGCGCCGCGATGTCCTTCCAGCGCAGGGCGCGCAGGGCCAGGAGGAGACCCGTGACCTTGAGCTCCTTGGCTGCGCCCTTGCCGCCTTCCACCACGCGCCAGCTGTCCTCGCCCCGCTTCTCGACCACCAGACGCTTGTCGCCCGCGACCACGCGGACGCGCTTGACCTCTTTCATGTCGAAGGAGGCGACGACTGTCCTGTCGCGCAGGTCGGTGGCCGTCTTCTCGAGGTCGGTCACCGCCTTGGACTCGACCATGACCACGGGCCCCTGTCCCGCCGTGGCCGCCACGCCCGTCTGCCCGGCCTTGAGGTCCTTGGACAGGGTGAGCAGGAAGGTGCGCGGCTCCTTGGCGCCTTCCTCCCAGACGCGGACGGTGACGGCGGGCTTGGCGAGATAGCGGGCGATGCCGGAGGCGGACTCGTCGAGGAAGCCCGAGGCGCGCAGGTCACGCAGGCGCCACAGGAGCCCGTTGACGACGCCCGTATCTGCGGCGAGGGCTTCGGGCGCCGTGATCTTCCAGGTAATGCCGTCGCGCTCGAGCGTCACCTTGCCGCGGGCATGGTCGAGCTCGACGCGACTCACCTTGTCATAGGCATAGGTGAAGACGACCTTGTCGCGGGCGGCCGCGACCGTGCGGGGCAGCTTGTCCCACACCTCGTCGGTCGTCATGAGCACTTCGGGCTCACCCTGGCGCTCGACGTAGACGCCCTTCTTCGCCTTGTCGACCTTGCCGAAGAGCAGGGTCTTCGACGTGCGGTCCTTGTCCTTGCCGAGCCAGATGGTGACGCTCGAGGGCTTGTCGAGGCCATAGGGCGTCAGCGGCTTGGGCTCTCCGAGGAACTCCTTGACCTTGGCGCCGGCGAGCTCGTCGAGCGCGTCCGCGACCACGTCGGCGTCGGCGGGATATGGCCCGGGCTTGGCGATCTTCCACTTGCCGCCTTCCTGGGCCTCCAGCGTCATCCTGGAGCCGTCGAGATCGAGGTCGACGGCGGTGACGCTCTTCCGGTCGAAGGCAAACACCGTCTTGTCCCTGAAGTCGGAGACGGGACGCGCGGTGTCGCGGAACACCGATTCGCCCAGGGCGACCACGGCGGGCTTGCTGCCCTCGCGAGCGTAGACCCAGACGCCCGTCGGGTTCTTGCCTCCCACAGCGAGGGTCAGAGGCGCCTTGCCATTTTTCACCTCGAGGGTAACCTCGGCCGCGGGCGGCTCGAGCCCGAAGTCGGAGAGCTTGGCGGGGTTGGGATCGATCTCGCGATCGGAGCGCAGGGTGGCCAGGCTCGTCACCACCTCGTCAACGGCGCCCCGATCGGCCCGGGCCTTCACGGGCTCGAGCATCTCCCAGCCGTCGGCCACACGCTTGAGACGGATGGTCTCGCCCCGGCGCTTGATGGTGACCGTCTCGACGTCCTTGGGCTCGATGGTCCACAGGCGGCCCTTGGCGCCTTCGGTCTTCTCGCGCTTGGGGACCAGCCAGTAGTTGTCCACCACGAGGAAGCCGCCGAGACCCACCGCGACGACGGCGAGGATGACCAGGGTTTTCCAGCTCATGATCGGGAACTACTTCTGGCGACGACGGCTCACGACGACGAAGATGCCGCAGACCATCACCGCGCCGGGCAGCACGAGCAGGGACAGCCAGAGCACGGCCTGGGACTGCGCTTCGCTGATGAAGATGGGGTTCTGCCTCGTATCCCGGGGGCGCACGGCGACCTGATCCGCCTCGTCAGCCAGCCACGACACGACATTCAAGAAGAAATCGCGGTTGCCCTGGGCGCCCAGGAACTGGTTGGTGGCGAGATTCGAGGTGCCGACGACGACGATGCGCGCCTTGGCGGGCATCTGGTCCCCGGCCTTGGCGCCCGCATCCGTGGCGCCTTCGCTCTTGGCCGCGGCGCCCGGCAGCACGTCGAGCGTCACCACCGCCGCCACGGGGACGGGCCCCGGCGTGTCGTTGGCGTCCGGCTTGACCTCGCCCCGCTGGAGCGCGGCACGGTCCGTCTCGCCCCACGATTGCTGGCTCGACCGCGCCAGCACCTGCGGCGCGACGCCCCTGACCTGGGCCTTGGACAGCTGGACCGAGCGGGTGATCGGGAAGAGCGTCATCACGCCCCCCAGGTCCTTGGTGATCGGGTGCTGCTCGTACTGGTTGATCACGGGCACCTCGGGCCCCACGCCGAAGAGACGGCCGATCGGACTGAGCTCGATGACCACGTCATTGCCCAGGGTGATCCCGTACTTGGTCAGGTACTTGGCGAGCCCCTCCGCCTGGAAGGGATCGGCCATGAAAAAGACCTTGCCGCCCCTGGAGAGGTAGGCGTCGATGGCCTCGAGCTCCTGGGGAAAGAGATCCGTGCGCGGTCCCGCGATGATCAGCACCGAGGCGTCGGCGGGGACCTTGGGATCGCGCGCGAGCACGAGGTCCTTCACCTCGTAGTTGACCTTCTCCAGCTCGTCCTTGGCGCGGCTCAGGCCGGGACGCTCGGTATTGCCGATCTCGCGCTCGCCGTGCCCCTTGAGCACGTAGACAATGCGCTTGCCAGAGCGCGTGACCTTGACGAGGGCATTGGTGAGCCGCTCCTCCTCGGCGTCGAGCACCTTCTCGGATTTCTCGCCGCTCTGGAGCACGAGCGTGCCGTAGCTCTCGACGCCGAGCCGCTTGGCGAGGCCGGGCGACCGGTCCGGATCCTCCATGCGATAGGTCAGCTTGCCCTTCGACGCCGAGGCGTATTGCTTCAGCAGGTCCTCGGCCACACGCTTGCCCGGCTGGTCCGAGCGGAAGAAGGCGATGACCTCCACGGGCGTCTTGAGCCCCTGGAGCACCTTGACGGTCTGGGAGGCAAGGCTGTGCCGCTTGTTCTCGGTCAGGTCCCAGCGCGCGCTGTAGCGGACGGAGACGGCATTGGCCATGACCACGATGCCCAGCGCGAGTACGACGAGGAGGGCGGCGCTCGCCCCGTAGCGCGTGCCGCGACGGCCGAGGAACGAGGCGCCCTCGCGCCAGTTGGCGGCGGCCGTAGCGATGATGAGCACTCCGGCGGCGATCACGAGGGCCCACCGGAGCCTGGTCAGCCACGGCACGAAGAGAGCCAGGGCGGCCGCGGCGAGCAGGCACACGACGGCGGCCGACATGCCCCAGCGCTTGAGCAGGCTCATCGCGCTATCCCCGCCACCGATGGGAGTCGAGGGAGCGCAGGGCCAGGAAAAGCGCGAACCCGATCACCGACACGTAGTACACGATGTCCTTGGTCTCGAGGACGCCCTTGGCGAAGCTGTCCATGTGCTCGATGATGCCGGCCTGCTGGACGACCGTGCGGAGCGCTCCCTGGGTGGTATCCGAGAACCAGCCGAGAAGCCAGAGTCCGAGGAGCGCCCCGAAGGTGCCGAACCCCGCGACGATCTGGTTCTCCGTCGTGGAGGACACGAAGAGCCCGACGGAGAGGAAGGCGGCCCCGATGAGCAGGAGCCCCAGGTAGCCGGTGGCGACCGCACCCCATTCCAGCCGTGTGAACCAGGCGACGGTGACCGGGTAGAAGAGGGTGAGGGCCAGGATGAGCATGTAGAGGACGAGGGCGGCGAGAAACTTGCCCAGCAAGATTTCGCCGTCCCGGAGCGGATAGGTCAGGAGGAGCTCCATGTTGCCCGCCCGCCGCTCCTCGGCGATGAGGCGCATGGTCACCATCGGGATGAAGAAGAGCAGCACCACCGCCATGTTGTAGATGAGCGGCCGGAGGATGCTCTCGGTGGCGTTCAGGTTTCCGCCCATCTGTGGCTGCATGGCCGCCCGCATCGACAGATCGGCGAAGCCCCGGAAGGCGGGCACGAAGAAAAAGGCCGTCACGAAGAGGAAGAAGGTGGCCACGGCATAGGCCACGGGCGAGCCGAAGTACAGACGCATCTCCTTCTTGAACACGGGCAGCCAGCCCATCACTGCGCCTCCTCCACCACGGCTTCCTCGATCTGGGGCGCATGGTCCTCGCCCGCCACCACCCGGATGAAGACTTCCTCGAGCGAAAGACCGGTCTGATGCAGCTCCAGCAGCCCCCAGCCCCGTCCCGTCACCAGGCGGACCAGCTCTCCGCGGACGTCACGCTCGCGCGGCGATTCGATCAGGAAGCGCGGCGCACCGTCGCGGGTGTCCAGCGCCTCGACCGCGGTGACTCCGGGCAGCCCCTTGAGGGCGCCCGCCACGGCCTCGGTGGGGCCGGCCACCTGCACCTCGAGGCGCGCGGCAGGAAAGACCTGCTCCACCAGCTCGGCCTGGGTCCCCTGGGCCACGATGCGTCCGCGATTGATGATGATGACACTGTCGCAGACCATGGAGACTTCGGGCAGGATGTGCGTCGACAGGATGACCGTGTGCTGGCCACCCAGCGACTTGATGAGGGCGCGGATCTCGGCGATCTGCCGCGGGTCGAGGCCGATGGTCGGCTCGTCGAGAATGAGCACTTCCGGATCTCCCAGGAGCGCCTGGGCGAGGCCCACCCGCTGGCGATAGCCCTTGGAGAGCTTGCCGATGAGCCGGTGCTGCATGTCGGCGACGAAGCAGCGGTCCATCACGTCGGCGACCTTGGCCCGGCGGGCTCCCCGCGGCACACCCTTGGCCTCGGCGACGAAGTCGAGATAGGCGGCCACGGGCAGGTCGGCGTAGAGCGGGGCGTTCTCCGGCAGATAGCCGATGCGACGGCGCACCTCGAGCGACTGGGTGAAGACGTCGAAGCCGGCGACCTGGGCCGTGCCGCCCGAGGCGGGCATGAAACATGAGAGGATTCTCATCGTGGTGGATTTGCCCGCGCCGTTCGGGCCGAGAAAGCCGACGATCTGCCCCTTGCCGACGGCGAAGGAGACGTCCTGGATGGCCGTGACCGGCCCATAGCTCTTCGTGAGATGGTCGACTTGAATCATAGAGATGGCCCGCGACGCTCCCGAACCGCCGCAAAGTATAGCACAGCGCTCAGAAGAGTCCCGTCATGGTGCCGTTGGGCGCAACGTCCACGCCCTCGGCGTTGGGCTTGCGCGGCAGGCCGGGCATCGTCGTGATGTCGCCGGCCAGCGCCACGAGGAAGCCCGCTCCCGCCGAGATCCTCACATCGTTGATCGTAATTCTGAAGCCCCGGGGCCGGTTGAGCAGCGCGGGGTCGTCGGACAGGGAGCGCTGGGTCTTGGCCACGCAGACGGGCAGCTTGCCGTAGCCAAGCGCCTCCGCCTGGGCGATCTGGCGATCCACCTTCTTCGAATACTCGACGCCGTCGGCGCCATAGATCTGCGTGGCGATGGTCTCGAGCTTGGCCTTGATCGAGGCGTCCAGCGGGTACAGCGGCGTGAAGGCCGAGCGCTCGGAGCCGAGGAGCTTGAGCAAGCCCCTCGCGAGGTCTTCCCCACCCTCGCCGCCGCGGCCGAAGACGTCGGCGACATAGGCGGAGACGCCGAGCCGCCCGCAGAAGTCCAGCACCGCCTGGTGCTCGCGGTCGGTATCGGTGGGGTAGCGGTTGAGCCCGACGAGCACGGGCACCTTGAACTGCCGCACGGAGGCGACGTGGGCCTCGAGATTGTCGAGCCCGCGCACGAGGGCCTCGAGGTTTTCCTTGCCCAGCTCCGGGACGGGGATGCCGCCGTGATACTTGAGCGCGCGCGCGGTGGCCACGATCATGGCGCCGTCGGGCACGAGGCCGGCCAGCCGACACTTGATGTCGAAGAACTTCTCCGCCCCGAGGTCGGTGGCGAAGCCCGCCTCGGTGAGGCAGATGTCGCCGAGCTTGAGGGCCAGGCGCGTGGCCACCACTGAGTTGCACCCGTGCGCGATGTTGGCAAAAGGGCCGCCATGAATGAGGGCGGGCGTCCCCTCCATGGTCTGCACGAGGTTCGGGTGCACGGCGTCCCGCAGAAGGGCGGCCATGGTGCCCGTGACCTTGAGCTCGTCCGCGAGCACGGTGGCGCCGTCGGCACGGAGGGCGACGATCATGCGGCCCAGTCGCGCTTTCAGATCGGCGAGGTCCTCGGCCAGGCACAGGGCGGCCATGATCTCGGAGGCCGAGGTGATGAGAAAGCCCGCCTCGCGCGGCACGCCGTCCATGCGGCCGCCCAGGCCCACGATCACCTGACGGAGGGCGCGGTCGTTGACGTCGAGCACGCGCTTCCACAGCACCTGACGCACGTCGATGCCGAGGGCGTTGCCGTGGTGGAGGTGATTGTCGAGGGCGGCGGCCAGGAGATTGTGCGCGGAGGTGATGGCGTGGAAATCGCCCGTGAAGTGAAGGTTGATCTCCTCCATGGGCACGACCTGGGCGAGCCCTCCGCCCGTGCCGCCCCCCTTTATGCCAAGGGTAGGCCCGATGGACGGCTCGCGCAGCGCGATAACCGGCTTGGCTCCGATCCGCCAGAGGGCCTGGCCCAAGCCGATGGTCATGGTCGTCTTGCCGTCGCCCGCCGGCGTGGGCGTGATCGAGGAGACCACGACGAGCTTGCCGTCGGGACGATCGCGCCGGGCCTGGAGGGCGGGCAGCAAGACCTTGGCCTTCGTGCGGCCGTAGGGTGTCCACTCCTCGTCGGCGAGTCCCAGCTCGCGGGCGATGTCAGCGATCGGTCGGATCGAGGTCGGCATCCGGCATGATCTCCTTGAGCCAGTCGGGAATGGCGATCATCCTGGCGGTGGCGGGATCCCAGCAGGCGTGGCGCGTGTGGCCGGTGGCCACCAGCTCACGTCCCTCGTTCGTGATCTCGTAGAAGAAGGTGAAGCTCGCGCGCCTGCGCTCGCTCACGCGCGAGCTCACTTCCAGGAGGTCGTCGAGCCGCGCCGGCTTGACGTAGCGGACGAGCGCCTCCACCACGGGCAAGTGCACGCGCTTGTCCACCTGGGACATGGGCAGCCCCCGCTCGCGCAGGTACTCCACCCGGGCGACCTCGAAGTAGGTCAGGTAGTTGCCGTAGTAGACGACCGACATGGTGTCGGTGTCCTTGTAGCGGACGCGAATCCGGGTGACCGACGGCATCGATCGGCCATCCTATCACCGATGCGGCGGGCCCGCGCGCGCTCTGCGCGCTTTTCCTCGTCGCAGCCTCGGCGCCTGCGTCAGAGGTACTGGCCGTAGCGGATCTTCTCGACCATCTCCCGGATGCGGCGGTAGGCGTCGATCTGATGGAGGATGTCCTGGGTGGTCACGAGCCCCGTGTCGTGCCCCTGGCCGGCCGCGTGCACCTTCTGCTCGAGGGCGCGCCGCGCGATCTCCGATATCTCGGCGCCGCTCATCCCGCCCATGGGAGGCAGGATGGAGCGGTAGTCGATGTCGGCGAAGAGGGGGCGGCCGGCGTTGGCCTCGGTGCGCCGTCGTGTCAGCTCCAGGATCTCCTGCTGGGCCGCGCCGTCGGGCAGCGTCACTTCCACCAGGCGGTCGAGACGACCGGGGGCGACGAGCGAGGAGTCGACGGAGTCCGTCCGGCTCGTCGAGCCGACCACGATGATCCGCGAGAAGTCCTCGAGCCCGTCGAGCTTCTCGCAGAGCGCGGCAACCAGCCGCGCGCTCGCCTCCCGTGCCTGCGCGGGCGGGAGCAGGTGCTCGAGCGAAAGCGCGTTGGCCTCGTCGAGAAAGACCACGCCCTTGCCCTGCTCCCGGGCCACCGTGAGGATTTCCGGCAGGAGCTCTCCCGTCGTGGGGCCGAACTTGGACGTGAGGTTCATGAGCTTGAGGTGGTAGAAGACGGCGCCCGTCTCGGTGGCGAGGGCGCGCGCGAGGAGAGACTTGCCCGTCCCGGGAGGCCCGAAGAGCAGCACGCCCTTGGGAGGCGTGATCCCCCACTTGCGGTAGAGCTCAGGGTCGGTCACCGCCGTGCTCAGGCTCCGCACGATGCTCTTGGCCTCTCGCAACCCGCCGATCTGCTCGAAGGTCGTGTCAGGGCGAAGCCGCACCTCCACCCGGCCCGTCAGGTCGCCGAACTTCTCTCCGAGCTTGGCGAAGACGTCGTCGATCCGTCGCTGGATGGCCCACTGCTGGCTCTCGGGATCGAGCTTGGAGGGAAGGGCGCCGCCGCCTGCCTCGTCGGGCGCCATCCCGCTAGATCCGCTGTCCCGGCGGTGACGGCGGCGGGAGCAGCCGCTCCGACTTTTCGAAGACGCGATCCTCGGCGAAAACGGGCGCCTTGGCGCGGATGGCCAGCGCGATGGCGTCCGAGGGCCGGGAATCGAGCTGCATCTCCTTGCCGCTCGCATCGAGGTAGACGGTGGCGTAGTAGATGTCGTCACGCAGATCCGTGATCACCACCTTGGTGACGGTGACACGGAGCCGGCCGAACAGGGTCAGGAAGAGATCGTGGGTGAGCGGGCGCGGGGGCACGCGATTCTCCAGAGGGACGGCGATCCCGTTGGCCTCCGCGAGCCCGATGGCCATGGCGAATCGCCGACGATCGCGCTTGCCCTGGAGCACGACGTGAGGCTGGCCGCTCCCGGGGCTGACGAAAAGGCCGACCACGCTGACCTCCTGCGGGGCCGCAGGCGCCTGCTGCGCCAGCGGGGCTTCCGCGCTGAGGGCGAGGGCGACGAGGACCGGTATCCCGTGCCTCACGACGGCTGCCCGCAGTGTCATCGTCATCCTCCAGTCGTCGCGCCCCTCGCGCGCACGAGAGCAGTATCGGGGCCGGCCCGGAGCAAAGTCAACCGGCGGCGGGCGCGCGCGCGGCGCGTCCGTCGCGGAGCCGCTGGCTCAACAGGAAGCCGGCGGTGAGCAGGAACGTGACCACGCCCCACATCACCGCATAGCCGAAGGCGTGGGCGACATACCCGAAGATCATGGAGCCCAGAGTCTGGCCGACGAGCATGACGCCGCTGAAGATGCCCACGGCCCCGCCGCGACGCCGCTCGGGCGTGACGTCCATGAGCAACGCTGAGAGCGCCGGATAGAGGAACCCGTGCCCGCCTCCGGCGAGCAGCCCCGCCAGGATCAGGAAAGGCACGATCGGCACGGCCATTTGCGGCCGCACCAGGAAGGCGAGGATGGCGAGAATCGCCACGGACGAGGCCTGGATGAACATGGACGGGATGATGGTGGCCCGGCGGCCCCGCACGTCGATGAGGTTGCCGCCGGCCACGCGCACGAGCATGGCCGCCACCGCGTAGGCCGTGTAGTACAGCGCCACGCTCCTGACCCCGAGCGATTCGCCGAAGGTCGGCATGAAGGTGAACATCGCCCCCGTCCCGAGCCCGAAGAAGAAGGCGAGGGCCATGTGCAATCGCAGCACGTCCTTGAGCCCTTCGCGGAACATCTCGAGGCCGGGGCCGGCGCCCATGTCGGGCGGCTGGATGCCGCGCGTGCGGGCAACCAGGAGGGCGGCCACGCTGCTCAGCAGGACCGCCAGGAGGAAGAGCCAGCGAAAGCCCAGGTTGTTGACCACGATCTCGCCCGCGATCGGAGCGAGGGCCGTGCCGAGGAAACCCGAGAGGCCGTAGATGCCGAGGGCCCACCCGCGGCGATCCACGGGCACCAGGCCCACCACGTGCACGTAGTTGGCCACGAAGAACGTGGAGAAGCCGATCCCCTGGAGCACGCGCAGGAGGGCCAGGAGGGGCAGCGACTGGGTGACGATGAAGCATGCGGAGGCGACCATCAGGAGGACCACGCCCAGGATCATGAAGGCGCGGCGCCCCACGCGGTCGAGCCAGAGCCCGACCACGGGCTGGCAGAGGATGCCGATCGCGCTGTAGGCGCCCTGCACGATCCCGATCTCCCCCTCGGTGCCGCCCAGCCGGTGGATGTAGAGGGGCAGGAGGATGAAGCAGTTGAGCCCGGACATGAAGAAGAAGCTGGTGAGGGCCGCCTGGGCGAAGGGCCCGCTTATGAGAAACTGCGAGTCCCGAATCACTTGCTCTTCGAGCCGAACCGCTGCCCGCGAGTCCTACGAGAGGCGAGCGGTGAGGCGAGCACTGATGATTGCGGCCCGCTTTCTCCACGTCGTAGAATGGCCGCCACCATGATTCCCCGCGCCGTCATGATTCGCGTCGAGTGTAGCACGCGCTCCACGTAGCCCCGTGGCGCCGGAGACGATCGCGCGCGCGTTCGAGCAGGCCCTGCATCTCGCCGGCGCCGGCTCCGGCCGGCTCGAAGCGCCTCGGCTGCTGCAGAGCTGGCCGGGCATCGTGCACGGCGGCTGCCTCGTGGCCCTCGTGGACGCCGCCGCCGCGCGGCTCGGGCGGCCGCCGGGGCCGCGGCGGCTCGAGGGCCGACTCACCGCCTCCGTGCCCACGGAATCCGCGCTCGTGATCGAAGCCGATCACGCCGATGGCACCGCCGGTCTCACCATCTGGCAGGGCCGCCACATGCTGACGAGCGGCAGCGTCGCCCCCCTCGACGCCGAGCCACCCGCCGCCCCCTGGTGGGGCGGCACTGCTGGTCTCACCCTGCCGATGTCGGAGGACTGCCTGGCCTGCGGCGCGAGGAACCCACTCGGGCTCCAGGTCGGCCTCGTCTTCGACGACGAGGGTGTCTGGGCTCGAGTCGAGCCGCGCCAGCCATGGCGGCTTCATGACGGACGGCTGCACCCCGCCTTCGTTCCCGTGTTGCTCGACGAGGTCGCCTGGTGGCTCGGCGCCCTCGTCATGAAGGAAGGCGGGCTCACGAATCGCCTCGCCATCAGCATCCTCGAGCCCGACCTCCCCGCCGATGGCGCGGTGGTGGCGGCGGGGCGCTTCGACCGCGTGATTCCCGTCGACCGCAAGGGCACGTTCTGGCGGAGCGAGCTGGCCCTGGGGACCCCGGCGGGCAAGGCGCTCGCCACGGCCTCCATCATCTTCCGCGGCGGCCCCGAGTACTCCGAGCGCCAGATGCCCTATTTCCGCTCGTGCGCGCCGGTCGAAGTCTTCCGCCGCATGTTCCCGAACCACGCCTGACGCGGCGGAGGTACACGGGCGGGACCGGGGCTGCGGGTTCCGTCGTCCGCTCAAAGCTCCTCGCCTCGCGCGCCACCTCGCTCGGGCGCCTCCGCTTGGCCCCCCATCCCCCGAGACGGGGGTCGCTCGCCGCCCTGCTCCGCAGGGACGGCTCGCGCGGCGGAGGCGCCCTGCGCTTCGGGGCGCGCTACGGCTCGTCGCATTCGCTCCCGACGAAACCCGCAGCCCCGGCCCCGCCCTCCGCGCTACGTCGATCGTCCTCCGAACTACAAAGCTGAGAACTCGTTGCCTAGGCGATCCGTGGCCGCGCGGCGACGGGTGGGGCAGGGGGCATCCCCCGTGGACCCATATCTTCTGCGCGCAACGAAGGCGAAGACCTGAATCTCGTGGCTCGTTCGAGACGCCGCTGAGGAATGCGAGTCAGTGTGGTCCACGGGGGATGCCCCCTGCCCCACGCGGCGCATTGCCGACAGGTAGCGCGAGCGAAGAGCTACGAGGCGAGGGAGGCGCGGGCGAGGGCGGCTTTGGCCCGGAGGGCGTCGACGGCGGCCATGGGCACGCTGGGCGAGCCCAGCGTGGCGGCGCGGACCTGGGGGCCGTGGAAGTCGGAGCCGCCCGTGGCCACCAGATCCTGCTCCTTGCAGATCTGCAGATACGTCGCGCGCTGCTGGGCGGAGTGCTCCGTGTAGTAGCACTCGATGCCCATGAGGCCTGCCGCGATCAGGCCCGGGATGAGCTGGTCACGGTCGGCGAGGCCCGGATGGGCGAAGACGGGCACCCCGGCTGCTCTCCGGATGAGCCTGACCGCGTCCTCCGGCGTGAGCTTCTTCCTGGGGACATGCCCCGGCCGACCGGCGGCGAGGTACTTGTCGAAGGCCTCGCGCACCGTCTTGACGTAGCCACGCGCCACCATCACCTGCGCCACGTGCGGGCGTCCCGCCGAGCCCTCCTTCACGATCGCAAAGACCTCGTCGGCGTCGAACGGCATGCCCAGGGCGGCCATCCGCTCGGCCATCAGGTGAACGCGCTCCCGCCGCTCACGCCGCTGCTCGCGGCAGAACTCCTGGAACCACGGAGCCTGCCACTCCATGAGATAGCCCAGGACGTGGATCTCCGCGCCCTCCACGTCGCAGTTGATCTCGATGCCGGGGAGAAGCTCGAGGGGACGCCGGCGCTCTGCCTCCTCGAAGGCCTCGGGCAGTCCCTCCGTGGAGTCGTGATCGGTGATGGCGAGGACGCGGACGCCGCGGCTGGCTGCCTCGATCACGAGGTCGCGGGGGGCATACGTTCCGTCCGAGGCGGTCGTGTGGGTGTGCAGGTCCACGCCCCCCGGCATGTGCTACCGCCGGCCGGCGATGGCGGAGAGATATGCCAGGAGCGTCCGCACGCCCACGCCCGTCCCGCCCTTGGGCCCGAGCGGCAGTTCTCGCTCGCTGAAGGCCGTGCCCGCGATGTCGAGATGGGCCCACGGCTTGCCGTCCGTGAAATCGCGCATGAAGAGACCGGCCACGATGGCCCCGCCTCCGCGCTGGCTCGAGATGTTGTTCAGATCCGCGATGTCGCTCTTGAGCCCGTCCTTGTATTCGTCGTGGAGGGGCATCCGCCACATCTTCTCGCCCGCGGCCTCCGCGGCGCCCAGGACGCGGCCGGCGAGCGGATCATCGCTCGCGAAGACGCCGGACACGGCCTGGCCGAGGGCGATCACGATGGCGCCGGTGAGGGTGGCGAGATCGATCATCTCGCTCGGCTTGATCTCCTTCACCGCGTAGGCGAGGGCATCGGCGAGGGTCAGCCGCCCCTCGGCATCGGTGTTGCCGATCTCGATGGTCAGCCCGTTCATGGCGCGCACGACGTCGCCGGGGCGCTGCGCCGTGCCCGCCGGCATGTTCTCGGTGGCCGCGATGAGGCCGTGCACTTCCACGGGGAGGCGGAGCTTGGGCAGGGCGGAGAAGAGACCGAGGACGGTCGCGGCACCCGCCATGTCGTCCTTCATCCGGTACATGCCGTCGGCCGGCTTGAGGTCGAGCCCGCCCGAATCGAAGGTGATGCCCTTGCCGGCCGAGCTTGGCGCAGTCGGCGCGCTCGAGGATCTTGAGCCCGAGGCGGCCGGCCCGCGCGATCTCCTGCGCTCGCCGCGCCAGGTACGAGGGCGTGACCACGTTGGCCGGCTCGTTGACGAGGTCTCGGGTGAGGCATGTAGCCGCGGCCCAGATCTCGCCGGCGCGCATCCCCTCGCCGGCGGCGGCGCGCTGGCGCCCCTCGGGCTCGACCACGGCCAGGGCCTGGAGCTGCTTGGGGCTCTTCTCCTTGAGATAGCGATCGAAGCGATAGGTCCCCAGGACCGTGCCTTCCACGGTGGCCTGGGCCCGCGCGCGCGCGGAGAGACCATCCGCGGCGAGATAGGCGGCGGCGCTCCTGGCCCCGAGATCGCGGGCGCGGCGGGCCGCGGCGGCCGCGGCGCGGCGCACGATCTCGGCGTTGCTCCCCTTCTTCGGGCCGAGGCCGGCCACGAGCACGCGCGGAGCGCGCAGGCGACGGCCGTCCGCGTGCACGTGCGTGAGCTGACCCGCCTTGCCCTCGAACTTCTCGGCCGCCATCACCCGGGTCAGCAGCCCGCCGAGGGCCTCGTCCACGGCGGCGAGGCCGGGCGAGAGGCGCGCTTCGTCGGCGTGTCGACCCAGGATGAGCGCATCGGCGCGCGTCTCGGTGAGGCCGCTCTGCGAGAGGGAGAGCTTCATCAAAGAGTTCCTCCTGGCTGGGAGCTCATGGCTCGAACGAGGCGCACGGCACGGTGGATCGTGTCCGCGAGCCCGTCGGTGGTCTCGTAGCGGCCGAGGTCGTCGACGGCGACCCAGCGGACCTCGGCCGCGTCACTGCCCGCGCGGAGCTCGCCGCCCAGGGCCTCCGCGGCATAGTCGATGATCACGTAGTGGTAGCGGACGCGCTCGCCCTCACGATGCACCCGGTCGATGACGCCGCAGAGCCCGAGCACGCGGATGCGCAGTCCCGATTCCTCCTCGACCTCGCGCACCACGGCGTCCTCGAGGCGCTCGCCGAGATGGACGAGGCCACCGGGAATGCTCCACTTGCCCGCGGAGGGGGCCTGGCCGCGCCGCGCGAGAAGAACGCGCTCGCCGTCGAGCACCACGGCCCCCACGGCCACGCGCGGAGCCTCGGGGAATTCTCTCACCGCCCCCATCAGACGATGGTCAGCGCGCGGGGGGCGCGGCCCGACCACGTCCAGTCATGGGTGCCGTACTTGTCCCGCGCGAGCGACCCGGCCAGCTCCGTCTCCTCGGCCGACAACCCGCCCTCCTCCAGCGCGAGGCCGTGGACCTGGCGGAAGCCCGCCGTCAGCGCCGCCACCGCCTCGTCGAAGGACGGGCGGCGTCCCAGCGCCGCCTCGAGGGTGGTCATCCCCTCGAGGGGATCGCCCGCGCCGGGAAAGACGCGGCGCAGACGCGCGGGGTCGGCGCCCAGCATGATGGCGCCGTGCTGGAGGAAGGCCGCGCCCTGTCGCCGCTGGGCGCTGCCCACGAGCTTCTTGCCCTCCACCTCGAGCTCGAAGGAGCCGGTGCGGGCGAAGCAGAAGGCGGGCATGGCCGCGGGATCCGAGGGCTGCACGGGCACCATCTCGACGGGAGCGCCGAGGGCCGCGAGGCCCGCCTGCAGCCCGGCCCCGATCCAGCGATAGGTCTCGAGGAGATCGCCCGCGCCCTCGAAGTCTCCCGCGGCGGCGGCCACGCTGTAGGTGATCTCGAGGTCGGGGCCCTCGTGAAGGATTGCGCTGCCCCCCGTCTGGCGCCTCACGAGACCGATGCCCAGCGCGCGCGCCTCGTCGAGGTCGATGCGGCCGTCGAGACGCTGGCCATAGCCGAGCGAGACGGTGGGCGGAGCCCACGCGAAGAAGCGTAGCGTCGGGGGAGCGTGGTGGCGGAGCCGCGAGAGGAGAAGCGCTTCGTCGAGCGCCATGTTCGCGGCGCCGTCGAGCGGCTCGGTCACGAGCAGCCGGAAAGTGCTGGTCACGGCCCGAAGGGCCCCCCACTCATTCTCCCTCTCCCCGTGGGGAGAGGGTTACGCAGTTCGAGCTGAGACGCGGCCGACGAGCCGCAGGCGAGGAGCGCGGTGAGGCGAGGGCTGAGATCATCAGGGGCAAGGGCCCGTTCACGCCTTCGCCGGTGGCGTCCACTTGAGTCGAGGCTGGCGGGCCGCTCCCGTCTGATCGAGCCGTCGCACGGGCGTGGTCACCGGGGCATCGAGAATGATCTGGGGACTCTCCCGCGCCTCGCGGGCGATCTGGATCATGGCGTCGCAGAACTCGTCGAGCGTCTCCTTCGATTCCGTCTCCGTGGGCTCGATCATGAGCGCCTCTTCGACGATGAGGGGGAAGTAGGTCGAGGGCGCGTAGAAGCCGAGATCCAGGAGGCGCTTGGCGATGTCCATGGCCGTGATGCCGAGCTTCTTCTGCCGGCGCGCCGAGACCACGCACTCGTGCATGCACGGTCCGGGCGCCGAGCGGTCGTAGTGATCCTCGAGACGCCGGAGCACATAGTTGGCGTTGAGCACGGCGTTGTCGGACACGGCTCGGAGGCCGTCGGGGCCCATGGTGCGGATGTACGTCCACGCCCGCACGTGCATGCCGAAGTTGCCCCAGAAGGCCTGGAGCTTGCCGATGGACTGCGGCCGACTCCAGTCCAGCGCGTACTCGTCGCCGTCCTTGACCACGACCGGGGTGGGGAGAAAGGGCGCGAGGTGATCCTTGATCCCCACCGGCCCCGAGCCGGGCCCGCCGCCGCCGTGCGGCGTGGTGAAGGTCTTGTGCAGGTTGAAGTGGCACACGTCGAAGCCGAGATCGCCCGGCCGCGTGATGCCGAGGATGGCGTTGAAGTTGGCGCCATCCATGTAGACCTGCACGCCCTGGGCATGGCACATCTCGGTGATCTGGTGGATCTTCGACTCGAAAAGGCCCAGCGTGTTGGGCTGGGTGATCATGAAGGCGGCGACGTCGGGTCCAAGGTGCCGCTCGAGATCGACGAGATCCACGTCGCCGTTGGCCTCGCTCTTGAGCTCCACCACCGAGAAGCCCGCCAGGGCCGTGGAGGCCGGATTCGTCCCGTGGGCGGAATCGGGGATGAGCACCTTGGTCCGCCGCTCGCCGCGCGCCAGATGATAGGCGCGGATCATGAGGACGCCCGCGAGCTCGCCCTGGGCGCCCGCCGCCGGCTGCAGCGAGACGTGGTCCATGCCCGAGACCTCGGCGAGATCCAGGGCCAGCTCGTGCATGAGCTGGAGCGCGCCCTGGGAGGCGGCTTCAGGCGCGAGCGGGTGCAGCCGCAGGAAGCCGGGGAGCCGGGCCATGTCCTCGTTGATCTTCGGGTTGTACTTCATGGTGCACGAGCCGAGCGGATAGAAGTGCGTGTCCACGCCGTAGTTCATCTGGCTCAGGCGCGAGTAGTGCCGGATCACGTCGACCTCGGAGACCTCGGGCAGCTCGGCCGCGGTCGCCCGCAGATGCTGGGCGGGCAGGAGCTGGGCGGGATCACTCACGGGCACGTCGCACTCCGGCAGCGAGTGGGCATGGCGGCCGGGCGTGGAGAGCTCGAAGATCAGCTTGTCGTAGCCGGGCTTGGCGGTATGCATGTCGGCCTCAGGCCAACGCCGCGGTGAGTGCGGCCGCATAGGCGTCGATCTCCTCTCGCGTGCGCTTCTCGGTCACCGCCACCAGGAGGCCGTTTTTGTAGGCCCGGTCCAGCGTCTTTAGCGGCACGCCGGCCAGGATCCTGTCCTTGATCAGTCGCTTGACCACGCGCTCGGGGGACTTGGGCAGCGTGAGCGCGAACTCCTTGAAGAAGGGCGCCTTGAACGTGAGCTCGACGCCGGGGATCTTCGCGAAGGCCTGCGCGGCATAGTGCGCCTTGGCCGTGGAAAGCTCCCCGACCTTGCGCAGCCCTTCCTTGCCCATGACGGAGACGTAGATCGTGGCCATGAGGGCGCACAGGGCGACGTTGGTGCAGATGTTCGAGGTCGCCTTCTCGCGCCGGATGTGCTGCTCGCGCGTCTGCAGCGTCAGCACGAACCCTCGCTTGCCGTCCAGGTCCACGGTGGCCCCGACGAGCCGCCCCGGCATGCGCCGCACCAGCTCCTGCTTGGCCGCGAAGACGCCGAGATTGGGCCCGCCGAAGCTCATGGGCACGCCGAGCCCCTGCCCTTCGCCCACCACGAGGTCCGCGCCCAGCGCCCCCGGAGGCGTGAGCAGCCCGAGGTTGACCGGGTCCGCGACGACGATGAGGAGGGCACCCGCGGCATGGGCGATCTCGCCCGCCGCCTTGATGTCCTCCAGGCAGCCGAAGAAGTTGGGGTACTGCACGACCACGGCCGCCGTCTGCGCGGACACGGACTTGCGCAAGGCGTCCAGGTCGGTGACGCCCTCGGCGAGCGGCGCGGACTTGAGCCGGATGGCCGGCCCCTCGCAGTAGGTCTCGACGACCTGGCGATAGAGCGGATTCACGCCCTTCGAGATCACGGCCGCCTTCCGCTCGGTGACGGCGTGGGCCATCAGCACGGCCTCGGCCACCGAGGAGGCGCCGTCGTAGAGCGAGGCGTTGGCCACGTCCATGCCCGTCAGCTCCGCCATCATGGTCTGGTACTCGAAGATGGACCGCAGCGTCCCCTGGCTCGCCTCGGGCTGGTACGGCGTGTAGGCGGTGAAGAATTCGCCACGCAAGATCAAATGGTTGATCGGGCTCGGGATGGTGTGATCGTAGGAGCCCCCGCCGAGGAAGCAGGCGAAGTCATCCGCGTTGGCGTTCTTCGCGGACAGCCGGCGCAGGTGCCGGACGAGATCGCTCTCCGCCATGGCCGCCGGCACGTTGAGAGGACGAGAGAGCCGGGCCTTGGCGGGGATGCGCGCGAGAAGATCCTCGATGGAGCCCACCCCGATGGTCGCGAGCATCTCGCGCTGCTGGGCCGGGGTGTTCGAGATGTAGCGCATGGCCTCAGTGCCCCGCCGAGGCGACGAGCTTCTCGTAGTCGGCCGCGGACATGAGCGTCTCCCACTCCTTCGGGTTCGCCAGCTTGATGACGATCATCCAGCCCTTGCCGTACGGGTCGGAGTTGACGAGCTCGGGCTTCTTGGGCAGCTCGGCGTTGATCTCCACCACCTCCCCGGTCAATGGCGCGAAGAGATCGGAGACGGCCTTAACGGACTCGACCACGCCAAAGGTCTTCATGGCGCTCACCTTGGCGCCGACCTTGGGAAGCTCGACGAAGACCACGTCGCCCAGCTGCTCCTGGGCGAAGGCCGTGATGCCGACGCGGGCCTTGTCCCCCTCGAGCTTCGCCCACTCGTGCTCCTTCGTATACCGGAGGTCTGCCGGAACATTCGCCATCAAGGTCTCCTAGGACTTCTTCGCTTTGGAGGGGACAAAGGGCGTCTTGGCCACCCGCGCCCGATGGGCCTGGCCGCGGATGTCCACGTCGAGCTCGGTACCGGCGGGGGCAAGATCGGCGCGCAGGTATCCCATGCCGATGCAGCGCTCGAGGCTCGGAGAGAACGACCCCGAGGTGACCACGCCAATCTCAGCGCCGTCCTTGAGCAAGCGATAGCCGTGTCGGGCCACCGCGCGTTCGGTCATCTCGAAGCCCACGAGCTTGCGCGTGACTCCCGCCGCTCGCACCTTCTCGATCGCCGCCCGCCCGATGAAATCGCCTTTCGCCGGCTTCACAACCCAGCCGAGTCCCGCCTCGAGAGGACTGGTCGTCTCGTCGATGTCGTTGCCGTAGAGGGCGAACTTCATCTCGAGCCTCAGGGTGTCGCGGGCGCCCAACCCTATGGGCTGGATTCCGTCGCCCTTGCCGCCCTCCATCAACGCGTTCCACAGGCTCTCGAGACGCTCGGCGGGCGCGTACAGCTCGAAGCCGTCCTCACCGGTGTAGCCGGTGCGCGAGATCAGGCACGGCACGCCCGCCACGCCGCCCTTGACGAAGTGGTAGTACGGCGCGCGCGTCACGTCCGTGCCGGCGAGCCGCTGGACCAGCCCTTCGGCCTTCGGCCCCTGGACGGCGAGGAGTCCCGTCTCGGCGCTGACGTTCTTCCAGTCGGCGCCCTGGCCGTGCTCAGTCACCCACGCCCAGTCCTTGTCGATATTGGACGCGTTGACGGTGAGCATGTAGTGCTGGTCAGCGAGTCGATAGAGCGTGAGGTCATCCACGATGCCGCCCTCGGGATAGCAGAGGAGCGAGTACTGGACCTGGCCGATGGCGAGGGTGGACGCGTCGTTGCTCGTGACCCGCTGGACGGCCCCGAGCGCGCCGGGCCCGCGCACCTCGAACTCGCCCATGTGGCTGATGTCGAAGAGGCCCACGGCCGACCGGATCTCGGAGGGGCGTGCACTTGAGGGGAGCCGGCGTCTGCGTCATGGGAGCGCCATCATCTTAATGGATGGGCCCCCGAGCCGCAATGCCAAGCCGCCCCGGCGCGGCGCGGGGAGCCGCCGCGCCGGGGCGCAGGTATTTTCGCCGAGCTACTTGGTCGTGTAGCCGCGGCCGTTCATGCAGGCGGCGTAGGCGCTGTCGTAGCCCGCTTTGCCCTTGCCGTACTGACTCGTACCGCCATAGGTGGCGCCACCTATGCCGCCGGCCGCGGCGCCGATGGCCGCGCCCGTGCCTGGAGAGCCTGCGGCGGCGCCCACTGCGGCGCCGAGCGCCGCGCCACCGAGAGCGCCCACCGCCGCGCCGATGCCCACGCCCTTGGCCGTGTCCGTCGCGGGGTCCCAGCCCGATTGTCCCTTGGCCCACGTCTGGCACTCGCTCGAGTCGCGCGCCTGCTGCTCGGACGTCTGCCCCTTGGCCGGATAGGCGAAGACCGAGGGCTGCGGATTGCCCGAGGACGCGCAGCCGCTGAGTGCCACCGCGAAAGCCACCGCCGTGAATCCTGCCACGAAGCGCTGAGACATCATCATCATGGTCGGTCCTCCTGTCCGGCCATTATGACCGGAGTGCCTGCTGAGCCGGAAGCATTCTGGTGCCGCTTCATGACTCCTTGCCGACCACGCGCTCGAAGGCCGCCACGAACTGCTCCACGTCGGCGTCCGTCATGGCCAGGGAGCAGCAGCCGAGCCCCCGCTGGGACAGGACGACGCCTTCGTTCAGCAGGCCCATGAAGGTGCGGAGCGGGCGCTCCGCATCCGCGGGGCGGCTCGAGCGATAGTCGCTGAGCCGCTTCTTGGTCCAGTGAATCCAGAAGAGCGAGCCCATGCCCGTCACCTGCGCGGGCTGCTTCGCCCTGGTCAGGACCCGCTTGACGCCCGCGCGAAGCCGCTCGCCCAGCGCCTCGAGCTTGGCATAGGCCTCGGGTGTCAGCTCCTGCATGGTGGCGAGCCCGCCCGCCATGGTCACTGCGTTGGCGTTGAAGGTGCCGCCGTGGCTGATGCGCCCCTTGCCCCCGCGCGGATCGTAGTAGTTCATCACCTCCGCGCGGCCGCCGAAGGCGCCCACGGCGAGGCCGCCGCCGATGATCTTGCCGAGCGTGGTCAGGTCCGGGCGGACGCCGAAGCGCGCCTGGGCCCCGCCCGGCGCCACCCGGAACGAGATGACCTCGTCGAAGATCAGGAGAATGCCCAGCCGCTCCGTCACTTCCCTCAGGCGTTCCAGAAAGCCGGGCTGGGGCAGCAGCATGCCCGCGTTGGCGAGGAGCGGGTCCACGATGAGCCCCGCGATGTCGCTTCCGTGCTTCTCGAGAATCTTGACGCAGGCCTCGGCGTCGTTCCACGGCAGGACGATGGTGTGCTTGAGGACGGTGTCGGGCACGCCCGCTGAGTAGGCGAGCGACTTGGGGCGCTTGCGGGAGCCGGCCTTCTCGACGTCGGGGGAGACGCTGACGAGCACCCAGTCGTGGGTGCCGTGATAGGCGCCCTCGAACTTGGCGATCTTGCTCCGGCCCGTGAAGGCGCGCGCCACCCGCACCGCGTTCATGGTCGCCTCGGTGCCGGAGTTGGTGAAGCGCACCACCTCCATGCTCGGGATCCGCGTGGTCAAGACCCCCGCGAGCTTGACCTCGTGCTCGCTCGGCCCCGGGAAGGACATGCCGCGGGTGGCCTGCTCCGTGATCGCCTCGACCACGGAGGGATGCGCGTGGCCCAGGATCAGGCTCGTGTAGTTGCCGTTGAAGTCGAGGCGCTCGGCGCCGTCGGCGTCCCAGATGCGCGCGCCCTGCCCGCGCGTGATGTAGAAGGGGGTTTCGAGCGTCATGAGCGTGACTCCTTTCAGCGTCTACGAGGGAAAGGCGATGGCGTCGTCGAGCTCTCGCCGGTACGCGCGCAGCAGCTCGTGGGCCTCGCTCACCGTCACCCGCTTGAACGACAACCGCTGGCCGGGCTTGACCTGCCCCACCCGTCCGATGTCGAACGAGCATACCGTGCCGATCTTCGTATAGCCACCCGTCGACTGCCGGTCCACGAGCAACACGATGGGCTGGCCGTCGCCCACCACCTGGATGCCGCCCAGGGCCACGCCGTCCGAGATGATGTCGTGGCCGCGCGTGTGCTCGATGCGGGCGCCGCGGAGGCGGGCGCCCATGCGATCGCTGTGCGGGGTCATCTCGTAAGGCGCCTCGAAGAGCGTGGCGAGGCCGCGCTTCGTGAAGCGGTCGTCCTGGGGGCCCGGCACGACACGCACCATCGGCTCGCGCGTGTAGTCCGGGATGAGCGAGCCACGCACCTCCGCGGGCGCCCCGCCCACGCTCGGACCCAGCGACAGCTCGTCACCCTTGCGGAGCGCGCGCCCCTGCCAGCCACCCATCTGCCCGCGCAGGTAGGTCGCGCGAGAGCCGAGGGCGGGCGGCGTGTCGAGACCGCCCGAGACGGCGATGTACGCGCGCACGCCGGATGCGACGGGGCCCAGCCGCAGCACGTCGCCCGCTTCCACCTCGAAGGCCGCCCAGCGCGGCATGGTCGCTCCGTTGAGGGTGACGGG
>WNFD01001052.1_pt1 | contig 29937 bp, 21 predicted proteins | sample 5400491 | NCBI WGS metagenome assembly WNFD01 (sample SAMN13153343, study PRJNA577476) | soil metagenome | isolation source: 120 cm saprolite under Douglas fir tree site 2 hole 2 replicate 2 | place: USA:California | collected 2015-04-18
AGAGACGCCGACCGTGAACAACAAGACAATGGCCCACTGACCCATTACGGCAAATCCGGCGCGTGCTCGCGGGTTGAGTCGCCACATCGGCTCCACAAAACTCTTAGGAAGCAGCAATGACAAAGTTGCGATAAAGCAAATGAGTGAACCGGCCATAAAGAAAATGCTCAGCGCCGTAACTCCTGCTGGTCGCTTTTTTGGCTCCAAGATCATGTTGCGCCGTTTTTCTGGCTGGTGGCTTCTTTTAGCCTTGATGGAAACTCACAAAGTCGTCGCAGCAAGAGAGTCATAGTTAGTCCCTGTACGAAGATGGAGAATGCAACCACAGCAAAGGCAGCCGTGATGATTTCTTCGCGAGCTGGCATCTCAGCGGGCAGCCCCAATGCGAGAGCCAAAGCCAACGCGCCACGCAAGCCTCCCCAAAAAAGAATATGTTGATGCCGCGCTGTTACTAGCAAGCGAATGCGACCGTGTACCTTCGAGATTAGCCGCTCGCCCCGCGGTCCACGCGCTCCTGGTTCAGCGCGCACCTTGAGATAACCATCTTTGGCCAGGCGGTCGAGGAGGTCAACCGACCAGGAGCGTGAAGAGAAGCCTGCTTTCAGGTACCGCAGAAGACGAATCGACCAGGGTAATTACGAAGTGAAGCCGACCCGCCGCAGCAGATTAACATAACGTGGGTTTGAATGCAGGCTCTCCCACGTCGGTCTGACTTTCAGGAAGACTAAATACATTGTGCGTTCCTCAACGGCTTTCTCCAGCCAGTCCAGGGCCTTTTCCGGCTCGCCGAGTCGCTCATAAATCGCGGCAACATCGAGCGGAGAGACGTATCGGAAATTGGACTGCTTCTCCAAGTCGTCAAGGCTTTTCAGCAACACGCCGTGATAACCCGAGCGCTGGAATTCCTGCCCTAGTGCGACTGCCAGTTCGTTGCTTCCAGCCAGGGTCAGCAGCTCTTGCCGATGATGAAGGGCCTCCTTATGCATTCCCCTCTGCTCGTAGAGATCCACCAGGCACATGTGTATCCAGAAGTTCCCCGGGTCAAGCTCGACCCCTTTCAAAAGCTGATCCGTTGCCTCGTCGTACCGGCGCCAGAAGTAAAGCGCGAAGCCAACTGTGGCGTTGATGAAGCCTGAGAGTGGATCAAGCTCACAGGCCGCGCGTGTTTGACTGAGGGCTTCCGCGAACCTTCCTTCGGCCAACAGGCGCAGAGAATACAAATCATGCGCCAGCACATAGCGTGGATCTATGTCGATGGAGCGGAGGCAATCGCTTTCCGCGCCGGCCCAGTCCCACTCATAAAAGAACTTGACTGCTGCCCTTGAGTTCCAAGCTTCAGCCAGCGAAGAATCCCGTTTCAGCGCCTCCAAAGCCATCTCCTTCGCTTTTGGAAAGACGTCTTTCGGAGGCGTGAAAACAGAGGAAGCCACCAAAGAAAGCGCGAGTCCCGCATAAGCTGGCGCGAAGTCCGGATCCTTCTGAAGCGCCTGCTCAAAACAATCTTGCGATTTCTTCAAGGCTTCAGGATTGAACTTAAACCAGAAAAAACGACCCTTCAAAAAAAGCTCATAAGCCTCGTTGTTCTCGGTGAAGCGCTTCAGCACCAACGCCTGGTCGTCACCTAGCAACTTCAATTTGAGCGCGTCAACAACGGCGAGCGTGATCTCGTCCTGCACGTCGAAGATGTCTTTCATCTCGCGGTCGTAGCGCTCCGACCACAGATGATAACCGTCGGCGGCGCTGACGAGTTGGGCCGTAATACGCACGCGGTTGCCGGACTTCCTCACGCTGCCTTCGAGAACCGTCTTCACATTCAAAGCGTTTCCGATTTCGCTCACCCGCGTGTTCTTGCCTTTGAACGAGAAGGCGGAGGTGCGCGCCGCAACTTTCAACTCATCGATCTTCGCCAGCGCGTTCAGCAGTTCTTCGGCCAGCCCGTCGCAAAAGTATTCGTTCTCAGCATCGGCGCTCATATTCACAAACGGCAGCACCGCGATTGAATTCCTTTCAGAGCCAGCCGGTACCTGATGAAGTTTTGCCGTGTCACTTGAAGCCGGTGCTCCAGATCTGCCGAATTCCGATTCAAACTCCAGACGCTTTTGCAGGCTCTTCAAATCAGTAATGAGGGCCTTCGCTGTTTGATAACGCTCGGCCGGATCCTTGCGCAAGGTTTTGCGCGTTATCTCCCGTAATTCATCCGGCGCGTCAGGATCCAATTGTGCAAGCGGCTTCGGTTCTGAGGTTAGAATTGCGGCCAGAGTATCTGCGACTGTTGCACGGGCGAACGGCCTTTGCCCGGCACACATTTCATAGAGCACGACGCCTAAACTCCACAGGTCAGTTCGCGAGTCAACGGGCAGGCCGCGCGCTTGTTCGGGCGACATGTAATTTACTGTCCCCATCACCAGGCCGGGCGTGGTCAGGTTCTGAACGGCAGTCTGCGCTTCCTTGTCCACTACTGTCTGGTCGTCCCTCGGCTGAAATAATTTCGCCAGACCGAAATCCAAAACCTTCACCAAACCGTCTGGTCTCAACATGATGTTTTCGGGCTTGATGTCGCGATGAACTATTCCGGCCTCATGCGCAGCCGCCAAAGCCGATGCAATCTGACCTGCAATGTCGAGCGCCTCGGTTAACGGCAGTGGCCCTTTCGCCAGATGCTCACGCAGTCTTCTGCCGGCAATATATTCCGCAACGATGAAATTGATATCGTGGTGCAGGCCAATTTCGTAGATTGTCAGAATGTTTGGATGGTTGAGCCCAGAGGCGGTGCGCGCTTCACGAGTAAAGCGCAAAATCTTCTCCCTGTCCTTGGCCTGCGGCAAAATTTTTAGCGCAATTTTCGCTCCAGTCTGGTGTCCTGCGCCAGATAGACTTCTCCCGCGCCCCCGGCGCCGAGGAATGCTTCGACCTGGTACTGGCCCACCACACGTCCTGGCGTCAACGCTCTTTTTCCTAACATGGCGGCGGCAACGTCGGAAGCACTGTCTTCGATAAACTCACCCGCTTCCCGGTGAGCCGAAAGTAATGATTCGACTTCCGCGCGCAATTCAGAATCGCCCGCGCAGACCTGGTTGAGAAAATCACCGCGCTGCTCAGGCGCGAGGTCGATCGCCGACTGGAAAATCTGATCAATCTGTTCGAGACGTTCTGATTTCATTAGTCGTCGTTGAGAAACCAATCGCCGGAATCCAGGTCAACCAGTCCCGTAGGGACGCAATATTTGTAGAACCGTCAACTATAGCAAGTCTTAGCTCCGGAGCGGCATGTTTGACCATCGTTAATCTCATGAATCGCCGGCACATGTCGCTCCGGAGCTGGTGCCCCTAAAATCACTTAACAATTTTCAGCAGTAGGACGTGGATTCTAATTCACGATTGCAGCTCTCGATACAGCCAGGCTTTGGCAAACCGCCAATCGCGTTCGATCGTCGCTTGGGAAACTTTTAGCACCTCGGAAGCTTCCTTGTTATTCAACCCGCCGAAGTAACGCAACTCGACGACCTTGCTTCGCCGCGGATAAATCTCGTGAAGCGCTTGCATGGCTTCGTCCAGCGCGACCAGTTCAGCGGCGCGCTCAAGCGAGACCGTCGCTTGCTCCTCGAGCGCAACTCTCTGGAGTTCGCCGCCGCGTTTCGCCGACGAGTGTCGCCTCGCATAGTCCACCAGAATGTGCCGCATGACCTGCGCCGAGACGGCAAAGAAGTGGGCGCGGCTTTCCCAATCTACATCCTCCTGCTCGACCAACCGCAGGTAGGCTTCATTTACCAAAGCAGTCGTTTGCAGAGTATGGCCCGGGCGCTCGCGGCTAATGTACTGATGAGCAAGGCGGTGCAGTTCGTCATAAACCAGCGGCGTCGGCCTGTCGAGCGCTTCCTTGTCGCCGCCTCGCCACTGCCGCAGCAGCTCTGTTACTTCATGTTGAGAACCCGCCATGGGTAACGTAACAATCCGGCAATGTTTGAACTTTCTGAACCCTTGGTAGTAGTGAATCGCAATGACTGCGCCCGCTCGCTATCGCGAGCGGTTCTGTACCGCGCTAAATCTAACACATTGACCCTGCCAGATTAATTTCTGGCGACCCGGTGACCAGATCCGCGCGCGCTTTTCGCTTAATCAAGTGAAGGGACAAAAACGGGGCAGTAGCCCGACCGTGAGGGAGGGCGTCGCTCATGAAAGGCGTCTGGTTCAGAACCCCGAGCCGTAGCGAACGGCTAAACGTATCGATAAGAAAAGCAGCCGGTCGCTACCGCTCCCGGTTCTGAAACGAAAAAGCAATTCAAGCAACGGAGGACAAACTCATGAACGGGAAAAGAAACAAGCTATCGCAACGAATCCGAATCACTTTGTTATTCAGTCTCGCGGTGACGGCGGTCTCGCTGGTCGTTCTTGCTGCCGTGCATACTCGAGCACAAGAAGACAACGACAACGATGAGAGCCGGATTCAGCAGGGCTTCCGCATCGCGCCGGTGCCTTTGAATCTAAAGCGGCGCAATCGCGAGCTGGTGGGAATGGGAAGCTATCTGGTGAACGCGGTCGGCGGTTGTAACGATTGTCACACCTGTCCGTCATACGCGCCGGGCCACAATCCCTACGGACCTCCGTTCGGCCCTCCGGGCGGCGGCGATGGAAAGATCAACAGCGCGAATTACCTGGCCGGCGGCGTTTTCTTTGCTCCGCCTTTCGTCACGTCCGCCAATCTGACGCCGGATCCCGCTTCGGGTCTGCCGGAAGGTCATACGTTCGATCAGTTCGTGAGCTTGATTCGCACTGGTCACGATCCCGACAACCCGAGCCACATCCTGCAAGTGATGCCGTGGCCGGTGTACCGGAACATGAGCGAGCGCGACCTGCGTGCTATCTACGAGTTCTTGTCCGCGATCCCGCACGCCGAACCCGGTCAGTGCGTCGCGCCCGGACAGTGAGCGAAACTCGCCGTGAAAGAGGGTGGTTACAGAACCGGGAGCGGTAGCGACCGGATCCCAGCGTCAACCTTAGAGAAGACGCGCAACAGAAAGGTCCGGAGGAGCGACATGTTTATAGCCCATCGACGAACGAAATCATCCAGCTCCGTACAAGGAGCGGCATGTTCTCCGACCCTCGGGCAGTAGCAATTGAAATAACTGCAGGACCTTCAAGTAGAGGAAGAATGCCATGAATAATAAACAAGGCACGCTGTCGCAAATCCTTAGACTATCGAATGAGAAGAATTACCGCGTTCGGTCTTTCGTTTCGACGACACGCGCACTAAAGACCTCGCTCCTGCTGTTGGGCCTGTTGCTGAGTGTCAGCGCGGCGCAGACCCAAACGCAAACTACGTCGTTCACTTACCAGGGGCGGCTGACCGACGCCGGCGCGCCCGCCAATGCAAATTACGATTTGCAGTTCACGCTCTGGGATGCGGCGGTTGGCGGGACGCCGCAGCCGCAGCCTGCACCTGCCGCGCTGACAAAGACAAACGTGGCGGTGACGGTCGGCGTCTTCAGCGTGCTGCTCGACTTCGGCGTGAGTTCTTTCCCCGGTGCGGACAGATTCTTGGAAGTGGGCGTCAGGCCCGGTGGCGCCGCCGTTGCTTTTACACTTCTCTCGCCGCGACAACAGATCAGCTCCACGCCTTACGCGCTGCGCACGCTTAACGCGACGGCGGCTGATTCACTATCGAATGCTTGCGTAGGCTGCGTGACGGATACGCAGATCAACTCGGTGGCGGCGAGCAAGCTGACAGGCACGCTACCGGGGTCGAGTGTGCCCGCGGGCGGCAGCTTCATTCAGAACACCACGGCGCCGCAAGCAAACGCTAACTTCAATATCGGCGGGAACGGGTTCATTGGCGGCAACGGGATCATTGGTGGCAACGTTGGTATCGGCACCTCTTTGCCGGCTCACCGACTGGAGGTTCTGACCCCCTCAGGCTCCTACGGTTTCGTTCATTCGACGCCAGGCAACATATTGTTAGGCATACGGCCGATCAAAGTAGGCTCATTCGCCGGCGCGGATTCGTCCGGCACGTCGGGCGGCTGGCTGGGCACGCTATCAAATCATCCGCTCCACTTTTTCGTTAATGGCGCCGGGCCAAGCATGACGATTAACACCAACGGCAATGTCGGTATCGGCACGACGAATCCTCCATTTAAACTAACAGTCGACGGCGGCGGTAAAGCCGGCGTGTTTGTCACAAGCCGCAACGGTCAGGCAGTAACTGGCATCAGCGGCAGTGACGTTGGCGTTTTTGGTCAAAGCGCCAGCAGCGCGGGCGTGTGGGGTGACGGCAAGCTCAATGGTGTAGTCGGCAATAGTTCAAGCGGCGATGGTGTAGTAGGCAATAGCTCGACCGGTTCCGGCGTCCGCGGCTTCAGCTCAACGGGTTACGCGATGTTCGCTGATGGCAACACCGGTCAAAGACGCGATAAGGGTGGCTGGGTCAAGGCAATGGCGTTCGTTGAGATCCATAAAAAAACCGCATTTTCTGAGCCGGTCCCGATTACTCGTTGCTACAACGCAATTACGGGGGCCGACAGTAATGGTTGTGGCTTTGCTGCAACCAGCGACGGCCAAAATTCCTCCACTGTGGATTTCGGTTTTAAGGTGGATGATCGCTTTATTGTGATAACGCCTGTTACCGGGGCGTTAGAAACCATCTGGCCAACTATCGTCAGGGTCAATGGAAACCGAGTCCTTGTTAACACTTTCGCGCAGTGTGGTTCTAACTGCGGCGAAGGTCAGAGGAGCTACTTCATAATTGTCTACTGATATGCAGGTGATAGACCGTCCTGCACGGGGGCCATAATGAATACGAGCAAACGATCGATGAATGCCAAGTGCCTTCTTTGGGCAATGATCGGCGTTGTATCGCTGGTAAGTACGGCGATTACTCTCCCCGGCGCCCGTGGACGGTTGTCGCCGCGCTCGTTGAACGCGCGGGAAGGATCCTCCCGAGCGGAGTTCTCACATGGGTTTGCTTCGTTGCCGAATCATTATCTTAGGCTAATCCAGCCGAACCCCGTCGCCATTTTCACCGTCACCACCACGGCTGACAACGGCAGCAACGCAGCTCCTACGCCCAGCTCGCTGCGCGAGGCGATCGTCAATGCCAACAACTCTGGTGGCGGCACGATCAATTTCAACATCCCTGCCTCTGATCCTAATTGCAATGCGACTACTCATGTCTGCACGATTACGATCGTCACCAGACCACTACCTGACATTACCGCGTCCGTTACGATTGACGGCTACACGCAACCGGGCGCAAGTCCGAACACGCTCGCCTCGGGCGACAACGCCGTTCTACTCGTCGAACTGACGCGGGCACCTTGATGGCAATCACTCCCGCCGGGACTAACACCACAGTCTCCTTGGGCATCGTCACGGTCACGTTTGCGAATGTCTCAACCGCGGGAACGACGTATTTGACGCCGATCGATCCGAATTCGTCCGGGAACACGCCGAGCGGCTATATGATCGCCGGCTTGGCCTTTGACATCACGACGACTGCCGTATACTCAGGGCCGATCAGCGTCTGTTTCAGTCTTCCGGCGATCACCGACCCCTCGCTTTTCTCTCGCGTCAGAGTGCTGCACGGTGAAAACGGAACACTGGTTGACAGAACAACGAGCCAGGATTTCACCACCAAGACTGTCTGCGGGACAGTAGACTCACTCTCTCCATTTGCCGTCGCAATCGTGATCACGCCGCAAGCGATCAAGCAAAGCGTGCTCGACCAGCTCATCGCATTGCGTCAGACGGTCAATAATCAGGAGCCTGGCGCAAAGCTTGAGGATGCCATCAAGAAGTTGAGTGCATCGTTAGATCCCGCTCTATGGCTTGATCCGTCTCACCTGAAACCGAATGGCGGCGAGAAGGACTTCGAGGAAGAGAAACAAGCAGTCCACAACCTGCGCGAACTCACTGACGACAAGAAGAGTTCCATTCCCGGCGCGCAGTTACAGCAGTTCATCCAGTTCATCGTTAGCGCCGACCGCGAGCTTGCGCAACGTGTCATCAATGACGCACTGGCCGCAGGCGGCAATCAACAGACGATCGACCGCGCCACGAACGAACTCACCGAAGGCGACGCAGATGCCGCAAGCGGAAAGTTTGAGGATGCGATCATGGATTACGCCGAAGCCTGGCGAACTGCTCTATTGGCTTTGCGTCGATCTTAAACGAGAGTGGACGAGTAAGTCGTTCTCACGGGCGCAATCACCTTGATGCCGATTCGCCGGAATTTTGCCGGAACGCGCCTGACGTTCATGCAGTTTTAGCAGCGTAGGGTGACTTCTCTAGCCGCCCAAGTTCATTAGTGCCTCGCAAAAACGCTTGACACGATAGAGTCTGGACGCACCTACCATTTTTGTTTAGCAAATCCTTATTTCTGGAAACCCGAGAAAAAAATGAAGTGGCCAATTTTAGTCCACCGCATTTGTCGCGCGTCTCCCTGGGACAATTGATGATTGAATCTGTACTATGATGGCTGCGCGCTTGATCATTTGATGCGACACTTGCTCGTTCATCGGTCTTAACAATGGCTATCCTTGTAACAGGCGGAGCAGGCTACATCGGCAGTGCGATGGTTGAAAAATTGGTGGGCAGCGGCGCGTCAGTAGTCGTACTCGACGATCTCCGCCGCGGATATCGGGCCGCCGTTAGCGCCAGCGTTCCTTTTTACCAGGGTCGAGTCGGAGACCGACAACTAGTGCAGTCTATCTGTGCTGAACATGAAATTGACTCATGCATTCACTTTGCTGCGCTGGCTCATGTCGCGGAATCTGTAACCCATCCAGAACTGTATTTCGAGAATAACGTCGAACAGGGCCTGGCGCTGCTTGATACTTTGGTTGCTGCCGGCGTTCGTCGCTTCGTATTCTCCTCCACTTGCGCCACCTACGGAGAACCAAAAACGATTCCTATCGATGAGCAACACTCACAGCGCCCCACCAATCCGTATGGATGGTCCAAGCTCATCATGGAAAAAATTCTCCAGGCCTACGCCGACGCGTTTGGACTTAAGTTTGTTTCGCTGAGGTATTTTAATGCGGCCGGTGCCACGACTGAGGTCGGCGAGCACCACGAACCCGAGACCCATCTCATTCCCAATCTCTTGTCTGTCGCGCTCGGAAAGACACCGCACGTCGCTGTCTTCGGCAATCAATATTCAACGCCCGACGGTACCGCAATTCGTGATTACATTCACATCGCCGATCTTTGTGATGCGCACCTTTTGGCGTTGGAATATTTGCAGAATGGCGGCGCGTCTGAATGGCTCAATCTCGGAACCGGGCGTGGCCATTCGGTGAATGAAGTAATCGCCACCACCCGCCAGGTAACAAACTGCGAAATCGAAGTCAGCCTTGAGCCGCCCCGGCCTGGTGATCCTTCGCGTTTGGTTGCTGATGCTCGGAAGGCGCAAGCAGTCCTGGGTTGGAGCCCGAAATACACTGAACTCGAAGCAATCATCAGAACTGCGTGGGAGTGGCATCAAGCGCATCCGGAAGGTTACGAGGAGCGGATTACCAGTAGTGATGAACAAAGGCTCGAATCCGACGATCGTAAATCTCCTTGATCGCACGCATAGTCTCGTCAGTTAACGGCGGAAAGTCGGCGGCGCGCGCGTTGTCCTCAGCTTGCGAAGGACGTTTGGCGCCCGGGATAGCGCAGGTTACCGCGTCAAACATCAGAATCCAGCGTAAGGCGAACTGGGCTATGCTCATTCCTTCGGGCACGAGGGCGCGTAGCTTTTCTATGGCCTGCAAACCCGTTTCGTAATCAACGCCAGAAAATGTCTCACCGCGATCGAAAGCCTCGCCATGGCGATTGAAAGTGCGATGATCGTCCGCCGCAAATTGAGACTGCGCGGTGAGCTTCCCCGTCAGCATCCCGGAAGCCAGGGGCACACGCGCAAGGATTCCTACCCTTTTTGTCTTCGCCTCGCTGAAAAATAGTTCCGCCGGACGCTGCCGGAAAATGTTGAAGATGATCTGCACCGTCTGCACGCCGGGATACTCAATCGCCTTCAGCGCCTCTTCGACTTTTTCCACGCTAACGCCGTAGTAGCGTATCTTGCCCTGCTTGACGAAGTCATCCAACGCCGCGAACAATTCCGGATAGTAGTAAACCTCCGTCGGCGGACAGTGCAGTTGCAGCAGGTCGAGCGCGTCAGTTTCAAGATTCTGCAAACTGCGATCGATGAAGGCGGTCAGGTTCTCGCGGTTATATCCAGACGCGACGTGCGGCTCCAGCCGCCGCCCTGCTTTGGTCGCGATGATTATCTCTTCGCTCCGTTCGCGCTTGAGCCGCGCCAGCAAACGCTCACTGCGCCCGTCGCCGTAAACATCGGCGGTGTCGAAAAAGTTCACGCCCAAATCCAGGGCCCGATGCAGGGCCGCGAGTGATTCGCGATCGTCAACGTCGCCCCACGCGCCTCCGATGGCCCAGGCGCCAAAACTAATCTCGGACACCTTCCAGCCAGTTCGGCCCAGTTCTCGATATTTCATAGTTGGCTTCTCGTCGACACTTTGCGCCTGTGGGTGAAATTCCTAACCCAGACTAAATCCACGCCAAGCCGCGCCTGGAAAACACGAAATGATCATTCAACTCTGAGCCAGTCAGGGTCCGAATAGTCAGCATGCAGAACCGGATTTCGATAAGTGCCATCGCGATTGTCGGCAACCCAGGCTCTTGAGACGGATGTTTGCGCAGCTACGGATCCAGACAGAAGGACTGTGAGAAGAAACAGACCGGGCAGATGCTTTCGAACATTAGATTCCATGCTGCAAATGAACCGCGAGATTAGCTCGCGGCGCATTTTTGAGTCAAGATCATCTCACAAAGCTATGTTCACGGCACCCAAAGTTGTGTTAAGAAGAGGCGGCCATCGGATCATCATCCATGAGATTTCTCGGTGTTGATGTCGGAACGGGCGGAACCCGCGCTGCGCTCATTGACGCGCAGGGTCGAGTTACCGCGTCGTCCACAGTTGAGCACGTGCCGTTTGCTTCTCCAGAAACTGGTTGGGCGGAGCAAGACCCGCGCGACTGGTGGCGGGCAGCGACCCTGGCGATTCGCGACGCGCTCTCAAAAGGCCAAATCAGACCAGAACAGATTGGGGCAGTCGGTTTTTCCGGACAGATGCATGGCGCAGTTCTGCTCGATAAACATGACAACGTTCTGCGTCCATCGATCATCTGGTGCGATCAGCGCACGAGTACCCAGTGCATCGCGATTACAGAAAAGATCGGCACTGAGCGGCTAATCGAATTGACTTGCAATCCCGCGTTGACCGGTTTCACGTTGCCGAAACTGCTTTGGGTGCGTCAGGTTGAGCCTGAGCATTGGCGGCAGGTCCGATCGGTCTTGCTGCCCAAAGACTATGTTCGCTTGCGACTGACTGGAGATAAAGCGACGGATGTCGCTGACGCGTCAGGCACTCTGCTGTTTGATGTAGCCGGACGCAAATGGTCAGAGCAGATGTTGGCGGCGGCTGAAATCGATGCAGCCATGTTGCCGCAAGTATACGAGTCGCCTGAAATAACCGGCGTTGTCTCATCAGCGGGAGCGGAAGCAACCGGGTTACGCGCCCGCACGCCTGTAGTTGCCGGCGGAGGCGATCAGGCAGCGGGCGCGGTCGGCATGGGCATAGTTCGACCGGGCACGGTCAGCGCGACTATCGGAACCTCCGGCGTTGTTTTTGCCGCCAGCGACAAACCCGCACTCGATCCCAAAGGCCGCGTTCATACTTTCTGCCACGCCGTGCCCGGCCGCTGGCACGTGATGGGTGTAACCCAGGGCGCGGGACTCTCGCTTCGCTGGTTCCGAGATCAATTCGGCGCAGGGGCGGACGATGGTCGCGATCCTTATACACGATTGACTGAAGACGCTGCCCGCGTTGCGCCCGGCGCGAATGGTCTGTTATGGACGCCTTACTTGATGGGGGAGCGCACTCCTCATCTCGATCCGCACGCGCGCGCCGCACTTGTAGGATTGACCGCGAGTCACACGCGCGCGCACGTCGTGCGAGCAATTCTGGAGGGCGTGGCGTTCAGTCTCCGCGATACATTCGAGATCTTCACGGAGATGAATGTCCCCGTCGAAGAGATCAGACTTGGCGGAGGCGGCGCGCGCTCGAAACTTTGGCGACAGATTCAAGCGGATGTTTACGGACACGTTGTAAAGACAGTGGAAGCTGAAGAAGGAGCGGCGTACGGCGCAGCGCTGCTTGCCGGCGTGGGCGCCGGAGCCTGGCCTTCAGTCGATGCGGCGTGCGACGCAGTTGTGCGAATAAAGTCGGCCGTGGAACCAAATCTCGAAGCAGTGGAAGCGCTCGCGAAGCAATATCGAATCTTCCGCCTTCTCTATCCGGCACTGCAGCCTTTACAGAAATGATCGTTTTCGCACGATTTGACATTTTCCAATTGTCATTTACCATGCAAACGCAAACCGGAGGAGAGATGAAAGATGAAATCAAAAAGACCGTCGTCGCATATCGTCGTTTATGTATTAGTTTGCGGCCTGCTCATCGTAGGTTGCGTATTGGTGGGAGCTTGTAAGCGGAGCGGCGCAGGCCAACGTTACAAACTTGCCTTTGTCACTAACAATGCTTCCGATTTCTGGACGATTTCGCGCAAGGGAACCGAAAAGGCTGCCGCGGAACTTCCTGGAGTAGACATTGACTTTCGGATTGATTCAGATGGCACCGCCGCCGAACAACAGCGCATCGTCGACGATCTGTTGGCGAAAGGAGTTAATGGCTTTGCGATTAGTCCTGTCGACCCAGTCAATCAAACGCAAATGCTAAATCGGGCGGCGCAACAGGCTCTCGTACTCACTCAGGACAGCGACGCTCCCAACAGCAATCGGGGATGCTACATCGGAACTGACAACGTTGCTGCCGGACGACAGGCAGGCGGCCTAATAAAAGAAGCGCTACCGCAGGGCGGAAAGATTATGATCTTTGTAGGCAGCCTCGATGCAGCGAACGCCCAGCAACGATATCAGGGAATCAAGGAAGCACTGCAAGGATCGAACATCCTGATCGTGGACGTGCGCACCGACAACACAGACCGCGTGCGCGCCAAGTCGAATGCCGCGGACACGCTGGTGAACTATCCAGACATTGCGGCGTTGGTTGGGTTGTGGTCTTACAACGGCCCCGCGATTGTAGGCGCGGTACGCGACGCGGGCAAGGTTGGCAAAGTAAAAATCATTGCCTTTGACGAAGAGGACGAAACCTTGAACGGAATCAGGGATGGAGCGATCTATGCCACAGTTGTGCAGCAGCCTTTCGAGTTCGGATACCAGTCAATGAAGTTGATGGCCAGGATTCTCGACGGCGATCGGTCGGGCATCCCGGCGAGCAAGCAAATCTTTGTGCCCACACTGGCCATCAAGAAGGAACAGGTGGAAGAGTTCGCCCGCAAGATCAATCAGTTGCGTGGTCGCTAAAGCTAACCAGGACGTGGCTAATCCAATCCTCGAAATGTCCTATATCAGCAAGCGCTTTCCGGGCGTGCTTGCGCTCGAACAGGTCAACCTCGACGTTTATCCGAGCGAGATTGTTGCCCTGATCGGGGAAAACGGCGCCGGCAAGTCAACGCTGATGAAGATTCTCGGCGGCGTGATCCAACGGGACGCTGGAGCGATTCGGCTCGACGGAGAACAAATCGAGATTCAGTCGCCGAGCGAGGCCAGCAGGCGTCGCATCGAATTCATTCATCAGGAGCTGAGCGTTCTCGATAACCTGGATGTGGCCGCGAATATCTTTCTTCATCGCGAACCGACGAGAGGCGGCTGGTTAAAGTTGATCGACCGCAGGCGTCTTTACCACGGAGCCGATGACTTGCTGGCAAAGCTCGGTCTCGACATTTCAAGTCGTACGCCGCTGGCCAAACTCTCGCTTGCGCAACAGCAGTTGGTGGAGATTGCCCGAGCCATTTCAGCCGGCGCGCGCATTCTCATCATGGACGAGCCAACATCGAGTCTCACCCTCACGGAAACGCGGCGCCTGCTGGATATTGTCAGGGACCTGAAGGCCCATGAAGTCAGCATCATCTACATTTCCCATAGATTGCACGAGGTCGAAGAGATTGCCGATCGCGTCGTAGTGTTGCGCGATGGACGGAATGTCGGCGCGCTGCCGCGCGGCGAGATCAGTCACGATCGCATCGTGCGAATGATGGTCGGTCGCGACCTGAAAGATTTTTTCAAATCCGGTAATGGCAACGGAGGGAAGGCACATGACCGCGACTGGTTCTCAGTGCGCAACCTGCACACTTTGAGATATCCCAACACCGCTGTCTCTTTCAGCGTGGGTCGTGGCGAAGTGCTGGGTTTGTCCGGCTTAGTTGGCGCGGGCCGCTCAGAAGTGGCGCGGGCGATCTTTGGCATCGACGCGACGACCGAAGCTGAGGTCACACTCGGTGGGCAAAACTTGCAAATCTCCGCTCCCCGAGACGCGATTAGACAAGGTGTCTATTTGGTGCCGGAAGATCGTCGGTTGTGTGGTCTGATCGTTGATTTCAACGTACGCGAAAACATCTCGCTGCCGGGCATGGATCGATATTCAACTGCCGGTTTGATTAGCTCGGCGAAGGAAACTGCGGCCGCCAGGCAAGCCTGCGAGACAATCAATATCAAAACGCCTTCGCCGGAAATGAAGACTGCGAACCTGAGTGGCGGAAACCAACAGAAGGTCGTGCTGGCAAAGTGGCTCGCGCTTTCACCCAAGGTTCTGATCTTTGACGAACCTACCCGAGGCATTGACGTGGGCGCCAAGTCAGAAATTTATGCGTTGATTCGCAAACTGGCGGGTGAAGGCGTTTCGGTTATCGCTATAAGCAGCGAGATGGAAGAAGTGCTCGGCATCAGCGATCGCATTGCGGTAATGCACGAAGGAAGGATCAGCGGCATTCTGGAGCGGCCGCAGTTCAGCGAAGAAGCAGTGATGCGACTGGCGACTGGATCAACTTCATGAAAAAAGAGTTCGGCATTTTGATTCTGCTGATTGTGCTTTGCGTCGTCGTCGCGGCAATCAACCCGAACTTTCTCTTAATCATCAATTTGCAAAACCTGGCGCGGCAAATCGGAGCATTCGGTATTTTCAGCATTGGACTCGGACTAGTCATCATCACCGGAGGGATCGAGCTCTCGGTTGGCTCGATGATGGCTTTACTCGGCGTGCTGATGTCGATGATGCTGACCGAATGGAAGCTCGGCGTGATCATCGCGGTGCTGGCGTGCGCCGGGATTGCGATGTTTCTTTCGTTCATCCACGGGTTGCTGATTACGCGCGTGAACATGCAGCCGTTCATCGTCACGCTGTGCGGTCTGTTGTTCTATCGCGGCCTGGCGCGGTTCATCACCAAAGATGAAACGAAGGGGTTCGGCACTGTAGGAGGTTTGGATTTCCTTCGTTTCCTCGCAAACGGGAATCTTTTTGGAATTCCCATGCCCTTTGTGTTGCTGATTGTGATCAGCATTGTGACCTGGATCGTTCTGCACCGATCAGTCTATGGCCGTTATCTGTTTGCGACCGGGCGGAATCCGGAAGCCGCGCGTTATGCCGGCATCAACACGCGCTGGGTGATCACGATTGCCTATGTAATTTCGGGCGCGCTCACGGCGATCTCCGGGATCATTTTTGCTTTCTACACCAACTCAGTTTCGCCGGCGAACCACGGTAATGCTTACGAACTCTACGGGATCGCGGCAGCAGTGCTGGGTGGATGCTCTTTGCGCGGCGGCGAGGGTTCAGTCGTCGGAATCATCATCGGCGCGGCGCTGCTTCAAGTGCTACGGAATCTCGTTAACCTTTTGGGCATTCCGAGCTCGCTCGATTTTGCGGTAATGGGCGCGGTGATTTTGCTCGGTGTGATGGCCGATCAGGTTCTCAGCGAGCGCCGCAATCGCCGGCAAACTGTTTTGATGCGCGAGTCTGCCCGCGCCGACATGCGCCCGCCAAATGCAGTCGCCGCGGATCATTCCGGCGGCACAGGGTCAGAACCGATACCATGATCTGGGAAGAACGATGGCATCCGTTACGTGAAGAATGGGTCATTGTCGCCGCCCATCGGCAGGATCGTCCCTGGAGCGGTGAGACGGTGAAGCATGAGAACGGCCCGCGACCACCGTACGTCGAAGATTGTTATCTCTGTCCGGGCAACGCGCGCGTTAGCGGCGCTGTCAATCCGCAATATACCGGTATCTTCGTCTTTGATAACGATCATCCCTGCGTCGGATTGGAGGCGCCCACGCCACCTGTAATCGGGTCCGGCGTCTATCGAAACCGGCCGGCCCAGGGGATTGCGCGCGTTGTTTGCTATTCGCCGCGGCATGATTTGTCGCTGGCCCAGCTCAAAATCTGTGAGATCGAAGAACTAATCACTGCCTGGCAGCGCGAATATGTGGATCTTGGAGGACGGCCAGACATCGATCATGTCTTGATATTTGAGAACAAAGGCGAGGTCGTTGGTGTCTCGAATCCGCATCCGCACTGCCAGATTTACGCGACTAACTTCGTATTCAAAACCATCGAAACTGAAGCGCAAGCGAGTCGCCGATACTTGAGCGAGACTAGCCGGACGTTGTTCTCAGATATTATCGCCGCCGAGCAACGCGATAAAGCCAGGATTATTTCTGAGAATGAGACAGCGATTGCTTTTCTCCCTTATTTTGCGCGCTACGCTTATGAAGTTTTTGTCGCGCCTAAAGAGACGCACCAGAGCATCGTATCACTGAGTGACGCTGAGGCACGCGATCTTGCAGAGGTTCTGAAAGACACGGTGGTACGCTTCGACAATCTTTGGCAGATGCCTTTTCCTTATGTGATGCCTCTGCATCAAGCGCCCACAGATGACGGCGACTATCGCGCCTTTCATTTTCACGTCGAGTTCCACCCACCACTTCGGCGGCCCAATCTCTTGAAGCATCTGGCCGGCCCAGAGATCGGGGGCGGTAACTTCCTTAGTGACACTTCGCCTGAGGAGAAGGCCGCGGAATTACGCGCGTTGCCGAACGTGCATTACACCGAGCGAACATGAACCCGTTTCAGTCACAATGTCCACCCTGTCCAAATCAGAATCCCTACTTCAGCCGCTGAAGCGTCTGCACGAAACCATTCGGCAGACGGTTGTTGATGCTTGCGAGCGCATGTCGATGGAATCCGTCGCGGCGATCGCCCGGGAAGAAGAGGGCGACACAATCTATGCTGTCGACTACCTCACTGAAGATTTACTGATCGATTTTTTCGCGCGCGAAATAGCGCCGGCGATGCCAATCGTGCTGATTGCCGAGGGCTTGCCAAATGGTGGGCTGGTACTACCGCGAGGGACTTCGGAAGAAATTGCCGTTTCGCGAATCATCGTCGATCCAATCGACGGCACGCGCGGCTTGATGTATCAGAAACGCAGCGCATGGATTCTGACGGGCGTGGCGCCAAATCGCGGGCCCGACACAAATCTAAGTGACATTGAGTTGGCGGTTCAGACTGAGATTCCGCTCGTCAAGCAACATTTGTCCGATTGCATGTGGGCGATTCGAGGCAAAGGAGCGTGTGCCGAGCGGTTCAACCGCTTAACTAAAGAAACTACGAACATCAGCTTACAACCATCACGCGCCAAGACCATCGCGCACGGCTATGCCGAAATCGCGCGCTTCTTTCCCGGCGCGCGTGAAGAACTCGCGGCCATTGATGAAGAAATAGTTTACGGCGCGCTCGGGCCGGCCCCCACGGGCAAAGCGCATTGCTTCGAAGATCAGTATGCATCGTCGGGTGGTCAGCTTTACGAGTTGATGAGCGGGCATGATCGTTTCGTCGCGGATCTTCGGCCGTTAATGGAGAAAATCCTCGCCGAACGAGGCGCAGTGCTCGGCATCTGCTCACATCCGTATGACCTTTGCACCGAGTTAATTGCGCGCGAAGCCGGAGTGATTGTTACGGATGTACGTGGCGAGAGATTGAGTGCGCCGCTCAGTGTTGATGCTGACGTTGCCTGGGCCGGCTATGCCAACGAACACATCCGCGCGCAAATCGAACCGCTGCTGCAAGCGGCATTGGAGCGGCGTGGGCTGCTGAGCTAATGACGGACACGCAAGAATTCATTGCCTCGCTGGATGATTCGATTGCTTCTCTTCCCGCTGGCTGGCGCGACTTGTTCGATTCGCCGCGCCAGTCGATCGTCACTCGCGCACCGGGCCGGCTGGATTTGATGGGGGGCATCGCCGATTACTCGGGTTCACTAGTTTTGCAATGGCCGATTGAGAGTGCGGTGCACGTCGCCATTCAGCGCCATAGCAGCAAGACGCTGCGCATCGCCAGTGTGCCGGAAGGGCCAAACAAGACGTCGCGCTTGTTCGAAATCAATCTTGATGAGTTGCTTGGCTCGAATTATTCGACCTTGCGCGCCCGCTTCACGGACGAGCCAGAAAATCATTGGGCCGCTTATGTTGCCGGCGCATTTCCGGTCTTGATGCATGAAAGTAATGCCTCATTCAATGAAGGGGCTCACCTGCTTATCAAGTCCGCAGTGCCCGAAGGCAAAGGCGTCAGCTCCTCTGCGGCGCTCGAAGTCGCGTCGATGCAGGCGGTGGCAGCGGCTTACGAGCTAAAAATCTTTGCGCCGGAGTTGGCGCTGCTTTGCCAAAAAGTCGAGAACCTGGTAGTGGGCGCGCCTTGTGGCGTCATGGATCAAATGACCGCCGCCTGTGGCGAAACGAATCGTTTGCTCGAACTCTTATGTCAACCCGTGGAACTGAAGGGCACCGTTCCCTTGCCGGAAGAATTAGAAGTTTGGGGCATCGATTCCGGCATCCGTCATTTTGTCGGTGGTGCTGACTATCGCACGGTGCGCACGGCAGCTTTCATGGGATATCGCATCATCGCGGAGCTGGCTGGACTTTCGTCAAAGCAAGCTGACGGAGGACATTTAGTTGTTGATGATCGGCGATGGAACGGGTACCTTGCCAACATCGCGCCAGGAGATTTTGAGCGAGAATATGCGCCGCGCATTCCCGAGCACATGTCAGGTGACGACTTTCTGGATAAATATGATGGAGTCACCGACACCGTCACGTCGGTTGATCCGATGGTCGAATATCCGGTGCTGGCGGCGACGCGCCATCCAATTTACGAACACCCTCGTGTTAACACCTTCGCCGCGATTCTGAAGAACTGGAAGGGCGACGAGCAGGCGCGAAAGTTGGGGGAGTTGATGTACGAATCCCACGTGAGTTACTCCAAGTGCGGATTAGGTTCAGACGGAACCGATGCCCTCGTCGCACTCGTGCGCGCATCAGCCGAAGACGGTCTTTATGGCGCGAAGATTACCGGCGGCGGCAGTGGCGGCACGGTCGCAGTTTTGGGGCGCCGCGGCGCGGGCGAAGCAGTTTACAAAGTCGCTGCTCGTTACCGTGAGCAGACTGGTTATGAGCCGGCGATGATCTCCGGATCATCGCCGGGCGCGCGTGCTTTTGGACATCTGAAAGTTGCGAGGTGATCGAAATTCAATTCGCTGCGTACCTCTGCGAAGAACTCCGCGTCCTCTGCGGTTAATAAGAAGAGAACCGCAGAGGACCACAGAGGAAGCACACGCAGAGGCGCGCAGAGAAATGCAAATCAGTGCACCACCGAGTGAGGAGGCATCTTCATGAAACCAGTTAAGGTCCTATATTTCGCTTTAATTTGCAGCGCGATGATTTTGCTGCTTAACCTTAACGCGTATGGTCAAGCCAAAGTAACAAAGGAAGGTTTCGGAAAGACGCCTGACGGACAGGACGCAGACATCTACACTTTGACGAATAGCGGCGGAGCTGAAGTCAAGATCACCAACTACGGTGGCATCGTCACGTCGCTCAGAGTCCCGGACCGCAATGGCAAGCTCGATGATATCGTGCTCGGCTTCGACAACCTCGATGCTTATCTGAAAGGCCACGCGTACTTCGGCGCGATTATCGGTCGCTATGGAAATCGCATCGCCAAAGGCCGCTTCACGCTGCACGGTGTCGAATACAAGCTTGCTGTAAACAACGGCGAGAACCATCTCCACGGCGGCACGAAAGGGTTTGATAAAGTTGTCTGGAACGCGAAGCCGCGCAAGGTCGCAAACGGCGCGGCACTCGAGCTGACTTATCTGAATAAAGACGGCGAAGAAGGCTATCCCGGAAATCTTTCCGTCAAAGTCGTCTACACGCTGACGAACGCGAATGAGTTGAAGATTGATTATTCGGCCACCACTGACAAGGACACCGTCGTCAACCTAACGCATCACTCGTATTTCAATCTGGCGGGCCAGGGCAACGGCGACATCCTGAACCATCGATTGTTCGTCAATGCTGCTCGCTTCACGCCTACGGATGCGGGATCGATTCCGACAGGCGAACTTCGCAGCGTGCGCGGGACTCCGTTTGATTTCACGCGCGCCACCACGATCGGCGCGCGCATAAATCAGGACTACGAACAACTGCGGTTAGGCAAAGGCTACGACCACAACTTTGTGCTGAACGGTAAAATCGGCACCCTACGCCGCGTCGCGCGAGTTTCCGAATCAACAAGCGGGCGCGCGATGGAAGTCTGGACCACCGAGCCGGGGATGCAACTCTACAGCGGAAACTTTCTCGACGGCACGCTGACCGGCAAGGACGGTAAAGTCTATCAACAGCGTTACGGCTTTTGTCTCGAGACTCAACATTATCCTGATTCACCTAACAAACCGAAGTTTCCGACTACAGTGCTGAGGAAGGGTGACCGTTATCACACGATCACAATCTATAAATTCTCTCCGAAATTCATTCCTCCCCAGCCGAGGATGTAGAACGAATTGGCGCTTACACCAAAGCAAAAGCGGATCAGATCAAATCGCTGCCGCTGGATAGAATCGAATTAGCAAAGAAGATATTGCCGTATGAACGGCTGGATCAACTGACGGTGGACATTCTGCTGGGCGTCAGATAGCTCGTTGTCTTACCGGTCGGTCAATTCGATCGAACTAGTCACGGACTTGAGTGCGATGACGTAAGCATCGCGCTCTTTAATGAGTTGTTGGCGAGGATGATACGCACCAACCCCAGGGAGTTTCGCGGGCTGCTCGATGTGCAGCCGGGCTTGTGACGTGTCCGAGGTTTGGGGCGAGAGTTCTATACGAATCTGGTTTGAGCGCCCATTGACCTCGACGCTCTCAAATGATCCGGCATCGAGCGTCAGCCACAGGCCACGCGGAGCAATGTAAACGCGCATGCGGATCGAATCGAGCGGCTTGACCTTGACCCAAGCGCCATCGACCTTCACGTTGCCACCGAACGCCAGCCAACCAAATTCTGGATGATTGACGATATAGGTTGCAGTATTGAAAGCGTGGCCGAAGAAGTTCGGGCCGTAATCGCCGGAGTAGCCATCCCACTTGAGCGTTGACGGAAACGAATGAAAAGCTACCGACCCAAAGCCTTCGCGGTCGATGTTCGTCAGCGCGCCCATCGTACCGCCATAACCGACGCGCAAGAGATAGTCATTGTCCGGATGTTCCCGATAGTACGCCAGCATGGGAATGGCATTCAGCCCCGAGCCATAGTGATGCAATTGCCTTTCGTATCGACGCAACTTGCCGCCGTAGATGAAATCCCAATAGCGCCGCGCATTGCCGTTGTAACCCCAGTGCGGCACTGTCGGCATGTAGCCGATAATGGAGTCGAGCGACACTTCCGCTTTGTCGTTGTACCCGAAATAATCGCACCACGCATAGACCTCTTCCTGCCCCGTTGAGTCCCAGGCCATCTCGCTGCCGAAGGGATATGCTTCATTCTTCCAGCGATCAGCGCGTTCTTTCATCAGCTTCTCGATCTCATTTGCCTTCTCGGTCCAGCCTTCGCGTTTTAGATCAGTCAGCAAGGCGAGAAAGATGTCGCCTTCCATCAATCCCAACTCGACATAGCCTACGCGACGGCGGCCATTCGGCGCGCGGCTGAAAGTGAACTTTGTCGTCTGATAGGCCTGTTCGAGATACCAGTCCCACGGATGGTTGGTCACCAGACCAGAGTGATTGCGCACGACGCGATACATCGACCAATAGGCGGCGACCACATGCGGATAGTTGTAACCGCGGCCAATTGATTCTGCTTCGCTCTTCTTCCAGCTTGACCAGGTGGTCCAATTGAGTGACGAATCGTACTGAAATCCCGGCACGTCCGGCGGCGAGTAGTAAAAGAGACTCTTGCGCACGCCATATTTGTTTGGGCCATCGCTGTACTGCAAGCCGCCCCAGAGGACCTTGTCGATAAACTGCTCGTACTTGGCGATCTCCTCCTTGTTGGGTTGGCCGAACTCTTTCATGGCTGCTGCCAGCCAGGAGCCGGAGCCGCCTTCGTCACCGAGGCCAGCGATCCAGGCACGACTGTCCTGCGTGACCGGCTTGTCAGCTTCGCGATCGTAGCTGATAACCGATGGCGCACGATGAAAAGGATCGTTCGGATCGTTGAACCACTGTTTCGTAAAAAGGAAGTGACCAAGGTCGGCGACAGCCTGGGCCTCTGGCTTGATTACGTAATAGCTGATCGACTGTTTCGAGTTGTCGTCATAGGTAATCGTCAGTCGCGCTCGACCCCAATTCTTGCCACGCAGCGTGTAAGTCTTCCAACCGCCTGGAGTTGATTTGTCTTCATGAATCGCAATCGCGTCCTGCGGCTCGACCGTAAGATCGTGCACCTTACCCGGATAGTTCAAAAAGAGCCGTGCGTCCAAATCCATCGGCAGCACGTAACCGGGAATACCGACGGCGACTGGCCGGCGATTAGCCATCAGGGTCTTCTCGATGTTGCGGATTTGATCCGAAAGCAGAAACTTCACACCGTAAGTTCTGGCGCCGCCCGGCGCAATCGTTACGCTGGTCGGCTGGTTCCACTGCTCGGCATTCTTCCATTCGTCTTCAGCGTAAGCCTGAGTATGGACCATCCAGGCAAACGCGCCTTCGAATGTTTGATTGGGCCTGGTCGGCTCATTGAGAAGCTGATACGCCTCGAACGGCGTTTGGCCTTCCGGCACGACGACCAGTGCAGGTCCGAGCCCACTCAACCGCGTCACTTGCAAATACCCGGCGTCCTGGCCGATGTAAGGATCGAAGAACGAACACCTCTCATGCATTTCCTTGAGATTGCGGCCCGTGATGATGTTGTTGAAGATCATCGGAATTCCGAGCGCGCCAATCTGCACCGGCTCGCTGGTCTTGTTTTTGATGTCGAACCGCAAAACCAAACCGCCATCCGCGACTATCCACGAGCGCCAAATCTGCACGGGAATATCTGCCGGCAGCGTCGCCGCTAGATCGGCTATCGCCATCCTGCGTCCTGAAGCGGGCAGCGACTGAACCGCTTTGCGAGCGTCAGCTGTGTCGTACTTTTGCCATGGACCCGCGTTACCGGTCCGCAAACGTAACGTCAGATCGCCCAGATGGTGATAACCGTTCGCCGCCCGGCGTTCCAGCCGATCAGCGGGAGTGAAATCATAACCGTCCGCGTTTTTCGGTTGCAGCGCCGCGATCGTCTGCGAGGCTTTAACGAGCTTCACCTTGAAGTCAGGCGTCTCAAATTCAAGATAACCTTGTTCGAGACCGAGTGTCGGCGGAAGTGGCGTCGGACTTGGCTGCTGCGCGTGTATGAGTTGGACTGAGCACAGTTCCAGGGCGAGCAAAGCAATAAAACTAAGCGTCCTTATACGCGACGATTCGCTCGCGATTTTCTTCATCCTCATAATATTAATGGACGTCACCGCAGGATGCGCTAAAGCTCACGTAGAGGTCGCGGAGGAAAAACTCTGTGTTCCTCTGCCAACACCTCTGTGTCCTCTGCGGTTAAGATCGTTGATGCACTCGCTACCGCTTCCTGCACTTTGACGTCAGCGCTCTGCATCAGCCCGGATCAAACGAACGCCATACACGGCAGCAATCTCGTTATTCCCCGTCGCCTGGAATCGCACCGTAACTTTCTTCTTGTCCTTCACGACAGCGGCGGGGATTCTGTATTCCACATCGAAGAAGCTGCCGGTTGCGCTACCTGGCGGGCTGCGTTCGATCGATTGCTCCCCGATGTGTTGTCCATCCGCGAGAATTTCAAAGATGCGCTTCCCGCGCTCTTCGCTAAAGTAAGTAGCTATCAATGCGAGTGAGTGATCGGACTCAACCGGCAGATCGAACGAAAACCATTTCCTTCCCCGACGACCGGGCCGGCCCGCGGCCCGATCCAAGGTTGACCCTTCGCCTTGCTGATTGAACTCCTTCTCCTTTTGCGCGTCGCCCGGCTGCAAAAAACTGACCGTGGCGGCCTCGAGTTTGCGCTGCCTTATGCGTTCGTCTGCAACCTCCGCCAGCTTCTTTTTCCACGTGTCCGAGTTGTAGAGGTCCCAGTAGATTTCGTAACTGCGTCGATGCAATCGATAGAAAGGAACGAGATCGATCTCTCGCATCTGATCGTCCGGGTCGCGTCCCGCAGTATGAAAGTTGCCGGGCTTGCCCGATACTGTTTTCAACCATCCCGCCACTGCCCCATCGGCAACTAACGAAGGAATCGTTGCCACCGGTCCACCGCCTCCGCGCCGCTCGCGTTCCGGGCCCAAATCGCCAGCCAGCACCAGTGGCCCCCACATCAGCGCCACGCGGTTCGGATTGTCGGGCGTCGGCTCTACGCGAAGTGTCTTCGGCAGAATCAAAGCCACCGTATCTCCATTCTTCCAGCTCCGCTTCAACTCGACGTACGAACCAGGCTTTAACAGGTCTTTCACCACCGTTCCGTTAACTTTGACCGAGAATCCTGTCCCCGCCCATGAAGGCCGGCGCAGCGCCAACGTGAATTGCTTTGGCTTCTGGAGTGTTAGCTTTAGTGTCGCCGCATCACCTTCCGGAAAACTTGTTTCCATCGTGATTCCAACGCCTGCCGATTGCCAATTAGCAGTGGAAGGCGCGTACAGATTCACCCAAAGACGGTCGCCCGATTCGTAGTAAATCCCGTCGCCATGAAGGCCGTGGCTCTCCATTCCGCTGCCGACGCAGCAGGTGAAGCTGCGCATCATGTCCTGATATTCGTGTTGGACGCCGCGACCCACCGGCACCATGTAACAGGTACGTCCATCTTCCGGATCAATCGAGCCCAGTACGTGATTGAACAACGCTCGTTCTTCAAACTCGGCGTATTTCATCTCCGGATGGATGGCGAAAAGACGCCGCGTCATCTTCAGCATGTTGTAGACGTTGCAGCTCTCGTCGGTTCGACCTTCAACGCGATCGCCAAGCTTGTCCGGTGGGCCAAAGTATTCATCTCTGCCGTGGCCGCCGGTCGCGTAACTGTGATGCAGAGCCACCGCGTCCCAGAAAAATTCTGATGCTGCACCATCCTTCTTGTCGCCCGTGTAGATGTAGCGCTCCAGATAACCCAGAAGCTTCGGCGCTTGCGTGTTGCCATGCAGGCCAGCAAGGATATCCTCGCGTCGGGCCAGGGGATCGAGCACGGCGTGATGATCGAAATGATGTGAAAGATCGAGCCAGCGTTTGTCGCCCGTGTCGGCATAGAGATCGGCGAGCACTTCATTCATGCCGCCGAACTCCGTGTTGAGCATCTTCTGAGTCTGCGCTTCGTCGAGCTTCAGCAGAATGCTTTCCGCCCAGGCCGCAAACTTTGTCTCGACTTCGAGCGCGGTGCGATTACCGGTGTAGCGATAAGCATCGCGCAGTCCGGCAAAAGTTTTATGCAGCGTGTACCAGGGCGACCACATGCCGTTCAGATCGAAAGAACCCGAGCGAATATTCCCCTTGGATACTTCGGCGAACTTTTCCCTTCCCCCCTCGATCGCGCTGAGATAGCCGTCGCCATTCTTGTCCTGCACTTCCTTCATCTCTTTGACGAGATAGTCCGCGCGCTCTTTGAATCGCGCATCGCCGGTCGCCGCGTACATCAGTGAGACCGCGGAGAGATAATGTCCCGCGATATGCCCAGTGAGATTTCGACCATCTCCATCCCAGCCACCGTAGCCCGGCGCCTTCGCTTCGAGCCCGGCGCGTTTGCGGTAATAAGCCATCATGCGATCGAGTTCGAGCTTAAGCAGATAATCGATGTCCAGATCCTGCGCATGCTTCAGCGGTCCACCCGTTAGCCGAACTGCGGATAGAGGCAGAGGACGAGCCACCTCCGGAATCGCGTTCTTGATCTGCTGCGCGCGCGCAGAACCAAACAGACAAAACAGGCCGAAAACAGCGAATGAGAACAATGGCATACATCTTCTAATACTCATCGTTTTAGCACTCATCAATGGGACTCCGCGGAAGAATGGCGCTTGCACTTATGGTCGCGGAGGACACCTTGAAATTCTTGGCTAGGCTGTCAACCGAAACTTCGCCGTGGCGCAAGAGTTCCTGCAGAATCTATTCCCAGCGGTGTGATGCCGCAGAAGTGTCATTAATCATGTTAGCTTTTGGCTTTCGTAGGTCGTAGTGTGCCAATTGTGGGCCAACTCAGCAAGTCTAAGACATGCTCACCCGCGCCCGAGAATTATGGAATCGCCGAGAATTCTAAGAAAAGCAGAATCGAGAACCCTAAATGAGCAGCTTAGTAGCATCTATTCAGGCCTTGCCTGTGTTGTGCGCAGGGAGATTGCAAACCTATGCTAGGCTACAAACAAATGGATGAATTTCAACAGACGAGTGCCGAGCGTTTCTGTAGCAGCACGCTTCTAGACTACCAGTTGGAGAGAATGCGGCTCTCATCTATTGGGCTCCTGATCGATCGGCAGTGATCGTGCCCGATCACATCGCGGCCTTGTTGGACCATTGCCGCGTGCTTAGAACTCTTGACGAGCACGCCAGTTTTTACGCTGAGGCATTCGCGCGAAGCAGCCGCGGAGTTGTACCAACACCCGATTCAATTCGAGCACCAATTCACCAGGCCTGGACGGCAGGTATCCCTATCAAAACGCGACCGGACAGTCTGTGGGCGACGCTGTCTATTTGCCCCCGCCGGCCGTCGCCTTGGGCCACACGAACGTGCACGACGCCGGCACCGCCAGCGCCGTCGGCGTGATCTTCAGCGGCGTCAGGTTGTTCTTCGTTAGCAGGCTGTTGAATCCGACCAGGTCTACGCCGAGCATCGTCTTCCACGCGTTCAGGGTCGCGGTGAACTCCTTGCAACCCGATTCCCACGTGTCGACCTCCGCCCTGGTGGGCGGCATGTCGATGCCGTTCTGCGCGAGCGGCGCGAGGACCGTGTTGAAGAGCGCATTGATCGAGGAGAACGGGATCACACTGCCAGGCGGTCGGGCCGCGCCCGGTCCGCCGCCAAATCCACCGCCGCCGCTGCGTCCGCCGGGTGCCCTGGCACCGCCGATCGTCGCTAACTTCGCATCGAGCGCGGTCGCGGCCGTCGCGACATCCGGCGGCAGCGAGCCGCGCGCGATCGCGGCCAGCTGTGCACGCACCGCGGCCACTTCCTGATTGGCGGTGTAGCTGTCTTTCATGTCCCGCCAGGCGGCCATCGCCAGATTGTTCTGTGCCCGCAGCGCCGACATCACCGCTGAGCTCTCGCCGATGCGAGCTTGACGGTGTACGTGCCCGGCAACGCGAGCGGCCCGTGCGGCGCCGGCGTGACCTAGGCCGGCGCGGAGTTCATCTGGTTATTGATGTCCGGATTGTAGCCCGGGGGATCGTCATAACGCAGATCCCAATTGATGCGATTCGTCCCGACGTTCGTCGAGAGCGCGCGCTCAGCCGAGGACATCAGCCAATAATCGGGATACGGCGGCCGCTCGTACATCGGCGGCGGCGTGCTCGTGATCGTCCGCACCAACTTATTCGCCGAGTCGAAGATCTGCAGCTTGATCTCACCGGCCGGCTTCTTGCTCAGGTAGTAGTAGAGGAGCGGTCCGAACGGCGGGTTCGGCGCGTGCGGCATCTCGGGGTTCATCGGCTGGTCCCAATTCGAGTTCATCCGCGCGCGTATAGCGTCGCCCGGTTTGAACAAATATGCCGGCGCCGCCGCGATCTGCTGCGCCTTCGCCGCGATCTCGCGCAGCGGACTCATGTCGTCGAGCACCCAGAATCCTCGGCCGTACGTGCCGATCACCAGATCGTTCATGTGATCGTCGGTATGAAACACCATGTCGCGAATCGACGTGCTCGGCAGATTCAGCCGCAGCGACTGCCAGTGATCGCCGTCATCGAATGAAACGTAGACGGTCGTCTCGGTGCCGGCGAAGAGCAAGCCCTTCTGTTTGGGGTCTTCGCGAATGACGTGTACCTGACTGCCTGTCCGCTCATCGACCGGCAGGCCGTTTACGATGCGCGTCCAGGTCTTGCCGGCATCGTGCGTGCGATAGATGTAGTGTTGCTCCGCCGCGGGTGCGCCGCCGCCACGGCCGAAGCCGATGTTCGCGAGCACGTAGGCCGTATTGATATCGCTGTGCCCGGCTTCGACGGTGACGAAGTTGGCGTTCGGCGGCAGATCGGTGAAGCTCGTGACGTTGTTCCAAGTCTTGCCACCGTCCATCGTGTTGTAGATCTGTCCCGTGCTGCTGCCTGACCAGACGACCCCTTGCTTGACGGTTGAGAGCGAAAAATCGGAGATCGATCCGCGCGGGCCAGACGGAGCCGCCGGCGTCGGAGTCGGAGCACCCGGCGTCGGAGCCGGAGCTCCCGGTCGCGGTGGGACCGCCGCCGCGGGCGCGACGCCGCACGGCACCATCGGCTGACCTTTCGGCGTGGTGAGATCAGGACTGAACGCCTTCCACGTTTGTGCGCCGTCACGCGTCACGAGAATGCAGTTGTAGCCGACGTACAGCGCCTTCGGATCGAACGCGGTGTCGAACCGTTTCCAGAAATCGCGGCCCGCGGTGTATAGGTTCGCGTCAGTTCCGAAGTTTGGCGCGACGTTGCCCCACTGTCCCGTCGCGAGATCGATCTTGATCAGCCCGTTGCCTTGTCCGGCGCCATAGCCGACGCCGTACACAGTCGTGGGCTTGAGCGGATCCGCTACGACGGTTCCGAACTCGGATGAGGGCAGCGGCAACCAATCGACCGTCGTGATCTGACCCTGATCGCTGCGGCTGCGAGTCATGATCGCCCCGGTGTCCTGCTGCGACCCCATGACCCAGTACGGGTACCGAGTATCGGTGCTGATATGGTAGATCTGAGCGATCGGGATCTGGTAATAGCCGCTCCAGGTCTGCCCGCCGTCGAGCGTGACCGCCGGGCCCTGATCGAAGCCGAACAACATCCGCTGGCCGTTGGTCGGATCGATCCAGATCTCGTGCGGGTCCTCACCGCCGGGCGCGCCCTTGAACGCGCTGAACGTTTTGCCGCCGTCGATCGATCGATACACGGTGGTGCTGACCGTGTAGAGAATGTCCGGATCCTGGGAGTCGACCCATACACCTGAGCTGAACGTGCCCTGCCCGTTGGCCACTCGCGTGTCGTTGCCTGCCATGTGCTGCCAAGTTGTGCCTTGATCGTCAGACCGATACAAACCCGAGCCGCCCTGGAGCGGACCGCCAACGACGTAGACACGTTGACCCTTCGTGTGCATCGCGATCGCGACGCTGATGCGTCCCGTGTACGGCGGCAGCGTGTCGACCTTCTTCCACGTCTTGCCGGCATCGGTCGACTTGAAGAGCGCGGTGCCGTTCGGTCCTTGCGGCGCCGCTGCGCCTCCGCCGCCGAATCCACCACCGCTGCCCTGCGACGTCGCGAACATCACATGCGGCATGTCGAACGCGTACTCGAGGTCGCGCGTGCCGTTCACGTTCTGCGGCTTTAGCACGTTCGTCCACGTCTTGCCACCGTCGGTGCTGCGATTGTCGTTAGCACATGATATGTCCGATCTAATTAGCACATGAAGTGTCCGCTTTGAGCGGCAGGGTGAAACTGCATGACAGGATGCAGGAATGAAGCAGATGACCCCAGCCGCAGTGGAGCGGGCAATGAAACTACAG
>WNFD01001435.1_pt1 | contig 29924 bp, 27 predicted proteins | sample 5400491 | NCBI WGS metagenome assembly WNFD01 (sample SAMN13153343, study PRJNA577476) | soil metagenome | isolation source: 120 cm saprolite under Douglas fir tree site 2 hole 2 replicate 2 | place: USA:California | collected 2015-04-18
TCGACCGCCACGCCCACTACGGCCCGCTCGACGGGCTGGCGCGCAACCACATCAACACCCGGCTCATCGCCGGGCATTGGGACGAGATCTGCCGGCTCACCGCCTCGCTGCGCGCCGGCACCGTCGTCCCCTCGGCGATCCTGCGCACCCTGCAACGCGGCCCCAGCCCCTTCCAGCCTCGCCCGCGCCCTAGCCGAACTCGGCCGGGTAATCAAGACCCTGCACGTGCTCGAATACGTCCACGACCCGGCATATCGCCGCACGATCCATCACATGCTCAGCCGGGGCGAACGCCGCAACTCGCTGGCCCGCGACGTCTTCCACGGGCAACGCGGCCAGCTCCGCAAGCACTACCAGGTCGGGCAGGAAAACCAGCTCGACAGCCTCGGCATCATGGTCAACGTCATCGTCCTCTGGCAGACGGTCTACACCCAGGCCGCCCTTGAACATCTCGCCGCCAGCGGATACCCACTCGGCCCCGCCGACGTGGCCCTGCTTACCCCGCTCGGCCACCCCACGATCAACCTCGATGGCCGGTACCGGACCACCAGCCGACCACCCACCACCGAACTCCGGCCGCTACGAACCGATTTACTCAGGATCCCGTACCGATCCTCGTCACAGGCCGATATGCGTAGTCACCTGGTGCAAAAGCTCGAAGTTCGTGCCGCACGCGAACGGGCATTCTGTACACCCCTGCCGGCACCGGGCTCGGCGTGATTACCTGGCCATATGGATGTTGACGGGCTCGTCGTGCGCGAAGGCGACCGGGCAGCTGCGACCGGCTGCCTGGTGCGAAACGACCTGGGTGACTGGTTCCAGCCAGCGCTTCCGATCGCCGAGCCGGGAGGCCTGGAGCGCCGGGTCAGGGCCGTGTGGAAGGGTGCGGTCCGGGTGGCAGGCGCCGACTTCGATGCCGTGGCAGGCCGCTTGGAGAAGGACGGCTCGGTGGAGGGCTGGGCCACCGTTACCGGTATCTGGTCCGGTGAGCAGCTCCGGGTCGGACGGCAGGACGCGCCTGTCCCGGAGCCGGCGGCGCATGCCCGGTGGGTGAGACGCCCCCGTGCCCGCCCCCTGAAGGCGGCTGGCCCGCAGTGGAGCGCCGCGGCGACATCGAGCTCTCCTATGACCTCGGTGACCTGGCCGAGACCGGCGCGGCAGTCGCGATCACCTTGTTCCATCCCGGCAAGAACCAGGCGGTACTGGTCATCGCTGCCGCTGACCTTGCCGCCGTGGAATCCTGGCTGCGACCGCAGCTCGGCAAGTCGCTGTGCGTCGTGCCCAGCCGCTGGACCAAGGACCAGCTCGACGGCATCCGCGACCACCTGCACCAGCGCTGGCAGCACTGGAACCTCTGCCAGCTCGGACCACAGCACGCCGAAAACGGCCAGGCCCATGTCACTGCCCGCCTCGTCCGGGTCCTCCCGGAGATCGCGGTCTGGGCAGCCTCACTCCCTTCGGGCATCGTGGCGCTTGAACCATGGCTGACCCCGGCAAGAGGCGACCGTGGCACAACCTCCTGAGCCATCGGCTGCAAGCCCCGAGGCCCTCACAACAGGTCACGTACCCTCGGCTCGCCGAGCCGCCGTCCGGCGTGTCCGCGGCACCCTTGGCGCATACCGGCGGAGGCGCGCAGAACGGGTCGATCTGGCGCGGTCTCCTGCGGGGGCCTGGGAGATGACCGGACATGCGTGATATGGCGAGATGAGGATGTCACTGAGGATGTCACTCCTCGGCGTACTGGCCGTATTGCTTTAGCGGGGGACTGTCACGCTCGCCGTGATAGGGGAAATCCCTTTTTGCGGTGCATCTTGCCAGCTGGCCGCTTAAACGGCGCAGCTTGGCAGCCGCGGGCGGGCGGGAATGAACCGGGCCCCGGATCGGTTGTGCCGGGTGGTCGTAGTTGTCTTGTGTGTTCGTGTCACCTGCACGCTCGCGGAGAACGATGTTGCGGGCGCGCCGCTTCAGGGATCTGGGGAAAGCCGCGTCGAGAACCGGCCCGGGTACCGCACCGTGCGGACCCGTATCCAGCCCCTGTAAGGAGCGACATGACACAGGGAACCGTCAAGTGGTTCAACGCGGAGAAGGGCTACGGCTTCATCTCCCGCACCGACGGACCGGACGTCTTCGTGCACTACTCCGAGATTGACGGCTACGGCTTCCGCAGCCTGGAGGAGAACCAGCACGTGGAGTTCGAGGTAACCCAGGGCCCGAAGGGCCCGCAGGCCACCCGCGTCCGCGCCGCCTGAGCCACGGGCAGGCCAGGCCTGCCAGGCGATAACAGCTCGACGTGGGCCCGGCACCTGCTGGTGCCGGGCCCACGTCATGTCCGTCGCGACGGCAGCCGCCGGGCATGCCCCGGGGATTATCAGGCGCGGCCCGCTGTTCCCCGGCCTCGGCAGCTCCCCGGGCGCTGTTCCCCGGCCTCGGCAGCTCCCCGGGCTCCTGCCCGGGCCTGGCGTCGTGGCGGATGCCCCGGGCATGGCGGGGATCCTGCCGGGCATCCAGGGCGCCCGTCGGTGCTGTTCACCCCGCCCCCGCCGGCGGTGTGGCACAGCCGCAGAATGGCCTACCTCCGGTGCCCGCGGCACTCCTGACGCTGATGGGCGTATCCGCTTCCGGCTATGCGGCGAACAAGATCATGGAGACGAAGGGATCAGTGCCGACTTAGTTCGTTATCGGCGGCCTGTGTGTCCGAGCGAGTGGTCTCCCGGCGCTGCGGCAATGTGAACTTCGGCGCCCGCCCGCCACGGTACCTCGGATACAACGAGCCGAACCCATCGGCGTTGAAGTTACGGATCACATCGCGCACCCAGTCATCGCTGGTGAACGCCACCTTCGCGATCGCGGCCACGTCGATGCCCTGAGCCGACAGCAGCACCATCTGCGCCCGCCGCCAGGTCACTACCGACCCCGTGCCGCGGCGCACGATACGCACCGGGCGCCGCCCTTCATCATCGATCTCAAGCACACGCAGGCGATCTGTCACCGGTCCAGTCTCGGGGATCAGAACCTGCCGGGAAAGCTGCCAGCTGAGCAATCTCCTCCGGGCTACGTGACCTGCTACAGCACTAGCTGCAGGCCTACAACGTGAGCGCCACGCGGCTGGGCAGCAGCGCCGGATCGTCGAACAGCGGGCACTGGACGAGGCTCGGACATTCGCAGCGCACGGCGCTCTCGAGCCAGCCGCGGACGATCTCGCTGCGCTCCATCAGGGCCTCGATCTGGGGAAGCTTCCTGGTGGCCACCTCCCGGAGCCGCTCGATCGCCGCCTGGTCATCCGGCGACGCGGACAGCAGCGCCTTGATCTCATCGAGCGTGAGCCCCGCCCGCTGCCCAGTCTCGATCACCGCGAGTGTCCGCACGGTGTCCGCGCCGTACACCCGCCGCCCGCTCACCCGGACCGCCGGGGGCAGCAGCCCGATCTGCTCGTAATAGCGGATCGAGGACGCGCGCTTGCCCGCCAGCGCGGCCACCGCGCCGATCGTCATAGGAGTATCGGGATTTGACATCAAGCCGACTTTAACAGCGAACCTGACTAGTAACCGATTCCCCTGGTCAGGAGGCACGTCATGACGAGGACCACTCCGGTCACCTGCACCCTCACCCCGGCCGAGCTGGCGGCCCAGGGCAAGCGCTGGGAGCAGCTCATCGCCCGGGCCATGACCGAACGCGCCGAAACCCCGGATGGCCTGCGCATCTGCTTCCGCCCCGAGCGCGGCGCCGAGGAAGAACTGCGCGCCCTCGTCGCCGTGGAGACCGAGTGCTGCCCGTGGGCCGCCTGGACGGTGGAGCCGGACGCCGGGATGATCGTGCTTGACGTCCGCTCCACCGCCGAGGGCGTCGCTACTTTGCACGGCATGTTCGCGCCGGCGCAGTGGCGGGCGAGGTCTCCGTCGCGCGGTTTCCTGACGCCCCGGCATCAGCCTGGTCAGCGCGGCCACCACGAGCAGCAGAGCCCCCATCTGGAGCACGCTGCGCTCGAACGCCAGGCTGTACCCGTGGCCGAGGGCGCCGAAGAACAGCACGCCGGTGACGGCCACCCCGATGGAGTTGCCCATCCCGGTGAAGGCCGACCATCCGGCGTCGTGGATGCTCTTAGCCAGCCGGCCCCGCGCCAGACCCCTCACGCACAGGTCCTCGACGTACACCGCTTGGTTGTCGCGGATGATCGCGGTGGAGACCTTGTGATGGAAATCCCGGCGGGAATCGGCCACCCTGGCGTGCGCGCGGGCCACCTTGACCCGCGCCTTCTGGCGATTGCTGCTGCCCGGCGCCTTGCGGCACAGGGACTTCTGCAGTCGGCGGAGCTTGCGCTCGGCGCGGCGCAGGAATTTCGGGGACCTGATCACCGTCCCGTCCGACAGCACCGCGAACGACGTCAATCCCAGGTCGATACCTGCCTCGGCGTCAGCGGCCGGGAACCGGGCCGCGTCGGCCGCCGGGTCGGCCGCCACCTTGAACGACGCGAAGTACCGGCCCGCCGCATCCCGGATCACCGTCACCGCCGACGGGGCGGAGGGCAGGTCGCGGGACCAGCGGACCTCGACAGCATTACCGCGAGCGAACCGCCTGCGATCCGGTCCCGCGCCCATCACGGTCCTGCGCCAGTACACCGAACAGCAGAACCGCCCCGCCTCACCGGCTCACCCCCGTCCGCCATCACCATGCGCCGGATAGAGCCCGTCGACGGGGCACCTCGGGCCGGTCGCAGGCCGCTGCGTGAGCTTGATGACGTGACGCGTGCGGCGATGAAGTCGGCGCGTGACGTCATCGACCGGGACGTGGCCATGGCCGCCTGGGACTGCGCCCTGGAGGCGCCGGCCTGGGACGGAAGGCCGGTATCGATCCATTCCGAGCTGCTGCGGCCTAACCTGCTGGTGGACGACGGTCGGCTTGGCGCGGTCATCGACTTCGGCGGTGTCGGCGTCGGCGACCCGGCCGCCGACGTGATCGCCGCGTAGAGCGTGTTCGGCCCCGCCGGGCGAGCGGCGTTCCGCAGTGCCCTCGACGTCGACGACGGCACGTGGAACCGGGCCCGCGGCTTCGCACTCCTCCAGGCCGCCCCGATCATCCCGTACTACCCCGAGACCAAACCCGGGGTTCGTCGCGCTGGCCAAGCGCACCGTCGACGAGGTCCTCGCGGACGTCAGCACCTGACGTCCTTCCGGGCCCTCGCCCGACCGCGCATCGCGGCATCAACCGGCGGAGGCTGGTCCGGGGATGGGCAGCGGGCGCGGCGGGACCGGGGTCGAGTGCACGATCGAGGTCGTGGTGCGGCCGTGCGGGGTGAACAGGTCGAGGACCGGCTCGAGGTCGTCGATGGAGTGCAGGTAGACCTTCATGAAGTAGCAGTCCTCGCCGGTGATCCGGTAGCACTCGGTGACGTTTGGCACCTCGCGGGCGATGCCGGGGATCAGCCGCAGTCCCCCGCCGCTCGGGCTGATCCGCACGATGGCGCAGATCGCGTAGCCCAGCGCGCGCGGGTCGACCTCCGCCCGGTAAGACAGCGTCCCGGAGTCCTCGAGCCGCCGCAGCCGGTCCGCGACCGCCGGGCCGGACAGGCCGATCCGGCGCGCCAGTTCGGCCACCCGCAGCCGCGGAGCGGCCTGCAGCTCCGCGACGATCCGCCGGTCGATGGCGTCCATCGGCGCCTCTGGTACTTCGAAGGCCTGACGGATGAAATTCCTTTGTTTTGATGGCATTTCCATGCTTGCTCCCACACATTAGCCCTTCCACCACCAAGCGCTGGCTTCATATGCTGCGCCTGTGCCCGGCAAACCGCAAGCAGTGCCACCGCGGTCCCCGGCGCAACCGCAGTCCCCGGCGCAATCGCGATCGGCGGCGCCTGGCGGCCGCGTCGCGGCGAGCCCGCGGTCCGGCCGGCTCATTCGGCGTCAGCGCCGTCTTCCACTACCTGGGTCCGTCGCTGGCGGTGCTACTGTTCGCCCGCCTCGACGTGCTCGGGGTGGCCTGGCTGCGGGTCGCCAGCGCAGCCCTGGTGTTCGCGTTCTGGCGGCGGCCGTGGCGGATATACCGGCAGCTGAGCCGGGGCAGCCGGCGGACGCTGCTGGCCCTGGGTATGGTGCTGGCCGTGATGAACACGGCGTTCTACCTGGCGGTGGCCCGGCTGCCGCTGTCGACGGTGGGCGCGATCGAGTTCGGCGGCACCGTGATCCTGGCCGCCGCCGGGGCGCGGACGGTGCGCAACGCCGGGGCCCTCGCGCTCACCACGGCGGGCGTGGCCGTGATTACCGCGATCCGCGTCACCGGTCAGCCGCTCGGGTTCGCCTTCGCCTTCGCCAACTGCGTGCTGTTCATGCTGTACATCGTGCTCGGCCACCGGATCGCGAACGCAGGCGCGGGCGAGGCCGTGCCCACCGGGATCGACCGGCTGGGCGCGGCCATGCTGATCGCGGCGGTCACGGCGACGCCGTGGGGGCTGGGCGGCGCGCTGCCGGCCTTCCGGCACCCGGTCCTGCTGCTGGCCGGGGCCGGAGTCGGCGTGTGCTCCTCGGTGATCCCCTACGTGGCCGACCAGCTGGCCATGGCGCGGCTGGCCCGGGCCACGTTCTCGCTCATGCTGGCGCTGCTGCCGGTGTTCGCCACCATCATCGGCGCGATCGTGCTGCGCCAGCTTCCCACCGTCCAGGACGTCGCGGGTATCACCCTGGTAGCACTCGGCGTCGCGATACACACCGAACGCAAGGAGAGGAACTAACGTGGACTACGTAAGGCTGGGTTCGACCGGACTGAAGGTTTCGCGAATCTGCCTGGGCATGATGAGCTACGGCAGCCAGGCCGAACGTGCCTGGCACCTCGACCAGGCCGCGGCCGAGCCGATCGTCAAGGCGGCGATCGACGGCGGCATCACGTTCTTCGACACGGCGGACACGTACTCAGGCGGCGTGACCGAGCAGATCACCGGCAGGCTGCTGAGCATGCTCTTCGACCGCCGCGAGGACTACGTGCTGGCCACCAAGGTCTACTTCCCGATGGGACCGGGCCGCAACGACCGGGGCCTGTCCCGCAAGCACGTGCTTGCCGCGATTGACGCGTCGCTGCAGCGGCTCGGGACCGACTACGTGGACCTGTACCAGATCCACCGCTGGGACTACGAGACGCCGATCGAGGAGACGATGGAGGCGCTGCACGAGGTGGTCAAGGCGGGCAAGGCCCGCTATATCGGCGCGAGCAGCATGTTCGCCTGGCAGTTCGCCGAGGCCCAGCATGTGGCCGAACGAGGGGGCTGGACCAGGTTCGTCTCCATGCAGGACCATTACAACCTGCTGTACCGGGAAGAGGAACGGGAGATGCTCCCGCTCTGCGCCGACCAGGGCATCGCCGTGCTGCCGTACAGCCCGCTGGCCCGCGGCATGCTGGCCGGCAACCGGAACCGGCAGGGCGAGCGCCGCACCACCCGGGCCGGAGATGACCCGCTGTCGGACGAGCGGTACAACACCGCCGCCGACTTCGACGTGGTGGACCGGCTCGCCGAGGTCGCGGCGGAGCGCGGCGCACCGCCGGCCCAGGTCGCGCTGGCCTGGCTGCTGAGCCGTCCCGGCGTGACCGCCCCCATCATCGGCGCGACCAGGCACGGCCATATCACCGACGCGCTGGCCGCCGCGCAGCTCACGCTGACCGACGAGGAGGTGCGCCGCCTGGAGGAGCCCTACGTCCCGCACCCGGTGCTCGGGCACAGCTGATCAGCCGCGCAGGCCGCGGTCGATGAACCGGATCATCCAGTCGAAGCTCACGTCGGGATCGGCGTTCCACTGGAAGCCCTGAGAGGCCTCCAGCATCGCGAACCCGTGCATGGCGCTGCGGATGGTCCGGATGGCGTGGTCCATCTCGCCCTCGCCGATGCCGTAGCCGCGCAGCACAGCGGCGATCGAGTTGATCACGCGAGTGCCGGCCGCGAGCAGCGGGTCGTCGGGCCCGGTGAACTCGGCGCCGACGGTGGCCGCGTAGCGGCCCGGATGGCACCTGACGTAGGCCCGGGCCGCGGTCAGCAGCGCGGCCAGGGCGTCGAGCTTCGCCCGGCCCTGGACCGCGTCGCGGATGACCTCGCCGAGTTCGGTCATGGCCAGGGTGGCGACCCGGTGCTGCAGGTCAGCCAGGCCGCCGACGTGCTTGTACAGGGACGGGGCGCGGACGCCGAGCCGGTCGGCGAGCAGGCCCATGGTGACGCCATGGAACCCGATCTCGTCGGCCAGCGCGGCGGCCGAGGCGACGACATCGTCGCCGGTCAGACCCACCCTAGGCACCCGTGTGCTCCTTCAGGAACGGCAGTAGCACGGCCGCCACCTGGTCGGGGAACTGCGTGTGCGGGTAGTGCCCGGCGCCTTCGATCATCACGGCGCGGCCCAGGCCGGCGGGCATGGCGGCCACGATGGCGTCCGCCTCGGCCCTCGGGTCGGGCCAGTCCGGGTCGAGGGTGCCCATGATCACCAGGGCGGGGCAGCGGATGCTGCCGAGCCTGGCCTCGGCGTCGGTCGGCCGTGACAAGCCCATCTTCCGCGTGGCCGTCATCCGCCCCGGCTCGCGTAGGTGCGCCTGCAGCGCGCTGATCATCTCACGGTATCCGGCGGGCTTGGGGCCGGGGAAGGCGTGGTCGAGGTAGCGCGTCCACGCGCTCACGCTGCCGGTGAGCCCGGTGCGCAGGAGTAGCAGCGTGCCCTTGCGATACCGGGGGTTCGCCAGCAAGGCGCCGGGGCTGAGCTTGGGCACCCGGGTGAACGGGCCAATCTCCACGATGGCGCTGACCAGGTCCGGGGCATGTGCCGCCGCGATGGTCGCGGCACCGCCGGAGAAAGAGTGGCCGACGATGACCGCCGGTCCGCCGAGATGCCTGATCAGGGCGAGGCTGTCGGCAGCGGTATCGGTGCGGGTGTAGGAGGCCCAGCCGGTGCTGGACTCCCCGAGCCCGCGCAGGTCCGCCGCGGCCACCCGGTATCCCGCCGCAGCGAGTTGCGAGGCGAGCGAGGAGTAGAAGTCGCGGCGGGTGCCCATACCAGGCAGGAGCACCACCAGCGGCCCTTCACCGGTCACCTCGTAGGCGATCCTGCCGCCCTCGACATCCAGGAATTCGGTCATGTCAGCCTCCATAGCTAAGATTGATAGCTAGAAAGCTAATCTAATTAGCCGCAGCTGTCAAAGCGGCGCCAGCTGAGCTGCCAAGCGGGGCTAGCTGAGCTGTCAAGTGGGTCAACTGAGCTGCCAAGCGGGCTAGCTGAGCTGTCAAGCGGCTTAGCTGAGATAGCGCAGCACGGCCAGCACGCGGCGGTTGTCGCTTTCGTCCGGCGGCAGGCCGAGCTTGCTGAAGATGCTGGCGACATGCTTCTCCACCGCCCCGCCCGACACCACGAGCTCGGCGGCGATCCCGGCGTTGGACCGGCCCTCCGCCATCAGCGCGAGCACCTGGCGTTCCCGCGGGGTCAGCGTGGCCAGCCCGCCCCGCTGCCTGCTGGCCCGGAACAGCTGGCTGACCACCTCCGGGTCAAGCGCGGTCCCGCCGTCGGCCACCCGCTGCAGCGCCGCGCTGAACTCGGCCACGTTGGCGACCCGGTCCTTGAGCAGGTAGCCGACGCCGGCCGCGCCGCCCTCGAGCAGCTGCGCGCTGTAGGACGTCTCGATGTACTGGGAGAACATCATCACCCCGGTACCGGGATGTTTCCGCCGCAACTCCAGCGCGGCGCGCAGGCCCTCGTCAGTGTGGGTCGGGGGCATCCGGATGTCGACCACGGCGACGTCCGGCTGATGTTCGGCCACCGCGGCCAGCAGCGCGTCGCCGTCGGACACCGCCGCGCAGATCGAGTGCCCGCGGTCCTCGAGCAGCCGGGTCAGCCCCTCCCGCAGTAGCGCGGCGTCCTCCGCGATCACGACCCGCATCAATGTCCCCTCATGCTTTCAACGGAAGCTCGACGGTCACCGTGGTCGGGCCGCCCGGCGGGCTGGATACGTCGATCCGCCCGTCCACCGTGGACACGCGCTGCGCCAGTCCGGCCAGGCCGCTGCCCCGCCCGGCGTCCGCGCCGCCGATGCCGTCGTCGCTGACTTCAAGGCGAAGCAACCCGGTCCGTTCGGTATAAATTTTGATTTTGATCTGATTCGCGTAGCTATGCTTGGTCGCGTTGGCGATCAGCTCGGTCGCGCAGAAGTACGCGATCGTCTCGATCGCGGGCGCCGGCCGCGGGCCGATGTCGGTCGTGACCGACGCCGGAATGGCGCTGCTGGTGGCCAGGGTGGCCAGCGCGCTGGCCAGCCCGCTGTCAAGCACCGGCGGGTGGATGCCCCGGGCCAGGTCGCGCAGGTCGGCGAGCGCGTCCACCGCGTTGCGGTGCGCGGCGTCGATGAGCTCCCTGACGGTCGCAGTGTTATCAGATTCGCTGTCCGCCTGCTCATCGTCCTCTCGGTCACCCAGCTTTTCCCGCGCCATGCCCAGGTTCATGGCCAGCGCGGCCAGCCGCATCTGCGCGCCGTCGTGCAGGTCCCGCTCGACCCGGCGCAGCGCCGCGGCCGAGTCTTCCACCGCCAGCGTCCTGGTCCGCTCGAGCTCGCTGACCCGCTCGGCCATGCTGCTCGGCCCGAGGAGGCGGCGGATCAGCCCGCGATCCCCCGCGTTGACCGCCCGGGCCAGCCACGCCGCGCCCACCACACATGCGGCGCCGACGAGGGCCGCGGGGAAGGTGCCCGGCCAGCTGTAGATTTTGAAACTTCCGCCGAACGGAATGGGTGTCACGGCCACCAGCGGAGACAAGTGCCCGCCCGGGTGGTTGCCGAACAGCGCCCAGTCAACCGGATAGGTCAGGTTGACCACGCCGATGACGGTGAGCGTGACCGTGTACACCTGCACCGCCGCCACTGGCAGCTTGATCAGGCTGTACCAGACCCCCCGCCAGGCCGCCCGGTCTCGCAGCCGCCGGTCCAGGCGGCCGAGGATGCCGGTGCCCGGCTGGAACCGTGGCGGGGCCTCGACCTGGCGGCCGAGCAGCCGCTTGAGCAGCCAGCGGTGGAGTGCGGCCAATCGCTTGCTGACCCGCAGCGCCACGGTCAGCAGCAACAGGCCCACGACCGTGCCGAGGACGGACGCGGAAATCGTCAGCCCGAACACCAGCAGCACCACGGTGATCCAGAACCCGGCCACCCCCGCCAGCCCGCCGAAGCCGCAGTACAGCAGCTCACGACAGTTCCGGCGGGTGAGCGGGGCACGCAGGATGATGCCCGTCACCCGCCGGATGTCGTCCATGGACCTTATTGTCGCCGTTACGCGTCGCGTCGGGCCAGCGCCCAGCCGCCGGCGGCGAGGGCTGCCACCGCATAGACGCAGAGCATGGCGAACCCCAGGCCGGGTGACAGGCTGTGCGCTACCGGCTTGACCGCGGTCAGCGAGTTCTCGGCGATCAGCATGGGCATGAACTGGCCGACCGAGTTCTGGATCGAGGTGCCCAGCGGCAGCAGGATGAGCGGCAGCACGAACAGCATGCCGACCACGGCGCAGATCGCGCCCGCCGTGTGCCGGATGATGGCGCCGAGCCCGATGCCGACGAGCGCGATCAAGGCCGGGTACGCGCCGGCCATCAGCACCGCGCGCAGCACGCCCGGCTGGCCGAGCGTGGCGTGCGGGGCCGGGGACCTCAGCACCGCCTCGCCCACGGCGAAGGCGGCGAACGCGAGGATCTCCCCCGCCACCAGCGTGACGGCGCCGGCCACCGCGGCCTTGGCCGCGAGCAGCAGCGGCCTGCGGGGGACCGCGGCGAACGTGGCCCGGATCATGCCGGAGGAGAACTCGCTGGTCACCACCAGCACACCGAGGACGCCGAACGCGAGCTGGCCGATAGCCAGCCCGGCGAAGCTCTGCTCGGTCGGGTCGAACGAGGCGCGGTCCGCGGCGGACATCGTGGCCCAGTGCTGGTGGCTCAGCACCAAGATGGCCAGGCCGACCAGGCCGGCCGCGAAGACAAAAAGGATCCACGCCGTGGAGCGGACGGTGCGTAGCTTCAGCCACTCCATCCGGGCCACCGAGCGGAAGCCGTAGCCGTCCCTTTGGCTGGCGGCTCGGCTGAGCGTCGCGGTGCTCATGACACGCTCCTTAGCTGGTAGTTCGATGAGTACTCGGTGCTGCCCTCGGTGAGCTGGAAGAACGCCTCTTCGAGGGACTGGCAGCGGGCTGAGAGCCCGGCCACCGTGGTCTGCGCGAGCAGCCGGCCCTGGCCGATAACGATGAGCTGATCGGCGGTCTGCGCGACCTCGCTGATCAGGTGGCTGGAGATCAGCACGGTGCGGCCGTGCGCGGCCAGGTTCTTCAGCAGGTTGCGGATCCAGCGGATGCCCTCGGGGTCCAGGCCGTTGACCGGCTCGTCGAGCAGCAGGACCGCCGGGTCGCCGAGCAACGCGGCGGCGATGCCCAGCCGCTGGGCCATGCCCAGGGAGAACTTGCCCGCGCGCCGGTCCGCCGCCGTCCCCATGCCGGTGATCTCGAGCACGTCGTTGACCCGGCCGCGCGGGATGTCGTTGCTCGCGGCCAGTGCGGTGAGGTGGGAGCGGGCGGTGCGTCCCGGGTGGAACGCCTTGGACCCCGTAACCTCGAGCAGCGCGCCGACCTCGCGCAGCGGGCTGCGCAGGTCGTGGTAGTCCTTCCCGTTGATCCGCACCGTCCCGGCGTCCGGCCGGTCCAGGCCCAGCATCATCCGCATCGTGGTGGACTTGCCCGCGCCGTTCGGGCCAAGGAACCCCGTCACCGTGCCGGGGTGGACGTCGAAGCTGAGGTTGTCCACGGCGGTCGTGGAGCCGTAGCGCTTGACCAGGCCGCGTGCCTCGATCATGAGAGACCCTCCGTTACTGTCAGAGCGTGCCCGGCCCCCGTCAGGCGGGCACGCTCGGTTAGCTTGCGAGGTTCACGCTACGAGCCAGGCGCCCCGCGGGGAACGCGGCCAGCACCCCTCTTGAGGGTGGGGTTTCCCCCCTGTAGCTGTAGGGAGGGATCATCGTTCCATGAGGGTGATCGTCGTGGGAGCGGGGATCGGCGGGCTCGCCGCGGCGCTCTCGCTGCACGCCGCCGGGATCGAGGCGATCGTGATCGACTCGGTGACCACGCTGCGGCCGCTCGGCGTTGGCATCAACCTGATGCCGCACGCGGTCCGCGAGCTGACCGAGCTCGGCCTCGGCGACGAGCTCGAGGCGACCGGCATCCCGACCGCGGAGATGGTGCACTTCGACCGGCACGGCAACCGGATCTGGGGCTTCGCCAGCGGCCGGAACATCGGCTACCGCTGGCCGCAGTACTCGATTCACCGCGGCGAGCTCCAGATGATCCTGCTCGCCGCGGTGCGGGCGCGACTCGGGCCGGACGCCGTGCGCGTCGGCACCGCTTTTACTGGTTTTTCTGAGTCTTCGTCAGAGGTGGAGGTGCGGGTCCGCGACCGATTTAGCGGGGTTACCTCGGTGCTGCGGGCCGACGTGCTCGTCGGCGCGGACGGGCTGTACTCGGGCGTCCGGGCGCAGCTGCATCCGGGTGAGCCGCCGCCGCGCTGGGGCGGCATCATGATGTGGCGCGGGGTGACCGAGGGCGCGCCGTTCCTGACCGGCCGGACGGTGGCGGTCGCGGGCGCCAACGCGGCGCTGAAGTTCGTCGCCTACCCGATCTCACGGCAGGCCGAGCGGCGCGGCCAGGCGCTGCTCAACTGGGTGGCCGAGGTCATGCTGCCGGGCGGGTTCGCGGGGTCCGCCGACTGGAACCGGGCGGGGCGGGTTGAGGACGTGCTGCCGTGGTTCGCGGACTGGAAGTTCGGCTGGATGGACGTGCCCGCGCTGATCACCGGCGCGCCGCGGATCCTGGAGTACCCGATGGTGGACCGCGATCCGCTGCTGTCCTGGGGCAGCGGCCGCGTCACGCTGCTCGGTGACGCGGCTCACCCGATGTACCCGATCGGCGCCAACGGCGGCTCCCAGGCGGTGGTGGACGCCCGGGTGCTTGCCTGGTCGCTGGCCCGTGCCGCCGCCCCGCCCGAGGGCCCGGCCGCCGCCCCGCCCGAGGGCCTGGCCGGGGGCCTGGCCGCCTACGAGGCGGCACGGCGGGAGACCGTGAACGCGATCGTGCTGGCCTGCCGCGACATGCCGGCCGACCGCATGCTGCAGCTGGTGAGCACGCGGGCGCCGGACGGCTTCGACCGGATCGAGGACGTGCTGAGCGCGGCCGAACTGGCCGCGTTCGACCAGGCCTACCGCGCGACCACGCTGCCCGACGTGGCCGCGCTCAACACCCGTCCCTCGCTGGCACCGTAGTCGTCTTACCAATGCTGGGGCGTCTTATCAATGCTTGGGTCGTCTTACCAATGCTGGGTCGTCTTACCAGTGGTGCGTCGTCGCGTAGGAGTGGTTGACGATGACCTCGGTGTCCTCTGGTGCCTGGTAGATGGACTGCACCGCCACCCGGCCGGGTCCGAAGAGCCTGACCCAGATGCTGCGGTAGCTCCACCGGCTGTGCCAGAAAGCGAAGCCCATGTTCCGCGGGTACTCCAGGTGCAGCGCCATCCGGACCGACACGTCCCGGTACAGCAGGGAACTCGGCTGGACCAGCAGGCTCTGACCGTGCTGCAGGTCGCGGATGAAGACGTTGCCCGGCGCGTGCAGCAGCAGCAGGCCGGGGGCCTCGTGCGCGCCGAAGACGTCGCCGTACTGGCCCATCGGGTAGTGCATCTCGCGGTCGTCGCTGTCCTGTCCGGTCTCGTACCAGATGTCCGACGGGTACCAGTCGTACTTGATGTTGCCCGTGGCGCACAGGAAGCGGTGCTCGCGGACCCAGATCTGCTGGCCGTGCTGCATGGGCAGGGCCACAACCTCGCCCGCGTGGTTGTCGGACAGCGCGACGTGCCCCGGGCCGCGGCCTTCGACCATGACTAGCGGCAGCCCGGCCATCTTGCGGTTCCACGCGCCGCGCATCGGCATGTTGGTCAGCCGGGTGGCGGGCTCGGTCCACAGCAGCACGTGGTGGGAGAAGTAGATCCAGTCGTTCGGCGCGAGGTTGAACTCCGCGACCGGGACGGTGGTGCCCGCGATCTGGACGTGGGACTGGCCGAACTGGAGCCGCGCCATGTCCTTGATCGGCGGCTGCTCGAGCCACCCGGAGTCACTGACCGAGGACCTGATGTCGACCGGCGCCCCGCACAGCGGGCAGGTCGGCGAGTTCGGGTCGCTCGGCTGCCTGCAGTACCGGCAGATATAGGTATTCATCGCTGGGCCTTATTCGGCGTGGTGGTGGACGTACATCGACTGGATGCCGACCCGGCCGGGCCCGGTCATCTCGGCGAGGTACATGCCGTGTCGCAGCATCCCGGTCTTCAGCGGCATCTGCGAGGCCTGCATCTGCACTGCGGAGTCCTTGTACAAGAACCCGCCCGGCTCGACCAGGATCTTCTCGTTCGGCCGCAGCGTCCGCTCGAGCACGTTCCCGTTACCGTGCAGCAGCAGCATGCCGGGCGCGCCCGCCGTGACGAAGCGGTCCATGTACATGCCGCTCCCGCCGTGCAGCAGGTTGACCAGTCCCTTGATCCGCACGAAGGAGTACTGGACGCTGTGCGAGGCGACCAGGAAGGCGTGCTCGCGGACGTCGAGTTCCATGCCGGGGTGCAGCGGTAGCACGACGAGCTCACCGGGCGCATCGCGGGAGAACGCGATGCGGCCCGGGCCGTTGGCCACGGTCACGATGTGCGGCATGCCGCCGATCGAGCGCTTCATGCCGCCGCCGGTGTTCAGCGACGAGAGCGGTACCGTCTCGTCCTTCCACAGCAGCACGTGGTGCTCGAAGTAGAGGCCGTCCTGCGGGTGCAGGTTGATCTCCGCCACCGGGACGAGCTCGCCTTCGACCTGGCAGGTGCTGCCGGAGAACCGGAACTCGACCATGTCGCGCAGCCGGGGCGCCTCGCGCCAGCCGGAGTCGCTGACCTTGTCCTTCTCGTCGAGAGGAGCACCGCAGGTCTGGCAACTGGTGGTGCCTGGCTGGTTCTGCGCGTGGCACCACCGGCACTGAATCATTTCCACGCTCGGAAGATAGCAGGAAAGGACCTCTGACAACGCCTTATGCCGTAATCGAGAGAACCGGTATGGTTCTCCCATGGCACTGCTCGGGCGGGAGTTCATCGCCGTACCTGATGACCGCAAAGGTCAGATCGTCTTCAAATGGCCGGACGTCACTATCCGTCGCTACACGCGTGCGATCGTCAACGCGGACGAGATGGCGATGTTCGTCAACACCGGCCAGGTCGTGCAGACCCTCGGCCCCGGCCGGCACCAGATCGACGCCAACGAGCTGCCTGGGCTCGGCTCGATCATCGATGCGGTCAGCGGCGGGAACGCCTACCGGGCCGAGCTGTACTTCGTCGGCACCCGCGAGTTTACCGGCTTCAAGTTCGGCGGCCGGGTCGACGACGTCCAGGACCCGCGGACCGGGCTGGTCGTGACGCTGCGCGTGTTCGGGGATTACGCGCTGCACGTAGCCGACCCGGTGCGGCTGGTGACCAACCTGACCTCCACGGTCGACGTCACCGACAACGAGCGGATCGCCGGCTGGGTCAGCGACCAGCTGCTGAAGGTGCTGCGGACCCATGTCACCACGCAGATCATCCGCAACGGGTGGCCCATCCTGGGCCTGATGGCCTACTCGGCGGAGATCGAGCAGGCCACCATCGAGGCGGGCAACGGCCAGCTCACCGCCTACGGCGTGCAGCTGACCCGGATGGGCAACTTCGACATCAACCTCTCCCCCGAGGACGAGCAGCAGCTCAAGCAGCTGGCCAAGGACACCAGCTACTCGCAGCTGGCCGGCGGCTTCCAGAACTACGCCCAGGGCGAGATGGCGCTCGGCGCGGGCCAGGGCATGGCCCAGGGCGGCTCCGGAGTCGATGGTGCGTTGCTCGGAGCCGGGTTCGGGCTGGCCAGCGGGTTCGGGATGCAGCAGGCGGCGGCCCAGCAGGAAGCGCAGCGGCAGGCCGCGCAGCAGGCGGCGGCCCAGCAGGGCATGCCGCCCTACGGCCCCGGCGGTCAGGGGGTCCCGCCTCAGCAGCAGCCGGCCCCGCCTCAGCAGCAGCCGGCCCCGGCCCCGCCGTCGTCCGGGCCGGTGTGCGCGTCCTGCCAGGCGTCCAACCCGGCGGGCGCGCGGTTCTGCATGGGCTGCGGCCAGCCGCTCGCGCCCGCGGTCGCGCACTGCACCGAGTGCGGTGCCGAGCTTCCCGCCGGCGCCCACTTCTGCGCAGGCTGCGGCACCAGGGTCGGCGGCTGAGCAATCCGCTCGGCGCTGGTGTCCGCTCGGCGCTGGTGTCCGCTCGGCGCTGGTGTCCGCTCGGTGGCTGAGCAATCCACTCGGCCTCGCACTCGCCAGTCGGCTCAGCGCTGCCGTCCGCTCGGCCTCGCGCACACCTCGCGCACCAGCGCTTCCATGGCGCTTGCTCCGAACCTGTCCCACGCACCTCGGCCCGACGTCCCGCTAGGGCTCTAGCTGGCCTGTCCGCCGGCGCAGGGACCGGCGAGCCGAGTAGGTGGCTTCTCGCCAGAGGGGAAACATGCCCTGCGGGTGAACGAAGACTTCCTACTATCCGTGTTAGTAGCTAGTGCATGGTCAAGACTAGCGGGAGTTAACCATGCGACAGCTAAGAATCGTCATCGCAGGCATCGGCCTGGCCGCGGCGGCCGCCTTCAGCGGGGTCACCGCCGCGGCGGCCACCGCCTCGCCTGTCGGCACCGCATCCGCCACCAGCACGGCGGGCGGCCCAGGCAGTCTCGATCCCACGTTCGGTAACGGTGGCGTGGCCCTGGCCAGCGTTGGCGGCCAAGCCGTGGCGACCGATGCGGTCCTGCAGTCCAACGGCGACATCGTCGTCGCGACCGAGAACACGCCCGAGGCCGGCATAGTTCGCTTCCTGCCCAACGGCACCCTAGACCATACGTTCGGCAGCAACGGTTTCGCGTCCGCCGGGTTCAACGACATGGGCCTGAGCCCCTCCGGCGTGGCCATCCAACCAGACGGCAAGATCGTCTGGGTAGGCAACACGACCGCACAGGTCACCGGTGGCAGCGTCACCGATTTCGCGATCGCCAGGTTCAACCCGAATGGCACCCTCGACTCCGGGTTCGGCAGCGGGGGCCAGGCGACCACCGAGTTCTTCGCCCCTCCCATGGTCGGCGCGCAGGAACTGGCGGACGCGGTGCTCGTGCAGTCGGACGGCAAGATCCTGGTCGGCGGCTCCGCCACGCAGGGGCAGATCAGGTTCGCCCCCAAGCAGCCGGCGCTGCTCCGCTTGAACGCCAACGGAACGCCCGACACCACCTTCGGCACCGGCGGCCGGGTGCTGTCGGCAGGCCCTGGCAACATCACCGCACTGGGCCTGGACGCGGCCGGGGATATCTTCACTCTCCCGACCTACGCTGAATTCAGCCCGTCCGGCCAGGCCGACGCCAGCGTCACGCCCGCCGCCATCACCGTCAGCTCGCACGGCGGCGCTGCCGCGTTCTTGCCCAGCGGGCAGTTCGTAGTCGCCACGGCGTTTAACGTGGCCAAGCATGACGTGGACGTGCAGGTGCAGCGGTTCAACGCCGGCGGCAGCGTCGCCTCCACCAGCCCGTCGTTCGACTACTCCGGAGCTATCGGCCTCGACCAGGCGCTGGACTTCGTGGGCGCGGTGGCCATCCAGGCCAACGGCAGTGCGATCGCCAGCGGATCGCATTTCTTCGGCACCTCCGTCTTCGGCCTGGCGCGCGTCAACGCCAGCGGGAGCCTCGACACGACGTTCGGCAACGGCGGCACCCTCACCACCAGCATCCAGGGTGGCGACTCAGCCGGAGCACTCGTCATCCAGCCCGACGGCAAGATCATCGCCGTCGGGACGTCGCAGAACAACAGCACCGGCCAGATAGATGTGGCGCTTGTCCGCTATCTCGGCTGACCAGCTTCTCTGCAATGTGCCCTCGGGCCCGGCTCGGCCGGGCCCGGGGGCGCGTCCAGGCCGTTTCGCATCCGTGGTTCCTGTCCTGTTCAGAGGCGGTGGAGGCGTTTGTCGGCGACCGGGCCCCTTTCCAGTCGCTCACTCCCAGGCTGGCCCGGTGGCCTCGCGGACGTTGCCGTCGGGGGTGAAGATCAGGAACCGCTCGAACGACCGCGCGAACCAGCGGTCGTGGGTGACGGCGAGCACCGTGCCCTGGTAGGACTCAAGTCCCTGCTGCAGCGCCTCGGCGCTTGGCAGATCGAGGTTGTCGGTCGGCTCGTCGAGCAGCAGCAGCGTCGAGCCGGCCAGCTCGAGCAGGAGGATCTGCAGCCTGGCCTGCTGCCCGCCGGACAGCGTGCCGAACGGCTGCCGGGCGCACGATTGCAGTTCGTACCGGGCGAGCGCGGACATTGCCTCGTTGGTCAGCAGCGCGTGCTCGGTCATCAAGATCTCGACCGGGGTCCGACCCGCCAGGTCAGGCCGGGCGTGGGTCTGCGCGAAGAAGCCGGGCACCACCCGGGCGCCCAGCCGCGCCTGCCCCTCATGCGGCACCTGCTCCCCCGCGAGCAGCCGGAGAAAACTCGACTTCCCCGACCCGTTGGCACCGAGGATCGCCACCCGGTCGTCAAACCAGATCTCGGTACCGAACGAGCTGGTGTTTCCCGTCAGCATTAGGTTCTCGCAGATCACGGCGCGCTTGCCGGTACGCCCGCCGCGCAGCCGCATTGTGACGTTTTGCTCCCTCGGCGCTTCCTGCGGTGGCCCTTCTTCTTCGAACCTGCGCAGCCTGGTTACGGCGGCCTGCAGCCGGGAGGCCATGTCGGAGTTGTAGGAGGCCTTCTGCCGGTAGGTACGGACCAGCTCCTTCAGCTTCTCGTGCTCCTCGTCCCAGCGGCGGCGCAGTTCCTCAAGGCGGCTGATCCGGTCGGTGCGGGCCTGGGCGTAGCCGGAGAAGCCGCCGCCGTGCACCCAGACGTGCCGGTCCTCGACGGTCACGATGCGCTGCGCGCATGCGGCCAGCAGTTCCCGGTCGTGGCTGACTAGCAGCACGGTCTTCGGCATGGCGGCCAGCTGCTGTTCCAGCCAGCGCTTGCCCGGCACGTCGAGGTAGTTGTCCGGCTCGTCGAGCAGCAGCACGCCGTCGGAGCCGCGCAGCAGCGACTCGAGCACCAGCCGTTTCTGCTCGCCGCCGGACAGCGTGTTCACGTCGCGCCAGCGGCACTGGTCGTACGGGATGCCGAACGCGGCCACGCTGCAGGCGTCCCAGTGCACCTCGGCCTCGTAGCCCCCGGCTTCGCCCCATTCGGTCAGGGCCGCCGCGTACCGCAGCTGCGCCCGCTCGTCGTCGCGCTCCATCATCGCCAGCTCGGCGGCGTCCAGGCGGGCCGCGGCCTCCCGCACCCGCGGCGTTGAGACGGAAAGCAGCAGGTCACGGACCATGGGCGTCGTGTCCTGGCCCTGGTTCGTGCCGATGAACTGGCGCATGACACCGAGCCCGCCTGTCGCGACGACCGTGCCCGACTGTGGCTGGAGGTCCCCGGCCACCAGGCGGAGCAGCGTGGTCTTACCCGCGCCGTTCGGCCCGACCAGGGCGGCTGTGATCCCCTCGCCGATTCGGAAGCTCACGTCGTCGAGCAGCGTCCGCCCGTCCGGCAGCACATGGCTGACGTGCGCCACCTCGACGTGCCCCCAGGAACTCACTCCCGGACAATAGCTGCGACTCGCCGCGCCGACAACGAGATTATTCGCAGCACTATCCGAGCGCTCCCGTATCGCCTTCGATGGTTCCAGGCAGCCGTGTCAACAAGTCGACTTTCAGCGTGCGCTGCGGTAGGTATCAGCATTGAGAAGCGTCCAGGCGAGAGCGACTCGTATGGGACCGCGACGAGCTGCGCAACCGCATCCAGATCGTGGTCCCGCACACTGGCGGGGTGACCGAAACGATCCCGAAAGGCTCCGAGGACGTCGGCAACGTCGCGGTCTTCGCCGGCGAGTGGTCGCCGAGGCGTTCTGTGTGACGTGAGGCTCGGAGACCGCAACCAATGGCGGGGCGCCGCTTAGGCGGGCACGCCCTTAACGGACACGGGCTCGCCGACGGTCAGCTCCGACTCGGCGATGAGCTCCGCCAGCGCCGGCGCGGCCGCGGCCATCGCATCGCTCCCGCGGTGGGCGGCGAAGGCATCCTCGTCGGCGCAGAGCTCAGAGACCCAGAACAGCCCGGGATCGTCCTTCGACCGGTGCAGGACGTAGAGCAGCGTGCCCGGCTCCTTCTCTACCTGATCGAACACGGGCCGGAACGCGGCGATCAGCTCCCCGGCCCTCCCTTCCTTCGCCTTGACCCGGGAGAGCAACGCAACCCTCGGCATCCGAGCGCTCCTCCAAGACGTGGAGCCGGGATCGTAACCGCAGCCGATGACCGTGCACGACTGCCTTCGGTCGTTACTTCGAGGACTTCGAGCCCGGCGACCTGTACAGGCACTGGCCGGGCAACACTATCACCGAGTACGACGACCATTTCTTCTGAATGATCACGATGAACCACCATCCGTGCATACGGACGCGTGGTTCGCCGAGACGCAGACGCAGTCCAGCAAGAAGGTCGGCGCCGGGAACCTCGTCTACCCGGCTGTCTTCCACGATGAGCCGTGCCTTCATGCAGTGACGCCTTCGCTGATAGCAAGACAGGCCTATCGCCAAGGCCTTCCAGCAGAAACGGTGCCTATGGCCGGTGCCACCTCATCCCTGCCCTTAGGGCCGGGAAGGCACCATTTTGTCTTGCCCGTCGCAACTGCAACCTGAGCCCATCAAGACACGCCGATAACAGACTTCCTCGTTGCGCATGGTCATCGTGCTGCGAAATCGTTTCCGTATATCACTTCGGCGTGTCGTTGCGCCGTGGTCCGTCATGCGATAAAATGTTTGAAGACTATGTGAACGACTTGATGCTCATTGAAAACAAACCCGAAGGCCGTTCTTAGCCGGGAGGCAGCACGTGGACGAAGAACCGGCTTCGAGCCCCGGGCGGGATGAGGATCCCGCGCCAGGGGTTCCGGGGCTGACTCCATACCCGCAGGGCGGGGATATCGTGGACGGTCCCGACGACCTGCTTCGTGGTGCCACGCCGGACTGGATGGACGAAGCAGAATGGAAGCGGGTGTGCGCCGCTCGCTCCGATGAAGATGATGAGGAACCCCCGCTCAACAGCATGTGCGCCGGCCTGTACGGGCGCAGGTCGGAGCGTAAGCGCGCTGATGCCGCTGTCCGCGCCGCAGGCAGCGCCGCATGACTGCGACCATCCAGGCGTACCAGTTCGCCCTGGATCCGACACCGGAGCAGGAGGACATGTTGCGCTCGCACTGCGGGGCGCAGCGTTACGCCTGGAACTGGGGCCTAGCCCGGGTCAAGGCGAACCTCGGTCAGCGGGAAGCGGAGAAGTCCTACGGGATCGCCGGGGATGACCTGACACCCGCGCTGTCCTGGTCGGCGTACTCGCTGCGCAAAGCCTGGAATGAAGTGAAAGGCGAGATAGCCCCGTGGTGGGCGGAGAACTCTAAGGAGGCGTACGCGGCGGGTCTCGCGAACCTGGCGGTCGCTCTCGGCAACTGGAACGACTCCAGATCTGGGAAACGGAAGGGCCCGAGAATCCGGTTTCCCCGGTTCAAGGGAAAGCGGGCCGGACTGTCGTGCCGGTTCACCACCGGGGCGTTCGGCCTGGCCGGTCCCGGCCGACGGCACGTGCAGCTGCCCCGCATCGGCGTGATACGCACCTTCGAGTCAACCCGGAAACTAGCCCGGCACGCTAGGCGCGGCACCGCTCGCATCCGCTCGGCCACCGTTTCTTACCGTCGCGGCCGGTGGCGGGTATCGTTCTCCGTCGAGATCACCCGCCAGGACCTGCCGGCCGCCCGGCCAGGCGCGGTCGTGGGCATCGACCTCGGCATCAAGTGCCTCGCCGTCCTGTCCACGGGGGAGGTCGTGCCGAACCCGCGTCGTCTTGAGGCGGCGCAGCGGGAACTACGGCGGTTGCAGCGTCAAGCAGCGCGCCGGGACGGGCCGGACAAGCGGACCAGGGCCGTACCGTCAGCACGGTGGCGCAAGACGCGGGCCCGCATCACCCGGCTGCACGCCAGGGTGGCCAGCGCCCGCAGCGACGGGCTGCACAAGCTGTCCACCCGGCTCGCGTCGGCTTACGGCACGATCGTGATCGAGGACCTGAACGTGTCCGGGATGCTGAAGAATCGCACGCTCGCCCGGCATGTCGCCGACCTCGGCATGGGCGAGTTGCGCCGCCAGGTCAGTTATAAGACCGCCTGGCACAGCGGCCGGGTGGTGGTAGCGAACAGGTGGTACCCGTCCTCCAAGACGTGCTCGGGCTGCGGCGCGGTGAAAGCCAAGCTGCGCCTGTCCGAGCGCATGTTCCGCTGCGACCAGTGCGGACTCGCGCTGGATCGTGATCTCAACGCCGCGCTCAACCTTGCGGCGCTGGTGTCCTCCCGCAGTTGGCGGGCGACAGTAAACGAGCCCGATGGAAACCCATGCAAGACCAGCGCTGCGCTGGCGGCGGGTACAGCCACGGGAAGACCCGCAGGGTCAACGCCGTGCCGCGAGGCGACGGCTCATGACACCCTCTTGCGTGTTTCATGAACGGTACGCGCACCGGCGCGGCGCCCCCCGCGCGTCACCGGTGCGGGTGACGGCCCGGCGGCCGGGTTCGGCATGGGCTGCCCATTTGATTCCTTTACCCCGGCGCCGTGCTGGCCGGGCTGGCCGATCAAGCTTCCGGTGCGGACCGGGCGTTCACCGACGTCAACGATGATCAGCTGATGGGGCTGATGGGGCACGGCAGCGGCAGGAGGCGTGGAGCGTGGAGAAGGGCCGCCGGGGCCACCTGAGCCTCGGCGGCCACCCTCGTCGCGGTCAAAACATGCGCTGGCTTGTTCACCGGGTAAGCTGCTCGCCGTGAATTCCAGGTTCCAGGACTCGTGCGACGTCACGCGGCTCGTCGAAGAGCAACAGCCTGACACGACGGCACCGTGCCCGCACTGCGGGCAACCGGTCGGCGATGAGGCAAACATCAGGGTAATGGGAAACGAGCCGCGCCTGCTTGTGACCTGCGGTGGGAGCGGACTTGACTACACCGGGACCGGCTGCTTCAACGAGGTTGCCTGGGATTCCGCGGCACGAAGATGGCTGCGCTGGGATCCCGAGGCACGCGACTGGACAGCGTAGCAGGCTATTGCCCGGTATCGCTCGGGGCAGGGACATCACGCGGGCGGTCCGGTGACCAGCTCCGTTGCTATTTCCGCCGTTTCGTGCCGCCCTTGGGCCGCGCCTCGGAGTGCTTGTCGTCCTTCATCGTGCCGATGTCACTGGAGCCGGCCTTGGGGAGCGGCTTAACGGTCGGCGGGGTCATCGGGGTGCCCATCACACTGTCCGCCGCTCCCTGGATCACCGGCCGCGGCGGGTCGTTCTTGGCCGGGGTCTTGCTAGGCTTGGTGCTCTTGGCCTTGGCCATGTCAGGCTCCCCCGCCCTGCGGGTCCGGGTCTGGCTCCGGCCACGGGAAGTCGACTGGCAAGCGGAGCGGCATGAAGTACTCTGGGCGGGCCTTCGGCAGAGCGTGGCCGGCCACCACGAACATGCCGAGCCTGCCTCGCGGGCTGGGTCCGCGATAAAAGGTTGATGCGAGGCCGGGCCCCGTCTGCCGGCACAACCACCGGGACAAGCAAGCACCCGGCTGGCACCTGGAACAGGCCGGATCCCGCGGCTGGTTCCGGTGGACCACCCCCTCCGGACGCAGCTACCTCAGCCGGCCCACCCAGTACCCAGACTGAGCATCCGACTCCTCGAGCGGCGGGCGGAGCCTCCGGAACGGATTGGGATTCGCGCGTTGCCGGTGCGCAGGCTCAAGACGGAATGAAAATATGCCCGGCCGGGCTGTTCGGTGTCATGAGCATCGAACTGGGCACGGTAGGCATCTGGCGGCACGCCTCGGGGCTCACGCCGGAGGTGGTAGCCGAAGTGGAAGCCCTGGGTTACGGGGCCATCTGGGTCGGCGGCTCCCCGCCCGGCGACCTCAGCGTCATCGAGCACCTGCTGGACACGACGGATCACATCGCGGTAGCGACCGGGATCGTCAACGTGTGGCAGGACGACGCCGCGACCGTGGGCGCCTCCTACCATCGCATCACGGCCAGGCACCCGGGCCGTTTCCTGCTCGGCCTCGGCATCGGGCATCCCGAAGCCACCCAGGACTACCAGCAGCCCTACGCCAAGCTCGTCAGCTACCTCGACCAGCTCGACGACGTCAAGGTCCCGGCCGAAGGACGGGTGCTGGCCGCCCTCGGCCCGAAGGTCCTGAGACTCGCCGCGCAGCGGGCCGCGGGCGCGCACCCCTACCTGGTCACGCCGGAGCACACCCGCTGGGCCCGGCAGGTCCTTGGCGACGGGCTTCTGCTGGCCCCCGAACAGAAGGTGGTGCTCGAGACCGACCCGGAGCGGGCCCGCGCCATCGGCAGGCCGCGAGTGCAGAAGCCGTATCTCGGCCTGACCAACTACCTCAGTAACCTGCGCAGGCTGGGCTGGACGGACGCCGACTTCGCCGACGGCGGCAGCGACGCGCTGATCGACGCGCTGGTGGTGCACGGTGACGCGGAGGCGGTCGCCCGCGGCGTCACCGCGCACCTGGACGCGGGCGCGGATCACGTGGCCGTGCAGATCCTCAACCCCGATCCGCTGCCCGTGCTGCGCGCGCTGGCCGGCCAGCTGCAGCTCTGACGACGGGCACCGGGAACACCGCAGCCGGTGCCGCACCGAAGGCCCTCCACGAACAATGGAACGGCCAGTCATGCTAAGTGTGGGGCGACCATCGAGATCTGCCCCGCTGGCGGTCATGAGTGGTTACCTGGAGGCGGCCATCTAGGTCACGGAAGGTAGCTGACAACCTCGGCGCTAGCATTCCTGACCCGCCGTTACGTGCGCTGAGTCGATCGACTGGTTGCCAGTGTCAGCCGCCCGGATCAGTCATCTTGGGCTGCGATGGGTTCGGTGCCACGTCAGGATCACGCGCTCGCGGCCGCGCGGGATCCGGGCCGCAGGCGGGATGGCCGGCCCCTGATCCTGGTTGAGGAGGTGCCGGACATCGGAAGATCGCGCTGGTTTCATGGCTGGCCATTTGACGATCGCGTGTGGCTCCAGACCCGGCGCCTGGTGGTGCTAAACCTTGCGGTAGCGGCGGACCGCCAGGGGGGCGAAGACGGCCAGGATGGCGATGCTCCACAGGATGGTCCAGATGAGGTTGGTGGCGATGGGACCGCCTTGGGTGAGGGCCCGCACCGTGTTGGCGGCCCGGGTGATGGGCTGGACCTTGGCGAAGGCCTGCAGCCAGCCGGGCATGCTCTGGGTCGAGGTGAAGACCGAGCTGGCGAACACCAGCGGGAAGATGGGCAGGAAGCCGGCGAGCTGCGCGGTTTCCGGGTCGGCGACGGTGAGCCCGATGAGGGCGAACACCCAGGACAGGGCGTAGCCGAGCAGCAGGGCGACGACGACGGCGGCCACGGCGGGCAGGAAGCCGTTGTGGAAACGGAAGCCGACGGCCGTGCCGACGACGATCATCAGCAGGACCACGAAGACGTTGCGGACCAGGTCGGCGATGGTTCGTCCGGCCAGGACGGCCGAGCGGGACATGGGCAGGGACCGGAACCGGTCGATGATGCCTTTGCTCATGTCCTCGGACAGGCCGACCGCGGTGGAGGTGGCGCCGAACACGACCGTTTGCACGATGATGCCCGGGATCAGGTAGTCCACGTAGCTGATCCCCGGGACGTGGATGGCGCCGCCGAAGACGTAGCGGAACAGCAGCACGAACATGACCGGCTGGATGGTGGCGAAGACCAGCAGCTGGGGGGTGCGGGCGATGCGGGTCAGGTTGCGGCGGGCGATGACCACGGCGTCGGCGAAGATGGCCGAGCGCGGGAGCCTGACGGGCTTGATCGCGGTCAGCTCCTGCGGTTGCGCTGGCGGCAGGGCGGGGCCGGCCGGGACGGCGGTCATGCGGCGCTCCGTGCGGGCCGGGGGGTGCGGGGTGTGGTCGTCAGCGGGGCGGCGAGGTCGTCGTCGCCGGTGCTGCGCCCGGTGAGCGACAGGAACACGTCGTCGAGCGAGGGCCGCCGCAGTCCCAGGTCCACCGGGACGATCCCGGCGGTGTCCAGGAGGCGCAGGGCCGCCATCAGGTCGCGGACCGGGTCGCAGACCGGGATGGTGATCTGTGCGTGGGCCTGGTCGATGGCCGGCGGGCCGCAGCCGATGCCGCGCAGCGCCGCGGTGGCCTGGTCCAGCTCGGCGGCCGGCACCTCGACCGCGATCAGGTCGCTGCCGAGCCGTGCCTTGAGCTCATCGGAGGTGCCGGAGGCGATCACCTGGCCCCGGTCGATGACGACGCTGTGGTCCGCGAGCTGGTCGGCTTCCTCCAGGTACTGGGTGGTGAGCAGCACGGTGGTTCCCCCGGCCACCAGATCGCGGATGAAGGACCACATGTCGAGCCGGGTGCGGGGATCGAGCCCGGTGGTCGGCTCGTCGAGGATCAGGACCCGGGGCCGCCCGACGAGGCTGGCGCCAAGGTCGAGGCGGCGGCGCATGCCGCCCGAATAGGTCTTCACCGGACGGTCCGCTGCCTCCGCGAGCCCGAGGCGCTCGAGGGACTCGCCGGCCCGGGCCTTGGCCAGCTTGGTCCCGAGCCGGTAGAGCCGGCCGACCATGACCAGGTTTTCCCGGCCGGTGAGGGTTTCGTCCACCGCCGCGTACTGGCCGGCCAGCCCGATCAGGCTGCGAACGGTGTCCGGGTCCTTCTGCACGTCCACGCCGCTGATCCGGGCCCGCCCGGTGTCGGGGGCGAGCAGGGTGGCCAAGATCCGCACCAGGGTGGTCTTGCCTGCCCCGTTCGGGCCGAGCAGGCCCTGCACGGTCCCCGCCGGGACGCTCATGTCCACGCCGGCCAGCGCCTTGGTCTCCCCGAAGGACTTGCTGATGCCCTCCACGTCGATCATGGCGCCACGACCCGGCGAACTGGTGGTCATTGTCATGTGAACCTTTCTAACCCGTCAGTCGCGTGATCCCGCCACGGTGGCATCCCGCAGGACCTGAACTCACCAATCGTCGTCCTTTCCCCCGCGACCTCCAGACGTGGCGCCTCACCCCGCCCGGGCCGTGCCATATGCCGCCACGGTCCCGATCGAGTCCGCAGGGATCCGGCCGCACCGGTGCATGCCCGGACCCCGATCATTCCGTGGACCGCACGACGGTTGACGTGGCGGTGGAACCGCCGCCAGGGCACCAGCAAGTGCTTGCCGGGGTTGCCGCCGCAGTCGGAACAGCCAGTCACGCTAAGGAAGATCAACTCAGCCGCTTAACATGACTGGCTGTTCCATTGTTGGTCGAGAGCCGATCACAGGGGATCCTCGCGTGTCACGCAGTTGCCTTGAGTTATCAACGGTGTCATGATTGGCACCGTCATGATAGAGCCAATTCGGTCCTGGGCTGCTGGGTCCGGCGGCATCGGCGCGATCGCCCTGGCGGACCTGCTCGGCCGCTGGCCGGCCGCGGACGGCCCGCTGTACCGCCTGCTCGCGACGCGGATCGCCCGGCTGGCCGACACCGGTGAACTGCCCGCGGGCCTCCGGCTGCCTCCCGAACGCGATCTGGCTGCCGCCCTGTCCGTGAGCCGGAACACCGTGGCCGCCGCCTACCAGCTGCTGCGCGACGAGGGCATGGCCGAGAGCCGCCAGGGCGCCGGCACCCGCATCGTCCCGCACCGGACCACGCCGGCCGCGGTGCACCGGGCCAACGGTTTCTTCGCCGGCATGCTCGAGGCCTCGGTGGTCGACGTGGACCTCAGCCTGGCCGCGGTGGACTGCGCGCCGCAGGTGGCGGCGGCGATGACGGACCCGGCCACCGTCCTGGACCTGGCCGGACGCCAGGCGGTGACCAGGACCAGCGGGTATTTCCCGCTCGGGCTGCCCGCGCTGCGGGCCGCCATCGCCGGTCACCTCACGGACCGCCTCGGGCTGCCCGCCGACCCGGCGCAGGTGATCGTCACGACCGGCGGCCAGCAGGCCATGGACCTGCTCATCCGGTGCGAGGTGCTGCCCGGCCAGCCGGTGGCCGTCGAGGATCCCACGTTCCCCGGCGTGCTCGACGCGCTGTACCGGGCCGGCGCCCAGGTCATCGGGATGCCGGCCGGCACCGGCCTCGACCCGGAACGGCTCGAGCACGTGGTCGGCACGCACCGCCCGGCGATGGTCTACCTGATCCCTACCCATCACAACCCGACCGGCCTGGTCATGCCGGCTGGCCACCGCCGCCGTGTGGTCAGGCTCGCCGCCGCGCACCCCGACACGCTGTTCGTCGACGACATGGCGCTGGCCGAGCTGCCGCTGGGCGACGGACCCGACGGGCCGCTGTCGGCCCACGCTCCCCCGCTGGCCGCGCTCGGCCCCCGGCAGCCGAACCTGGTCAGCGTCGGCTCGCTGTCCAAGCTGTACTGGGGCGGTCTGCGTACCGGCTGGATCAGGGCCAGCGCGGGCCTGATCGCCCGGCTGGCCGCCGCGAAGGCCGCCGCCGACCTGGGCAGCGCCGCCTTCCCGCAGGCGATCACGGCCGCGCTGCTGAACGACAAGCACGACGACATCGTCAAGTGGCGCGGCGAGTGGCTGCGGGCCAGGCACGACGCGCTGGCCGAGGCGCTGCGGGCTGCCCTGCCCGAGTGGACCTGGCCCGAGCCGGCCGGCGGGCTCACCCTGTGGGTGCGCCTACCCCGGCCAGCAGGGCCCGGGCAGGCCGACAGCGGCGCGTTCGCCCAGGCCGCGCTCAGGCGCGGGGTCGCCGTGGTCCCCGGCCGCCTCCTCAGTGCTAGCGGTGGAGGGGCTAACGGTGGAGGGGCTAGCGGTGGAGGGGCT
>WNFD01000990.1_pt1 | contig 29923 bp, 25 predicted proteins | sample 5400491 | NCBI WGS metagenome assembly WNFD01 (sample SAMN13153343, study PRJNA577476) | soil metagenome | isolation source: 120 cm saprolite under Douglas fir tree site 2 hole 2 replicate 2 | place: USA:California | collected 2015-04-18
TCTTCAGTCGTTGTCCACTGCGTTGACTAACTGGCCCGATGATCAGGCCCACCTCGATCATCGTAGCGTCGAGTAGGCCAAGCCGGCGTCTGACGTCGATTCATCAGGCGGAGCGGTCAGCATGGAAGGCTAGGTAACGGTCTGCCGGCCGCGCCCGGCAGCTCACAGTAGACCGTCCACGTAGAAGTCCAGCCGCCAGCCCGCCTTCCCGCCAGGCGGGGCGAGCAGCGCGTGGGCGAGATCAACGCGTAGCAGACCGTCGAAGAAGCTTGCGCCGACCCCCGTAGAGACCAGCGTCCGTCCGCGGGCGAAGTCTGTACCTGGACCAGCCCAGCCAGCGTCGGAGAACACCGCGATGCGGGCGGCTGGGAAGGCGTTGGCGAGCTCCACTCGGCCGCGCCAAAACGCCTCGCCCGCCGTGGCAAAACCGTCGTAGCCGCGCAGAGTCGCCGGGCCACCGAGGTACCACCGACTCTGCGTCGGCACGGCGCCGCCGGAGGTGCCGGCGGCCACTTCCACTGCCCCAACCAGATGCGCGGGCAGCGGGGTGGCCGCGCGCACCGCGAGCGCGATGCGGGCGAACGCGAAGGTGCCAACTGCGGCGTCCATGTTGAGATCGGCGCCGACCCGGCGGCCCGCCGGGTCGCCTCCCCCCGTCGCACCGCGCAGCGTCAGCGCGATGCCCACTTCGTCGCCTCGCTGGGCCGCGACGTTTTCGGGAAAGACGTGCGCCCCGCGCAACAGATGGGCGAGGCTCGCGTCCGTTTCCCTGACAGCCTCCCACTGATGCTCGGCGTAGACGCGCCAGGAGTAGGATTGGGCGGCGGTCGCCGCGGGCTCCACCAGGAGCTCCGCCCCCGCCGCGCGGTAGTAGGCGCCGTCATCCCGACCGAGCAGCAGCGCGGCAAGCGAGTTCCCGACCCCCAAAGCCCGGGTCGTGGGATTCGCTACGGCTAGCCGCCGGTAACCCGTCAGGTGGACCTTCACCTCTGGCGTCTCCCGCCCGACACCGAGCTCGGCGTTGGGCTCCCGATCGCCCAGGCCGAATCGCCCGGTGAAGTCCACGACCAGCCGTCCGAAATCGAACTGGTAGCGCGCGCCCACAGAGAGCGCCTCTACCCTGTTGTAGCGGAGCAGCCCAGTGCCACCAAGACCGAACTTCAGGCTCGGCGGATGGGCTTGCCACGGCGCCTGGGGCAGCAGGCGGAGCTGCCCAGCGAGGTCCCGAGCCTCTCCCTCAGAGAGCACCGCCTCGCCCTCGTTGAGGATGGACGATGGGAACAGCGGGCTGGTGAGAAGCGCAAGGGTATCCACTGGCAGCATCACAACGAATGAGTCCCGCGCGTCCGCGGAGTCCCGGACCGCTACCGAATCCACCGTCGCAGTGGTGTCCCCCTTGCGAGGAGCGCGACCGTGGTGACGGTGGTGGCGGTGTGAGGGGGGGTGGGAAGGGGGGAGCGCGTGCAGCAACGCCATGGGGACGGCACTGGTGTCCCCTTGCACCTCCAGTTCCGAATACTCGCGCTCGTATCGCAGCGGCATGCTGACGAGGGAGCCTGCCGTGGCGACGCCGTCGAGCGCGAGCAGCCGCGGCGGTGATGAAACGGATGTCCCCGCGGATCGGCTTCAAGAAACCGGGGATGCCGCTGGCGTCATGGCGGTTCGAATCGGACATGTCGCGCTCGAAATCGAACGGTCTCGCCGGCCGGAAGACCGCGCGCACGACTTCGTTCCTCGCGAGATCGATCCAGAATGAGCCGGTCATCAGCCGGAACTCGTCGCGGCGCGGAATGATGCGGAGCTCAACTAGGCGCACTGAGTTACCGTCGGGCAACCCGATCACCATCGTATCCCCGGACTGGAAGCGGTAGTTCGCTTCGCTGCCACGGGCGAAGGGGTGATAGACGAAATCGGAGTCACTGGGACCGATGCCAAGGCGGTCGTCGGCCGGGTCGAAGGCGAGGTCGGGGGCGTCACGGTGCAGGTCCTCTGGGACCTGAGCTTTGGAGAAGACGACGGGAATGGCTTCACGTGCGCCCAGCATGGTGATAGTGTCGGGGCCATCACGGTGCCATGCGATCCGCCCCGCCATCTCACGCCGGTAGAACACGCGATCGCGCCGCAGGGCGCGCAGACCCAAGGAGATGCGCTCCCGCACGACGGCACGGTACCCAGTGATCGCAGCGGTGGCCACCGTCTGGCGCTCGCGAGCCCGGCGCACCAGATCACGCGCGCCAGGATCGATATAGGCGTTGCCGGAATCGACTGGGGTCTGCAGAGCGAGTAGCGCCAGAAGGAGAAGCACAGCGGCTATACCCCGGAGCCGGGAAGGAGGGCCACGCGGTACTTACGCAACCACCTCGAACGGGTTTCGTTGCTACGAAGACCGATGGCCCCAATTAGCTGCCGAACCACACGAAGCGCGATACGCTTGCAACGATTGTCACTCCGCCAGACTGAACAGCGGGCGAAGCATGCCACCTTCACGATGAAATAGAGCCTTCGCGGGCGAAACGGGGTCGCAGGGTCGACGCGCGCCTTCGCAGCCGGTCCGTCCACCGGGATCGGGTACTGGCTCAAAGCCACCCCACACAATCAAGCGATCGCCGGTCCAGAGTGTCGAAGCTCCAACGACCGACGGTGGCGCATCACGTTCGGGAAAGTGCGCTGCTTCCCAACGCGAGACGTCAACGTTCACCCGCGCGATCCAGCCCGTCTGCAAGCACTGGCGCGTCGGAACTACCCCGGTGGGGAAGTGGCAGCCGACGTGAACCACGACGCTTGGGTCGTCGATGACGAAATCAGGCAGCGAACCGAAACTGTTGGGACTCGTGGTGGGACTCCTCGGTTATCACCCCGAGCCTCGAGGCCGGATCGTCCCCGTCACCTCCACGACGACGCGGTAGCCCTCCAGACGACGCGGGATTCTCCGTGTGACGGCGGGGGTGGAGTCGGCCAGAAACACCTTGATGCAGCGCTTGCCATCACACAATGCGATGGCGGTTCCGACCACGCCGGGCAGCGCCATGAGGGAATCGGTGTGCGCGGCGAGCACTTCCTCGATAGTCCTGGCGGCCACGATGGCGCCCCTCTCCCCAGTCCGGCCCGCCCCGCCCTGCGACGCGGAACAGGCCACCATCGCGCCAGCCAGGAACACCGGCGCGATCATGTGTCCGATCCTCACTCGTTCGATCATCACTGGCGCCTTACGATAATCGAATAGCCGTTGCTGCTGCCATCCGGGTCATGATTTGCGGATGACTGGTACACGGAACCTGTGAGGATCATGTCGCTCACCGCGAACGAGACGATCCAGGTCGAGTTCGGGATGGCCGAAAGGACCACGCTGCACGTCCCGGCGCCGCCTGCCGTAATGCACTCCCCCACAGCGTCGTTGGACCCGTTCCAGAAGCCACGCACGGTCACGCCGCTCAGGGGATTATGCCTGACATCGTGCGCGGTGATCACGACGGTCACCGACCAGCTATCCGCGCTGCTCACGGCAACGGCGTCGAGGTTGCCCACATGGACACTCGGCGGATTCACTGTGATCGCGATTGCGCGGGCGTCGTTCGACGAGTTGTTGTCAGCCAGTTTCTGCGTCGCGGTCAGGGTATGCCCATTCAGAGCCACCCCGGCCGTGTTCCAGCTGAGGGTGCGCGTCGCGCTAGCGCCCGCGGCGAGCCCGGTGATAGTCTGCGTGGCGATCGTCGCGTTGCCGGCCGTCGCGTCGGTCAGCACGACGTCGAAATTGGTACTGACATCCTGCCCGCCCACGTTCTGAACGGTGACCACGACCGGCGCCGTGTCGCCCAGCGTCACCTGGGCGGGCGCCGTGATGCTCGCCAGGGCGAGATCGGACGGCTGTGCCGTCACGGTGACCGTCGCGGAGCGTTGGTTGTTGGCGGCGTTGTCGTCCGTCAGCGTGTGACTCGCCACCAGGGTGTGCCCGCCTGGCGCGGCGGCGGACGTATTCCAACTGAAGGAGAGCATCGAGAGGGCGCCCACCGCGAGGCCGGTGACCGTCTGTATGCCGATCGTCACGCCGGCCGTCTGGTCGGTCAGGACGACATTGAAGCTGGTGGTGACGTTCTGCCCACCGATGTTCTGAACGCTTACGCCGATGGTGGCCGAGCTCCCTTGGGTCACCGAGGCGGGCGTGTTCAGTCCGGTCACGGCAAGATCGGTCACCGGGGGAGGGGGCGGGTTCACCGTGACCACCGTCGAACCCTGGTTGTTCGCGGCGTTGGCGTCGGTCAGGCTCAGTGTCGCTACCAGGGTGTGACCGCCCGGCGCGGCGGACGTGGTACTCCAATTGAAGGTACGCGTCGTGCCGGCGCCCACGGCAAGCCCGGCGACCGTCTGCGTGCCGAGCATCACGCCTGCCGTCTGGTCGGACAGGACGACGTCGAAGCTGGCACTCACACTCTGCCCGCCCACGTTCTGGACGGTCACCCCGATCGCCACTGTACTCCCCTGGGTCACCGCGCTGGGCGCGCTAACGCTGCTCACGGCGACATCGGTCACCGGCGGGGAGTTCACGGTGATCGCGATCGCGATGGCGTCGTTGCTCGAGTTGTTGTCGGCCAGCATCTGGGTCGCGATCAGGGTGTGCCCATTGAGAGTCGCCCCGGCGGTGTTCCAAGGAATATCGACCGTGGTCGTGGCTCCCGCGGGGAGGCCGGCGACCGACCGCGAGCCGACCGGCGCCCCGCCGGCGCTCCCGTCCGTCAGTACGACGTTGAAGCTCGTGCCGACGTCCGTCCCACCCACGTTCTGAACCGTGACCACGATATGTGCCGTGTCTCCCTGAATGACCGAGCGGGGCGCCGTGATCCCCGTCAAGGCGATATCGGTCGGCTTGGGATTCACTTGGACCACCGCCGAGAGCTGGTTGTTGGCGGCGTTGGCATCGGTCAGGGTATGAGTCGCCACCAGGGTGTGCCCACCCAGCGCGGCATTCGTGGTATTCCAACTGAACGAGAGTGTCGAGAGAGTGCCCACCGTGAGCCCGTTGACCGTCTGGGTGCCGATGGTCACGCCGGCCGTCTGGTCAGTCAGGACCAGGTTGAAGCTGGTAGTGACGTTCTGGCCGCCCACGTTCTGAACGCTGACGCTGATGGTGGTCGTGCTTCCTTGAGCCACCGCGGTGGGCGCGTTCACCCCGGTCACGGCAACATCAGCCGACGGCCCGGCCACGGGCGGTTTCACGATGATGGCGATCGCGATGGCGTCGTTGCTCGAGTTGTCGTCGGGCAGCTTCTGCGTCGCGAATAGTGTATGCCCGGTGGTATCCGCGCCGGCGGTGTTCCAGGGGAAATCCACCGTGGTCGTGGCCCCCGCAGCGAGAGCCGCGACGGTCTGCGTGCCAACCGTCACGCCGCCGGCGGTCCCGTCCGTCAGGACGACGGTGAAAGTGCCGACATCCACCTCGCCCACGTTACCGACCGTGACCACAACGTGGGCGGTGTCGCCCCGGGTCACTGAGCGGGGCGCCGTGATGCCCGTCAGGGCAATGTCGGTCGGCTTGGGACTCACGGTGACCACGGTCGTGCGCCGGTTGTTGGTGGCGTTGTCGTCGGACAGACTATGTGTCGCCACCAGGGTGTGCCCGCCCAGCGTGGCATTCGTGGTGTTCCAGCTGAAGACGAGCGTCGTGCCGGCCCCTGCGGCCAGCCCGGCGATGGTTTGCGTGCCGAGCGTGACGCCGGCCGTCGAGTCCTGCAGGGTGACGGTGAAGCTGCCCGCCACGTTTTGATTGCCGACGTTGGTCACGGTGACGCCGATGTTGAGGCCGTGTCCCACGATCACCGAGCTGGGCCCGCTGAACCCGGTCACCGCAACGTCGGTCACCGGGGGATTCACGGGGATCGTCGTGAAGCGCTGGTCGTTCGCGGCCTTGCCGTCGGTGAGGGTTTGGCGGCCCACCAGGACGTGGTCGCCGGTGGAGGTCGGTGACCAGGCGAAGGTCACGGTGGTGGTGGCGCCCACGGCCAGGCCGGCCACGCTCTGCGTGCCGACCGTCACGTGCTCGGTCGTGTCCTGCAGGGTCACGTTGAACGTTGACAACACATCCTGGTTGCCGAAGTTCTTCACGGTCACCGTCACGCTGGCCGTGCTGCCCTGCACCACCGCGCTGGGCCCGCTGACGCTGGTCACGGCCAGGTCGGTGAGCGGACCCGGCGGCGGGGGAGCGAAGCCATCGATCACGACGCCGAAGCGATTGAGCACGAGGTCGATGCGGTTGGCGATCGTCACCGACGAGCTTCCGGCGAAGAGCAGCGCCACCGGGTTCAGGTTCCCGTCATCGGTCACGATGAGCGAGCCCGAATCGCCGCCGCCACTGAACGTACCCGGCGAGATGATCAGCTGATCCACGAAGCGCGTGGACTTGATGCAGTCGAACCCCGACACTTCGTAGCAAATCGTGACGGTCGCGTTGACGCCGGTGATCAGCCCGTGCGTGAGACGCGTGGTGCGCCCGTACTTCTGCACGTTGAGGCCGAGCAACGCGCTCGGGTTATCGAACAGGCCGTCGTGGTTCGAGTCGCCGAAGATGGTCGCGTTCGGCATCCCGTAGCCGTCGTCCGATGGCGTTGCATTGCCGAGCACGGTAGTGTCGGACAGCGCGATCGCCGCATCGATCGTGTTGGTCGCGGTACTGGAGAAGGTGATGATCTCAAAGTCGGCCAGCGTCGCGATCTGATCGGCGGCCGTACCCCCGTCGAACGGCCCCGGCTGGTATGCGGCATCACCGACGCTGGCGTTGTTCGAGTTCGCCAGGACGTGGTTGTTGGAGAGAATGTACACCCGCCCCAGTGCGTCCCGGACGCGCGCGCCGATGGTGCCGGCGGTGATCGCCGGATGCCCCACCGAGAAACCCGGCGGGGCGGGCCGTGCGCGCTTGGTGGGGTCGCTGAAGGCCATGAGCCGGCCGGTCACGCGCGACGTGACAGGGATCCCGTCGAGCGCGTGCGGCAGGCCGGCGATATCGGGGCGTTCCAGCAGGAGCTGCACGCCGGCGCGGCCGTCCGGCAGGAGGGTGACCGCCGTCCCCACGACGCCGGGAATGGCGAGGAGCGCGTCCGTGTTGAGCTGCTGTACCGCGATGACCCGGTGGAGATCAGGCGGGAGGACCGCCAGGGGCCCAGTGGGTGAATGGGTGGTGCGGTCGTCGCACGCGTACCAGACGACGGCGCCAGCAGCCATCAGCACGACGATGGCGGCCCGGGTCAACGAACGGGCGGTGACCATGGCAACTCCCGGGGTTCAAGTCGACCGCAGGCGCCCTGGGAGTATGGACCTCGAGGGCCGACTAAGCAAGGCGAAGGTTTTTGCCAGAGTGAGGAGGGTCACACGATCGTGGGCTAGACATTCCCGGGGTGCAGGCATGAGGCAGCGCTACCGTCGTTTGCAAACTGGATGGACCAGGCGGGGACCCTCGAGGTGAACCAGCGAGCCTACCTTGGACACGGTCCGAAGACTATCACCGACCTATACCGCTGGCATGACGTGGTGCGCTTCCTCGACGGGGACGCCGAAAAACTGGTGGGGTTTTTGGTGGGATCGCTCGGCGAGGAGCCTACGCAAGTCCTTATGAGCCGGCCGGGGATCGAACCCGGGGCCTGCAGATTAAAAGCTCGCACGTGGAGGGACAATCGCGGGCACTGTTTTCCTATCCTGAGCACAAACATAGCTGCTTAGCGAAAAACGGTTCCCTCGGATTGCCCGCGATAACCCGGACGTTGGTCATCATTACGTCATCATCATGAAGGGGCCGGTTCGACCGGCCGGACCTCGTCGATCTGAATGCCTCGGGCCCGCATCGCGGCCTCATCATTGTGCCACTCGCCAGACTGTTTGACCTCAACCTCGAACGTCTGCGGCTCAGCATTCTCGGCCGACGTGTTTACTGCCTCACGGGCTGGAACGGCAGTACCACCGGGTGCGGGTTGGGACACCGCCCGAGCGTCCCAATTCATGGAGCAGGAACGCTCCCAAGCCCATGGGGCAGGACCCCAGATGGAGCGCCAGCGCACGATGGTAACCGATGGCATAACACCATCGGTTCCTTTTCGTTGGTCATCACTACGTCATCATCGATTTTGTAACTCGATGAGCCGGCCGGGGATCGAACCCGGGGCCTGCGGATTAAAAGTCCGCTGCTCTACCAACTGAGCTACCGGCTCTAACTACACATCGCCGAAGAAGTTAATGCAATACGTCCTCAACGCGTATTCGGTGCCCTGCGGGACGGACTGCGGGACAGGAGCACGCCAGCGAGCGCCCGAGCGACCTGGCCAGCCGGCGCCTGCCTCCGGAGCAGAAGGTCGTGGGTTCGAGTCCCGCCTGGCGCATGGCCTTACGAAGAGCAGTAACGCAGGCAGTAACGAAACCGGGCGCGCCGACCGCACGCCCGATGCGTGCGAAGTCACTCACGATGGCGTCTCCGCTCCAGTCAGCACGTCTTCAGTGTAATGGGTAGGCTCACCCCTCCTGCGGGGTGATTTCTCGACAATTAGGCAGGAGACGTAACGGATCGGTGACGGTTACTCACGCCCTCGGCTCAGGGCGTAGACTGTCCAGGAACTTCGCCAGCATCTCCAGGTTGGAGCGCAGCATGGTCCGGCTGCTGGCACTCTTGGCCAACCCGTATGAGCCCTCTGCTGCAGCGACGAGAAAAGCCGCGACTTTGCGGGCGTCAACGTCTCTCCGCACGGTCCCCTCGGCCTGACCACGCTCGAGGGCCCGGGCGAATCCGGCCCTCCAGGCTTCAAATGTTGCGTCGATAACCCGTCGAAAATGCTGGTCGAGGGGCGACATCTCCTGGGCAAGATTGTTGAGGGGGCAGCCGAGTCGGACTTCACGCCCCGTGAGGCTAGCGGCGCGATGTCGAAAAACCCCCTGCAGCGCCGACAGCGGATCTCCCGTTGGCTGGTCGAGCCGTCCTAGCCATCTCTCGAGGAGTAGGCCCTTCACTACCTCGTTCACTACAGCGTAGCCGAGCGCCGCCTTGTCGGGGAAGTGATGGTAGAGGGCCCCTTTTGTGACGCCCGTCTCCTTCAGAATGCTGTCCAGACTCGCGGCCTGGAAGCCGCGCCGATAGATCTCCACGAACGCTGCCTTGAGGAGTGTGTTGCGCGTGACCTCCGGCGCTCGGATCCGGCGTTTGGGCTGGTGCCGCGGCATGCCATCCTCCGGTCACTGATTGCGTAATGTGCGGTATGTAATGACGGCAGTAACTCCTGTCAATCAATATCTTGACAGCAGGCATGATGTCTGATACATACCACATAGTATGTTAAACCGCGAACTTTACGCCGGTGGTTGAGCAGCCGGCACCGATTCAACGTTCCGGCCCCAGGAGGGATCAATGAACGGGAAGATGGCCAGGACCATCGCTTCGGGATCCTGCGCGCTGGTTGTTGTGCTGAGCGCGGCGTCGCCAGCGCAGACCCAAGATTCCAAGACCCCGTATCACACCATGGCTCCGATTGATCAGTACCTGATGGATCGAAATGCCGAGATTGCCATGGCACGTAGCGCGGCCCCTGAGGCAGTAGCACGCGATGCCGACGTGTTGGTCCTCGGACGCCACGGCTACGAAACCGCGGTCAAAGGCAGGAGCGGCTTTGTGTGCGTCGTGGAGCGATCATGGATGTCTCCATTTGACTTCCAGGAGTTCTGGAACCCCAAGATGCGAGGTCCGATCTGCTTTAACCCGCCGGCCGCACGATCCATCCTGCCGCTCACCTTAATGAGGACAGAATTGGTATTGGCTGGACTGTCCAAAGCTCAGATCATCGACAGCCTCAAGGCATTCGACAAGAAAGCACTGCCGGCCCTGGAACCTGGCGGAATGTCCTACATGATGTCGCGCCAAGGATACCTTAACGACTCCGCCGGGCGGTGGGTGCCTCACCTGATGTTTTACGCTCCGCTAATAGGTGGAATGGCATGGGGTGCAGATCTGCCTGGGTCCCCGGTTATGCTGAATCCACAGTTCCAGGGCGCTCCGGAACCAGTGAATGTGTTCATGGTTCCGGTGCCCAAGTGGTCGGACGGAACGACGGCATCCAGGGATGCAAACTGACGTCCGATCTCATGGGCCCGTCATGACCATGTGGAGAAGACTGTCGAGGTCCTGGCGAAGGAGGATTGACAGCGGCGAACAAGACAATCGAACACCCGAGGACGCGCGAAGCATCAGTTCCCGCCCAGTGGTGCGCTATCGCATCGGGGCGCCCGGCGGGAACGTTCCACTCACCACCGGTGCCCGTGGAGGAGCTATGACCCTGAAACGTCAGGTGGCATCGTCGTCCGAGCGGCGGGAGTCAGGCGTCGGGTTGATCGTCAAGCGCTTCGACGCACCCGAGAAGGTGCTGGTGTTCGATAAGGGCCGACTCGAGCTGATCACTGTGGGGGGGACAGTCATTGGCAAGGGGAGCTATTTGCCAGGGTGGAGATGGTCTCACGCTGCCCCAGCATCCGCCCGGGCAGGGAACGGCCCACCGGAGCATGTTGGTGTCGTCCTGTCCGGCCGAGCCAAGGTGCAGATCGATGAGAGCCAGGAGGTCGATATCACTCCCGGGGACTTTTTCCATATTGCGACCGAGTACGATTGTCGGGTAGTCGGGTATCGACCCTGCGAGGTGTTGTACCTCGACGGCATCGAGGCTCTGGTCAACCGTGTGAATCGATAGGGGCGAGGCGGGCGCTCTTGCACGAAGGGCGGCCGAGCGATTTCCAACACCAGTGGTGTATTCCTTGACCGACTATGGGCGGTCGCTGCAGCCGCTGGTCGAGAACGTCCGAGGATGGGGGTCGCGGTCACATCGGACACTAGCGCTAGCCACATTGTGAGGCGCGTTGGGAGAAGCGTCTAGCTCCCTTCCCTCTTATCCCCTGATGCGCTTCACAGCAGACGTGTACCGTCGGCCCCCTGATGCACGTACAGGGGAGGCCGCTGCTCCTTGACAGCGAGAGGCAGACCGCTTCCTCGGTCGAGAACCGATTCGAATGAGAGTCACCCGCTGGGCGAAGCAGGACAGCCCCTTCCTCGCAGGCACATCGTCGTCCCGGCGCGCTGTTCCCAGTAGCCGCCACGAAGAACCATCGTGAGCTGAGGGTAGTCGTGGGCGTGAACTGGGAGAGCGCTCTCGGGTTGGTACGAACACTCCATCGCGCACACCGTATTCGTCGAGAGCTGCGATCGAGCAGTGCCGAACGAATAGCAGGAGGGAGCCATGCCGCGCAGTCTAGGGCCCATCACGAGGGGATGGCGGACGACTGCTACGCTCGCGGCTTGGTCTGTTCGCATAGCGCCCCCAGAGTCGCTCGGGCACCGTCAGGAACACGACGGTTCCCGCGATGGCGACCAAGCCCAACCAGCCCCATCCGTTCCGGCCGAGCGAGACGATTCGGAGGCCGTGGAGCAGGGAAGCGGCACCGAGCAGCAACAGGAAGGGACCCGTGAAGTAGCAGTGCACACGGCCGCAGCGCACGGCGTTCACGACGCAGGCGATGCCCATCACAGCGAACGCCAGCGGCCAGACGAGCGTGCGGACGGCGTCGACCACCCCTTGATTGCTCGTGGTCACGATCGCGAGCGTGGGCGCCGCGTAGACCAGGATTGTGGTGCCGCGGCGCGAGAGCAGATCCCTCTGCGGAGCGGTCATGCCGCGCAGCACGTCAACTTCGCGACGTCATACAGCGCAGCAGGGAGTTTCGCAGGATCCTTGAACCTCGAGATAGCAATGATTCTCAACGCCTCGCCCATTGTGGGGAAAACGTGAAGCATGTCGATAAAGTCGTGAAGGGTAGCGCGGAAACGCATTGCCATCGCCGCTTCGTGGATGACCTCGCCGGCGTTGTGGCCAACCATCGCGACGCCAAGGACCTCGTTCGATACAGCGTCAGCGGTCATCTTGCCGTTCTTTCGTACGCGAGCGCGGGCGATGTTCCTCAGCATCAATCCGCTCTCTCCGTTCGACTTTCGTGTGCGCAATTTGCCGCAGTATCGGCTGCGCGGTAGTCCCAACGACAGGAGAATGGACATGCCAACGGATCGGAGCCACACGTGCGCCAATTGGTATGGACCAATCTCACGTAAATGGTTCTACCGGTCGCTGAGCATGGGTCACAATGGCCTCTTGACTCGATCCGGCTTAATGGTGTTAGGTGGCCTGCTTTCCAAACGTAGCCACACCAGATTTGCACTCGCACGTGATCCGAGCGACGCAGCCGCGTGCGGCCATTGACACGCCTAGTGCGATCCCGTACCATGGGGCGTGCCGAGGTACGTAGCGCGACTCCGCTGGCACATCCCTCACAAAGGAGGGCATACGACAATGATGCAACAGATTCTGCGCAGGCGGGAGTTCGTGTAGGCGAATAGCGCATTGGTGCGTTTGCCGCCCTCCCGTCATCACTCACAGACGAGGAGGGTCTTTTCATGCCCGGCCGTCACGAGATCGGCAAACGACACCTACGAGGAACGAATGAACGCTGAAGTAACGAACGGCTCCGAGAGCGGCTTGAACGCCAGCGAACTCGCGGCATCACTCACGGTGAAGGACCTGGCCACGAGTGCCGCGTGGTACCGCGACATTGTGGGATTCACCATCGACCGTCGCCATGAGCGCGACGGCAGACTCCTCGCCGTTTCGCTCCGCGCCGGTCAGGTGAGGCTGCTAATCACTCAGGACGACGGCGCCCGGGGCCTCGACCGGACCAAGGGCGTGGGCTTCTCGCTGCAGCTGACCACCCCTCAGGACATCGACGCCCTGGCGGCGCAGATTCAATCCCGCGGCGGCACCCTCGAATCAGCACCGGCCAGTGCGCCTTGGGGCGTACGCATCTTCCGCATCCGTGACCCGGATGGCTTCCGATTCACGATTTCCTCGCCGCAGGCGACCTGACTACGCGCACTCGCGGGCGCGGCCGGCTGGGCGACGCTGCGAGGCAACGATCTCAATACTGCGAACACGTTGACGCGTGATCACCTGTGGCCACCTAACGCGATGGGTTTAAGCTGCAGGCCGAGTGGCTTCCTCTGCGAAGAGGCTGGGCTCATCTGACCGGCGCCGGATACAGGGCCGACGGTATCGGTGTGCTGTTTTCGATCTATCCGCGTTTGGCGGCGACGATGGAAGCGGGAATGTTGAGTCTACTTAGCCTCTCGTGTGGTTCCCTGCGGTCCTGGCGCACCGACGACCCGGTTTCCGTGGACGGCGTTCGTAGGCTGTTGGGCGATCACAGCTGGCACCAGGGCAGTGGTCGGAAACATCGCAGGGAAGGATTCTGCCAAGCGCGACCTATAACCGCCATGACGTGGGCACACGCTAGGAGGACAGGCAATGGTCAGAGATCGAGTCGCAGCGTTCGCGCTCCTGACGACACTGGGAGTGTCTGTGACTGCTTTAGGGCAAGGCCGCCAAGACCCGGCAACACTCATCGCAGCCCAGCGCGAAGCGATGGTCCCGCTCGCATTCATGGACGGGGTATGGAAAGGCCCCGCGTGGATCATCCTACCGTCCGGCGAGAAGCACACCATCACGCAGACGGAACGGATCGGACCATTTCTGGACGGGTCGGTAAAGGTCATCGAAGGCCGGGGGTTCGACCCGGATGGCAAGGTCACCTTCAACGCGTTCGGCATCATTTCCTACAATCCAGCTTCGCGCGCTTACACGATTCATTCTTACGCTCAAGGCAACGTCGGCGATTTCGGACTCACGCCCGCCGCCGATGGCTACGTATGGGAGATCCCCGCGGGGCCGATGACGATCCGCTACACGGTGGTCGTCAAGAATGGCGCCTGGCGAGAGATCGGCGACAGGATCATCCCTGGCAACGAGCCGTTCCGCTTCTTCGAGATGAATCTCAAGAGAGTGAGCGATACGAGCTGGCCCGCTGCCGGTGCTGTCAGTCCGAACTGAGGAGGTCACAGCACACCCTGGGCCGCAATCCCTGGGAGCTTGGGCAAGCTGCGCTGGAGGCAAGGGCGCATAAGGCACGGCCAGGCCACAGGCAGCCGCACGATAGGTTTGCGGCGTCGGCAAAGGAGCGAGGGGGGTGCCAACAATCCGTCGAGCAGGGCTTACCGCCGGGGTTCTCGACCTCACGGCGGCGATCATTTTCTACGCTCACCTCGGCACGCGGACGGTCCTCATGCTCCAGGGAATCGCCAGCGGATTGCTTGGGAAGGCCGCATTGAACGGTGGGCTTGCGACGGCCTTGCTGGGCTGTGTTGTCGTTTCTTCATCGCGCTATCGGCGGCGGGCGTGTATTTCGTCGTGAGCCGCCGAGCTGCGTTTCTCGTGCAATACCCAGTGGCCTCAGGAATCCTGTACGGCCTCTTTGTCTACTTCTTCATGCAGCTCGTGGTGATTCCCCTCTCAGCCATCGGACCCGTCCGCTCCCCGTCTCCACTGCGATTATCGGCGTAGCGATTCACATTTCTGGCGTGGGCTACCCATCGCCCTGAGGGTGCGCAGATGCTCGCGTTAGACAGCGCCCAATGAATCGTCTAGGCGCGGCTTATAGACCATGCTTGAAAGGCGGACCTGGCACGGCTAATGAACGACGTTTATGCAAGATCGGTCTAACCGCGGCAGCGTTCTTGTGACTGGCGCAAGCGGCCAGATTGGGTCGAGGGTCTGTGCAGCGCTTGGGGCACCTGGGCATGAAGTCCTGGCAGTGGATGTCGACGACTGACGCAGGCCAGGAGGTTAGGGCCTGCGACATCCGGATTGACCAACAGGTCGGCAGAGTGTTCGAGTCCGGCCGTTAGGCCGGAGTTCGAATACCCAGCAAACGGATCGATGAACCGGAATAGCACTAGGGAGGGGCCATGCGCGTCGCAAGCTTAGGACATGCAGTCTTTGCTGCGACCATGATCACCCTCGGGATCTTCGGCCTGATCAAAGGCGATTTCGGACCGATATGGCAGCCAGTGCCCCAAGGTGTGCCCGCGCACGTGGTTCTGGTCTATCTCTGCGCGTTCATCCCTCTGGTATCTGGCATAGGCCTACTCTTGCAGCGCACAGCCGCCGTCGCCTCGCGCGTTCTGCTCAGCTTTCTCCTCGCTTGGCTGCTGCTACTGGATGTGCCCCAACTCTTCCTCGATCCCGGGATGCAGCTTACTTGGGCAGCCTGTAAGACCGCGGTGATGGTGGCGGCCGCCTGGGTTCTGTACGTCTGGTGCGCCGGCGACCGGGACCGGCAACGCCTCGGTTTTGCCACCGGCGACAAGGGTCTGCGCATCGCGCGGGCGCTCTACGGCCTGGCCTTGATCCCCTTCGGCATAGCTCATTTCACCTATATCGAGAGAACCACTTCGATGGTGCCGGGTTGGCTGCCATGGCATTTGGCCTGGGCGTACTTCTTCGGCTGTACCTTCATGGCGGCGGGCTTAGCGGTGCTCATCGGCGTCTATGCACGGCTGGCAGCCACGCTCTCGGTGTTGCAGCTGGGCCTGTTCACGCTGCTGGTGTGGGTACCAATTGTGGCGGCAGGACCCAGCGCCTCCGATTGGAGCGAGTTCGTCGTCTCTTGGGCGTTGACGGCCGGCGCTTGGGTGGTGGCGGACTCCTACCGCGGCATCCCTTGGCTCGCGCTGGGAAAGCGCTAGCCCGCGCGGGGTTCGCACGGGGCGCGACAAAGAAAAAACCCTACAGCGGGATTTGAACCGGTCCACGGTACCTTGTTCTAACGCTGAGAAGCGGCACCCTATGGATGTTCTGATTCAGTCGTCTCGTAGTGCCGGACGATCCTGGGTCGCGTGATAAGGTACAGACTGTCTCTCGGAAAGTAGCGGGCGCGCTCTATTTCCTCACCCGCGAAGCCCTTGATCGCTGCTTTATCTACCCACCAACTCAGGACGACGATCTCCGTCCGTTCCTCATCAAGATCGCGGGTCGCAATGATAGCGCCAAGGTTGCCGGGGGTTTGTTGGTAGGACGCGACGCCGGTGGACCTCACGTACTCCACATACTCGTCTCTAAGCTCGCGGCGGATTGTGGCGCGCCACTCGCGAAGAACAGCCATTCACGTCTCCTCGTCCTTAGTAATCCGTTGGCGTTGGTTGCGACCTCGGTGAGTGTCTCCCGGTTTGCTTCGTGCGGTACGTCATAGCATGTGTGTTGCTCCGAGATCCGTTCTCTCCGTTCGACTCTCGTGTGCGCAATCTGGCACAGTATCGGCTGCGCGGTAGCACCAGCGACAGGGAGAATGGTCATGCCAACGGATCGGAGCCACATGTGCGCGAATTGGTATGGACCAATCTCACCTAAATGGTGCTACCGGTCCCGCTGAGCATGGGCCACAATGATGCCTAGAGAAGCATTGCCTTGTATGTCAACGGTCAGCATGAGCCACGTTCCTTTCGGCAGATCGTACTGAGTATCGATTTCACCAACCAACGGGCCTGGTGAAACTATTGCCGGGGGATGGGAGAAGAGCGCAGTATATGACTTGTAGAGACGAGAGTTCAGATACCGACGGCACCCTCCGCGACGAACCGCAGAATCCCTTCTTGAGGAAGCAATGTTCATCAGTCACGAGACGCCCGAGCAAACCCACCGCCGGCTGCAACGCGTGGCCGCCGCTGCGAGGATTGAGTTCCTTGAGGGCGAGTGGTGGTACGAAGCGTTTCCGCTCAATGACCTAGCGACACGCCAGCGCCCAGACGCAGTTGCCTTGGTGCGCGATCAGGATTGCTGGAGTCAGCTCGTGCCGGTGCGGGTGGGCGATCACCCTCTAGAGTCCTTCCGGCTCTGGAGGTATCACTTCCCGGGCGAGGTCGACAACAGTGGATTCGTTGATTGGCTGGCGACGCGCATTAAGGAGAGAACCGGTAGTGGGATCTTTGTCGTTTGCGGCTATGATAGTCGCCACGTTTCCACCGCATCGGGAGGTGAAGTCAGCTCTGAGACGCTATTCACATTCGGTCAAGAAGGGGCTGTGGTCTCGGCCCACTACGTTGGGGGCACAGTGCGGTTGGGGTACCTCGTCGGCAACCTGACTCAAGGTCACCTCAGGTTTCGTTACGCTCAGGTTGATGGCGAAGGCCGGGTGGACGGGGGGCATTCGATTTGCGACCTCCAGAGACTTCCGGATGGCCGTATCCGCTTGCTCGAACACTTTGAATGGGAGTCCCGCGACGGGTCAGGCACTAATATGCTAGAGGAAGTTGAATGATCCGCCAGTGATGGGTCTCTGCGGGTCATGATTGTAGCCGTGACCTAATCCGCGGTGAGGAACTGCACTACAGAACTGGCCGCGTCGTCGCTGGCGAAGCAGGCGTTGGCGGTACCGCGCCGTGCGTCAGGCGGTCCGGGTGAAGGCCATCACCCAGTCAGGCCGAGCGTCCTCTGGAATCGCGCTCAAGTGGTGATACGCGATTCGCCATTGAAGATTCCTCAGATTGCCTACCAGGTCAGCCGCAACGGTCCCCTTCGGCATGGAGGCGAATACCCGTGAATTCCTTGCTCATCTCGCTACTCGCAGTGGGCGCACTCCACATCTCCCAGGGAAGTCGCTCCGCCGAGGATAGCGCCGGCTTCGTGACCCTATTGGGCCGCGACACGGTTGCTCTGGAGAGCTTCCGACGCACCGCCTCCCAGCTCCAAGGAGAGATCGTGATACGCGTTCCGGGTACGGTCCTTCTCCGCTACACGCTCGATCTCAGGAAAGACGGAACGGTCTCCCGTTCGGTAGTCGAACTGAAGCCACTGGGCGTTCCTGACATGGTGGGGCGCCGGGTCACGATCGACTTCTTTCCCAGTTTCGCGCGTGCCACCATCGACTCGGCGGGCGCGCACCTCCAGCAGAGGCAGCCGCTGCCACCGGGATCAGTTCCGCTGCTGATGTCCGGTTTCGGCTCCTCCTTCGGCATCTACTCGTCCTTGGGGATGTACGAACTCTTGCTTTCGCACCTCTCCTTTCCGCCGACGGCCACGATGACCGTTCCCGCGATCGGGGCCGTGGACGTTGGCATGGGAACGAGACAGTTCATTCGTCGCTCGGCGACGCAGGTGGACGCCGATTACTTCAAGATTGCCTGGACCCACCTCACGCTGGACGAGCACGGGCGAATCATGAGTGCCGACGCGAGCGAAACCACGGAGCGGACTCAGACTTGGCGGACCGGTCCAATCGACGTCGCCCGGGCCGCGCGGGAGTTCGCCGCCCGGGATCGTGCTGGGAAGGGCGTCGGCATTGCATCCCCAGCCGACTCCGTCCGCGCGAAACTCGGGGCTGCCACCATCGCCATCGACTATAGCAGCCCGCGCAGGCGGGAGCGACGAATTCTCGGCAAGGTGGTGCCATACGACCAGGTGTGGCGCACGGGGGCCAACGCCGCGACCGTGCTCGTGCTCGATCACGCCGTGACCATCGGTGAACAGGTCGTGCCCGCCGGCGAGTACACCCTCTGGACGCTGCCCAAGACGAGCGGCGTGGAGCTCATCATCAATCGACAGCACGGCCAGTGGGGAACGGACTATGACGCGTCACAAGACCTGGGGCACATCCCGATGGTCGTGTCCACGGCGCCGACGCCGCAGGACAACTTCGCGATAGTCGTCCACGGGGAAGGTGGTGCCGGCGAGCTGCGGATTCAGTGGGACACCTTCGTGTGGAGCGTGCCGCTGACCGTGAGGTAGGCCAACTTCAATGCGATAATGCTACAGGCACGCGCCCGGGCGACGGCCAGTCCCCTTACTCAGTGTGTTCCTGGAGGTCCAGTACAGTTTTTGAGACGTTGCCGGCCGGCCGGGGTAGATGACCGCACAGGCATGTTTGGCAGACGGGAGCGTGGTGTCCGAGCTGGAACTGAGAACGGCGACCAACCGACCTCCGCCGCGCGTCCCGGTTCCCGCCTCTTGTCAGCGGGAGACAACCGGCGCATCCGGGTAGGAGGGAGTCCGGGTTCCTGAGCCCGCGGAGGGCTCGAACACCGGGCGCGTCGTACCGGCCGGCCGTCCTTCGATGGACCCGGTCGGCTGTCCACCCGGGGAGGTGGCCAAAGATGATTCTCAGGAGCCCGCATCCCGATATCGAGGTGCCCGACCTTCCCCTCCATCGCTTTGTGCTCGAGAGGGCGGCGGAGCGAGGCGACAACCCCGCGCTCATCGACGGCCCGAGTGGCAGGAGCCTAACCTACGCGCAGCTCGCCACAGGGGTGGAGCGGGTCGCCTCGGGGCTGGCGGCGCGAGCCTTCGGGAAGGGCGATGTGCTTGGTCTGTTCGCGCCGAACCGTCCCGAGTTCGCGCTCGCTTTCCACGGGACGCTCGCTGCCGGCGGGGTGGTCACGACGATCAACTCTCTCTCTACGGTCCAGGACGCTGCATTCCAGCTTCGCGACGCCCGCGCGCGATTCCTGGTTACCGTGCCCGAGTTCATGGACCGGGCGACGCCTGTCGCAAGACAGGTAGGGATCCAAGAAATCTTCGTGCTCGGGAGCGCGCCGGACGCAACGCCGTTCGCTTCCCTTCTCGACCACGATGCGCCCCTGCCGCCCGTGTCGATCGATCCGGCGGCGGACTTGGCGGTACTGCCGTATTCGAGCGGCACCACCGGATTCCCCAAAGGCGTCATGCTGACGCATCGCAATCTCGTCGCTAATCTCCTTCAGACGGACCGGGCGTTCCACCTCGCGCAGGACGAGCGCATCATCGCGGTCCTGCCGTTCTACCACATCTACGGGATGCAGCTGGTCTTGAACCTCGCGCTGTGGCGGGGTGCAACGCTCGTGACGATGCCGAAGTTCGAGCTGGACCGGTTCCTTGGCGCCCTGCAGCAGTATCGCATCACCTGGGCGTTCGTGGTCCCGCCCCTCGTGCTCGCGCTGGCCAAGGATGCTGCGGTGGACGGCTACGACTTGTCGAGCGTGCGCACGATCGTGTCTGGCGCAGCGCCGCTCGATGCCACGCTCGAAACCGCGTGCGCCCGGCGCGTCGGGTGCAAGCTCCTGCAGGGGTACGGCTTGACCGAAGCGAGCCCCTCGACCCACTCGACTCCAGACGAACCTGGCAAGTGCAAGCCGGGAACGGTCGGGCCGCTGCTGCCCAACACGGAATGTCGCATCCTCGATCCAGCGACCGGTGGGGATTTGGGGCCGGATGAGGACGGGGAGCTTTTGATCCGCGGCCCCCAGGTGATGAAGGGGTATTTGAACAACCCGGAGGCGACGGCGGCCACGATCGACGCTGACGGCTGGCTCCATACCGGCGACATCGGGCACGTGGACGCGGACGAGTATTTCACAATCGTGGACCGGTTGAAGGAGCTGATCAAGTACAAGGGCTTCCAGGTGCCGCCCGCAGAACTTGAGGCGGTGTTGCGCACGCATCCCGCCGTCGGAGACGCTGCAGTGATCCCGTTTCCCGACGAAGAGAGCGGGGAGGTTCCGAAGGCATTCGTAGTCCTGAAGAGAAAGGTTTCGCCAGAGGAACTCATGACCTACGTGGCCGAGCGCGTGGCGCCCTACAAGAGGATCCGCTTCGTCGAGGTCATCAAGGAGATTCCGAAATCGCCCTCAGGTAAGATCCTGCGGCGCGTGCTGAAAGAACGGGACCGGACCGTCCGAACCTGACGTCATTTTCCCAACCTTCTCGTGGCAATGTCGCGCGATTCCCGCGCCACCGTCTTGATTGCCTCGCCGAGACTGCAGAGCGCGGCGCGCGCTGTCGCGGCTGCGAATGGCACGTATCCGAGCAGCAGCGCGTCGGTGTTCTCTGCCATCACGCGGTGACGTGAGAGCGTCGCAACCATGACGTTGCGCAGCGCGGCTTCGTCGGCCACCCGTCGGGCGCTGATTCCGGTCGGAAGCCAGCCGAGGAGCCGCATGCCAGCCGGCGCTGGATCCACCCGCAGCAGGTCGCCGAGCTCCCGCCGTGCGATGTCGAGGAAGACCCGCTGTCGTTCGGCGTACAGCACGCGCATCCGGCGAACGTGGCGCGCAAAATGCCCCTCCGCGATGAAGTCGGCGAGCGTCGCCTGTTCGATGGTCGGGGAATGGCGATCGTCCGTCAACCGCGCCAGGGCGAACGGCTCGGCCAGCTCCGGCGGAACGATGGCGTAGCCGAGTCGCAGAGCGGGGAACATCGTCTTGCTAAACGAGCCAAGGAAGATGACGCGCCGGGCGCCGGGATGCTCAAGTCCCTGCATCGAGGCGAGCGGCTGTCCGTCATAACGGAACTCGCCGTTGTAGTCGTCTTCGATAATCCACGACCGCGTCTCAGCCGCCCAGTCGAGTAGCGCGAGCCGGTGCCGGATACTCATGACCACGCCGAGGGGCGCTTGGAATGATGGCGTCACGAACGCCATCCGCGCGTGCGGCGCGCGGGTGCGACCGATGGCGACATCGAGGCCCTCTGCGTGAACCGGAACATCCACCAACTCCGCGCCGACGCCGAGAAACGCCGAGCGTGCTGGCGTAAAGCCTGGCTGTTCGATCCACACTTGATCGCCGGGGTTCAGCAACAGCCGAGCTGCGATGCTGATCCCCTGCTGAGCCCCCGCGGTAATGATCACCTGCTGGGCGGTGCAGCGGGCGGCGCGGTTGATGAGGGCATACTCGGCGATCGCCTGGCGCAGCGGGAGGTACCCTGCCCCGTCGCCGGGTGACAGGAGTTCAACCGCATTGCGACGCCATTGGCGGTTGGCCAAGCGAGACCAGATCGCCAGCGGGAAAGCTTCGAGATCCGGTATGCCGACCGCCAACGGGGGACAGCCAAACGACACGGGAGCGTTGACCGCCCGAAGTTCCGAGCGCCCACGCGGCGGCCGGTAGACAGCGACCATTCGGGCACCAAACGCAGAGAGCATAGCCGGGGAACCAGCCGCGTCGCCGCCGGCACGGCCCGTGAGTCCGGCGCCCTGTGGCGTGGGTACCGATCGCGGCACAGCGCCTGATACACGGCTGCCGTCACCGCGGCGGGCCACGATGAATCCATCAGCGGCGAGTTGACCGTAGGCGCCGAGCACCGTGGTCCGGGAGACGCGGAGATCTGCAGCGAGCACCCGTGACGACGGGAGCCTGACGCCGACGGCCATCTGCGCCTCCATGATCGCCGCGCGCAACGCAAGGTAGATCTGGCGGTGCAGCGGTACAGGGCTGGCCCGCTGCAGCACCAGTATCATCGGAACGGTGCTGACGCCCCGGCGCCGGCCTCGAGGTGGTGCCAACTCAGTTCGGACCAGGGGCTCCTCTCGTCTCGCGGCGTACTGTTCGGGCACCGCATCATACCAGCCCCGGCTGCGATGTGTTCCTCCAGCGCCGCCGCCGGCGTCCACTAGGAGAGACACCCCAATTTGGTATGCCCATCATTCCCGTAAATGGTGCTACCACCCTAGCAGAATATCCGCGACAATCAAACCACACACGTCGTGATCCCCTTACGAGGCATCGGGCACGTCGACTTCATCATACCCGTGCAGTGGTTCCGACCCGATCGCACATGCTGCGGCCTGGCGATCGCGCGAGAGGAGGGCTCGTCGGCGCGGCGATCACGGTTTTCCTAAGTCATCCCGTTCGACGGAGGGAACACGCTATGCGTTCACATGCTACAGAACAACGGAGCCGGGGGAGCCACCTGGTGTTCGCGGTGCTCGTCGCAGTCGCGGCCGTCGGCTCGCTCGGCGCGCAGCAGACGACCGGTAAGGTCGAAGGGGCGGTGACCGATCAGGCCGGCGTCCCCATTGCCAACGCCCAGGTCTTCATCGTCGGGACCTCGTTCGGCGCGGTGTCGAGCGACAAGGGCTACTACTTCATCAACAACGTGCCGGCCGGCTCCTACACGCTGCGCACGCAATTCATCGGGTACGCCCCGACAGAGCTGACCAACGCGCGCGTGCTGGGCGGGCAGACGGTCACGTTCAACATCAAGATGTCGTCGTCGGCGGTGCAGGTCGGGGTGATCAACGTGACGGTGGCGCAAAACCCGATCGTGCCGCGCGATGAGGTGAGCTCCAAAGTGATCATCACCGGGGTCCACAATCTCCCGGTCGATGACGTCCGCAACGTGATCTCGCTTACTCCCGGGGTGGTCGAGTCAGGCGCAGGCGCCGGCTTGGTCATCCGCGGCGGCCGTCCCGGGGAGGTGAACGTCTACATTGACGGCGCCCCCGTCCGCAGCACGAATGGGGCCCTGCCCGGAATGGGCATGGGGGGCAGCACGGGCTCCTCGCAGGCGATCACGGTCGGGACGAACGCGGTGGAGGAGGCATCGGTCACGACCGGCGCGCTCGGCGTGGAGTTCGGCGACGCGCAGGCAGGCATCATCTCCTACACCACCAGGTCGGGCGGCGAGAAGCTGTCCGGCGCGCTCTCGGGAGCCACCGACGAGCCGCTCGGCAACGCGATCTCGCTCGGATTCAACCGCTTCGAAGGCTCGATCGGTGGCCCGGTCCCTCGGATCGCCAACCTGCACTTCTTTGCCTCCGGTGTTCTGCAGGGGCAGGTCTCGCCGTTCCGCGGCACGGGGTGGGACCAGGTCCCGACGTATGTGGTAGCGGGTGTGGACACGAGCGTCACGGTGAACGCGGGGACCACCAGCCAGACGGTCTTAATCCCGCGGTTCGCGCAGTTCGGCGGCACGTGCGATGCGTCCAAGAACTTTGGCTACGACTGCCAGGGCGCGCGCTTCCCGATGAACTGGAACAGCGACATCTCTCTGACGGGGAAGCTCTCCTACTCCTACGGCAACGGCTCCAACGTCTCGCTCACCGGCAGCGCGCACGGCAACCAGTTCCGCAACTGGCCGGGCACCAACATCGCCGACCCGCAGTTGTTCAGCGGCGGTCACGTTTGGGATCGGCTGGCTGTGCTGAACTGGAGTCACACGGTCTACAAGGCGGCTGAGCACGAGCTGGCGATCAACGCCAATGTCAGCTGGGGCCAGGACCGTGGGATCGCGGGCCCGCTCGATCCGGCGACCGAGTTGTCCACGCGTAGCCCGGCGATGGGCGTCCAGTTCTCAAACTTGAACTTCGCTGGGTTCGGCAGCTTCCCGTTCCCGATCACCGATCAGATCATCCGGAACATCCGTACCAACACGGGGGACCGCACGCCGCTGCTCAACCGCACCGACCTGCGCAACAGCCAGCCCTACCGGATGAACCCCTTCGGCATGCAGTCGGGGAGTTGGATCACCGACGGCATGGCTGCATTTGGCGCGCTGAGCAGCGAGAGCCGCGTGACCGCTCGGGTGCAGGTGGACTGGCAGGCCAACCGCTTCCACCGGTTCAACTTCGGCGGCGAGGGCAAGCACACGCACCTGTCGTACTGGAACAGCAGCATGATCGCCCAGATCTTCATGCAGGCCTACGACGTGCAACCCGTAACGTACGCCGCGTGGGCGGCCGACCGCCTCGATCTGGGCGACGTGGTGGTGGACTTGGGGGTGCGCTACGATTACATGAACGCGAAGTCGCTGTTCGCGAACACTCCGGGAAAGATCTTCAGCGACAATGCGCAGGTCTGCGTCACGGGGTCGGGTGGGTATGTGTACCAGGCGCCGACGGCGAAGACCTGCCCCTCGGGCGACACGGGCCCGTTTGCGGCGTGGAGCCCCAACGCCGCGACGAACCAGGCCGCGTATGACTCCTCCCTCGCTCGGGTGATGACCCCGGCCCAGGCGCACCACACCATCTCGCCGCGGCTGGGGATCTCGTTCCCGATCTCGGAGAAGACCAACTTCCGGCTGTCCTACTCGCACCAGGTCCAGACGCCGGATTTCAATACGTTCTTGCGGGGCACGAATAACGATATCTCCTTCACGAACTTCAACGACTCGTTCGGGCGGGACGTCACCTTCGGCAAGACGATTCAGTTCGAGTTCGGGGTGCGGCACGCCTTCAACCCCGATCTGGTGCTCGACGTCGCGGCCTACAACAAGGACAAGGTCTCCGACCTCGCCTATCGGATCAAGCCGTACGATGATCCGAGCAATCCGGGTCGGACGCTCAACCTCAACATCCTGACCAACGCGGACTTCGGCTACGCGCGGGGCCTCGACTTCAAGCTCGATCGGCGCGTGGGGAACTGGGTGAACGCCTCGGTCGCCTACACCTTCCAGGTGGCCAAGAACACCGGGTCGGATCCGTTCGCCTACCTGAACACCTCCTCGCGGCAAATTTCGCAGGTGACGGGGGACCGGGTGCCGCCGCCTGAGCAGCCGCTGCCGGTCGACGACCAGCGGCAGCACAACATCGTGGGCACGGTTTCCTTCACCGTCCCGAAGGATTGGCAGAAGAACACAACCGCTGCCAAGGCGTTCGGTGACGTGAGTGTGTTCGTGACATTCCGGGCCTTCAGCGGTCTGCCCTTCACACGTGTGGCCAACTCCGGGGCCGGATCAGTCGCGCCGCGCGCGGGGTTCGGCCTCGAGGCCAACTCGCTCGAGCCGATCAACAGCTCGACGATGCCGTGGCAGAAGATCGTCGACATGCGCATCGACAAGGCGGTCAAGTTCGGGCGGACCGATATCACACTGTTCGCCGACCTGCGCAACGTGTTCAACTTCAAGAACATCGTGCGGCTCTTCAACGAAACCAGCGACGTCGTCAATGCGCTTAACCGACAGTCGTTGCTGAGTCCGGAGTTCGCGAACTTGGCGAACGAGGCGGCGGCCCAGCCGGTCAGCAAGCTGGGCGCGGATGGCTCGATCAACATCGCCGACTGCACGCAGTGGACCGCGACCGCGGCCTCGACCGTGGATTGCGTTATGCTGCAGCGGACCGAAGCGCGGTTCGGCAACGGCAACAAGACCTACACGTTGGCCGAGCAGACCAGGGCGCTGAACGCCTACTACGATAGCTACGTCAACGGCGTACAGAACTTCTACGGTTCGCCTCGGAACATTCGCCTCGGCTTCCAGCTGAGCTTCTAGACTCGTGATGGTGGTTGGGGGACGGGGTGACGGCCCCCGAAACCCAACCGACACCGGCCCGGCGGCCTGCAGCGCGCCGGGCTTGGTGTGTCGCTGGGCGACGGGCCGAGACCGCCGAGGAGCGGCCGTGCGTACGCTGCCGGAAGGCACCAATCCCACGAGACCGGCGGAGTCAGTCACGGGACCCAAGCGACTAGTTACGGTCCCACGTTTCTCTGGGGTGATTACTGAACCGAAAGATGGCTGAGGCGATCGCATCGGGAACGAGTTCCCATCTTCGTCGTAATGGGGCACGCCCACCGGGTGGTGCACGCCCCCCATGACAGTAATCAGGGGGTAGATGCTCGTGCCGGTATGCTTGAGCAGCGCGGGACTCAATCTTGCCGGAGTAGTTTCGCGACCAGCGGAGGTCACCGATGCTCTCGCTTCCCCCTGAAGATCTTCCGCCGCGCCGCTCGTTCCTGGGGCGGCTCGCGGGCGGCGCGCTCGCCGTGACTGGGTGGCGTCCTCACTTCCCTGGAGTCTCTATGCCTATCACGTGTCTGATTCGCTACGAGATCGACCCATTCCAGCGCGAGGCGTTCTCCGAGTACGCGGACAATTGGGCGAAGATCATTCCGCGTTGTGGCGGGGACCTGTTGGGCTACTTCCTGCCGTATGAGGGGACGAACAACATCGCCTGGGCGCTCATTTCATTCGAATCGCTCGCCGCCTACGAAGTCTATCGCAGCCGGTTGAAGGCGGACCCTGACAGTCGGGCGAATTTCGCCATGGCGCAGACGAAGCGCTTGATTCTGCGGGAGGAGCGGACGTTCGTGGAGGCTATCAAGAGTACCGTGCGCGCTGGGGCACCCGGCGATAACCGCTGACAGCCAAACGAAGAGCCCTTGGCTCGCGGTCTTCACCGCTGGCGAGATCCGATTGATGGACTGCCGCGTCCTCCCGCGCATACGGGAACGGTCGGAGTCATCTGACTGTGTGCGTTCCCTCCTATTCGGGAGGATCAAAAAAGATGCGTGTTGACGGGTTGGGGCGTGTGCTACTCGCAATAGGGTTGATCGGTCTCGGCGTCCTGAGCGTTATCTACGGCGATTTCGCGCTGCAGTAGCAGCCGGTCCCCTCGTGGGTCCCTTGGCGACAAGCTCTTGCTTATGTCTCGGGCGCCGTCATGTTGGCAAGCGGAGTCGGACTCCTCTTTAGGCGTGCGGCCGCACCTTCATCTCGTGTGCTGATCGTATACCTGGTGTTCTGGTGGGTGTTGCTGAAAATCCCGCGCGTCATAATGGGCCCATCGGTTGAAGGGAATTGGCTGGGCTGTGGTGAAATCGCGGTGCTCGTGGCCGGAGGATGGGTTCTTTTCGCCACACTTGGCGGAGAATGGCGCGGGTTGAAGCTGAAATTCGCCACCGGCGAGAAGGGGATCCGTCTCGCCAGATTGCTTTTTGCCATCGCGTTGCCCCCAATTGGTCTTTCACACTTTGTGTACACGACCGAGGTCTTGAACCTGGTACCTGCGTGGCTTCCCGAACGTCCGGTCTGGGCGTATCTCGCCGGTTCCGGACACATTGCCGCCGGCCTCGGCGTCCTCTTAGGGATCTATCCACGGCTGGCGGCGACGCTGGAGGCTGGGATGATCAGCGCGTTCACGCTGCTCGTCTGGGTCCCCGGGGTCGCGGCGGCACCGACGAACCGGCTTCAATGGACGGCGTTTGTCGTCTCCTGGACGATCGGGGCTGCCGCCTGGGTCGTCGCTGATTCGTACCGCGGAGCGCCCTGGAGATACAGACGAGGGAGGAGTGGGGGAAACCCGGACGCCCCATGAGCGCCACGGCGCCGCATCTCAACGACCGTAGGCCGAACGCCTGGCTCGCGATCCTGCGGGCGGGCCTCGTGGCCGGCGTGCTCGACATCACCGCCGCGATCGTCGTCTACGCGCACGTCACGCACGTCGTGCCACTGCTTCAGGGCATCGCGAGCGGCATCCTGGGCCGCGACGCCTTCACCGGCGGGCTCGCGACCGCCGCGCTCGGCCTGTTGTGCCACTTCTGCATCGCGACGAGCGTCGCCGCAGTCTACTACGTGGCAAGCCGACGCCTACCCTTCCTGCTGCAACACGCCGTGATCTCGGGCGCGGCCTACGGCATCGCGGTCTATTTCTTCATGCAGCTCGTCGTGCTCCCCCTTTCGGCGATCGGCCCGCGTCCGTCCACGCTCCACGCGGCGCTCGTCGGCGTGGCTATTCAGATCCCGTGCATCGGGTTGGCGATTGCGCTGACCTTGCGCCGCTACGCGCCGCCGAGCCCGCTTGCGCACGACCCGCCGGCCAGTGCGGCCTGATGATGTGTCGGGCGACGGCGATTCCGGCCGCACTGGCGCTCCCCTCGCTGATATGCGCTGACGCCCCCAGTCGCGACGGCGCGCCCGGCGCACCGCGTGCCGCGCGACCGTCCTGGGCGCGACGCCGGACGCCCCGAACTGGCCGCCGGGCCCGACCAGCAACCGCTGGCGCAGACAGTTCTCTGGGCGGCATGTCAACTATCGGACATCATATTCACAAACGTTTCCGTTTGCGCCGAGCTGTGGGGAGCCCCAGTATCATCACAGACACGCTCACGCCGTCAGGAGCACACTAGGTGGCCTGAACGACCTGTTTTAGGGAAGAATCGAGATACAAGGCGGTGCACCGATTATGACCAGCGCCAAGAACCTCCTCAGGTTCGCACTCGCGACCGCATTTTCGTCTGTTGGCCACCTGGCAGGTGCACAGGCATCAACCCACGTCGAGAACGTGCTTGGCTGGTCGCGGGCCCCAGTGTCGAACACAGCGCTCGACGCACGCCTCGCGGGCGCCGCAGCCCAATACCGGAGCTACGCTCCTATCCCACGCGTGGCCTTCTACGATATCGCTTATCCGAAGGACTCGGCTGAAGCCGTCGCGATGAATGCCAATGCGGTGCTCGTCGTGACTGCGGTCGTTCAGGACTCTTCCGAATGCCCACTCCGCAGAGTATACCTCACCGCCGCGACTGGCACGCAAGAGTTATTACTCGTGTCGGCCGTGGCGTCGTACACCGTGGACACGAATGTTCGCGCGACGTTCGGGCCCTTCCGCCTCGATGCCGCTTACCTACTCCAGCTGGCCATCCGCACTGCAGCCGGCGACTTGCTTGCGGACTTTGCTGCGCACCGACTGGCTTTTCGTCTGACCCACTTTGACGGCCAGACGCATGAGCCCGTCAGACGGCTTGGGCGTCTCGCTCCTGGCAGCGGGTTGCCAGGACCGGCCGCAATCTGGACACTGGTCCGCCGAGAATACCCCGATCTCGCCGGGCGCGCTCGCGCCACACTAGGTGCGCGCACCGACATGGAGGCATTCCGCAATGCAGGACCCAGCTTGGGAATCCCATAGCTGACGGCCAGTCTGGGGGACTCGCCGTGAGGACGATAATGAGCTTCACGTCGTCGTCTGATTTCCGGACGTGGCTTGCGAAGAACCACGGCCAGGAGGACGGCATCTGGCTGCGCATTTACAAGAAAGACTCAGGCATAGCCACCGTGACTTATGCAGAAGCTCTTGATCAAGGCCTGTGCTTTGGTTGGATTGATGGACAGAAAAAGCCCTATGACAAGCAGTCCTGGCTGCAGAGATTCACGCCGAGGCGACCGAGGAGCGGGTGGTCCAAGAATAATACTCAGCACGCCGAACGCCTCATCAAGTCCGGCGAGATGGCTCCCGCCGGACTAAGAGAGGTGAAGACCGCAAAGGCGGATGGCCGCTGGAAGGCGGCCTATGATTCATTTTGCAAGGCGACAGTGCCGGATGATTTCTTAAGTGCACTCGCCAAAAACAAGAAGGCGAAAGCCTTCTTTAAGACGCTCAATAGAACCAATCTGTATTCCATAGCGTACCGGCTCCAGACAGCGAAGAGGCCTGAAACCAGGGAGAAACGGGCGCGGGCGATCATCGGGATGCTAGCGCGGGGAGAGAAGTTTCATTGAGCCGTACGTAAACAGAAGACTCCCTC
>WNFD01000875.1_pt1 | contig 29921 bp, 22 predicted proteins | sample 5400491 | NCBI WGS metagenome assembly WNFD01 (sample SAMN13153343, study PRJNA577476) | soil metagenome | isolation source: 120 cm saprolite under Douglas fir tree site 2 hole 2 replicate 2 | place: USA:California | collected 2015-04-18
CCGGAGCGACGATCGAGCCAACACGTGGACCGCAGTCGACACCGGCGAGACCCTGCGTCGGTCGACCGCGCAGGCCGGCCAGACGCGATGGCGATCGACGGCGCCGACCCCGTCCGTGTCTACTTGGGAAATGGGAGCGTGCTGCAGTTTGTGAGTCCGTAGACGAGCTGAGCGGTACAGCCTGAACTATCGAACTCGCTCTGCACGGCTTCCGAGGCTTGGGGGTCAATTGAAATTGGCTTGGCGTTGTTTGGATGGGTATTTGTTCACAATTCAGGGAGGAACCATTGCGTCAATTTGGAATTTAGCGTGCCTGTCCTGCTGTATCGCGTTGGGAGCGGAGAAGACTCCAGAGCCCCTCGATGGCGTTCATCGGACGTTCAAGGATCCGCTTCTGGATCGGATGGTAGGTACCTGGGACCTGACCGGCAAAGTCATGGGTCGGCCGACGCGAAATCAATTCTCGGCCGAATGGGTGCTCAATCATCAATTCCTTAGACTCCATTTCAAGTCCATCGATCCACCTTCGAATGGCCGGCCTCCGTATGAAGCAATGGTCTTCATCGGCTACGACAACGCCAGCGACCGATACGTGGCGCACTGGATCGACATCTTTGGTGGCCGGGTCTCGGAGACACTGGGGTTCGGACATCAGGACGGCACCGCGGTGAAGTTCCTGTTCGAATATCCGGATGGCCCATTCACCAACGCGATGACTTATGATCCGAAGACTGACAGCTGGACGTTCCTGCTTCGCCAGAAGGACCCCGCAGCCATGTGGACCGATTTCGCCGAGGAGACGATAAAGCGAGCAAAAAAAGACTGAGTGGGGGGCCTGAAGCCGTGCGCGCCTGGCCCTGAGCGTTCCGGAGGGGAATTCGAGCCCTTTTCGGCAATCGAATTAAACATGCGACAGCGCACGCCTGCTGCTTCGCTGTGCGGAGCGACCGCAGCGCGCCAGCGTCCATCCATACCGGGGTCATCGCGTTCGGCGCTCCAGTGCCGCCAAGCGCGCCCCAATGTCGGCGTTTTCGCCTCTCAGCGCGGCTATTTCCTTCTCCTGCTCCGCCGTGCGCCTCTCTAAAGCCTGGGCCGCTACCATCAAGATGCCGTCCAAATCCCCGGAGGTGATGGTGGTCGGCGTTCCAATTGCCCCGTACGCATCGCGGCCAAAGGCAGCGAAGAAATCCTGGGCCATCGGACCGTAGTGGCGGAACTGCTTGGAGTCCTGGCCGATATAGTTCCAACTGGTGAGGCTCAATCCTCGGATTCTAGTGAGTACTTCTTCCCCTTCGATGGGCTGGAAATTCTCCTTCTTGTTTCGGTCCGAGGTGAAGGTATAGGGGACCTGGCCTTCGATGACGGTAACGTTGTTATCGCCCAATCGGATCTTGTTGCTGGCGTTGGCCACGGCGCCGTAGCCGATGGCCGTGGTGTTGGTCAGATTGCCCGGAGCGCCAGCGTTTTTCCCAATGGCGGTGTTGTTGCTGCCGGTTGTGTTGGCCTGGAGCGCACCAGTTCCTATGGCGGTGTTGTTGCTGCCGGTGGTGTTGCTCACGAGCGAACCGGACCCGACGGCGGTGTTGGCGCTCCCGGTCGTGTTGGCAAGGAGCGCTTGGTACCCGCCGGCGGAGTTGTAGCCGCCGGAGGTGTTGTTTCGGAGGGCAAAGGACCCGGTGGCTGTGTTTGCGGCTCCGGTGGTGTTGCCTTGGAGCGCGAAGAACCCACTGGCCGCGTTGAAGTCGCCGGTGGTGTTGCTCTGGAGCGCATTGGACCCCGTGGCGATGTTGGCGCCCCCGGCGGTGTTGTTCTGGAGCGCAAAGAACCCCGACGCGGTGTTGGAGCCGCCAGAAGCATTGGACTGAAGGGCGCCCGCCCCATTGGCGGTATTCCAATTGCCCGTGTTGGCAAGGAGCGCCTGGTACCCGGCGGCGGTGTTGTAAAGGCCGGTAGTGTTGAGCCGGAGCGCTTCATTCCCGTTGGCAGTGTTGTAATTGCCCGTGGTGTTGAACTGGAGCGCACCCGCTCCGCTCGCGGTATTGTACAAGCCCGTGGTGTTGCTCTGCAGTGCCGACCACCCAAAGGCATTGTTGAAGTTGCCGGCAGTGTTGTTGATGAGTGCCTGGTACCCGCTGGCGGTATTGTTGTTGCCCGTGTCGTTGTTGAAAAGTGCCTGAGACCCGGTGGCGGTATTCCCGGCGCCACTCATTGCCAGATTGCCGGCATTGCTACCAAGGAAGGTATTGTTCGTGCCGAAATTGTGAAGAAAGGGCACTCCGTCTTTCAAGATATTGCCCGCGGTGGGGTCGGTGGAATCCGCCATCGTGAGATTACCCGGGACGTCAACGTCTTGCGCTTCGGCACTCAGGAGGGGGAGCAAAATAAGCATCGCACTGAAAATCCAGACTGCATTGCGCTTCATGATCGTCACCTCTTTGTTCCGGGTTATTTCGCGTGAAACAATTTCGTGAGCGAGTCCTCGCCGGGGCCGAGAGCCGCGCGCTCACTTCCGACGCTGCCGCGCGAAAAGCGCACGATCCCCGTCTGGTAGTCCGCCGAAGATGGTTGATCGGGACCCGTCGAGAGCCACACCTCGTCATCATCGACCCACAGCGGCTGGATGAAACGCTGGCCCGGATCTGCAGCGATGAGCCAGCTCTTCCCATCCGACAACCGCGTCAGGCGCGCGCTGTTTTTGGTCTGCAGCGTGAGCACGACTCCCGCATTCGCCACCACGCCTCCGCCCGCACGACGGGGATCGCCGAGAGTCGCGACTCTCCTGGGGTGTAAGTGCGCCGGATCTGTCGCGTACGGCGCGGTCCAGAGGGAGACATGGGTGTAATCGAAGCTGGGCCGATCGCCCTCGAGCCATACGATCTGCTCGCCATTGGCGCGGTCCACCGCGAGGTCGAAGATGATCTGCGGACCCGCGGGTGCAACCAGTTTGAGGTAGCTGCCAGTGGACGAGACAAACCAGATACCCCCATTTTCGTTGTCGAGGGCGAGCGTGCCGTCGCGCACCGCCACCGGGAGCTCCGCCGGTAGGCGCTTCGGTTCCTGGGGGACGATCGCCTTCTTGCGCGCGAAATCCCAAATCGTGACTCCAAACGGCATGCTCATTCCCAAATAGAACTGATTCCCCAGGTGAGAGGCTCGCTGTACCGCGCCCCCGGCACTCGAGCCGAGCGCTCCGATCGGAATGGCTCTCAGGGATAGCGATGTCGGCTTGCCAATCGGCGCGGTACCGATGAGCTGGTGATCGGGCGCCGCCGCGGAGATAAACGCCGCCGCCACCGTGCTCGAGCCAACCACGAGATGGCCGCCGCAGGCCGTTGCCGAGCTCGTGTAATCCCCCACCGCCATGACGGTTTGGCCTCCTTTGGTCTCGATCACATTGATGTTCGCCCTGGAAGGAAGGTTGATGCTCGTCGGGTAGAGGCGCGCGTAACTGAGGTAAGGCATTCCATCCACGACCCGCACCGGCTCGCGACGAAAGAGAAATGTGCTGCCCGCTTCGTCGGTCCAGCGCGCGGTCGCGTGCCGACAACCCGAGCGCCCCGATGGACAGGTTACGAAATTCAGGGCTGGGACATCCCGTCCGGGATCGCGCGCGATCCTGGCGTTGCAGGTCGGCGCTGCTCCTGGAATCGACACCCACTCTCCGGGAAAAGGATTGAAGCCGCTCTGTCGAGCTGCGACGTCAGTAGGCGCGTCTCTTCGAGAGCCCCACGCAAACCCCAACGGACTGCTCGCGATTGCCGCGAGGGCTGCAATGAGAGCCGCTCGCGACCACGTTGTCTTGTTTAGAAGCATCGATTCATCTCCTCGATTCGCAGGTCGGGCGAATCCGGATCGGTGCTGGGCGCGCGCTCGGGATCGGTGCGCCGCTCTCGCCAATAGATGAGGCCGCGGAGGTTACGCAAAGCCGGTGTGCGCAGTGCATTCGCTCCTCTCACCAGGGCCCGCAAGTGAATGCCCTCGAGCGTGACCGGGGTGCCCCTCACTGGAAACTCGCCATCGAACTCGGTAATCGGCGTTGTCCCAGGCGGATCGAGTTGTAGCTCCGCGATGAAGTGCTCGGAATTCGACCAGGTGGAGATGACGATCGATCCATTGGCGCCGGTAGTGAGTGCAACGTTCGGGTGTGCGCCGGTCCGGGTCCAATCGCCCACCAGCCGCGTGGTCATTCCTCGCGTTACCCGCACCAGGCGCATGCTCGTCGCGGTCTGGTCGAGCACGTAGTAGGCATCGTCCTCGGATCGATAGGTCGCTGCTTGCGGCGAGTTGAAGCTCAACGGTCCGAGCAGCGTCGAGATCCGTTCCTGGTCCAGGTCGAAGTCGTAGATCCGAGCCTGATTGAGAAGCCGTCCGGTGGAATCCCGCTCACCGAACAGGGCGAGCTCCTGCCGCCGGCCACTGACAGCCCCGACGAGGAAGCCCACTCCATTGCCGCTGGTTGCCCCGAGCAGGGTGTAAGTGCCGTCCGTGTTCGCCTGAATCCGTCCGAGCACGGTGTGGGAGTCGCTCGCGACGATTGCGCCGGCCATGTTGCCCTGCGATAGGCCCGTGCCGTCTCCGGCCATCATGATCTTATTGTTCGTATCGCCAAGTACCATCGCGAGGTCCTGCGGGATGCGGTCGCTCACGGGCGTCGGCGACAGCCCGGGTTGAAAGAGCGTCACCGAGTCCGGCGGACTGGTCGGGTCGATGGCGAGAATGCTCGCGTCACACATTGCGCACGGCTCCCCATTCAATGGCCACCCCTGAACGATGGAATTCTGGAGACAGGGAGGCCCGTAAGCGTCGGGCGAGCCCTCTTCGGTCACGTGCAGGCGCTTCGACTGCGGCGCGATGTATTGGCGGAGCCGGCGTTCGGTCGATGTCCCCGTCGGCGGATCGTTCCAGGCCCCTGCTGAAACGGGATCGGCGCGCTTGACCCACGTCCAGAGCATTCCGTCAAACACCGTTTGCGAGCCATAGGCGGGTGCCGGAAGCGTGAGGTCAGCCCAATAGCGCCAGCCGATCTCTCGGTCGTACGCCTTCGCGCCCTTCCACTTGGGATTCACGGACCAATACTGGGTCTGGAAGAGGTTGCCCGTGGCCGGCGTGGCGATGGGAGTCTCCAGGTTGTAATCGTCGAGCGTCATCGTGTTCCAAATGGACCAGGGTTCTTCCACTTGAGCGCGGGAACATCCGTACTGCTCGCACCACGCGTTGGGCTTGTCCGACGGGCAGGGGCAGCGCATCACGCGCGACCAGCCGAACTGTTTGGGATAGACATCGCTGCCGTTGAAACTGTCCTCGAGCAGACCGTTGCCGAGCGACACATCGCACTGTGTCGCTACGGGCGAGCCGCTGCATGCATCGCCGGGCCAAAGGGTGCAGCTGACCTTGCGCGGGTTTGACGCTGGGACGTAGCGGGTGCCCGAGGAAATGACGGTGGAGAGGGAGTTGGGATCGCAAGCGTCGCCCTGCGCAGCGCTGAAGGTCTCGGCCTCCCCTTCGGGGTTGGAATTTCGCTGATTCGGGTTGAACACGTTGGGACAGTTGTCGCAGGCGTCGCCGATGCCATCGCCGTCCGAGTCGGCCTGGTCTGGGTTGGGTACGGTGGGGCAGTTGTCACACGCGTCGGGGATTCCATCGCCGTCGGTGTCCGGCCCGCTGCAGTCGCCGAACCAGGTGTTGCGCTTGAAATCCCAGGCGACGTTCTTGATGAACTGATCGTTGGCATTACCGGTTGTCTCGGCCCAATGCGCCGTCATGTTGAAAACGCCCCAGGCCCGGCCGGAGTGAACGCCGCAAACCAGCAGGGGTATCGACTGTTGGGTGGGGAATAAGAGGGGGCCTCCAGAATCTCCGGGCAGCGGTCCGCGATAGCCATTGATCAGCTGCCAGGTGACTTGGCACGTGTTGGTGCCGCAAGTCGTTTCCGTGCTCGTGCCGAAGGTGCGCACTGGACTGGGCGGACCGGGCGGGTAGTTTGGAAAGCCACCCATGGTCGTGGCTCCATAGCCCGAAAATAGCGAGCTCCACTGCGGACCATTGATTGGCGGGCAGCTGAGATTTTGTTCCCACGGGTGAACGGGTTTGACGTTGCCGGCGCCCAGCCCGATCGGAGGCGCTTTGCTGAGTTTCAGGATGGCAACGTCGATGGCCATCGAGGACTCGCTGCCTGGATCGATGGGGCTGTTGGTTCGAACAAGATTGGGGCCGATCGTTTGGATCGATGCGATCGAGCCGCGATTGACCCCGAACCTGGCCATCACGGAGCTTTGCCCGATGCCGCCCGGGCCACCTTGCGCACCAGTGATACAGTGGTTCGCAGTCAGGAGGTGGATGGGCGTGATCAACGTGCCCGAGCATCCCCCATAGGTCATCGACGCATTCCGAAATGCGTCGTCGATGTCCTGGGTGCCGTTGTTCACCGCGCTTTCGGACCGCCCGGTCTCTGGTGCATTCAGTGGCGGGTTTCCGCAAGCGACAACTACGAACGTTAGCGACAGAACGGCAAAGAGGGCACACGGCCGTTTCATGTTCTTCTCCTTGGACAGTTGGCGCTGAGGGCTACAGCAGCCGGCGTGCCAACGAACGTCTGAGGGATAGGGAATCAGAGATGTGCTGCGCGGGCGCAACACCTGTCTCGCGGGTGCAACGATCGCGAGCGATGCCCGTGTCGGCAGAGCATCCGGTAGAGGTCGCCCGCCCGGTGATTTGACCGGCGCGCAGCGACAAGCTTCGGCTCGACCCATCCGAGCTGAGCACGCTCTTCAGGGCGGTGGGCGGGCTATTGCACGTGAGCTTGAGTCGTCTGCTGGAACGCTCCGGGCTCGGGCAATATGAAGGCAGTCACGAACTGCGCGGCGGACGATCCGCCTTCAACGATGCCCAAGAGCCCACGGCAAAAGGCGAGGGGAATTCGAGCTCAGCCGCTCATCGCGGTCCGCGATGTGGAGGCGAGCAGTCGGTGGTATCAGGCTCTGCTCGGTTGCGAGTCCGAGCACGGGGGCGCGGTATACGAAATGCTCGTCAGCCGCGGCGAGCTCGTTCTTCAGCTCCATGCCTGGGACGCCGAGGACCATCCCAATCTGATCGAGCCGGACGCGGCCCCGCACGGGCACGGGGTGCTCCTGTGGTTCGAGACCACAGACTTCGACGCGGCGGTCAAGGCCGCACGTGCGCTGAAAGCGGAGATCGTTGAAAAGCCTCACGAGAACCCGAGCTCCGGCAAACGGGAAATCTGGATCCGCGACCCGGACGGCTACCTGGTCGTGGTTGCGAGTAGCGATGAGCGGCGTCGCTGAAGCTCATTCGTTTTCAGTCTCCCTTTGAAACGCCCGACGCAGTCGCCGGATCACGGCGGGATTGGGGCTGGCGATCCGCGTTGCCCCGCCTGGTTTGCCCTGACGAGGCGCTGGCAAGTGGCGGCGGGTTTGGATTCCTGCCCTCACTTGACGGCGACCGGCGCCGAGCCTGAGTCCCACCCACCGCCGAGCGCTTTGATCAGATGCACGCTCGCTGCCATTTGTAGATTGACGGCCTGCGCGAGCGACAGCTGGTTGGCAAGAAGCGTCCGCTCGGCGTCGATGACGATCAGGTAGTCAATCAGGCCAAACTTGTATTGCGACTGAGCCAGGCGAAGGTAGTTCTTCGACGCGGTCACCGCCTCGCGCAGCGTCACGACCTCATCGGACAGTGCGTGCAGGTCGGTCAGGGCGTCCTCGACGTCGCCATAAGCGATCAGAATCTGATTCACGTACGCCGCCAGGGCCTGCTGGAAGCGCGCCTTGGTCGCCTCGAGATTGGCTTTGAGTCGGCCGCCCTGAAAGATCGGAATCGAGATGCTGGGGGCGATGGACAAAACGCGGCTCTGCCAGTTGAAGAGGGTCGAAGCGTCGGCGCTCTCGAAGCCGGCGGAGCCCGTCAGCGCGAAGCGCGGATAGAAGTCCGCGGTCGCCACGCCGATCTGAGCGTTGGTGGCGACGAGATTCTGCTCGGCCTCCGCGACGTCCGGCCGCCGCGCCAGGAATTGCGCGGGCAACCCCGGCGGTACTGCGGGGGGCGAAGCCTCGTGCAGTGGGTTGGCGACGACAGCAAACGAGGGGGCAGGGCGGCCGCAGAGAATCGCGAGCGCGTGTTCCTGATCGGCGCGGGCTCGCTGCACATCCCGTTGCTGGGCGAGTGTAGCCTGGAGCTGGGCCTGGGCTTGATTCAAGACGATCTCACTCACGAGCCCGGTTCTGAACTGGACCGAGAGCAGGCGGACCTGCTCCCGATACGACGTGACGTTTTCAGCCAGGATCTGGGCCTGGGCGTCCAGCGAGCGAAGCGCGTAGTAGAAGCGGGCGAGGTCGGTCTCGATCGTGAGCCGAACCACCGCCACGTCGATCGCGCTGGCAGAGGCGGTGGCCTTTGCCGATTCGAATGACCGGCGAACCCGGCCCCAAATGTCCAACTCGTAGGTCAGATCCAGCGGGATCTGCCAATCGGGGACACTGACCCCTTGTGCCACCTTCTGGCCAGTGATCGGACTGTCGCGATTCGCGGACGTGTGGAGCTGGGTGAAGCTGGGATTGGCGGAGATGGTGGGGTAGAGGTAACTGCCGGCCACGCGGGCGAGCGCGCGGGCCTCGTCGGCGCGGGCGACTGCCTGTCGCAGGCTCTGGTTTGATGCATTGGCGGAGACGATCAGCTGATCGAGCTCGGGGTCGCCATAGAGCCGCCACCACTCTTTCGCGATCGCCGGAGCCGGCTCGCTGTCTGCTTGCGACTTGAATTGAGCGGGCTGCTCGACTGCGGGACGCACGTAGTTTGGCCCGACCAGGCAACCGCCGGCCATCACACTGACAGCCGAGAGTGCGGTCAGGACGAAGACGCGTTTCCGGCCGACGCGCCGCCCGCGCCCCTCAGCTTCCGGACGCATTCTTGGACGCATTCTTAGACTCCATCGGTGTGACGACGCGACCTTCCTGGAGCGACACCGTGGGCTGTTTTACGATGGCTTCGTTGCCCTGCAGTCCGCCCTGGATGCCGATCGACGTCCCGAAGTCCCGGCCCAGCACCACCGGCTGGAAATGAAGCTTGTTCTCCGCGCCGACGATCGCGACCCGGGTGCCCTTCGCGTCGAAGATCACGGCCGTGGCTGGCACGACCCAGCGCGTGCCCGACGGTGCGATCTTGAACGCGACATAGACGAACATCCCGGGCAGCATCCGGTGCGATTCGTTGGGAATGTCGACCTCTGTCAGCAGCGTCCGCGTGCCGGGATCGAGGCCGCCCGCGATGCGGGTCACGGTGCCCGTCACCGGCTGTGAGAGCTGCCCCCGGACCGTCACCTGGACCGGAAGACCGACGGTCACGTTCGCAGCGTAGGCCTGCTGTAGGTTCACGAAGACACGAAGCGTGTCGATCTGGGCGACCTCGAACAGCCCGTTCGCTGCGCCGGTGACAGTGGTCGGCGCCACGGCGGTGTTGTTGGTAGGGCTGCCCGCCGTGATCAACGCGCCCACGTCGACGTTGCGCTGGATCACTGTGCCGTTGAACGGGGCGAGGACGCGCTGAAACGCCGTCAGCTCCTGTACCCGCTGGACGTTCGCCTTGTTGGACTGGACGAACGCTCCCGCCGCGGCGACTGCGGCCTGGGCCGTGCGGTGAGCCGACACACTCTGGTCGAGCGCCTGCTTGGCGACCGCGCCTTCCGCATCGGCCGCCTGGTAGCGTCCCATCGTCGTCCGCGCGAGATCGAGGTTGGCCCTCTGCAGATTCAGATTCTTCTCGGACTGTACCAAATCCGCTTTCGCCTGTTGGAGCTGCTGCTCGATCTCGGGTGAGTCGATCTCCGCCAGGAGCTGGCCCGTCGTCACCCGGTCGCCGATGTCCACGTGGCGCTTGCGGAGATAGCCGCTGGTACGGGCATAGATGATCGCGTCCTGGATGGCCTGCGTCGTGGCGGCCAGCGTCAGGCCCGAGTCGGGGGCTGGCTCCGGCCGGATGACAGTCACCTCCGGCACGGCGCTTTGCGCCGTCTGGGTGGCGACGGCAAGCGCGTGCTGATTGCGCAGCCGGCGTATCCCGCTCACCGCGAACAGGATCAGGAACAAAGCGAGCGCGCCGAGGCCGAGGCGGACGATCGTTCGCGTTCGGGCTCGTCTCGTGGGATGATCGTCGCCCCCGGGCTCGCGGCCATCCTGTCCCGGCTCTGCACCACGAACGTCGAGAGGGGGGCTCCCGCTCATTTGCTCTCCTCCTTGTCGAAATCCTTTGGCGGCTTCCGGCGCATCAAGCTGTAGGTCACCGGGACGAAGAAAAGCGTGTAGAGCGTGGCGATCATCAGTCCGCCGATCACCGCCCGGCCCAGCGGAGCGTTCTGTTCGCCGCCTTCACCCAGGCCAAGACTCATCGGCAGCATCCCGAGGAGCATCGCGAGCGCCGTCATCAGAACGGGGCGCAGTCGCGTGCGGCCCGCAACGAGCGCGGCGGCACGCGCCTCGTGACCGCCGAATTCCGGGCGACGCTGCTCGTTGGCGAAGGTGATCATCAGAATACTGTTCGACGTCGCCACGCCGATCGCCATGATGCAGCCCATCAGCGCCGGCACGCTGATCGTCGTCCCGGTGACAAACAGCGCCCAGAGAATTCCTGCCAGCGCGCCGGGCAGCGCCATCAGGATGATCAGCGGGTCCTTCCACGACTGGAAATTGACGACCATCAGGAAATACACGAACAGCACGGCAAAGCAGATGCCCAGCGCCAGCTGGAGGAACGACTGGTTCATGCTCTGGACCTGTCCGCGGATGACGATCGAGCTGGCTTTGGAGAGCTGCTGCTCGTATTTCTTGACGATCGCGGCGGCGCGACTCGATACCGAGCCCAGGTCTGTGCCCTGGACGCTCGCGTAAACGTCGAATACCGGCTGCACGTTGTAGTGGTTGAGCGAGAGCGGTGTGGTCGTCCGATGAAAATCGGCGAGGTTGCTCAGCAGCTGGGGCGACGGCTGGCCGGCGATCGCCACCGGAGTGCGCTGCAGCTCATCGAGCGACGACACTCGGTGCTGCGGCGTCTGCGCGATGACCTGGTAGGTCACGCCGTTTTTGTAGTTCAGCCAGAAATTCGTCGTCGTCGCGCCGCTGCCGGTCAGCGAGATGAGAAGGCTTTGGGCAACGTCTCGCTGGGTCAGTCCGACCTGCTGGGCGATCGCGCGGTCGGCGTCGACCATGATCCGGGGCGCGTCGAGGATCTGCTGCACATGAACGTCCACTGCGCCGGGAACGCCCTGGAGCTCGGTGGCGATCTGCTGCGCGATCTGGAGATTCTTGTCCGCTTCCGCCAGCGGGCCGGTGACCTGGATGTCGATCGGCGCGGGCAAACCGAAGTTGAGGATCTGACTGACGATGTCGGCCGGCTGCGTGAAGAACTCTAGATCTGGGAACCGGCGCGGCAGCTCCTCACGAAGAGTTTTCAAGTATCCGGCGGTTGGGTGATGCGGCGTGTTGAGCGCCACCAGGATCTCGCCGTCGGCCGTCCCGACCGTGACACTGTCGCTGAGTGCCAGATTGATCGGATTCGGCACGCCGATGTTGTCGCTGATGCCGTTCACCTCGCTGGCGGGGATGACCTCGCGGATATAGTCCTCGACTTGCTGGAAATAGATTTCGGTCTCCTCGATCCTCGTCCCCGCAGGGGCCCTCACGTGCAGGCGCAGCTGCCCCGCGTCGACGGTCGGGAAGAAGTCCCTGCCGATGAAGGGGTACAGCGCCATCGAGACGAGCGCGAAGGTGAGGAACACCGCGATCACCACGCGGCTGTGCGCCAGCGCCCAGTCGAGCACGCCCTCGTATGCCACCGCAAAGCGAAGGAAGCCCCTCTCGAACGAGTCGGAGATTCGGCGGAAGATCGACGGCCGCTTCGGAGCGGCGTGGCCGTCATCACCGCCGTGCCGCGCTCGTGCCTCGGGCGCCAGCAGATAGAGCACCATGGTCGGAACAAGCGTGCGGGAGAGGAGGTAGCTGGCGAGCATCGCGAAGACGACCGTGATCGCGAGCGGTGCGAACAGCGCTCCGCCCACTCCGCCGAGGAACAGGATCGGAACGAAGACGATGCAGATCGACAGCGTCGAGACGAACGCGGGCGTCGCGACCTCGGCAGCGCCGTCGAGGATCGCTTGCCTCAGCCGCTTGCCCAGGTCCATCTGGCGGTGATTGTTTTCGATCTCGACCGTGGCGTCGTCCACCAGGATGCCCACGGCCAGCGACATCCCGCCCAGCGTCATGACGTTGAGGGTCTGGTGAAAGATCTTGAGCGCGATGATCGAGGTCATCAGCGACAGTGGGATCGACGTGGCGACGATCAGAGTGCTCCGCCAGGACCGCAAGAACAGCAGGATCATCAGTGCGGTCAGGCAGCCGGCGATCGCCCCTTCGCGAACGACCCCGCTGATGGCCGCCCGCACGAATATGCTCTGGTCGAACAGAAAGTCGACCTTGAGGCTCGACGGCAGGCCCGCCAGAATCTTGGGCATCAGCTGGCGCGCCTGCTGCACGACCGTCAGGGTCGAGGCGCTGCCGTTGCTCAGGATCGGTAGCAGGACGGAGTGCCGCCCGTCGCGCCGGACCAGGTTGGTCTGGGGGTTGGACCCGTCGTGGACGAAGGCAACATCCCCGACGTACAACAGGGCGCCATTCACGTAGCGGATCGGGATCTTGTTCAGGTCAGCCAGGATCTCCGGGCTGCTGTTGGTCGCGATGTCGTACTCTCGGGGCCCGATCTTCGCCGTACCGGCGGGGAGGACGACGTTCTGCGTGAGGATCGCATTGCTCACGTCCTGCGGCGACAGCCCCCTCGCATAGAGCGCGTCGGGATCGATGTCGACGTTCACCGCCCGCACCTTGCCGCCGTAGGGCAACGGAACGGAGGCGCCCTGGATGGTGACGAGCTGTGTGCGGATGAAGCTGTTGCCCAGGTCATTGAGCTCCTGCTCGGGGAGCTGGTCGCTGCTCAAGCTCGCCAGCACCACGGGAACGCTGGCGGCGTTGTATTGGATGATCAGCGGCGGAAAGATGCCCGGCGGCAGTACCCGCACGATCTGCTGCGCCTGGGCATTCACCTGGGCGATCGCCCCCTCGATCTGCACGTTCGGTTGGAAGTACAGCCGGGTGACGGCGACGCCGCGGAGCGATACGGATTCGATATGCTCGATCCCGTTCACCGTCGTGGTGAACGCCCGCTCGCTGGTGGTGACGATGCGGTCCTGCATCTCGGTCGGGGACAATCCGGAGTAGCTCCAGATGACGGTGACGACCGGAATGTTGATCGAAGGAAAGATGTCCACCGACATGGTCAGGATGGACCCGATGCCGAGGACCGCGATCAGAAGGGCGAGGACGACGAAGGTGTACGGCCGCCGCAGGGCGAGTCGGACGATCCACATACTTGCTAGGCTCTGTCAGTTTTCAGCAGCCTCCTCCTCGTCCTCTGACTCGCCCAAAGCGGCGCTGTTACACGCGCGCCCACCGGTTGAGCTGAATTCAGTGCTCCAAAGCCGGATCAATCAAGGTCAGATCTGTCTCCGGATCCAACCGTTTCTGCATCGCTATCGCATCGACGGTGACCATCACTTCCAGCGTCGGCGATACATTCGCATCGAGAACGTGGCCGCCGCGCGTTGTTCCATCTGCACCCGCCAGCACCATGTGCGTGTGGACGATCGGCTTTCCTTGAAAGAGCGCGATGTCGCCGACCATCGAAATCACTTCGAACTGACCGGCAATGGGAATCTTCTTGTACATCTTGCGCCGGGGATCAAACCACCCGACTGTCGCTCCATTCACCGCTCCAATAGCGGTGAAATGCGCACTGGTAACGTGATACTTCTCTGCAAAGTCTTGCAATCCGGAAAAGGCCTCGTCTCCCTTACCGAAGATGACCGCATATTGCTTTGCCTGTTCTCCCTCGCTCAGCAATTGAACCTGCATCCGCGGAGCTGTGCCTCTTGCAACGGCCTGCGATGGCGACACATATTCGCTTGCCCTCGCCTGTGAATAGCCGGTCACTGTGGCTATCCAAATACATGACAATAGGTAACCCATTCGCTTTGTTTTGATCATTGATTTTCCCTCACTGTGAGCTCGTGGATCTCCGACGCGGTCAACGTAATTCGCACGCACTTATGGGCGGGCTGGTTGCTCAAAGCCGCCACCGATCGTATCGGGACGAGAACGTTCGCTTCCGGGAAATACGTGGCAGCGCTCTTTCGCGCGATCGGGTATGACACGGCCTTGAATCGTCGGGCCACTCGCGTCTCCCCTTCGAAGTGGCTGGTGATGTCGACCCACTGACCCGCTCGCACCCCGAGCTCATTCATGTCCTCTGGGTTGAGGAGGATGACGCGCCTGCCGTTGTAGATGCCGCGGTAGCGATCATTGAGGCCATAGATCGTCGTATTGAATTGGTCATGGCTGCGTACTGTCGTCATCAGCAGCTCGCCTGGTCCGAACGTGTGCTCCGGAACGGAGCAGACGGAAAATTGCGCCTTGCCCGTGGGTGTGTGAAAGACGCGCTCGCGGGCCCCGTTCGCCAAGTAGAAGAACCCCTTGCGAATACGCTCGTTGAAGTTCTCGAATCCCGGGACGACCCGCGCGATGTGTTCGCGGATGCGATCGTGATCCAATAGTGCCTCCCAATCCACGGGGATGCTCCCACCGAAGGCCGCCTGCGCGGTGCGGACGATGATCTCCACGTCGGAGAGCAGATGCGGTGACGCAGGAGCCAGCGAGCCGAGCGACGGATTGATGATTCCCATCGAGTCCTCGACCGTCGAGATCTGGTTGTCGCCGGCGTGCGGATTGCGCTCTGCGCGGCCGAGGCATGGGAGGATAAGCGACTGCTGTCCGGCGACGAGGTGCCCGCGGTGGAGCTTCGTCGAGACGTGGACGGCGAGCCGGCAGCGAGAAAACGCCTCCGCCGCATAGTGCGTGTCGGAAGCGGCCTGAAGAAGGTTGCCGCTGATCGCAAAAAACAGCTTTGCGCTCCGGTCGTGCATCGCATGAAGGCTCTCGACTGCGTCGCAGCCGCTCCGGCGCGGTGCGCGGATTCCGAGCTCAGCATCCAGAGCGGCCAGGAACGGTTCGCGTGGACGCTCCCAAACGCCCATCGTGCGGTCGCCTTGCACATTGCTATGTCCTCGGACGCAGCATGGTCCCGCGCCAGGCCTTCCGATGTGGCCACCCATGAGGAGCAGGTTGATGACCTGGCGCACGTTGTCGACGCCGTTGGGGTGTTGGGTAAGGCCCAGGCACCAGACGACGATCATCCGCTTGGCCCGCCCGACCACATCCGCGGCCTTTTCGATCGTCGCGCGATCGATTCCGCTGCTTTGAGCGATCTCCTCCCAGGAAGTAGCGGCAACGCCCGCCTCGAATTCGGCGAAGCCAGTCGTCTGCTGTTCGATGAACGATCGGTCGAGGATCGTGCCGGGCGCGCCGCGCTCGCGGTCGAGAAGCGACTTGATGATGCCTTGCAGCAACGCGGCGTCTCCATTCACGCGTACTGGAATATGAAGGTCTGCGAGCGCCGTGCCTGACCCGAGCAGTGCTCCCGCGAACCGGAGCGGGTTCGGATAGTCCTGTGGGTTGGGGTTGATCATGCGCATCAGCCCCGTCTCGGGCATTGGATTGATGGCGATGATTGCAGCGCCGTTCCGTTTGGCCGCTTCGAGAGACGTCAGCATGCGCGGGTGGTTTGTTCCTGGATTGTTGCCGAGAATGAGAATCGTGTCGCACTGATTGAAGTCAGCAAGCGTCACCGTTCCCTTGCCGATGCCAATGGTTTCGGTGAGAGCGGTGCCGCTCGACTCGTGGCACATATTGGAACAATCGGGCAGATTGTTGGTCCCGAATTGCCGCGCAAGCAGCTGGAACAAAAACGCGGCTTCATTGCATGTTTTCCCCGACGTATAGAAGATGGCTTCGTCAGGCCGGGCGAGCGCGCGAAGCTCCGAACCGATGAGAGCGAAGGCGTCGCCCCATTCGATGGGTTGGTAATGCGTACTACCCTCTCGTTTGATCATTGGGACCGTCAGGCGTCCCTGGGCGTTCAGCCAATAATCTGATTGCTCCAGCAAGTACTGGATGCTGAATTTTTCAAAAAACTTGGGTCCGACTCGGCGTCGCGTCAGCTCGTCAGCGATTGCCTTCGCACCGTTCTCACAGAACTCTGCGATCTTCCGGCCGGTGTCTGGACTGGGCCAGGCGCAGCTCTGACAGTCGAACCCGTCCACCTGATTGACGGCCAGGAACGAGCGGACGGTCCGGGTGACTCCCATTTCAGCGAGACCGAACTTCATCGTTTGGACGACGGCCGGGATTCCCGCGGCTACCGTGTAACGTTTGCCTGGCTCGGCTGGGCTGCTCTCTTCGGGTGGCTCGCCAGAAGAGGGTCCATCCGGGGGGTTGGCCCGAGCGCCATCCGCTTCCGCGGCGCTCTGGGTGGATTGAGATCGTGTGTCGACCTGAGTCGCGTATTCAGAGACGGCCATACCTCGCGCTAATGCGGACATGCTCTCCCTCTTCCTGCTTTGTTGCTGGTTTGGTCCCCTCATGATCTGACTCGAACAAAGCTGCGGCGTTACACGCTCGTTGCCTCGAGGCCGATCTCACAATGCTCCCGAGGAGTCGCTGTTTCGAACGCTCACCGCGCCGTCATCGCGCGGACGCTGCGTTCGAACGAAGGTCGCGCTTGCGCCCAGGGTCGTAACGTTGCCGGGCTCCTGCATGTGGATCTGTAGCGGGCGCCAGCAATTGCGGTTGCTCCGCCAAGAACGATCGGGAGGTCCCGATGTACCAGCCTGGGTACGTCGCCGCGAGGGCTGGCAACCTCGCGCCGGTGCTCAGGGTGTGGAGTGATGAGTGTCATCGGTGGTGGGCGATTCGCGGTGGCAATCGCCTGCTTGCTTTCTGCGGCCGGTGGGGTGGCGACCGGGCCGGCGAGGCGCTGAGCGCCGAGCTTCGGGGCCAGAGCTCGGGAATTGCCGATCACGCCGGACAAACTGCCCATGCCCCGAAAGGCAACAGCGGCCACCGGCCACGCATCATTCGGTGATAATGCGGTCCGCCCATTCTACCAGCGAGACAAAGATCGCCGGACTACCGAATTTTGCTCCGCAACTGTTCAAGTCTGCTTCCGTGACCCCACGGGCCCGGGAACAAGCCCCTCAAGAAAAAATCGGAATGCGCTTGGCGACGACCTTTTCGAGCGTTTCCTTCAGCGGGGGCCACCCCACCGGGTAGATGGCATTCGCCGTCTCCTTTCGCATCAAATAGGTTGCCTCGGCGATGAGGAAGATCTGCACTTCGTGGCCGGCCTCAGCCAACGCGAGTCCATGCACAAAGGGAAATGACGCCCTGGTTGGATCATCCGAACCCCATGCGCTCTTCATCATGATCTTCAGTTTTTGTGTTTTCGCCGGCCCAGCCGCCTGCGCCTTGGCCGCACCCAACCCAAAGAAAGGCACCACAGCGAGCCACGGGAAAAGTTGTCGTCTTTTCATTTTTCCTCCTATGGATTGCAATAATCGTCGACAAAATCGGGGGCCCAGTAACAGCCAGAAGTACAGAAATTGTAGGATGCGATCGAACCCCCGCGACACAGATAGAGACCGTCAGGGTTCCCAGTGCCGCGGAGCCCGTGCGTTCCACAATAGTAGCCGTCTCCGAAGGGTACGCCGATGCAGCTACCCACGTAACACTCGTCGTCCACTCCCGGAGGCATCCAGCGGCAACCTTCGCCACAAGCCTGTACGGGCGTGGCTGGACCTCCAGGCGACGAACAATAATAGAGAGTATCTGGCGCGCCTCCGGAGATGCCATTCGAGCCACAATAGCGACCGGCTCCCGCCCAATCTCCACCCGTCGGGCAGGTGGAGCCTCCGCCACCTCCACCGATGTGTATCCAGCAGACCGGCGGATATCCAACTCCTGGCAATGAACCGAAGTTGGAGCCATTCCATGAGACATTATCGGTTGCTTGATTCCAGGTAGAAGAGTTCCCGTAATTCTGTTGCATGTATCCGATGCTGTTCGGAGAATTGTCCACGACCAAAGCGGCGTGGCCGTCCCAAACAAGGGCATCGCCGGGTTCAGGTTGCGGGCCCGAGCCTCGATAAACCGAATACCCCGAGGAAGCTGCGCTGTTACACATTGACACGTCAGCGTTGCCCCAAATGCGCGGTCGGCCCCGATTGGCGATCATGAAGCGATTAATCACCTCGACGCATTGGTACTGATAACCGTAAGGTCCCGTGCCATTGCAATTGCAATCACCTCGGCCGCTGCAAGTGCCATTGGAATAGCCGGTGATCGCCCCCCAGGGGCTGGGCCAGGTATACATGGATGCCGCACAATTCCACCAACCGCTGATCGCCTCGATACCCTGCACCCGGGTACCCAAATTCTCAGGAGAAAATTTTTCCGTTTTACCGCAGCCCAGTGAGACGGCGAGGAGCAGAACCAGGGGTGAAGCACCGCGGCCGAGCGTCATGTGAACCCTCCCGATCGGGCGTTCTACAATGACCACGAGGCAAGCGCCAGTCCACCATCGCTGGGCGGGTTGCTACGCCTGTCGACACCGCCGGCGATTCGCCACATCAAGTGATTGAGCACATGCTCCATTTCGATCAAGCTCAGCTAAGATCCGGATCCTGATGAGCTCGTTCGCCATCGCAGCGCTGGTGCTTGTCTCCGCGGCCCTGCATGCGCTGTGGAACGCGCTGATCAAGCGTGAGCGCGACGTGCGCGCGGCGACCTTGGCAGTGCTCACGATTGCGGTAGCGCTGTCCGCGACTGCGGCGCTGCTTCAGCGCTCCTGGTTCCCGAGCACCGCCGCCCTGGCCTGCGCTCTCGCTTCGGGAGTGTGCGAGGCCGGGTACTTCGCCACGCTCTCACGGTCGCTCGAGGTGGCTCCGCTGGGTCATTACTACCCGATCGCCCGTGGCGGAGCGCTTCTCATCGTCTGGCCGGTATCGGTGATCTGGCTTGGCGAGCGCGCAGCCAGCTCCTCGCTCGCGGGCGCGGTGCTCGTGACCGTCGGTCTGTTCGCCATTGGTCTGGCTCATCGCCAGGAATCCGGTGGTGATTGGCGAAGAAATGGCCTCGGCTGGGCCTTGGCCTCGGCGGTTTTCATTGCAAGCTACAATCTGCTCTACAAGGAAGCGGTGGCGCTGGGATCCGAACCGGCGACTCTGTTCACGATGTCGATTTCAATCGCTCTGGTGCTGAATGTGACAGTGCTCGGGAATCAGCGCAAAAACATCATCGCCGTCCTCTCGCGGAGTCCGGCAGCGATGATCGTCGCCGGTGTGCTGTGCTGTCTTTCGTTCTGGATATTTCTCTTCTGCCTCGGGCGCGGTGGCGCCGGCGCAATGGTGACCCTCAGGAACTCGTCGGTCCTGTTCGCACAGGGATGCTCGTGGTGGCTGGGTGAACGGCTCGGGGCAGTGCAGATCGGCGGTGCTATTGCCATCGCCGCAGGCGCCATCCTGCTCACGGTTTGAGTTTGACGTTGGTTTGCGGGGCCGTTTTCCCATGGCGCATCCCCCTTCGCGGCCGGCCTAACCGAGCGCAATATAGTGCAGGTGTCCCATTCCGTTCTTGAAAAGGCGCCAATCAAGTGCCATGGGTTCTCAGCTTCGGTCGGACATTTTAGCTGAGCCATGTGAACTATACTGCATCTCGGAGGGCACGGCCATGACGAGCAGGTCGAACGCGACACAGGGTTCTAGGGCGTGGGGGAGGGTCAGTACTGGGCGGCGGTGGATGAGGATCGTGGGCCTGTGCAGCGCCGTCGGCGCACTGGTCACCGTTGCCGGCTGCGGTGGCGATTCGCGGCTGGTTTGCGACGACACAATGAAGACTGCTTTCAAACCAGACGCCAATACGATGGTGGTTCTGGTGAAGGGATTCAGGCAGGGAGACCCGCTCTCGTTGCCGGGCACCACTGGGACTCCGCCGAGCGCCGCCGCAGACCTGTGCCTGGTCAAGATCGTCGTTGGGCCGGGGTTCCAGGATCCGAACGACCCGGCGGGGACTGCTCCTTCGACGTCGCCGGGCATCGGCATCGAGTTGTGGCTGCCGGCGGCCAGCGCGTGGAACAACCGCATCCAGAACCTCGGCGGTGGTGGATGGGCGGGTGGCAATCAAGCGTCCACCACACTCATCGGCAGCACCGCGGCTGCGGCCGCGGCAGCGACCGGCTATGTCGTCGGCACGACGGACACCGGACACGCCATCGGCAACGGATCGTTCGCGATGACGCAGGCCGGCGGCATCAACACGGCCCTGTGGACCGACTTCGCAGAGCGCAGCCTGCACGAGCTGGCCATCAAGACCAAGGCGCTCGCCCAGCGCTACTATGGCAAGGCGGCTCAACGCGCCTACTGGAACGGCTGCTCCACCGGCGGCCGTCAGGGCTATAAAATCGCGCAGACCCACTCCGACGATTACAACGGATACCTCGTCGGCGCGCCGGCTTTTAATTGGACGAAATTCATCACCAACGAGCTGTATCCCCAGATCGTCGAACGGCGGGATCCGATGGTTAACATCACCACCGCCAAGCTCGACTTCGTGAGCGCTGCAGCGGTGAGCGCGTGCGACCTGGTCGGCGGTCAGCATCTCGGTTTCATCCTCGACACCTCGCAGTGCCGCTATGACCCGACGAGGGACGCGTCGGTGCTATGCAATGGCGTCGCTGGCCGCGGCGTGACCGGCACGAGCATGAACGCGGCTTGCGTGAATCTGGCCGAAGCCAACGCGATCAACAAGATCTGGTACGGCCAGACGGCTGACGGCACTTATCCCGACCCAGCGGTAGACAACGCGAGCGGTCCGGCCCTTGCCTCGGGCAACCAGCTGTGGTGGGGGCTCACCCGCGGCACCAATCTCGGCTCTCTGGCAGGCACCAACCCCTTCTCGATTGCGACGGACATGGTGGCGCTGGAGTTGCAAGATCCGAGGTACGCGACGCCGACGTTTATCAACGCCGTCAGTAACGGGACCAACAGGTGGCAGCAAATGACGTATGCGGATCTCGCTTCCGCCTACAATCAGGGGATCGCGCTGCAGTCCTCTTTCGGAAACATCAACACCGACAGTCCGGACCTCACGATGGCGCGCAATGGCGGGGCCAAGATCATCAGCTACCATGGGCTTTCAGACGTGTTGATCGCTCATCAAGGCTCGCTCAACTACTTCAGTCGAGTCTCCGCCGGCATGGGAGGCGATGTCGAAGTCAACAAGTTCAATCGCTTGTTCCTGGTTCCCGGGATGGGGCACTGCGGCGGTATCGGTTCGGTGAACGGACCGGCGGGGCCGGCGTTGAACGCCAACAACGTCCCGCTGCCGGCGACGAATCAGTTCTTCAACGCGCTGGTGGACTGGGTCGAAAACAACAATGCTCCAGCGTCGCTGGTCCTGAGCTCGGCAAACTCCAGTGTCAGCCTACCGGTGTGCCCCTACCCGCAGAAAGCCACTTACAACCGGGCGGGCTCGATCACCGCGGCGGCAAGCTACACCTGCAACTGAATCGCTGGTGACGGGCGGGCGACGATCGACGGTGCAAGAGGCGCCGAGCTGCCTCCCTATCCGGCTCGGGACGTCCGAATTGCGCTCAGCGGCGGGGTGAGCTGCTCTGGGAGAACAGCTGCGCAGGGTCTTCCGCGAGGATGGTGCTCGACATCCCTCTTCTGCCATTGAGCGAGCGGACGTCTTGACCTAAGTTGGCGCGCTTGGGTGCGCCTCCGAATGTGGCGATTGCTGTTCAGCAGTTACAGCGGGTAAGCAGTCATGCCTGGCTGTCTTTCCGCGAATATATTCGCGGCGGGAGTCCACTACCCCCGAGGGGGGCCACTCTCGACCGGATCCTGTATGGCCTCGCTCAGCCAGTCTTGGGCGGACGAATCATCGTACGTGACCGAGAGCTCCTCAAGTCTGCGCTCTATCCTCCGCTTCTTCTCGGCGTGTTCTGCGCCGGCGTGGCGCTGCTTGGCGAAGGGATCAACCCTGGTTTTTTTCGCCGCTTCTATCGCGTCTTTGCAGTTTTGGCGCCGCTGCCGTCGATCATCTTCGCTCGTCACTACGCTCGACTGGCGGCAACAGCCCATCGGAAGCTCGGCTTCGGCGACTGCGAGCCGAGACTCGAAAGTATAGGGCGCGCGATTCGTCGAGCGGTATATCAGGCGATTTTGATAGCCATCGCCGCTGGCCCCGCGATCGCACTGTTGCGCATCACTCCACTTCTCGGTCGATACCTGGCCCGGGTGGCAGCAGCCCTTTGGGCTCTCCACTGGGTGGTGATTGATGCCTTCGACGATGCGCGCATCCTCGAGGCCGGAGAGTCCCTCGCGGATGTGGACGCAAAGAACAAGGCCGCGCCTACCCCCTGGTTCGTTCGCTGCTTCAATTGGCTAGCCGATCGGCTGCCGCCCGGTTTCCGGCGACTGACACGCTCATTTGCGCGATTCTGCGACAAGCTGTCGCTGGAGTGGCGCGAGGAGTTGGCATTGGCGGAGGGTCACCCCTCGTTAGTTGCCGGTTTCGGAGTGATGACCGCCGCTCTCCTCGCTACTCCGGTGCTGAACCTGTTCTTCCGCCCGATCATCATCGTCGCCTCGGTGCACCTGCTCGGGCAGGTATCCCGTCAGAACGGCGATTGAATCAAGGAGCGCGCAGACATCGTGCGGATCTTGACCAACCTTACTCAGGATGCCGGTCGGCGCACGCTGTGGATTGCCGTCGCGGTGATCGCGCTGGCTTACGCCCTTCTGGTTGGATTTCCCGCCGAGCGCTTTACGATTGAACCGGGCCTGGATGCTTCGTGGACCTACGGGATAAATCTCGCAGCCAACCAGGGATTGGTTTTCGGTCGCGATGTTGTCTTCAGCTATGGCCCGTTCGGATATCTGCGATCGCCGATCAACATCGGTGACAATCTCAGCAAAGCAATCGTCTTCCAGTTGAGCCTGCACGCTGTTCTGGCGGTCTTGCTCATCTCCATTCTCGTAAAAACGAGGCGTGTCGCGCCCCTGGTCGTCTGGGCGTTTGGTTTTTCAACGGCATTGGTGGTGGGTCTTCAGTACGAGTATCAAATGATCGGGGTGGCCGCGTTGCTGGCGTGCGCCTCGATTCATCTCTTTGAAAAACACTGGATGCTCTTCTCGTCGGGAGCTCTTCCGGCGTTCATCTTTTTCATCCGCCCGGGGGCGGGTGTCCTGGCCCTGAGCATTGTCGCCGGACTGGAGACCTCAGAGGCTCGACGAGGTTACAGAACGTGGGTTATACGCCTAAACGCTCCGTGTAATCGCTGAAGGGGGAGGAAAGCCCGTGACAACGCTTCGACGCAACAGACGCAACCTGCCAGTTGAGCATATCGCCCGCTTCGCAGTCCTGGGGCTGCTCGCCATTGCGGTGGACCCAGTTTCAGTGCGGGCACAGCCCTACGTTTACGTAACAAACTACGTTAGCGAGAGCGTTGCGGTGATCGACACCGTAACGAACACCGTGGTGGCCAGATTTATGGTGCAGAGCAATCCTGTTGGAGCGGCCATTTCGCCGCTGGGCGACTTGGCCTATGTGACGAACATCAACGATCAGACGGTGTCGGTTGTCGATACGAGCACCCCCACAGTCACAGCAACGGTCCGAGTGGGACCCGGTCCGTACGGCGTAGCCGTCACTCCGGGCGGCGATTTCGCATATGTGTCGAATTACAACTCCAACACGGTCTGGGTGTTGAATACCGCAACGAGAATGGTCGTGGCCGTCGTGACGGTCGGCGATTCCCCGGTTGGCGTCGCAATCACGCCAGATGGCAACTTCGCCTACGTAGCGAATCGTCTGTCCGATACTGTCTCCGTAGTCTGCACCGCAACGAACACCGTCGTGGCCACGGTGAGGGTGGGAAGGACCCCGCTTGGGGTGGCCGTCAGCCCAACCGGGGACTTTGCCTTTGTGGCCAATTGGAATACCGATCTCAGCGGCACCGTCTCGAAGATCGATACCGGTACCAACGAAGTCGTCAACACAATCGCAGTAGGGCTTGGTCCTTCGGCTGTTGCCGTCACCGCCAACGGCCGCTTTGCATATGTGAGCGCCCATGGTGCTAACGCGGTATCGGCGATTGATACCGCAACAAATCTCGTCGTCGCCACCATTTTGGTCGGCGCTATGCCCACGTGGTTGGCCCTTACCCCGGCGGGGGACTTTGCCTATGTCACCAACTACGGATCCGATACGGTCTCCGTCATCAGGACGGCGACCAACACCGTGGTCGCAACCGTTCCTGGTTTCGCGGGCCCGTGGGGGATAGACGTCACCCCAGACTGCGCTCTTCCCATCGCGCCTGGTAGCTTGATGGATACACCGCCGAGGGCGACGAGCGGTGACTCCAGGCTGAGCATTCCGGTTCCGAACGGAGAGCTAATTCGATAGGGCTGCGGCGCTCAGACGCCGTTATTGGTTGGACGATTGAAGACCAAATCACCGCTTCATGCGGCTTTCGAGATCGGCGTCCTTCTCAAGGGACTCGACGGCGTAGCGCAGGTCATCGGAGCCTTGCTGCTTTTCGTCGTGCCGCCGGAGGCGATCAGCCGTGCGGTAGCAACCGTGACGCAGCACGAGCTCAGCGAAGATCCGCACGACTTCATCGCAACGCACCTGCTCCGGATGTTCCAGCAATTCTCTGCCAGTGCCCAATTCTTCGCCGCGGTTTACCTGTTGGTGCATGGCGCTATCAAAGTCTTTCTCGTCTGGGCACTCCTGCGCGGAAAGCGCTGGGCGTACCCAGCGGCGATCGTTATTTTTGCCGCGTTCGGCGTTTACCAGATGTATCGATACTATCTGTCCTCCTCGTTCGGAATGATCGCGTTGACGATCCTCGACGCGATCGTCATTGTGCTGACGTGGATTGAATACCGACGGCTCGACCACTTGGGAAACGGGTAGGGACGGTTAGAGCGTCGAGCTCGCGTTCATGCCGCGGAACCTCCACGTCGCGCGAGACATGGATCCGCACCTCGCCCTATGTCAAGGCGTGGAACCGCGATTACGCCGAGCTCGGCTTGGTCGTGGTCGGCGCGCAGTCGACGAAGTCGACGGTCCGTCAAGCTTCCTGGTCAAGCTTGACACGAGCATTCTGACGCAGAAGCTCTTTCTGAACGGAGCGGTAATCTCTTTCTTTTGACTGCGCATAGACTGCCGCAGCCACGCCAGCCGCATGTCCTGTGCCGAAGGACGTCCCCATGACGCGAAGTGAGCCGCCTGCATAGCTATCACCATCCGTCAGACGTCCTCCAACAAATAGGTTGGGGGTATCTTTGCTGCAGAGCGTCCTCAAAGGAATGTCATAGGTGCTGTTCTCGTGGACCATCCGCCAGACGGTCGGTTGCCCTGGTTCTGCGTGATACTCCATCGGCCACGCTCCCAGGCAAACCACATCGTCGAAGTGTGCTCCGTTCTCGATGTCTTGTGTCGTTACCTGATAAAGTGCATTCACGTGGCGGGACTCACGTGTTCCAATTTCTGGTCCAGTTGCCAGAATATGCGCGTTCTCACAATCAGGCAGAGTGCGAATGGCTTGCAAATAGGCCCTGGCTTGTTCTCGCCCATGGATTTCCGCTTCGGTCAGACTTTGTGCATCTCTGGCGTCGTACTTCTCATCAATGAAGTAAGTTGCTACGTCGTTTGTGATGGGAACGCGGAAGAATAATCCGTGCTCGGAGACAAGCGGTTCTACGCCGCGCTGTTTCGCGCGCTGAATGGCTGCTGTCCAGCTGGCCGGCGAAAGATCGGCATCGGCCGTGATCCCACCAAGACGCATACTTAACGTCCCCGTCTGGACCGTCCCGTGGTTCCCATAACGTACCGAGGCTCCACCAAAGAAGGCAAGGTCTCCTTCTCCACTGGCATCGACAAATGCCTTCGCGCTGACCTCGTGATTTCCATTGTGATCGTGGAGGGTGACGGCAATGATGTGATCTCTGTTGCGTGTGGCGGACAGGAGCATGGTGTGAAGAAAGATATGAGCGCCCGCTCGCTTACAAAGCTGGTCTAAGGTGTATTTCACGGACTCAGGCTCAATGAGGACGGCCACTCCATGAAACTGGATGGGTTCCGAAACTGCGCCCATCCCACGTAACTGTTGGAGCACTTGGTCGGCAACCCCAAAGACGGCCTGTTTCCTCTGGTTCGTAAAGAGACCACAATAAGTCAGCACGTTTTTCAGGGTTGCCGCTCCACCAAGAAAAGGGGCGGACTCGACAAGCAACGTCCGAGCACCGGCGTTCGCAGCGCCTATTGCCGCCGCTGTTCCTGCCGCACCGCCTCCGATGACAATGACATCATATGATTGAGCGAGACTCATGCTTCAGCTCCCGCGAAAGGTGGGGAAGGGGGTACTGTCCACCGATGCAAATCCGGAAATCGCCGCGGTTACGATCAGAAGGACAAGCCACCGCCGGGTTCATCTTCTTCACCGTTGTTTGCCGTTTCCCTTAGTCATATGGGCGCCTCATCCGTTTCACTCCCTGACGGTCGAATGAACACCGCGAAACAAACCGGGCGGTTCAGTGGGCTGATGCGAGGTTCGCTCAACCGCCGCCGCACCCGGGGTTACGCTTTCACCCGCACCTATGACGGATTCAAAGTGACGGCCGTGCTGAACTGGATCCACGGGTTTGACCACACCGGCCAAAACTTCGTCGGTGTCCCGGCACTGTTCGGGATGAACTTCCAGGCGGTCAGCGTGGGGCAGAAAGTCACGGTCGACGGATACCTGGACGCAAGCGGAACCCCGAGCCCGCAACTCGAGTTGTCGCTGGAGTCGGTCGACCAGGCGCTGAGGTGGATGATCGACGCACTGACCGAGGAGCATTTGCTCAACCGGACACTGATTGTCGTCGGGGCCAAGCACGGCCAGTCCCCGATCGATGTCCACGCGCTGCACATGATGCCGAGTCGCGCGCATCCGAATCCCCGAGCCATTCTGGACGTGACCGATCCGATCGACATGCTGACCGCCGCCGGTGTTTCCGTCGCGCAGGAAACGTCTGACGACATCGCGCTCCTCTGGCTTGACAATCAGCACCAGGCCGACCAGGCGGTCTCGATTCTCCAGGCGGATCTCGCGGGGCCGAACCGGGCGCGGATTCAGACGATCTACTCTGGCGAGGAACTGAGGGAGCTCTTCGGTGACCCAAGGAATGGCCGGACCCCTGATATCATCATCCAGCCGATTCCAGGGACCATCTACTCCGGGAGTGCGGCAAAGATCGCCGAGCACGGCGGCTTCGCCGAAGAGGACAGGCATGTGCTGCTGGTGGTGTCGAATCCCTCGCTGGAGCCACAGACGATCGCATCGCCCGTCACCAACATACAGGTGGCGCCGACGATCTTGAACGCGCTCGGCCTGGATCCGCCGGAGCTGCAGGCTGTGCGGCGCGAAGGCACCACCGTCCTACCTGGTCTGGAAGAGTAACGCGGCGCCGCTCCAGCGGTCCTCGGGATTCCGGTACGCAAGTCATCTGACAAGCGGGCCTACCAATCCGATGCCTGGACGATGGCCGTGACTCGAGTGTCGAGTCGCGGTCGCAGTCCGATTCAGCCCCGGCTACTTGTGGGATTTGGCAAGCTCCGTGGCCGTCAAGTGGCGCCGCTCGCTGCTTTCCGCCATGGCCGCGTCCAAAGAGTTCCCCCTGACTCGCCGTCCGATAACCGTCATTACCCGTTTGCCGGGCTGTGAGTGATGGCGCTCGTTGCTTAAAAGGAGCACCGCCGGTTGGAGGGAGGTCCGAGCCCATGGGAGATGCAAGCGTGCCGACCCGTGATCCGTTCGTGCGCCGCTGTTGCCGTGAATGCCCCATCTATCCTGTTCGGCGTGGCATGGCCTCCCAGGTTTTTCTGCTTGCGGTCGTGGTATCGCTTCCCGCTGTGGTTCACGGTCGAGCGGTTACGCTCCCGTCCCGTAGCTCCCAGCTCGATTGCGCCAGAGATTCAGTCCGCCCGGCCCTGAGCACGGGACCGTGGCACTGGGAGAATCCGCGTCCACAGGGCAATTACCTCAACACGGTTTTTGTTCTAGCACCGGACGATGTTTGGGCGGGCGGCGCCGCCACTTTAATGCACTGGGACGGAAGGGATTGGCACCTCACCTATTCGGTCTCGATGGTGGAAAATCCCTTTGGCGTGCGCCTAATCTGGGCAAGCGATTCAGACCACGTCTGGGCCATTGTTGACAATCGGCTTCTGCGCTGGAACGGAGACGCGTGGGTCAAGAGCGGACTGAATCCGAGAATGGTTGGCGCTGGTCGGATAACGGTTTGGGGTACAGGTCCAGACGATGTATGGACGGTCAGCGAATGGGAGGTTCATCATTGGGACGGCAGTGTATGGCAGGAGCGAACCCCCGCCTCTTGGCACTACGGGGGGGCGGCCCTGTGGGGAACTGCAGCTAACGATGTGACGGCCGTCGACGGGGCTCACGCGCATTTTCATTGGGATGGGAGCTCATGGCAGCCAATAGAGCCGACGCCGGCGCCATATCTCGGAGGTAATGGTCCGGGCGAGGCGTGGTTCAAACGCATCCTGGACGACCATCTGTTCCGATTTCACGATGGAGATTGGGAGAGCTATTTAGCCCCGACGCCATATGTGGGAGCGGTTTGGTCGGACAGAAGCTACGAGGCGTGGGCACTGGCGGGCGGAGTACCAGACGACTCTTTGCTCCACTTCGATGGCAATGACTGGTCAATAGTCCACTCCGGCCCGTACCGATTGCATGGAATTGCCGGAAGTGCACCGGATCAGGTCTGGGCCGTGGGAGAGAAGGGGGCACTCGTTCGATTCGATGGACGCTTCGAAGATCGCCGTGCAGGCTCAGTGGTGGACCTGAACCAGATCTTCGGGTTGTCTGATACCGATGTTTGGGCCGCCGGCAAATCAGGGACGGTGCTTCGCCGAGCGCCCACCGAATGGGAGACCATTCAACTCCCCACGCAAAGAACCTTTTCAGCCATCGGCGGAACGTCGGCCGATGACGTTTGGGTGGTTGGAGATGGCGGAACCTCATTTCACTTTGATGGTCACAGTTGGTCCAATGTTTCGAGCCCTACGCCGGAAGACCTCACTTCAGTCTGGGCCAGCAGCCCGGACGATGTGTGGGCGGGGAGTTGGCAACGCCCGGGCGGGTACAATGCATTTTTACACTGGGACGGCGCTGCGTGGTCCCAGTGGACACCGCAACCCCAAGGTACCGTCCTGGGGTTCTTCGGGTTTGCACCGGACGACGTATGGGCCGTGGGCTCTTGGTGTGACTACCATTCCCCGTTTGATCCACTTTGCTTGAAGCAAGCATCGCACTTCGATGGAAGCACCTGGACGGTGTATTACGTGGCACCCACCGCCCACGATGTCGGTGAGCGTCTGGTGGCTATTTGGGGTAACGGGCCTCGAGACGTGTGGGCCCTGGCCGAGAACAGCGCCGTGTACCACTGGGATGGAGAGCGCTGGTCGGCGGTCGATTTCCCACGGATGTTCGGGTGCAAAGGTCTTTGGGGACGCGCGGCGAACGACATCCTCGCTACCTGCGGACATTCTGTCATTCACTGGGACGGTGTCGGCTGGTCTGTTGCGCCCGCGCCGGTTGAGCAATACCTGACCGGCGTATGGAGCGCGGGGTCCACTTTCTGGATAGTCGGAGGAGGCGGCGCAGTTTTAAGGTACGACGTGCCTAATCACCAGTGATGGCGACTCCAGCCGGCGGTTCTTTGCCTTCTTTGATGTCCGCGCACGGCCGCGCGCTCATCGATGGTTAGCTCCGGGCGGGCGCGAGGCTCGCTCACTGCTCGCGACCGTAGCGGCGGAGGATGCGCTTGGCCACCGAAG
>WNFD01000876.1_pt1 | contig 29921 bp, 33 predicted proteins | sample 5400491 | NCBI WGS metagenome assembly WNFD01 (sample SAMN13153343, study PRJNA577476) | soil metagenome | isolation source: 120 cm saprolite under Douglas fir tree site 2 hole 2 replicate 2 | place: USA:California | collected 2015-04-18
GCAGGCCGAAAGAGCGGTACTCGCGAGCGGAGTGGGCATGGTGCTGCGGGTGAGCCTGGCCTATGGCTGGACGGGGCCAACGCAGCGGAGCACGTTCGCGCAGCGCTGCCTGGATGCCGCGGCCGAGGGCCGCCCCATGTCCGCTCCGACGGACCAGATGTTCACCCCGGTCCACGTGCGCGACGTCGCCACCGTGATCGCCGGCCTGTGCCGGTCTCCTGTGCCGCTCGCCGGGATCCGGCACCTGGCCGGGCCGACGGAGCTGAGCCGGCATGAGTTCGCCCGGCTGGCTTATCGCCTGGCGGGAGCCGACACCGCGCTGGTCCGGCCGTGCCTGCGGCAGGATACCGAGTGGGCGTGCCGTCCCCGGTTTTCCTCGCTCGTGTGCGGAGACTTCGCCGACCTGCCGGGGCTGGCCACCTGGCGGCCCATGGCTCCAGGCGAGGGACTACTCGCGATGCTGGCCACCCCGCCGGCCAGGCCGTGGGACGCCGATCGGCAGCCTGCCCGGCACGGGGACGCCGGCGGGCTGGCGGCCGGGCACGGGGGCGAGCCGAGATGAGAGGGCGAGCAGACGGTATGCGGCTTGGCCTCTGCCTGGCTGCATATGGCGGGGCGGGGCTGAAGGCCGCGCTCGCCGAGCTGGCCGACTATGGGCCGCTGTGCCTCGATCTTCCGACGGACACGACCCTCGGTCTCGTCGATGCCCGGCGTTGTTTCTCCGATGTCGCCTACCGGGACGAGGTGGCTGACGCGCTCGCCAGCGCGGCCGCGGGTGGCTGGCCGGTTACCTGTGTGAGCAATAGCCGCGACGCCCAGCTACTGCTCGGGCCGCATGGCCCGCACACTGATCCCGTCCTGCCCGGCTCTGCCGAGGAGAAACGTGCTCACGCTTTGCAGTGCGCGCTTGGCGCGATACGGCTGGCTGAGCGTACGAAGGCGGTCACCGTGCGCCTGCTGGTCGGCTGCCCTGACTTCGCCCGCTGGCTGTCGTGGTGGGGAAGCGATGTCGGCTGGGCCGACAACGTCGCCGAGTTCTTCGCTCACGCCGATCCGGTGTTGCGGGCGGCACGCGAGGCGGGTGTCATCGTGGCGCTCGAGCCACATCCCAAGCAGATCATTTATGACCGCGCCAGCGCACATGCCCTTTTCACGGCCGGCCAGCAGTGGGGCGACACGCTCGCATTGTGCGTCGATCCGGCAAATCTCGCGGCCATGGGGCACGACCCGGTTGACGCGGTGCGCGATTGGCGTGAACGCCTTGTGGCGGTGCACGCGAAGGACCTGCAGAGGTGGTCCGGGCCCGGTGAGCCGTCCGGGCGCGGCTGGAGCCGGTATGGCCCCGGGCCGCCGATCCGTTTCCGCGCGCTCGGCTTGGGTGTGCTCGACTGGCCTGCGATCGTGAGCACGTTGATGGATGAAGGCTTCGACAAGGTTCTCTATGTCGAGCACGAGGACATGCTGCTGCCCAGGCGCCAGAGCATTCCGCGGAGTCTGGGGGTCTTGCGTGAATTTCTGCCCGAAGGGGCGGCTGAAGGCCGCACCTGGTGAAATGTAAAGGGGGCATGATGGAAGGGGCCCTGTCGGTACGGGAGGACCCGTCGATCCCGGAGCCTGATCAGCCGATTACCACCTCGGCGCACAGGACCAGCACTTATACCATTCACGTGGCGGTCGATGAGGACGATGCGCTACGAACACTGGCTAAGCTGATCGGTGACCACGCCATAGCAATGATCACCGATGAAACGGTTGAGGAACTTCATGCGCGACGCATCGCAGGATGGCTAGCCGGTCATGGCATAGCAGTCCAGAGAATGGCGATCCCGGCAGGTGAGCGCAGCAAGAGTCTCGCCACGGCATGCCATCTCCTGGACTGGCTGTCACAGACCGATACCCGGCGTCGCGACATTTTGCTCGCGGTCGGCGGGGGCGTCGTTATCGACACCGTGGGCTGGGTGGCGAGCGCCTACATGCGCGGGATTCCCTACATTAACGTGCCAACCACCTTGCTTGCCCAGGTAGACGCGGCGATCGGCGGCAAGGTCGGTGTCGACCATGGCATCGCGAAGAACCTTATTGGCGCGTTCTATGCACCGAATGCGGTGGTGTCATGCATCAGTTACCTTACCACGCTCGATGTGCGGCAGATTCGCTCCGGCCTTGCGGAGGTCATCAAGAAAGCGGTGATCTCATCGCCACAGTTGTTTTCCTTCATCGAGCAGCATCTGGAGCCGCTGCTCGCCCTCGATCTGTCCCGCCTGCGATCGCTGGTGCACGCCGCGTCCGCAATCAAATGCGCCCTGGTAGAGCCCGACCCCTACGAGAGCGATCTCCGCCGCGCGCTCAACTTCGGGCATACCGTGGGGCATGCCGTCGAGACGGTGACCGGATACGGGCCAGTGCTGCACGGCGAAGCCGTGGCCTACGGCATGGCCGTCGCGGTGCGAGTGGCCGTGACGCGCGGCGTGCTCGGGCACCCAGCGGCATCGCGCATTGTCGGGCTCTTGCAGGCCGCTGCCCTGCCGGTCGTCCCCGCGGAACTTCCCGTCACACCTGCGGCGGGAGATGTCATTGCCGCCCTTACAAAAATCCGCCAGGTGCGGGGCGGCAGCCTGCGCTTCGTGCTGCCAACCGGGATCGGCAGCACACTCATCTCCGACGACGTTTCCGACGATGAGATACGTGCGGCTCTCGATGACCGCACATGGGTTGGAGCACGACTATCATTATGCTGATTCACATTCACACCACCTTCAGGTCACTATGACCGGTGTCGGCCGCCCGCTGTACGGCGTCGATGCCGGCGGCAGCAGGACGTCCGTCCACGCGTCCGATGGAGCGCGCTGGAACGTGCCGCCTTTGAATCCAAGCTCTGTCGGCCAGGAGGCGTCGAAGACATACCTGTCCGAGCTTTTCGGGGGGATACGCAGGCATGCGGACCTGGTCTGCGGACGTGCCGGTCAGCTGCCCGCGAGACCCGCGATCTGGCTAGCCTCGGCGTCCATTGATCCCGCTATAGCGAGTGCGGAGACACAACGATTCTCCTCGGCCGCACGCGCGGCCGGCCTACGCGCCGAGCTCGTGATCTCCAATGACGTGACCCCGCTGATCCTCAGCGCACCGATGGGTATGGGCCACGTCGTAGCCGTGTGCGGCACCGGCTCAGGATTCCTCGCGACGGACGGGCGAGCAGCGCCGTTTCGCGTCGGTGGATGTGAATATCTTGGCAGCGACGAGGGAAGTGCGTTCGACCTTGGCATGCGTGGCCTGCGAGCGGCTGTGCGAGGACTCGACGGGCGCGGGAGGCGCACGACGCTGTCTGACCTCATCACAGCCGAGGCCGAGACCCCGGTTTCCGAATTGGCACGCACGCTCGCTCACACGCCATTCCCGAAATCCGCCGTGGCCGCACTCGCGCCCATCGTCGCGCGGGCGTGGCTTGGCGCAGACGCAGTCGCGACCAGCCTGGTCGAAGACGCGATCGGCGAGCTCGTCCTGGGCGTGCGGGCGGCCCGTGACGCCGTGGCGCTGCTGCCTGGCTGGCGCCTATCCGTAACCGGCGGGGTCATGATCGGCTGTCCCGAATTCTTCGACATGTTCGCGCTGGCCGCCGGACGCCTCGGCGCTGAGCCGGTGGAATTGATCAGCGAACCTGCGACGGCGGTGCTCGCCGCGCTCAGCCGACTCGCCGCGACGGTTCCCGTCATGCTGTCGGACCCCCGGATCGACCGCGATGCCTGGCACGTCGACCTCGGAGACCCGCAGCGCACGAGTCCAGCACAGAGGAGCGCTTAGTGGACATCATCGAGTGCGACTTCGAGTTCAGCGGTTTCGACGACCACCTGGTCAAGGCCGGAACATCGGTGTACCTATGGAATTTGTGCCGGCATTTTCATGCCGCCGGCCACCGGGTCACCGGGCTCACCCCCTCCCATGGTCTGCTCGCCCGCCTGCGAGAACGGCATGAGATAACCGAGCTCGGCTGGCGCTGCAGCGCCGACATTCCAGTCCGGCTCGACCCTCGCAGCTGGCCGACATTCCCCGAACAGGTGTCGATCCCGGTATCAGCGACCGCACACCGGCTGCACCTCGACGGTGTGGATATCGTATTCCTCGCTGGCGGACCGCTCGATCAGTACACGGATAGTTTCTATCCGCCCGCCGAGCTGGAAGGACGCGACCTGTCGTTTCTCAAGCCGCTCATCTTCCAGGTGATCGCCACGCGATTCCTTATCGATATGGCTTCTCCCGGTACCGTGATTCACCTGCATGAGCCTTCTTATCACTACCTCATGCCGGCTGCCCTATCCGGCCGCGGACTCGTGACGATCTCGACAGTGCAGACCAATATGCCGGTCAACGCCAAGGTCTACGGACCCGAAGTGCGCACGCTCCTGTCCTGCCTCGGGGGCGATCCCGCCGTTACGGAGGGGCTGACCGATCCACCGCTGACGCCGGAGGTGCGGGAGTTCCTCCCCGCAGCCTTGCTGTATGACGACTACCCGTCACGCCCTGGACATGATTACATCAGCTTGCTCGGCCTAGTGGCCCGCTCCGCTCACGCCCTGGACTTCCTGTCGTCCGGGCAGCTTGAACACGCGCTCACCCAGGCGGACAGCCCGTTCGAGCAGGTCTTCGAGCGCTTCGCCGCCCGCCGGGAACTTCTTGCCCGGCGAGACCGGCTCGTCGTCGGCGGCTGCGCTATCGGCGATGAATGGCTTGACCTGCGACGCAGCGACGATAGGCGCAAGCAGGAACTGACCGCGCTCGGGCTGGATCCAGCGCTGCCGACCGTCTACCACAACGCCCGCTACACGGTTCAGCACAAGGGACAGCAGGAAATGTTCCGTGCACTCCTGCGGCTGCTTGACGAAGGCGAGCGCTTCAATGCCCTCCTGCACTGCCTGGCACCCCGCCCCCCTGCCGATTCCGACATCGATGCGCTCATGCAGCGGTATCCCGGCTGCGTCCGGATCCGCACGGGACCGATGACGCAACCGGAACTGATCGGGTGGGCGACCGCAAGCGACCTGTGCCTTTTCCCGTCTAAATTCGAGATGGATACGTTCTTGATGGCGATGGGCGAGGCCATGGCCGCCGGAGCCGTGCCGATCGCCACGGCGCAGCGCGGCATGCAGCATTTCGGCCATGCATTCGATCTCGATGACCCGGCGGCCACCGGCCTGGCACTGCCGCGATCGTTCCGGATCGATGATCCGGTTCTGACGGAGGCGATATGTACAGGGCTCCGGCAGATGCTGGACATCGTGCGAAACGATCCCGCCCGTATCGAAACCCTGCGAGCTAAGGCCATTGCAGTTGCCCGGCAGTTCACCTGGCAGCGGACGGCGGAATGTTTCCTCGATATCTTCGCCAGAGACCTCTATGCGTGACGTACGCGCTGCGCTCCTCGCTGGCGGGCGTGGCGAACGGATGGGGCGGCTCACCGACACGGTGTGCAAGCCGATGGTGCCGTACGCTGGCGGCTGCCGGCTCGTGGACTTCAGCGTGGCAAACGCGGTGCGCTCCGGTGTAGCGGAAATAGTGGTGATGTCGCGCCACCTCGAACGCGACTTGATCGACCATCTCCTGCGCTTGTGGGATGGCCAGGGCGGTATGCACGTGCATCTCGGGCCCTACGAAAACGTGCTCGACCGGACGAGCCGCGATCAGGGCCTGCCGACGAGCATGGCGCTTCCCGCCCGTCCCCCCGAGCGCGGCACCGCCGACGCACTGCTGACCAACGCCGAATGGTTGTTCGCACCCGGCGGCAGAGACCTGCTTGTCCTGCACGCCGATCACGTCTACTGCTTCGATTACCGGCCGATGCTGCACGAGCACCGTCGAACGGCCGCGGACGCCACGATCGGCGTCCAGCGCATCGAGCGGCGTTTCGTCCGGCTTTTCGGCATGGTCGACGTGGCAGGGGACAACAGGGTACAAAGGCTGGTCGAAAAGCCCTCTGAGCCGACGTCTGATCTGGTCTTCACCGCGTTCTGCCTGTTCCGTGCCGAGATCCTGAAAAAGGTGCTGACGGTGCTGGCCGGATTGCCGTCCGATGAATGGCGTCATGACATCAGCCAGGACGTTCTGCCGTTCATGATCGCCGAGGGCTATCGCGTGATGGCGTTCCCTGTACGCGACTACTGGGCCGACATCGGCACCGTGGAGCGGTACCTGCTCGGTCATCTCGACCTCGTCCGTTCCCCGGCAGCCCTGCCGCTGGACGACGTGCCGCGAACACTGCCGGGAGCTCGACCCGAAATGATAGGCACCGACCGCGTCGCCGCCAGCGGGCCGCTATCCCCCGGTACTCACGTGCGCGAGAGCGTGCTGTATCCAGGCTGCATCATCGAACCGGGTGCGCGGATAGAGCGATCCGTGGTGCTTCCCGGCGCCCGGGTGAGCGGGGGCGTGCACCTGCGCGACACCATCGTCCTAGCGGACGAGAACATCACCGAATCCAGGGCGGGACTGGCTGGCCTAGCCTGACGGGACGCCGCGCAGGCGGCCAGCGCCCGGGGCCGCCGCCGGACGTCAGGAGATGGGCGCCGTGATGACGCCCAGGTTCTTCAAGATCGACTCTCCCGCGACGACAGGCTCCTTCCCGGATCCGCCCCCCGCGGGAGGCGCGAGAGGAGTCACCATGGTGTCCGGATCAGCCTCGAAGAAGAAGACAAGGGAGAAAAGCTCCTCGTCTGGCGCCTCGGGGCTGGGCGGGAGAACACGATGGCGCAGTGCCCGCCACCTGCCGTCCGTCCACCGGTTCATCAGATCGCCGAGTATCACGGCGAGCGCCGCTGGATCATAGGGAGGAGCGCCCCACCCGCCTTCGGTACTCCAGACCTCCAGGCCGCCGACACCGAGCTGCCGGTCCAGCAGGCTCAGCGACCCGAAGTCGAAGTGCGGCCCCACCCGCATCTGGCCGGGCCGGACAGCACCGACGGCCGTGAGGGGCGGATACCAGTTCACGTTCTGCGTCCAGGTTGCCCGCCGCGCCCGCGACGTGAAGAAGTCCTCAGGGATACCGAGGACGGCGGCGAGCATCGTGAGCATCTCATGGGCGACCCGCACCATCTCATCGGTGTAGCGCTTCGCGACGACACGCAGCTCGGGAATCTCAGCCGGCCATCGGTTATCCGGATAATACAGCGTGTCGAATGCCGCGTTTCCTGTTCGATGAGTGGGACCCATGTGGAATGCCTCGTGCAGGTCTGGTGTGCTTTCATTTCCTTCGATAGCGCTAGCGGCGAGAAGGCCAGGACCTGTCCAGCCGTTATCGTAGCGCCCGCGCACCGCATACGTGACCTTCTGCTCCCCGGAGAGGGCGAAGAAGGCGCGACCGCAGGTACGCAGTCCTGCTGCGATCTCCGGCGCGACATCATGCCCGCGCAGCAGGAACATGCCGGTTTGCCGCAGGCTGACGTCGATCGCCTCGGACATTTCGCGCCGCCGAGCCGGGTCAGCGGCCTTCCATTCGGCAAGATCGATGGTCGGTACCTGGATCATGGCCCGCCCTCTCGAGTTTCCAGCGCGCTCTATAGGGCAGGATTATATGACAGGGCCGGGCAATCTGTCTATTCCCCTTCTTGGGCACTGGTCGTCACACGTCATGCACCCGCCGTCGCCAGATCCGGTGCGCACTCGCAGTCGTTTCGCGTGAAAGCGAACGCAGTCCGGGCGATGCAAGGCTCTCCCGATGCCGGACGACAGATCTCTTTACAAATGCAGCGCCGACTGCGATACTCAGACTATAATGGATCAACGTAGATTTGGCTCTTCGGGCATTTCCGTTCGCCCATTGGGCATGGGCTGCTGGGCGATCGGCGGGCCGTTCTGGGCCGGTGACCAGCCTCTGGGCTGGGGAGAAGTAGATGACGACGAGTCGGCGCGGGCCGTCCAATGCGCCTTTGACCTCGGGCTCAGGCTCTTCGACACCGCGGATGTCTACGGAACCGGTCGCAGCGAGCGCATCCTGGGCCAGGCACTGGCGAGCCACCGAGACGAGGCGGTGATCGCCAGCAAGTGGGGCAATACCTATGACGAGCCGAGCCGGGCACTCCTCGGTCCTGATATCACGCCTCAGTACCTGCGGCGAGCGCTTGACGCTTCGCTGCGGCGGCTCGGGACCGAGTACCTCGATATCTATCAGTTCCATCTGGCGGACATCGAGCCCGCCGACACCATGCCACTCGTCGAAGAGCTTGAGAACCTCGTCACGGCCGGAAAGATCAGGACATACGGGTGGAGCACCGACGATCCGCAGCGTGCCGCTTCATGGTCGGCGGGGACGCACTGCACGACTGTCCAGCATGAACTGAACGTACTCAGGGACGCCCCGGAGATGCTGGCCCTCGTTGAGCGCCAAGGCTGGGCGAGCGTCAATCGCGGACCGCTGGCTATGGGTCTGATCAGTGAAAAATACGGGCCTGATTCCCGGCTTCCTGATGACGATGTGCGCGGCATCCAGCCGGAATGGATGCGATACTTTGAAGATGGCCGGCCGTCCCCCGTCTGGCTGGCTCGCCGCGACGCGATCCGGGAGATCCTGACGAGCGGCGGCCGATCGCCGGTACAGGGAGCGCTGGCGTGGATCTGGGCGCGGAGTGCCCTCACGATCCCGATTCCAGGGATCCGCACGATGGAACAGGTTCAGGAGAATGCCGGCGCTCTTGGTTACGGGCCGCTCAGTGACGGCGAGATGGCCGAAATCGACAAAATCCTGGATCGACAGCCGTAACCTGGGCGATCATCATCCAGAGAAAGTAGACCGTGAGGGTTATTCAAAGCCTTCATACCGGTGATCTTGCCAGGCCGCGCGGCCGGCCCGGCCCAGACCGGTCTAGACCGGTACGGGCCAGACGGGACGGTGCCGCTGGTGAATTTCAGCCGCTCACGCGGCGCAGGACGATGACATCGTCAGCCGAGTAGATCTGGGTATAACGCGCGCCGGGATGACGCTGCTCGACAAAGGTGACCAGGTTGGCCGGGGGCGGGCTGTAATCGCTGTGGATCATGTCGTACACGACGTACTGCGGCGCCGGATTGCCGCCGTTGCCAATCCAGAACGTGTCCGTGCGTGCCGCGAGCGGCGCGAGCAGGCCAAGCGTGGTCTCCACGGTTGCCCCGTCCTGCACCCTGGCCATCGCCGCGTTGGCGGCCGCCACGTGACTGTCAACGGCGTAAGTCTGCGAGTTCCACAGGCTACTCAGCGGGTACTGGAAGGCCATCGCCACGGCGATCGCCACCATCGCCGCCGCGCCGTGGCGTTCCAGCGCGGCCATCAGCGGGCGCGTCCTGGCCGCCATCCTGCTGACCGTTCCCGCCAGCGGGCTCCCCGCGCCGGCCGCCCGGTCCGTCGCGCCCGCTTCCCCCCGTGGGGGTCCGGGGGGGCGCGAGGCGTCGGCCCCCCTGGCTGGCGCTTGGGCGCGGGTGCGGGCGATCGCGTCGATCGCGGCGACGAAGACGATGGGCATCACGGTGGCGTTGTAATGCCACAGCGTTCCCCAGTAATAACTGTTGGTGGAGGCGAAGCGCAGCGCGAGGCTAGGCAGGGCGGCCGTGACGAGCGGCGAGCGCAGTGCGATGAACGCGGTCGGGAGCAGGATGATGATCGTGGTCTGTAGCTTCGTCGGGGATGCGGTACCGAGCTGGGCGATGAGCCCGCTCGCCGAGAAGTGCCCGCCGCCACTCGGGCCGATCACACCGCCCTTGTCCCAGTATGGATACTTATGAATTGGGTTGAAGTGCGGGACGATGTACCCGATAGCCAGGATTGACCAGGCCATTCCCCACACCGTCAGCAGCAGCCCGCCAAGGGGGCGGCTGGTGAGGAATATCACCAGGATCCCGATTGCCGCGACCGTGAATCCCTGATCCTCCTTGACAAAGACGAGCGGAAGCGCCCACGCGATGGCCGCCCGGGTCCGGCCGCGGACCAGCGCGGACAGGGAGAACGCCAGCAGCGGCACGGCGAACGCGATCTCGTGAAAGTCGAAATCGATCATCTGCTGCAGGCCCCAGGAGAACCCGTATGCCGCGCCTATCGCCCGGCCCGCCGTCGCCCCTAGTTTCTCCGCTGCCGCCCGGCTCACCGGCACCACGGATACCGCCGTGAGCAGCGACTGCGCGACGAGCAGCGTGACCGGGGACGGGAATATCCGGAAGAATGGCGCGATCAGTCCGACGATCGGCTGGAAGTGGTCTCCGAGCAGGTTGAACCCGGCCGCCCTGATATCGACGATCGGCGTCTTCAGGTGGGCGTATTGCCTGACGTACTCGGTGAAGATGCCCAGATCCCAGGACGTCGGTGCGAGGCGCAGGTACCGGAAGACGGAGATCGTGGTGTAAGCGGCGAAGACGGCGAGCGCGATCAGCCATGGCACCCGGTCGCCTCGCCCGCGGGGGGTCTTGGGTGGCGCGAAGCGCTGTCCCCCCAGGCCATCAGGGCCGGGCAGCCTGGACGGCTCAGCCTGCGGCCTCCCCTGCCGTTCCGCAGCCGGACCGGGCTCCCGCTTGACCGCTGCCGCAACGTCCTCTTCCTGCATCGCCGCGCAGCCTAACATGTCCGGGTAAGACCCCTCCTTCTCGTGATCGCGGTATCGAGGGCGGATCAGCGGCCCCCTGATAACCGCGATCATGGAGAAGGAGCGTTATTCAAACCGACTCGCGAGTGCAGGCCCGGAGGGCTTGCGCGAGCGATCGGCCCAGGTCAGGGCCACGGTCAGGTTGGCACATAATTGTGAATAACGCGACTTTGAATAAGATACAAGGTAAGTTTCAGGTCAGCAGGAGGCGGCCGATCCGGCGGCCGGCGACGTAGAGGCCGCCAGCGCCCATCAGCGCGAGGTAGGCGGCGTGCCACAGCAGGCCGGGACCGACCCCGCCCAGGGTGAGCCCCCGGAGCAGCGCCACGCCCTGGTAGAGCGGCGTGCACTCCACCACGATCGCCAGGCCCCTCGGGTAGACCGCCAGCGGATAGAACGTGGCCGAGAAGAGGAACAGCGGCAGCGTGCCGAGCATGACGAAGTCGAAGTCCTTCCAGCTTCGCATGTACGTCGTGGCGGCCATCCCCGTCCCGGCGAAAGCGAAGCCGATGAGCACCGCGACAGGCAGCGTGAGCACCGCCCAGAGGGAGTGCACGAGCCCCATGGCGAGCATGATCACCATGAAGGCGATCGCGTAAAGCGCGCCGCGCATCAGCGCCCAGGTGATCTCGCCGAGGGCGATATCCCCCGGCCGCATGGGCGTGGCGAGCACCGAATCGTAAAGCTTGTCGTACTTGAGCCGGAAGAAAATGTTGAAGGTCGAGTCGAAAATCGCCCCGTTCATCGACGACGTGGCGAGCAGGGCGGGCGCGACGAAGGCGGCATACTTCACCGGATGGCCGCCAGGGCCCGTCACCTGGCCGACGAGGCCCCCGATGCCGACGCCGACCGACAGCAGGTAGAAGAGCGGCTCGAAGAAGCCGGAGAGAAGGATCATCCAGGCATGCCGGTAGACCCGCGCGTTCCGTTCGATCAGGGCCAGGCCGCCCAGGCCGCCTAGTTGCCGCGCCCTGGCGCGCAGGCCGGGCACGGGCAGTATGCGCAGCGGCACGTCCCTGAATGGCGGCGCGGTCATCGCCGCTCCCCTGTCGTGTGCATGGCGCCTTCCCTACACATAGAGCCGCCGCCGGTAGGTCTTCGCCCCTGCGGCCATGCCTGCGGCGGCTACCGCGGCGAGATACCCGGCGTGCACGAGCGCACCGCCGATGCCGGCCGCGAACAGCGTGCCCGCGCTCAGTTCCCTGCACAGGGTCACGCCGTGCCACAGCGGTGTCAGGTAGGCGAGCGGGCGCGTCCACGACGGCAGCTGGCTGACCGGGAAGAACGTGCCGGAGAACAGGAACAGCGGGATCATGCCGAATCTCATCAGCGCGGCGAACCCGCTGTCGGTGATGCGGGTGACCGCCCACGCCTGGACGGGGGCGGCGAATGCGAGCCCGGTGAGCACCGAGGTAGGAAGGGTGAGGAGCACCTCAGGTGAGCGCGCCGCGCCGAACGCGCTCATAATGATCAGGAACACCGCGCAGTTCATGGTGATCCGCGCGGTGATGAATATCAGGTGCCCTCGGTAGATATCAGCAGGGCTCAGCGGCGACGCCGCCGCGGCGATGTAGTTGCCGTTCCACTTGGTCGACCCGTACACCGGATAGGTCGCCTCGTGGATCGCCGTCTGCATGGCGCCGGCGGCGAGCAGTCCCGGGGCGAGGAAGGCCAGGTAGCTCAGCCCGCCGAGCCGGGCGGTGCCGTGGGAGTTCACCAGCGTGCCGAGGCCCATGCCCATCGCGCCGAGGTAGAGCAGCGGGCCCAGCACGCTTGAGAAGATGCTGGAGCGCCAGGTCCGCCTGTACTGCGTCATCCAGTAGCGGAACGCCCGCACCGCGAAGGACCAGGCAAGGCGCCCGGAGGCGGGCGCTGCCACGCTCGCCGCCATCAGTCCTCCAGCCGCCGGCCGGTCAGCCGCAGGAAGACGTCTTCCAGCGTGCTGCGCCGCACCAGCGAGGTCAGCGGCTCCAGCCCGAGCCTGCGCACGCCGGCGAGCGTTACGTCCCCGTCCGGGACATACAGGAGTATCCGGTCGGCGAGTATCTCCATCCGATCCGCCGGTACGTCCGCGAGCTTGTCCGCCGCCTGGTCGTGCTCGGCCGGGTCGAACCGCATCTCGAGCACCTCCGGGGTCGAGTACTCGCCGATCAGCTCGCGGGGCGAGCCCCCGGCCGCGATCTTGCCATGATCCATCACGACGAGCCGGTCGCAGAGCTGCTCGGCCTCGTCCATGTAATGCGTGGTAAGGATCAGTGTCACGCCACGGCGCTTGAGCCGGAACAGCCGGTCCCAGACCACGTGCCTGGCCTGCGGGTCGAGGCCGGTCGTTGGCTCGTCGAGCAGCAGTACCTCCGGCTCGCTGATCAGTGAGCGGGCGATGACCAGGCGGCGCTTCATGCCGCCGGAGAGCGCGTCGACCTTGTCCTGCCCCCTGTCGGCAAGCTGGACGAAGTCGAGAAGCCGCGCGGTACGCTCCCGGATCAGTGGCTTCGGCAGGCCGAAATAACGCCCGTAGATGAGCAGGTTCTCCCGCACGGTCAGTTCGAGGTCGAGGGTGTCGTCCTGCGGCACCACGCCCAGCCTGGCGCGGATCGCCGGGCCGTCCGCGACAGGATCCAGGCCGAAGATGGTCAGCTCCCCGCCACTCGGCGGGGACACGCAGCCGATCATCCGCATGGTCGACGACTTGCCCGCGCCGTTCGGGCCGAGGAAGCCGAACGCCTCGCCGCGGTGCAGCTCGAAGTCGATCCCGTCCACCGCGGTGAAGTCGCCGAACCGCTTGGCCAGCCCGCGGGCCCGGATCAGCACCTCAGCACCGGCCGTTCGGCGGGGGGCTTCGGGGGGCGCGAAGCGTCGTCCCCCCAGGCGGGTACCGCCGTCCGGACCAGACACGCTCACGAAACTACCGGGGACATCCGGTGATTTCGCAAATGGTTTACCTATGATGGGCCTGACCTGGCGCGCCAAGGAGACCGATACCACCGGATCGATGTGCTTGCCCCTCCGGGTTCAAGGTACTGTCACACACATCGTCCCAGCGCGCCGTAGATTCCCTGACGGGACGAGCCTCGAGAGCCATCGCAAGACAGAACCACCGCAAGGCAAGGGCCAGCGCGGGCCAGCCTCCGCCCAGCCGACATCTGGAAGGATGACCGTCCAGTGGGATTCGCCCGGAAGCTGCACAAGCGGTTCGAGCAGCTGATCCGCGAGGTTGCCAAGTTCGGCGTGGTCGGGGCCATCGCGTTCCTCGTGACGGAGATCGGCACCAATGTGCTGCATTCCGGTTTCCGTATGGGGCCGCTCACCGCGAACGCCATCGCGACCGTGGTGGCGACGTGCGTCGCCTTCGTGGGCAATCGCTACTGGACCTTCAGGCACCGTCCGGGCAGCGGTCTAGGCCGCGACTACTCGCTGTTCTTCCTGCTCAACGGGATCGGGCTGCTCATACAGCTGCTCTGCCTCGGGTTCGTCCGGTACACGCTCGGCCTCAAGGACACCATCACGCTCAACGTCGCCCTGATCGTCGGCATCGGGATCGGCACGCTGTTCAGGTTCTGGTCATACCGGAAATGGGTGTTCCTCGCGCAGAGCCTTCCCGTGCCGGCGACCGCGGGGCCGCTGGCGACCGCGGGGCCACCGACAACCGCGGGGACCCGCACCGAGGTTCCCGTCCCGCTGGGCAGCGAGGTCAACGGGCACGCGGCGGCCGCGAACGGTGCCGTCAAGCCCGCTCCGCTGCCGCGCCGCCTGCCGCCCGCGCAGCGGGAGCCTGGCACCGTGCGGCGTCCGGGCCGGCGGGACGCGTAGCCGGAGGCCAGTCGGCCGCAGGGGACACTGCCACCCCGTATCACCCGTTCGGCATCATCCGTACTCAGGTGGCACAGCCGGTGCTGCCATGGGCTGCCAGGCTGAGTAGCGGCTGGCTGGACGCCTCGCCGGCCTGTGCGCGGGTCAGGTCGCGCATCGCCACAAGCCTGCCGAGCACGTGCGCCTCGCGCGCCCGGGCCTGGGCGGGGTGGACCAGCGGGTCATCCGCGGAAGGGGCCTGGACGAGGCCGGCCAGCAGCGCGGCCTGCGGCCAGGAGAGCCGCGCGGGCGGCGCGCCGAAGTACCCGCAGCTCGCCGCCGCAAGGCCGTAGAAGCCATGGCCGAAATACGCGACCTCGGCATACATCTGCAGGATGCGCGCCTTGCTGTAGGTGAGGTCCAGCTTGACGGCGAGCGCGAGCTGCTCGGCCTCGGCGGAGAGCCCGCCGCGGCCCGGTGTGTAGAGCATCTTGGCGAGCTGCTGGTCGATGGTGGCGCCGCCCTCGTCCCCGCCGCCGCTGAGCCTGCCGAGGACGACGCGGCCGATGGCTACCGGGTCGATGCCCGGGTCCTGGTAGAACCTGTGGTCCTCCGTGGCCACGAGGGCCCTGGCGAACCGGGCGGGGACCGGGGGCCCGGGGTAGGCGACGCCGTGCGCGCGATCCTGCGCCTGGACAAGGGCCCCGGCGTTGCCCGGGGAAGGTGTCACGAGGAACAGGACAGCGGAGCCGGCGATGCCGAGCCCGGCCAGGATCACGATCACCATGACGGCACGCCGGGCGATCCTCCGCCTGGGTTTCATGACCGTGACGGATCGGCGTGGCGTGAACCCCGGCGCCCCGCCACGATCATCGAGGCGTTCTGTCACGGGCCGCCCGCGTTCCGCGAGATTTCTTCCAGCTCAGCGGCTACGTCCGCCGCCGGATGGCCGGTCCGGTGACGGCGCGGCCCCGACCCGGCATGCTGCCACGGATGCGGCCCGTGCAGCGGCCGGAACTCCACTCCCGCGGCGGCGAGGCGGCCCAGGTGCGCTGCCAGCCGCTGTCGCAGCGGCGGCGGGCGCATCGCTGCCTCCCGCCGCTCGTCGTAGGGACTCGGCTGCGGTACGAGCGCGTCCGGCCAGGACGACGCGCGGCCCGACCAGGCGACCTCGGCGAACGCGCAGGCACGGGGGAACACCATGTAGTCGAGCGCCCGGCCGTCAGGGATGTACTCGGTCCACACCTGGAACTGGGTGCCGATGAGATGCCTCGATGCCTCGCGCGGCCAGCCGGCCGGCACCGGGGAGAACCGGGCGACGTCCTCGATGCGCACCGGGCCGCCGATCGCCAGCCGCTCGCGGTCGTCGGCAGCCTGGTAGTAGTCGAAGTACGTCGGCACGACAGGCGCCGCGATGACGTCGTGCCCGGCTTCCGCGGCTCGCCGTGCAATGCCCATGCCGCGCCAGGCCATCACCACGGTGTCCTCGCGCAGCTCCGTGCACGCGGCGCGGCGCTTCCCGCCGGCATAGCTGGCGTTGTGCCCTGCTGCCTCGCTCGCTTCCGCTCGCGGCGCGGAGCTCGCGAACCCCTCGTCCCAGACGACCGCGCGGACGCCGAACCGGTCCGCCAGCATGTCGGCCACCTGCCTGAGGAAGTAGGCGTGCAGCGCCGCGGGGCCGGTCAGGCCGAGGGAGCGCCTGTGCCGCTCGATCCGCTTGTCCTGCTGCCAGTCGGTAAACACGCACTCGTCCCCGCCGATGTGGACATACCGGGCAGGGATGACATCGAGCACCTCGCCGAAAAGATCCTGCAGGAACCGCGCCGTCTCGGGCAGCGGGGCGAGAAGATGCGGGAAGATCCCCCAGTCGGCCGCCACCCGGTACTTTGCGCCGGTCCCGATCTCCGACCCTAGTTCGGGAAGGGCGGCGAGCAGGGCCGACGTGTGGCCAGGGATGTCGATCTCCGGCACGATCGCCACCATGCGCTGCGCCGCGTACTCGGTGATCTCCGCGAGGTCCGCGAGCGTGTAGTAGCCGCCGTGCGGGACCTCGTCATAGACGACGGGATCCTCGCCCCGCGGGCTGATCCGCGTCCGCGGCCGGTGCGAGCCGACGTGGTGCAGCGCAGGGAAGAGGCGGCTCTCGATCCGCCAGCCCTGGTCGTCGGTAAGATGCAGGTGGAACCTGTTCAGCTTGTGCGCGGCGAGCATGTCGATGAAGCTGAGCAGCGTGCGCTTGGGGAAGAAGTGCCTGGCCACGTCGAGATGCGCACCGCGCCAGGCCAGCGCGGGCTCGTCCTCGATCTCCGCGCACGGCACGGCCCACCGCGGGCCAGGCAGCGGCGCCACGCGCCACGCGTTGTCGGGAAGAAGCTGGCGCACGGTCTGCGCGGCATAGAACGCGCCCGCGGCTCCCCCGGCCGTGATCCGCATCCTGTCAGGGCCGATGAGCAGCCGGTATCCTTCCGCGGCCAGGCGCGTGTCGGCATTTACCAGGATCTCTCCGCCGTCAGGTTCCCGGGAATTAATATGCGTAACGGCTGCCGCCATGGTGACGGCCCGGCCCGATGACGCGCCGACCGGCACGGCGCCATGGCGACCCGGCTGGCCAGCCCGCCGGCCTGACGGCCCCTCGGCCCCGGTCGGCCAGGGCAGTGTCCCCAGCACGCGCCGCACCGCGTCCGCGGCCTGTTCGGCTCCCCGGCCAGCGGCGATGGTCGCGTCCGAGCCGAACCTGAAATGGCCGGGCCGCCGCCGCACGACGCGAGGGAAGGGCAGCAGCGTGGCAAGGCGGTCTTCCATAATGTCCCTGCTTCCGTCCCCGAATACGCTCTGGTTTGCCTTGGTTCTGCTTGGCACGGCCACAACGCGCCGCTTAAGCGTACGCGCCCGGCCGGTGCCTGCGCTAAGGTGAGTACGCTCGCTGATTCGGCGGGCCCGTGCTTCGCGCACCGGGACGTGGCCCAGCTTGGTAGGGCACTTGACTGGGGGTCAAGGGGTCGCCGGTTCAAATCCGGCCGTCCCGACCGTGTTTTGACTGGTCAGGAGGGGTCTCTGGGAATCACCTAGGGACCCTTTTTGATCTTCGGGAGCCAAACGGGAGCCAGTACGTTAAGCGGACTTAGTCCGCCTGGTCATGATCTCATCCATGGCTTCCGCATGACTCGTGACGCTCCCGTCCTCCTCGCCGGACGATGATCTCAGCCGGGTCCTCCGCGTCAAGGCCCGGCCCGCTGACGCGGTCGCTTCGCGAGCCTTGACACGTCGTCCCCGGACAAGGGATGGCAGCTACGAGGAGGACGGGGGAGGTGAAGAAGCCCGGCTCAGCCAGAGCCGTCGGAGCATTGGCTACGGGGTGATCAGCCTCAGTCCCTCGTATTCGGCGAAGTCCTCGAAGTCCTTGAGGTTGAGGGTGGCCAGCGGCAGGTTGTCGGTGAGAGCACACGCCGCGATCCACGTGTCATTCACGGGTCTCACACGCCCGCGCCCAATCGCCGCAGCCGAGATCCGTCCCCACGTCGTGGCCACGTTGACGCTATAGGGCAGCACGATCACCCCTTCGAGCCAGTGCGCCAGGGCATCGCGGTTACGCCGCCCCCAGTGCCGCAGTTCTGCCCACTGAGTCAGCTCACCGAGCGTGACAAACGTGATGCATGGCTGCTTGCCGATCAAGCGCGTCATCATCGACGACGGAAGCCGCCGCTTCAGGCTCAAAGAGGAAACGTCGGTATCGAGGATCACCCGCTCCACGGCGGTCAGGCGAGATCCGCGTGACGCATCGCGGCCACATGAGCGAGGAAGGCGTCCAGCTCCTCATCGGTGTCGAACACGCCGTCCTGGGCAAGGTCGTCGGCAGACTGGATCGGCTTCACGCCCTTGCGCCGCGCCTGCTCGTCAATCGACTCGGGACCGACCTCCGGCGGCTCTGCCGCATAATCCGCGTTGCTGGTGGTCACCCTCGCCCCCTCATACCGGCCACATCTATGGTGGCATCCAGAGTAGATGCCTCATCCAGTGTGGCATCCACGCCCCGCATGCGCGAGGGAACCCTGATCAACGCGGGGACCACCTGGGGACCACACGTCGTGCGCGAACCCGAACAATCCGCACGTAGCCGAACTTCCTGCCCATCCCTCGGAATCCTGCTGAGCTGCCCAGACGCCTACTCCAACGTCCTGGGGGTCAAGGGGTCGCCGGTTCAAATCCGGCCGTCCCGACCGGTGAAAGACCAGGTTAGGAAGGGTTCCGGTGCCAGTCCGGCACAGGAGCGCAACCGCCGGATGCTGGTAATCAAGCGGCCGATGTCCCTGCGGTCACGTCGCAGCCTGCGGCCTCGCCCCGGAGTGAGCCGGAACTCAGCCCTGGGATGACGACGACGGTGCGGGAGTACCTGGAGTCCTGGCTGGCGGCAGTGCGGGTGACCCTGGAGCAGACGGCGTGGACGAACTACCGCACCGTGCTGCGCAGTTACGTGATCCCGTGGATCGGGCACGCGCTCCTGACGGAGCTCAGCGAGGATGACGTGTCCGGGCTGTACGGGAGCTGCTCGCGGCACGGCGGGCACCGGCGGTGCGGCGGCGGCTGCGACCGGCTGGAGTGCACGGACGGACGGCCGCTGTCGAAGACCACGGTGCGGCTTGCCTGGCGGGCATGAAGGCGGTGCCTGGCCGGCACAGGACTGCTGCCTGGCTGGGCAGGGGCGGATGCGGCACGGCCGGTACATGCGCGTAAATGTCCAACCTCCATTCGTGCGACGCAGTCTGCTGTACCCAGCCAAGCCACGCAGGGGCACCACTGACCAGGGGATCCGGGCCGTCTTCGCGTGCAGCGAGTACAACGTGTTCATGTGTGAACACATGCGGCGAGCGGCAGCGCGGCAGGGCTACACTTCCACTCCACGCGTCTCGGATGGAGCGCCCATGGAAGCGCGGACGGTGCCCGTGAGCCGACTGGCGGAGTTCTACCGCCAGGCCGGTTTCCGTAAGCACGCCAGCCTCGCGGCGGCGATCAGCAACCACCCGTTAGCGCACGAGCTGGGTGTAGGCGTGAGCCGGGTGAGCGTGGGCCGCTACCTGGCCGGAGTAACCACCCCTGATCTCACGACCACGCGGCTGATCGTCGCCGTACTCTCCGAGCGGCTCACGCGGCCGGTAACACTCAGCGATGCCTGGCCAGCGCTGTTCGCGCCGCCGGTAGCAGAACGAGCGCTGCGTTATGAGCGTTCGCTGCGGGGCGCCCTGGAATGCGTCGCCGAGCTCACAGGGCGCGACGCTGACGGGGAGGGCCGCCAGTCCCTGCTCGGCCTGCCACTTGTCCTGCCCGCGATCTCCGAGGCCATCACCAGCTGGCGCTACGGCCTGCCCGATGCGACGATCGCCCGCGGTCTGGACACGGGCGGGGTGAGCCTGGCGGATGTGGCACGGATCCGAGATGACCGGGCCTGGTTCGCTAGCCTCGACCATGCCCGGGGCGGCGGACGAGTCAGGGCAGCGGTGACCTCCTACCTGCATGAGCACGTCGTTCCACTGCTGCGCGGCAGCTACACGGACGACGTCGGGCGCGAGCTGCTAGCCGCCTCCGCAGAGATACTGGAGCTAGCGGGCTTTTCGTCTGCACTCCTCGTGTCCGCGTGATCTTGTGTCTCGTATGGACTCCGCATAACTGACGTAGATGAGGCCGATCTTGATGCGGTGTCATGTCTCGTTGCATGGCCCGGGTCTAGGGCTGGTCGTGACCCAGATCAGTAGGGATGGGGCTTCACACGCGGTATAACGGGTCTTCGGGTCAGCTATGCGACCGGTGAACGGGTCAGCTGGCTGAGGCGTGTGGTGACTGGCTAGCGCGGTCGTTGTGCCGGTCTGTTCAGGAAAGGCGGCGGAGCCGCCGGAAACAGTACCCGGCCAGGGCCAGCGCCAGGGCGAGGTAGATCGCGGTCTCGGTGGCCTGGAAGCGCCAGTAGCGGCTGGCGGGCTGGTAGGTGATGGCCTCCCGGATGCCGTGGCCGGCCAGGCAGGCAACGAAGGCGGCGGGGCCCTGCCCCGGGCCGAAGGCGTTCCCCTGCGGACCCGCGCCCGGGCCGGTGCCTACCGATGTGCAGGCGGCCGGCGTGGTGCTAGTTGCCCGCCCGGCGGCGTTGACGGGCCCGCTGGACAGAAGCCAGGCGCCAGGCTGGCCGGGGATGGCGAGGGCGTAAAGCGTCAAGGTATCGCCGCCCGGGCCGGCCTGTGACGGTCCGGCGCCCCCTAGCGAGGTCACCGGGATGACCGTGTGGTCGGTCGGGGCGAGGTTGGGGCGGACCCACAGCGCCATGGCGACCTGGAGGGCGGCGAAGATGGCCAGGGTGACGGCCATGGCCGGGACGGTGCGCCGGATCAGCGCCCCGGCGGTGACGCCGAGGGCAAAGGCGAACGCGGCGTAGCCGAGCGGGGTGATGCCGTGGGTGGCGAAGTTCAGCTGGCTGAACCGGCTCTGGGCGAGGACGCCGGCGCCGGAGCCGTCGGCGACGGCCGCGCTGATCGGCGCCGCCCACCAGGTCTGCATGAGGCACAGCCCCTCGGTGACGGCCATGGCGGCCAGGCCGCCGACGGCGAGCTTGACCGCCAGCCACCGGGTCCGGGTGACCGACTGGTTCCAGGCCAGGGCGGCGGTCCCGGTCTCCAGTTCGCGGGCGATCAGCGGCGCGCCCCAGAACAGGCCGATGACGGCGGGCGCCAGCAGGATGATCCCGGTGCTGAGCAGGAACAGCACATTGTAGGGGCTGCGGATCAGCGACCCGGTGAAGTAGCTGGCCGGGCTCAGGCAGCTGCTGCCGTGGCAGCTGTCGAGCCCGTCGGCGGCGTACATGCCGGCCAGGTGCGGCCCGGTGGCCGCGAGCACGACCGCGAAGGCGGCCAGGGTGACGGCCGCGGTGATGGCCTGGATGCGGAACTGAAGCATGCTGAGCCGGATCATGACACTACTCCCAGGTGCTGACGGCGGGCCGGCGTCTCATCGCCGGCCCGGCTCATGTAGGCCAGCACCAGGTCCTCCAGGCTGACCGGCGTGAGCGCCCAGGCCGGGTCGTGGACCGGCCCGTCCGCGCGGACCAGCAGGCTGGTCTGCTTGTCGGTGTGGCTTTCGGTGATGACTTCCTGGCCCGCCGGCAAGGTGCCGGGGTCGCGGCGCGGCCCGGACAGGCGGTGGTGCGAGGCCAGCAGGTCGCTGACCTCCCCGGCGACCCGGACCCGCGAGGCGACGAGAACGACCAGGTAGTCGCAGACTCGTTCCAGGTCGGCGACCAGGTGGGAGGACAGCACGACGCTGACCTCATGCTCGGCGACCGCCTCCATCAGGCCCTGCAGGAACTCGCGCCGGGCCAGCGGGTCCAGGGCGGCGACCGGCTCGTCGAGGATGAGCAGCTCGGGCCGCTTGGCCAGCGCCAGGGTGAGGGCGAGCTGGGCCCGCTGCCCGCCGGACAGCGACCCGGCCCGCTGCTTCGGGTCCAGGGCGAGCTGCCCGATCCGCTGCCGGGCCAGGTCGTCGTCCCAGCCGGGGTTGAGCCAGGCGCCGAGGCGGAGATGGTCGGCGACCGTCAGCCTGGCGTAGACGGCGGTGTCCTGGGCGACGAAGCCGACCCGGGCCAGCTGCGCCGGCCCGGCCGCGGGGCGCTGGCCGAGGACGGTGATCGTGCCGCGGGTCGGCGTGAGCATCCCGCTGGCCAGGCGCAGCAGGGTGGTCTTGCCCGCGCCGTTGGGGCCGACGAGCCCGACGACGTGGCCTTCGGGGATGGCCAGCGTGCAGTCGCGCAGCGCCCAGGTCCGCCGGTAGGCCTTGCCCAGCCCGCTGGCCGCGATGACGGCGCTCATGCGACTCCCTCGGCGAAGCAGTCGCGGAAGGCGGTGCGGTAGATCGCCTCGATGTCATCCGGGCCCAGGCCCGCTGTGCGCGCCGAACGGAGCCAGCCGGTCATCGCGGCGAGGAACCGGGCCTGGGTGGCCGGGTCGGGTCCGGACGGCACGCGGGTAACGAACGTGCCGAGACCGGGCCGAGCGCGCACCAGTCCCTCCCGCTCCAGCTCGCGGTAGGCCTTGTGCACCGTGTTCGGGTTGATGGCCAGCCTGGCCACCACCTGCTGCGCGGTCGGCAGCCGCTCACCCGGCTCCAGCATCCCCATCCGCAGGGCCTGATGGACCTGCTGCACCAGCTGCAGGTAGGTGGCGACGCCCGACGTCTCGTCGAGCTGGAACTCGATCATCAATCTCTCATTTCACTAATAGCTTAGTGAAATGAGAGACTATCAAGCGGCTGACGGCCGCGCAACAACGGACCAGGCCCCGCAGGCCGCCGTCACCGATGGCGCTGGCGGATCTCCCGCGTGCGGACTTGAAGGGACTGACGTGGTCTCGCGGCTGGGCCGGTGTCTCGTTTGCCGGCCTGCTGGTGTGACGCAGGTCACGGTCAGGGGGTTCCGGGTTCGCGGGGCTGCCGTTGTCCTGATGCGTGGCGGATGGCGGTTACCAGTCGCTGGATGTTGTGCCGGTCGAGCCCGGTGACGGCGTCGCCGAGATCGACCGGGATCCCTGCGGCGAGGCTGGCTGCCAGCCTGAAGATCCGCTGTTCTCCTCCTGGGCAAGGCAGTTCCCCGGCCGTCAGCGCGGCGGTGGCGGCGTCCCAGTCGACTGCTGCCATGCCGGTGGTGCCGTGGAGGATGAAGCGGCTGGTGAAGGCGCCGCAGTGAAGGAAGGCGCCGTTTGCGATGAGCAGCCCGACGCCGGCTTCGAGCGGGCAGAGGCCGGCGGCGCAGGTGCGGAGCGCGGTGGCCAGGCCGGCCGGGGTCATGATGTCTCCTGGCTGGTAGGGGTGGTTCCGCCGGGGGGGCGGGGAGTGAGGCTGCGGACGTTGCCGGCGGCCGCGGGGGTCGCCTGCCTGCGGAGCCGGCTGATCTCGTCGTGCTGGGCGGCGAGTCTGGAGCGCGCCAGCGTCCTGAACTGCTCTAGATCGCGGATGGTCGTGTCACGGTCGGCGAGCTTCCGCCGGAGTTCGTCGTTGTCGGCTTTGAGCCGGGCTATCTGGGCATCGCGCGGATCGGGGGCGGTTCCGCCCGCGCGGAGCGCGGCAAGCCAGCGCTCGAATTCTTCTTTCAGGTGCGGGTAGCTTCGGTAGAGCGCTGCCCGGGACACCTTGGCCTGGCGGGCCAGGGTGGTGACGTCGCATTTCCCGTCCGGGGGGATGTCGCCGCGCAGAAGGGCATCGGCCGCGGCCCGTATCCGACGCTCGGCCTGGCGGCGCTGCTCAGGGCTGGTCCGCATGGTCACCCTGCTTTCCCGCCTCGGCAGTCGCGGCGTCGATGGAGTCCAGGACCGGCTGGGCTCGGTCGAGCTCGGTCTGGAGGCGGGCTCGCTCGGCTGTCCGGGTCCGGCCGAGCGAGCCGATGAACGCGGTGGTGCTGGTGACGGCGTCTGCCCAGACGGGCCGGTGGCAGGGGTGATGCGTGGCCTGGGGGCAGCGGGCCGAGTCGCACATTCCGGCCAGCGGCTTGCTGGCGGCGGGGTTCCCGGCGAGCTTCAGGCAGAGGGCGCGGGACGGGTCGGTGAACCAGCAGTAGTTCGCGGCGGCGAGGTGCAGCACCTGGGCGCGCTTGCTGAGCAGGTTCAGGACGTGCTGGTCGCTGGCGGCGACGCGGGGGGCGGCCGTCTCGTGGCCGGCCAGGTCCTTGTCGATGCTGGCGAAGAACTCGGTGAGCTCGCGGGCCCCAGGTCCGGCGGGCATGATGCCGTCCTGGTAGCTGCGGTACTCGGCGAGCACGATCTGGAGGTTGCGGCCGGCCTCGTCCTCGGCGATCTCGGCTAGGAGCTTGCCCTGGGCGCCGCCGGGCCGGGCGGCGTACCCTTCGGTGGTTGCGACGCTCACGTGCTTGAGCGCGAATTTGGCGGCGAGCAGCCCGCCGGGCCGGTAGGCCAGTTCGCGGGCTAGGGTCCTGCGCAGCATCCGCAGGCTGACGGCGCCGTCCGGGATCGGGGCGAGGCCAAGGCGCTGGCCTGCGGGGCCGTTGGCCCAGTTCCGGAACCAGGGGTAGCGGATCTCGAAGTTGAACCGGCCGAATACCAGGTCTCCGGGGATGCCGATGAGGCGGCTGAGCTGCTCGGCCATGCCGACGGCGTGGTAGACGGTCTCGATGACCACCCATTCCTCGCTGGTGCCGCCGAGCGGCTGTCCCTTGACGAGCTTGCTCTTGATCCGGCAGCGGGTCATGCCGTCGCTGTGGCGGCTGATGCTCCGGCAGCCGTGGCGCAGTTCCATCAGTACTGGTGGAAGGGTGTTATTCCGACCGTGCACTATTCCTTCGCCGCTGGATCCGGGGCGCGGGACGCGCCATCAAATCACGGGCATTTGCTGGTCTTTGCCGGCGGAGCTGAGGCTTCAGGTCAGTTCGAGTCCGCCGTCGATGGTGAGGATCTGTCCGGTGAGCCAGGCGGTGTGCGCGTCGGCCAGCCGCAGGATCCAGCCGGCGATTTCAGCGGGGTCGCCGCGGCGGCCCAGCGGGATGCGTGCTGCCTCGCTGGCTTTGATCTGGTCGATTACGGTGTCGGGGATGCCCGCGGCGGTCAGGGCCTGGCTGTCGGTGGGGCCGGGGGCGACGGCGTTGACCCGGATGTGGCCGGGTGCCAGCTCCAGCGCCCAGCTGCGGGTGAGCTGTTCCAGTGCGGCTTTGGACGCGCCGTAGTGGCCCGCGCCGGGGGCGGGCCGGTGCCCGAAGGTGCTGGAGACGTTTACGATCGTCCCGCGCGAGGCTCTCAGATAGGGCAACGCCGCACTGGCCAGCAGGCTGGGCGCGACGACGTTGATGGCCAGCAGCCCGGTGATGCGGGCAGCGGTGGCCTGGCCCAGCGGCATCGCAGCGAACACCCCAGCGTTGTTGACCAGGACGTCGATGCGGCCCCACCGGCCAACGGCGGCTTGGATGACCGCCTCGGGCCCGCCGTCCTGGGTGACGTCGGCGGGAAACGCCGCGATGCCCGGATGCTGCGCGGCGGTCTCGGCGAGGTCTTCTGCCCGGCGTCCGATCCCCAGGACGTGAGCGCCTGCGTCGGCGAAGGCGGCCGCGGTGGCGCGTCCGATCCCCGAACTGGCTCCGGTCACGATCACGACCTTGTCGGCAAAGTGGCTGTTCGGGTCCGACATGGTCACAGCAACTCCAATGTTCGATGTTCATGGAACATCGAACGAAGGTAGCATGAGGAACGTGAAGGATCCACAGCACCCCGACCCGGGCCAGATCACGCTGACCCGCGTGCTGGCCGCGCTTTCCGACCCGATCCGGCTCGGGCTGGTGCGACTGCTGGCCGACGGCCGGGAACGCGGCTGGGGTGAACTGCGGGCACCCGTCGCCAAGTCCACCTTGAGCCACCATCTGAGGGTCCTGCGCGATGCGGGCATCACCCGGACCCGCCAGGAAGGCACCCGCTGCTTCGTCGAGCTGCGCCGCGATGACCTTGATACCCGGTTCCCGCAGCTGATGGCGGCCCTCTTGTCGGTCGCGGCGGCCGACGGCGCCGGCGAAGACGTCACCGTGGCCGGGTGACGGCCGGATATCGCCTTGTGCCTCACGTCGTTCCCTCGGACGAGGTGCCTCATGACCGGCGGTAAGCGGCGCGGTCGGCATTGCCGTTCAAAGTGACGCAACCCCGGAGAGGCCCCGGCCTTGCCGGTACTCAGATCTACTGGCGAGGGACGTCCTCTCCTCGTTTCGTCTTCTTCTGGTCTTCGGCCCGGGCGGCGAGGTAGTCGGCCCAGTCGCGGCGTGCGTAGATGACCCAGCGGACCGCGGTGTTGACGTGCATGCCGAGCAGGTCGGCCAGGATCGCGGCGGGCAGGTCGGCTGCGAGGGCGGCGAGTGCTCCGTTGCGGGCCGGCCGGACGCTGATGCCGTGCCGGTTCAGCCTGGTGGTCAGGGCGTGGCTGGCGATCGGCTGCCCGGGAACCCTGCCGGGGAACAGCCGGCGGGGTCCCCGCCGGTCGTGGGAGATCATCAGGCGTTCTTGCGGCTGGGCGGCCAGACGTTGCAGGAGGCCGGCGAGGCGGGGCGGCAGCAGGATCGGGTGGGAGCCCGCGCGCTCCCCGATCCGAGCGCATACGGCCTTCGCCATGGTTCCTGGCACCTGCTGAACGCCGGAACAGCGGCATCCCCCAGGTACCTCATGGGGCTGAACCGGCTGGGCAGGTCCCAGGGCACTGAACTCGCGATCCTGGTCCAGCAGGTACCTCCCGCCGGCTGGTCGGACTGCCGGCAGGCACCGGCCGTGTGCCTGTCCAGGCTGCCCGGGAACCGTACGATCGCCGACACCTCGACGCACCGCACGGTCTGCGGTGATGTCGGCCTAGTCGTGCAGCAGGTACTTCCGTGGGCCTGGCGCGACCTGCGGACCGTCATGCCCTCAAGGGTCGCCCGGGTGAGGGTCGCATGCTGACGAGCACATGGACCGCGCTCGGGCGCTGGACACGCCCCCGGCTGACGGTCATCCCGTGGGGTTCCGGCCTGGGACTGGCGCGCACCGTCCTGGCTTCGGGCACCCTGGGCACGCTCCTTGCCACCTCACCGAGCGTGCTGATGTCCCCGCTGGCAGGCCAGGCCCCGCCACCGGTCTGCCCGGGCATGGCGCGGGCAGGCATGTGGTGCCAGGTGCCGGGTGCCGGCGGCCAGGCGGCCCGGCTCCTGAGCATTGCCGTACTGCTGGTCACCGCCTCCGGGTGGCGTCCGCGGCTGACGGCCATCCCGCACTGATACGTGTCCTGGAGCCTGGTCGCCAACGCCACCATCCAGGACGGCGGAGACCAGATCACCACGGTGCTGACCCTGCTGCTGATCCCGGTAGCGCTGACCGATCCCCGGCGCTGGCACTGGCAGCGCACGCCCGAGCGCGGCAGCGATCTTTCGCGCATCATCGCCCGCGCGGCGCTGCTGCTGATCCAGGTCCAGGTGGCCGGGCTGTATTTCCAGGCTTCGGTCGCCAAGCTCGGGGTCACCGAGTGGGCGGACGGGACCGCGATGTTCTACTGGTTCCGCAACGAGGGTTTCGGCGCACCGGGCTGGCTGCGCCCCCTCACCAGCGCCGTCACCGGCCCGGCGGTCACCGTGTCGCTACTGACCTGGTCCTCGATCGCTATCGAGTTCGCCCTGGCCATGGCAATACTGCTGCACCCGCCCGCCAGGCGCCTGCTGCTCGCCGCCGGGCTGCTCTTCCACGATGTGATCGCACTGACGATGGGACTGGTCAGCTTCGACCTTGCCATGAGCAGCGCCCTGCTGCTGTACCTGCTGCCGGCCGGACATCACATCCGGGCTCCCGAATGGGCAAAGCACCTGACCAGCCGGATCAGGCCAGGCCCTTCACCCCAGCTGGCCGTCGGCAAGACCGAAGCCCCCAAGATCGAAGAAGCTGCGTCCATGACCTGACGCCACACGCCGCCCTCCCCGCGGAACGGATAAAGTCCAGCGCGAGAAGGAAAGTCTCCGGGAGGTTATCGTGACACCGGTGAGCCGAGCCGGTATGCGGCCAGACCCTACGATGGGCCAACGGCCAAGAGAGGATCCCGTGGGGACCACGACTGTCGTCGAGGCGGCCCGCCGGGCGCTGGGGCCGGTCGGCGTCTTCCTGCCGTTTTCGCGCACCAGCGCGCCATCCGCCGATCTGCAGCGCGAGGCGGTTCGCCGACTGGAACGCGCCGGTTATCGCGCCACGTGGACCAACGAGGTCGTCGGCGGCAAGGACGCCTTCGTGCAACTGGCCGTGCTGCTCGCGGCCACTGAGCGGATGGTGTTCGGCACGGGCATCGCCAATATCTGGGCCCGGGCACCGCAGACCGCGCACGGCGCGGCCGCGCTGCTGGCCCAGGCATTTCCCGGCCGGTTCGTGCTCGGGCTGGGTGTCGGCTACCCCCAGCAGGCGGCCAGCGTCGGCCGGGAATTCGGCAGCCCGGTGGCCACGATGCGCGGCTACCTGGACCAGATGGCCGCCCCGGCACAGCTGCCGGCACCCGATGTGGCCTATCCGAAGATCATCGGCGCGAACGGCCCGAAAATGCTCGCGCTGTCCCGCGAGATCGCCGACGGGGCGATCCCCGTCATGGTGCCGCCCGAGTTCACCGCCCAGGCCAGGCAGCTACTCGGCCCGGACAAGCTCCTGGTGGCCGGGCTGGCCGTCGTCGCGGACGCCGACCCGGACCGGGCGAAGGCGACAGCGCGGCAGACGGTTGCCGGCCGGCTCGGCCAGCCGGGCACGTACGCGGCCACCATGGCGCGGCTTGGCTACTCGGAGCGGGAGATCACCGATGTGAGCGACCGGCTGGTGGACGGGATCATCGGGCACGGTGACGCGGCGGCGATCGCGGCCAGGGTGCGTGAGCACCTGGGTGCCGGCGCGGACCACGTGATGGTCATGCTGACCGGCACCGACTTCGCTGACGGCGTCGGCCAACTGGAACAGCTCGCCCCGACGCTGGCCGGGCTCACCAGCTAATACCGATGGCCGTCACAGCCGGTCGAAGGGCTCCGGGTAATGGAATGCACCACGCAGCGACGGCTGATACGTGGTCAGGGTACGGACCTGGAAATGCGGCTGCCGTCCGGCTACCGGGGGCTGGATACCGTGCTCACCGGCGAGGCGGAAGCCGAACCGGCATAATACTGCGGGGAGCCGAGCAAGACGACGGCGGGTTCGCCGAGCGCGTCGGCTGCACTCAGGATGGCGTGCATGTGTGCGCACGCCGCCGCGTCCAGGTATGCCTCCCCGGCCGAGATGGCCGTCCGGGCCCGCCCAGCCCGCGCCTTGTGCTCGCGTCCGGCCGTACGGAACGCCCCGGGCCAGTCGCGCAGGCTGGCCAGGCTGCTGGTGATGCGGTCGTACTGGATCGGGTCCACGCCTGCGGCGATGGCGCGGGAGGGCGTGCCGGCGGCCGATTACCGGGCTGGCCGCCCGCAGCAGCCGTGCGGACGATGCTGCCGGTGCTGGAGGGACAGGACGCAGAAGTCGGGCACGGGCGGGACCTGCCGTCCGTGACCGGGGCGCGCCCTGGTGGGCCGAACGTACCAGCATGCGAACCGCGAAATCCCGATCGAAGGTAACCTCCCTGCCAATACGTCTGCGCAGTTCACGGACCTAGGAACGCTCGTGACCATATTGGACCGTTTCCACCCAGGTGGCGTCCGCCTTGCCGGTGCTCGAACTGTCCGTCGTCACCGGCGCGGCGACCACGAGGTCGTAGGGCCGTCGTGTTTGATGTAACCCGGGTTGCCGCCGGGTGAGGTGGTCTGCAACGAGACCAGCGGGCCCGGGTCCAGGGTGAAGCCCTGGTTGGCGTCACCAGGCGTAGGATCGTTGGTTATCGAGAAATCGGCGCAGTTGCTATCGGTGCCGGTGCCGTCAGGCAGGCGGATGTCGCTCCTCCCGGCGCCACTGGCCAAGACGGGCGAAGGCGCGAAGCAGCCGCTCTGCCCTGATCCGGAGGTGCCCTGGTAACCCTCGGCGGCCCATGGGTCGACGAGGCCTCCGTAGTTCAGGCTGTCAG
>WNFD01001812.1_pt1 | contig 29908 bp, 26 predicted proteins | sample 5400491 | NCBI WGS metagenome assembly WNFD01 (sample SAMN13153343, study PRJNA577476) | soil metagenome | isolation source: 120 cm saprolite under Douglas fir tree site 2 hole 2 replicate 2 | place: USA:California | collected 2015-04-18
GCGATGGAGGCGTTGTCCCCCACGCGCCGGATCTCGTGCTCCTGGATGACGCGCAGGAGCTTGGCCTGGAACGCGGGCGTGGTCTCCGCGATCTCGTCGAAGAAGAAGGTCCCGCCACCCGCCTCCTCGAGCAGGCCGCGGCGCAGCTTCACCGCTCCGGTGAAGGCGCCCTTCACGTGCCCGAACAGCTCGCTCTCCAGCAGGCTCTCGCTGATCGCCGCGCAGTTCACCGGCACGAACGGCCGCGCCGCCCGGCGCGAGTTGGCGTGGATGGCGCGGGCGATCAGCTCCTTGCCGGTGCCGCTCTCGCCGGTGATCAGCACCGTGACCTCGGTGGGCGCGATGCGCACCACCTTCGTGAGCAGCTCGCGCATCGGCGCCGACCGCCCCACCAGCTCCTCCAGCTTGTACCGGCGGCGGAACTCGTCGGAGAAGAGGCCGACGTCGACCAGCAGCTTGCGCTTCTCCAGCGCCCGCTGCACCCGCACCAGGAGCTCCTCCTCCTTGAACGGCTTCGAGACGTAGTCGTGCGCCCCCTGCTGCATGGCGGCCACGGCGCTCTCGACCGTCCCGTAGCCGGTCATCACGATGACCTGGGTGGTGGGCGAGATCTCCAGCGCGCCGCGCAGCACGGCGAGGCCGTCGAGAGGGGCCATCTTGAGGTCGGTGAGCACCACGTCGAACGGCTCGGCCAGGAGGCGCGACAGCGCGGCCTCGCCGCTCTCCGCCTCGGCGACGTCGTACCCGGCCTGCCGCAGCACCAGCGCGGTGGTGGTGCGCATGTTCCGCTGATCGTCGACGATCAGGACGCGGGGCGCCGGCGCGGCTGCCGCCCGTGGCGCGGTCGATTCGCTCATCGCGGAAGGCATCTCATAAGGGCCGCGCTGTGAAAAGCACAGCGCCGCCGCCAATCTCAAGAGCGCAGCGCCGCCCTATCGGCGGCGGCTGGCGGCGACTACCCGGAGAGCGGCAGGAGCAGGTGGAACTCGGTGCCGCGCTCGCTGTCCGAAAGCAACGCGCGGCCTCCGTGGCCCTCGGCGATGCGCTTGACCACCGCCAGGCCGAGCCCGGTGCCGGTCGGCTTGGTGGTGAAGAACGGCTGGAACACCTTCGAGCGCGCCTCGGGTGGGACGCCCACCCCGGTGTCGTGCACCGCGATGCGCGCCTGCGGCCCGGCGTCGGAGAGCACCCGGGCCGCGCTCACCGTCAGGACCCCGCCGTGCGGCATCGCCTGCAGCGAGTTGGTCACTAGATTTACCACCGCCTGGCGCAAGAGGCGCGCGTCGGCGCGCACCGGCGGCAGGCCCGGCTCGATCTTGAGGCGCACCTCGACCGAGCTCTCCTCGCCCGGGCTCTTCGTCGAGGCGATCGCCTCCTCCAGGACGGGCTGCAGCGCCACCGGCTGCAAGGTGGGCCGCAGCGGCCGCGAGTAGTCGAGCAGGTCGCCCACCATCCGGTTCAGGCGGTCCGACTCCTCGCCGACGATGTCCAGGAGGAGCCGCACGTCGCCTTCGGGCTGCAGCAGGCGCTTCAAGCTGCCCAGCGAGTTGAAGATCACGCCCAGGGGGTTTCGCACCTCGTGGGCGACCGAGGCCGCCATCTCGCCCAGGGCCGCGAGGCGCTCGCGCTCGATCAGCTCGGCCTGCGCGCGCGCCAGCTCGGCGTAGCTCTTGCGCAGGTCCTCGTAGAGGCGGGCGGAGAGGAGCGCGAGCGCGATCTGCTGGCAGACCGCCGTCGTCCGCTCCATCTCGGCCTGGGTGAACACCCGCGACCGCTCGGTATCGTCGAGCGTGACCACGCCCAGCACCTCGCCGTGCGCGACGAGCGGCACCACCAGCACCGCGCGCTCCCCCAGGTGCTCGACCAGCCGCCGCGAGGCCACCCGCAGCAGCATCGGGCCCTGCGCCTGGACGGCACGCCGTTGGCGGACCACCTCCGCGGAGAGCGAGGGCTGGTCGAGCCGCAGCTCCACGCCGCGCATGAACTCCTCGTGCTCGGGGCTGCACGCCGCGACCCGCAGGACCTGCGCCGCCGGATCGAGCAGCAGCACGAACCAGTTGCTCGCGTCCACCAGCTTGCGCAGCGTCTGCCCCGCGGCCCTCAGCAGCGGCTTGATCTCCAGCGCGCCGGCGAACGAGCGGCTCACCTCGTTGAGCAGCGTCATCTCCTCCGCGCGGGCGCGCTGCTCGGCGTAGAGGCGGGCGTTCTCCAGCGCCACCGAGAGCTGCGCGCAGACCGCGTCGAGGATGCGCAGCTCGTCGGCGGTGAAGTCGCGCTCTCCCACGCGCGCCAGGCACAGCGCCCCCAGGACGCCGCGCCCGCCGGGGAGCCGCACCGCCGCGCAGCGAGCCAGGCGCACCGGGCCCGATCCCGTGCGCAACGTGCAGGACGCGAGCACCGTCTGCTGCAGCTGCGCCGCGCAGCCGGGCCCGCCGGCCCACGGGACGCGCGCCGGCAGGCCGTCCGCGGGGCCCGCCTTGGCCTGCGCCCAGGAGAGCCGCAGCTCTCCCTCCGCGGCGGGCTGCTCGTACACCGCCGCCAGGTCCGCCTCAACGAGTTGCAGCAGGCGCGCGCTGGCGGACTCCAACAGTTCGCGCTGATCGAGCTTGCCGGTGATGGCGCCCGACAGATCCTGAAGGAGGGCCAGCTCGTCGGCGCGGCGGCGCTCCCGCTCGAAGACGTCGGCGCCCGCCACCGCCGCCGAGAGGAGCTGCGCGACGTGGCTGGCGAGCCGCAGGTCCTGGGCGGCGAAGATCCGCTCTCCGCGGGACATGAGGGTGAGCACGCCCACCGGAACGTCGTGCGACATGAGCGGCACGGTGAGCACGGAGCGCGAGCGGAAACGCTGCACGACGGCGGGATCGATGCGCTCGTCGGCAGCCGCGTCGGGGGCCGCCTGCGGCTGCCGGCTGGAGAACGCGAGCGTCGCCATCGAGCGCGTGTTCATCGGCAGGGTGAAGCCGGGGACGACGCCGGGAGGCGCCTCGGGGTCCTCCACCGCCGCCAGCTGCAGCGCCGCTCCGCCGGGCTCGGGCAGGTAGAGGTACGCGGCGCTGCACCGCAGGACGCGCACCGCGACGCGCGCGCCGGCCTGCAGCACGCGCGACAGGTCCAGGTGCCCCAGAGCCGACTGCCCCAGCTCCAGCAAGAGCGAGAGCTCCTCCACCCGGCGGTGCGTCTGCTCGAACAACGTCGCGGTGAGCAGCGTGACGGCGAGCTGCGCTCCCAGGGTGGAGAGGAGGCGCAGGTCCTCGGTGCCGACGGGGGAGTCCCGCACCGCGAGCAGCACGCCGTGCACCGCGTCTCCGACCTGCAGGGGCAGGGCGATGGCATTGTGCCCCTCGGCGGGCGGCAGCGGCATGCCGGCGGGGGCCACCGGGACCACGCCGTGAGGCGGCGTGCTCAGGCGGCGCGACGAGGGGCCGACCGCGCCGTCGGGTCCGACCGTGAAGAGCACCGGCTCGCCCGACCGCGCGCTCTCGGCCCAGGGCGTCGGCGCGGCCAGCGGCTCGGCCGCCGCCAGCGTGCGCGCGGTGAAGCCGCGCTGCGCCGCGATCAGCAGCGCCTCGTCCTCGCGCCGGAGCACCGCCGCGCGCGGCAGCGACGCCTCGTCGGCCAGCCGTTCCAGCGCGGCGGAGAGCGACTCGCCCGAGGCGAGGCTGGCGCTGGCGCGCGCCACGCGGTTGACCGCCAGTAGCTCGCGGTTCGAGCGCGCCAGCTCGTCCATGCGGCGCAGCGTGTCCAGCGCGGCGCCCAGTTGCTGGCCGAAGAGGCCGAAAGCGCTCGCCACGGTGGCGTCCAGGCCGGCGCCGGTGGCGGACAGCGCCAGGTGCGGCGCCCCGTCCACCGGCACCAGGCAGAACATCGCGCTGGGCGGAATCGCGCCCGCGAGCTGGTCGCGCTCCTTGCCGAGGGCCCGGGCGATGACGGCGGGCAGGTCCTCGATCAGCGACCCGTGGGCGCTGCCCGGCTCCGGCAACAGCTCGCGGAACGCCGCGACGGGCAGCTCCTGCGGCCAGCGCTGCCGCAGGGCCGCGATGCCGGCGTGCGCCGGCCCGCCCAGGTCCAGGAGCTGGAACGTCTCGCCGGACACCGCGCTGAAGTGGACCGAGAGCCCGGCGGCGGCCAGCCGGTCGGCCACGAGCCGGAGGATCCCCTCCTGCGTCGCCTGGCGCTGCGCGGAGACGGCCACGTCGGCGAAGGCGCGGATGAGCTGGGCGGTGCGGGCGCGGCCGCGTTCGTCGCTGCACAGGAGCAGGAAGGCGCCCGAGCCGGCGGAGGGATAGCCGGAGATGCGCACGCGCGCCGGGATCGGAGAGCCGTCGCGCGCACGCAGCGCGAAATCGTACTCCTCCAGCTCGCTCCGTCCTTCCGAGCGCGCGAGGTGGCGGGCGAGGAGCCTCTCCGCATCCTCCGGAGCGAGAAAGGCGTGGAACGGGTCCTCGGAGGCGAGCAGCTCGTCCCGCCCGCGCCCGAGCAGCCTGCAGAACCGATCGTTGGCGGCCAGCACGCGCGCGGCGCGCATCACCAGCGCCGGCATCGGGATCTGCGCGAGAAACGGATCGATCCCGTCGTCGGGCGCGATCCGCTCGGCGCTCATCGCTCCCGTTCCTTGCGCAAGACGCGCTTGTCGCCCACCCGGAGGGTGACGCGTTCCTTGTCGAACCACTCGGCGAGCGGGATGGTGAACTTCCGGCTCTGGCCGGTCAGCTCCTTGAAGCCCTGCGCGTCGATCGAGCCGTGCTGCTGGAGGTGCTCCACCAGCCGCGCGCGCAGATCGTGGAGCGCGGCGGACGCGAACCACAGCTCCTCGCTGACCTTCACCGCCCGGCCCTTGGCGGCCAGCGACTTGAGCAACTGCTGGGTCCTCTGCGGCGTCTGCTCCGCCAGCGCGGGCAGCTCGTCGGTGCGGGGCGGGGCGAGACCCGCGGACTCGAGCACCGAGGCGAGCTTCTCCTGGGCGTCGGCGTCGGGCCCGGTGAGCGGCGCGGCCGCGCTGGCCGGCCGGACGCGCTCGGCGTCCTGGCGAAGCTCTCCCGCCTCGGCCAGCTGCGCGAGCGCGCGGGCGAAGAGGCGCGGCGGGGGCGAGCCGGCGCGCTGGCGCAGCTCCTCCTTGGCGATGCTGGGGTCGAGCGGCGATTCCCTGGCGTGGTCCGAGAGACGGGCGGCGAGCTTCAGCTCGAGCTTGCGCAACAGCCCCGCGTGCACGTAGAGGCGCGCGTCGCGATCGAAGAGCAGCGCGCGTCCGAGCTGCGCGAGCCGCTCCAGGGCCCGGTCCGCGGACTTGAAGGTGAAGGCGCCGCGCGCGGCGAGACGCGCGGGGGAGCACCCGAGGTGGCCCGACTCCAGCACCAGCTCTTCCGCCTGGGCGAGCGGGTCGTCGCCGGCCAGCGCCCGCAACGCCTGAACGTCCGCCTCGCGGCGGCGCCGCCGGCGCGGCGCGACCGACAGGATCCGCCCGCCGCCCAGGGTGCTGGCATGCGCCCGCGCAGCCGCGGCGAGCCGCCCGGGCGCCGGCGCGGAGCCCTCGGCCGGCTTCCCCAGCTCGCCGCGCAGGAGGAAGCGAAGCCCTGCTAGCGCCGCCACGGGGGTGCCCAGCCGCAGCTGGGCCACCGCGCGCTCGCCGGGGAGCAGCTGGGCGCGATCGACCAGGGCGACCACGGCCTGCGCCTGGGCGGTGCCGATGTGGGCGAGCAGGCGCGTGCGATCCTTGAGCGGCCGCGCCGCCCAGGGGAGCAGCTCCAGCTCGACGTCCAGCACGTGGGCAGGCCCGGTCGCCTCGAGCGTGCCGGCAGCCACCAGCGCCGATCCGCGGGGCGCGCCCGCCACCTCGATCCCGGCGAGGTTGGCCGCCGTCCGCTGTCCCGCCTGCGCGCGGGGAACGGTCTGCCCGTGCACCTGGACGCCGCGGACGCGCACGCCGCGGGCCGTGGCGGACGCGCCGACCACGTCGACCTCGTCGCCGGCCTGCAGCGCGCCGGAGAACAACGTCCCGGTGACCACCGTGCCGAATCCCTTCACGCCGAAGGACCGGTCGAGCGGGAGGAACAGCGGCCCCTGGTCCGAGCGCGGCGTATCGAGCTGCATGCGAACCGCCCCGGCGATGGCGCGGACCAGCTCCGGCAGGCCCTGCCCGGTGCGCGCCGAGCACTCCACGATGGGCGCTTCTTCCAGGAACGATCCGGCCAGGAGGTCCTTCAGCTCGAGGAGCAGGAGGTCGCGGTGGTCGAGGCCCAATGCGGGCAGGAGGTCGGACTTGGTGAGCGCGACGACGCCCGCCTTCACCCCCAGCAGCCGGAGCACGTCGAGGTGCTCCGCCGTCTGCGGCATGGGGCCCTCGTCGGCCGCCACGCACAGCACGGCGACGTCCACCCCGAAGGCCGCGCCGACCATCGCGCGCAGGAAGCGCTCGTGGCCGGGCACGTCCACCACCCCCGCCGTGCCGATCCCGGGCAGCTCCAGGTGGGCGTAGCCCGCCTCCAGCGTGATGCCGCGCCGCTTCTCTTCCGGAAGCCGGTCGGTGTCGATGCCCGTCAGCGCCTTGACCAGCGCCGTCTTGCCGTGGTCGACGTGCCCGGCGGTTCCGATCACCACTCGCAGCGGGGCGCTCACTCGTCCACCCAAGAGACGCCCGGCGCCAGCCTGGCACGGTCCAGGCGCGGCTCGCCCTGCAGGATCGCCACCGGCGCCGCGCAATACAGCGTGGAGAAGAGGCCGGCGGGCCGGTGGTTCCCGCTGCGTTTCAGGCCGCCGAACGGCAAGCGCCCGCTGGCGCCGACCGTGGGCGCGTTCCAGTTCACCACGCCGCACTCGAGCCCGGAGAGGCACCGCTCGAACGCCTCGCGGCTCGCGGTGTGGACGCTCGCGGCCAGTCCGTAGTCGGTGGCGTTGGCGATGGCCACGGCCTCGTCTGCGGTGGCCGCGTCGTAGACGGCCAGGTCCGGGCCGAACAGCTCCTCCCGCTCGTACGCGGAGCCCTTGCGCTCGCGCACGCGGTGCACGCCCGGCGTGACGTAGGATCCCCGCAGGCCACCCGGGGAGAGCGGACGCGGCTCGAGCACCGTCTCGGCCGCTTTGCTTACGCCGGCGAGGAACTTCGCCAGGGCCGCTTCCGACGCGAGCGGCCCCATGAACACGCCGTCCCGCAGCGGGTGCCCGATGGAGAGCCGCTGCGCGGCCGCCGCGATGCGGGCAGCGAGCGCATCGGCGCGCGCCGGCGGGCCCTCGACGATCAGCCGGCTGGCGGCGGTGCAACGCTGCCCGGCGGAGACGAACGCGGAGAAGACGGCGTCGTAGATCGCCTTGTCCAGGTCGGCGTCGCGCAGCACCAGGGCGGCGTTCTTCCCACCCATCTCCAGCGCGAGCAGCTTGGTCTGCCCCAGGCAGGCGCGCTGGATGGCCTGGCCGACCGCCCAGCTCCCGGTGAACAGCACTCCGTCCACCCCTGGATGCACGGCGAGCGCGGCGCCCACCGGGCCCGGGCCCTGCACCAGGTTGAACACGCCCGGCGGGACGCCCGCCTCGGCCAGACAGCGCGCGTACAGCTCCGCCGCGTGCGGCGCGATCTCGCTCGGCTTGAACACCACCGCGTTCCCGCAGGCGAGCGCCGGCAGCACGTGCCCGTTGGGGAGGTGCACGGGGAAGTTGAACGGTCCCAGCACCGCCAGGACGCCCAGCGGCCGGAAGCGGCACTCCGCGCCGGCCTGGCCGGGCGCGGGGAACGGCGCCACCAGCCGCAGACCGTCCTCCACCGTGATCGCCGCCTTGGCCACGCAGGCCTGCACCTCGGCGCGCGACTCCCACAGGGGCTTTCCCACGTCGAGCGCGATGGCGCGCGCCAGCTCCTCCTCGCGCGCCTTCAGCACCTCGCCGATGCGGCGGACCAGGGCGGTCCGCTCGGCGGGAGGCCGGGCTGCCCAGGAAGGTTGCGCCGCGCGCGCCGCGTCCACGGCCCCGTCCACCTGCGAGGCGGCCCATCCGTGGCGGCCGAGGAGGACGGTGACGTCGGCCGGCGAGCGGTCCTCGATGACCCCCTCCGGGCGCTGCGGCTCGGCGAACGTTCCGGCGACGAAGTCCACGGCAGGCGAATAACACTGCCTTGCCCCCGCTGGCCACGCGGAAAGGCGCGCAGAGGGTCCGCGCTGTATAGATGCGCGGTGGCTTTGGCACGTCCGGAGCGGGCAGTCCCCAGGCTGCTCACCCAGGCGGCGGTGCTTCCCGCGGCGCTCAGCGCACTGGTGGCGCTGGTGCTGGTGGGGGAGGTGCGCGCGCTCACCTCGCTCGCCCGGTGGGTGCAGCACACCGACCAGGTCATCGACGCGGCCCACCAGCTGGAGCGGGTGCTCATCGCCCGCGAGTCCGCCTTCCGCGGATTCATGAACGTCCCGCGCGAGGATTTCCTCGCGCCCTATACCCGCACCTCGAAGGTGGTGGAACAAGGCTGGAATCGCCTCCTGCAGCTGGTCGCGGACAACCCGGCGCAGCAGGCGCGGCTCCGGGCGCTGATGCCGCTGTGGCGGGAGTGGGAGGCGTTCGTCGTCCGGTGCATCGACCTGCGCCGCAGCGGCGAGGAAGTCGCGGCGCGCTCGCTGGAGGCCTCGGGCTTCGCGCGCGAGCGGATGGAGGGCCTCCGGGCCGGGCTGGGCGATTGCTCGGGCTCATCGCCCGCCGGCAGCTCCGGACGGTGGTGCGCGGGTACTCGGGCGCGCTCACCGCCGCCCAGCAGGTGACGGCGCTCCGCGAGGAGTTCCTCACGGTGGCGGCGCACGAGCTGCGCACTCCGCTCACCGCGCTGCAGCTCGATCTGCAGCGCATCCGGCGGCTGGAGCGCGATCGGTCGGGTCCGGCGCTGGCCGACCAGCTCGCCACCGCGCTCCGCCAGACGCACCGCCTCGGGTCGCTGATCGAGTCGCTGCTCGACGCCTCGGCCCTGGCCGGCGACGCGCCGGTGGAGCTGCATCCCGAGGCGCTCGACCTGGGCAAGCTGGCGCGCGAGATCGTCGGGCGCCTCCGGGCCGAGCTCGACCAGGCGGGGTGCGCCGTCACCGTGGAGGGAGGCCCGGCGCGGGGCGTCTGGGACCGGGCGCGCGTGGAGCGCATCGCGAGCACGCTGCTGCGCAACGCCTGCAAGTACGGCGAAGGAAGGCCGGTGCGCGTCGTGGTCGAGGAGGCCGGCGACGAGCGGCTGCTGTCGGTCGCGTGGCGGGCCAGACCTTCCAGCGCGCCAGCTGACCGGTCCCTCCGGGTCGCGATCAGGACCAAGAACGTTTCGAGGGAGCGCGGGAGAGACGGGAGCGCGGAAGGAACTGCTTCTGGTTCTCTGCTGCACGCGAGTCATCGAACCGCTACTCCCGCGCTTCCGGTCCTCCCGCGCTCCCCTGAAACGCTTTAGTCAAAAGGGATGGTGTGGAGGCGGTCGCCGGGGCGGGCGCCCAGGGCGTCGCGGGCCGCGGCGGGCAGCCGGACTTCGCTGTCGCGGAAGCCACACAGCGCGCGCACCGCGCGGAAGCGGTTGCGCCCCTGCGCGCGCTCGAGGGCAACCAGGCAGGGCTCGATCTCACCCGGGGCGCGCTCGGCGCCGGCGGGAAGGTCCTCCTCCCCGAGGCGCGCCCGCCGGTAGCGGCGGATCGGCTCGACGTCGCGCGTCGCCGCCGAGTAGTGCGGGCCGCCGTCGAACGGATCGATGCGCTCGTCGTAGCGGAAGCCGATCTTGGTGAGCATCTGCTTGGCGCCGGCGGTCTCCGGGCCCACCTCGCCGATGGCGTCCTGGATCTTCTGGGTGAACAGCGTGGCGTAGATCTCGCCCGGCGGGAACAGTTGCTGGATGAACTCCTTGTTCTGCCGCGAGAGCCGGTCGGCCTCTTGGTAGGAGAGGCCGGTGAACTTGCGCCCCAGCGCCTCCCAGAGCGGGCTGCGCCTGTCCTCCTCGAGCTTGGGGAGCAGCTCGACCAGCACGCGGTCGCGGAAGCGCGAGGGGTGCATGGCGATGTAGAGGAAGCGGACGTAGCTGAGCTGCTTGCCGGGCTTGTCCGGCCCGCCCCGGTAGCCGGGGTCCACCACCAGGCCGCCGATCTCCGTCGGGCCGTCGAAGTTGTAGCCGATCGAGAGCACGCGGTGGCGGAAGTGCCGGTCCACGTTGGCGCTGTAGTGCTCCTTCTCGTACACGTCGAAGAAGACGTGCGGCGCGTCCCGGGTGCCGTGCTGCGCGATGATCAACGACGCGCCCACCACCCGCTCCGAGCGGGGCTCCTCGAGCACGAAGACGTACTCGCGCTGGAAGGGGTTCTTCACCCGCGCGCCGAACGACCGCGCCGACCAGTCGAGGATGCGCAGCAGCTCGCGCTCGTCGTCGGGCAGGTTCACCGTGTTCAGCTCGCGCGCCAGCTTCTGCAGCGCCGGCAGGTCGCTCTTCTGGACGTCGCGGATTACGTACATGCAGTTCCCATGAAAAGCGTAGCGCCGCCGAATACGGCGGCGGCTAGGAGCACAGCTCCAGGAGGATCTGCTCGTATACCTCGATCGCGCGCTCCAGTTGCGCCGTCTCGATCCGCTCGTTGGGAGTGTGCGCGTTCCCGGTGGAGCGCCCCGGCCCGATCACCACCGCCTGGCATCCCCTGCGCGCGAACACCCCGGCCTCGGTGCTGGTCGGCTTGGCGCGGGGGGCAGGGTCGAGGCCCGAGCGCGACAGGACGCGCCCGATCGACGCGACCAGCTCCGCGCCCCCGTCCAGCGACATGCCGCCCGCGTTCCGCGTCACCTCGACGCGCAGGGACAGCTCGCCGCCGCCCAGGCCGCGCACCCACTCCTGCGCCTTCTCCTCGAAGGCGCGCAGCAGCGCGTCCGAGTCGTGCTTCGGCAACAGGCGCGCGTCGAGGGTCGCGTGCGCCGCCGCGCGCCCGTAGAACTCCCCGGCGGCTGCCTCGCCTTCGGACTCGAGCACGTTCAGCCCGCCGACCGCGCCGGGAGGGTCGAAGCGCGGGTCCTCGAGCGGGGGCAGGTCCCGCAAGAGGCCCAACCACAGGTCTTCCAGCGCTCCCGCGGTCACGACCGCCCGCCAGAGGTTCGGCCGGGGCGGGGCGGCGGGAAGGAAGCGCACCTCGTCCGGCGCCGGATCCCCCGAGTCTCGCGGCGCGGGCACCTCGAGCACGCAGCTCGCGGGGACCACGTTCGCCGAGGTGCCTCCGGCGGCGGAGAGGAGCGGCGTCCCGGCTGACCGGGCCCAGGCCAGCGCGCCGCGGATGGCGTTCTTGCCCAGGTGCGGCGTCGAGCTGTGCGCGGCCTTGCCCGCGAAGGCGAGCCGCTCGACCCCGGGACCCGCGCTGACGACCACGCGCGCCTTCGAGTCGGTCACCGTGCACCGGACCACGGCATAGCCCTTGTGCGCGGTGATCAGCTTGAGCTCGCTGGGCTCGCCGCAGAGCACGAAGCGGGGCTGGATCTCCTGGAACAGGGCGCTCGCCGCGAACCGCCGCGCGCCGCGCAGCCCGACCTCCTCCCCGCAGGTGCCGAGCAGCCAGAAGGGCCGCGCGAGCTTCCTGCCGCGCAGCCGCCGCGCCGCCTCGATCTTGCAGAGGGCGTCGAGCTTCACGTCGGCGCAGCCGAGACCGAACAGCGTCCCGTCCCTGGCCGTCAGCGCCCAGGGGTCGCCGCCCGTCTCGGTCCACCGGTCGGGCGGGCCGGCGGGGACGGTGTCGAGGTGCGTGACGAACAGCGCTCCGCCCGCCGCGGGCACCGGCGAAGCGTCCGCGGCCCCCCTCCCGGCGCCTCCCGGGCCGGCGAGCAGGTTGATCTCCCCCGGCTCGTCCTCCTGGCGGCGCACCGGAAGGCCGGCCGCCTCGTAGAGCGGGGCGAGCAGCCCGGCGGCCGCCCGCGTCCCGCGGCCCGGCGAGGTGTCGGCGCGGATCAAGGCGCGCGCCGTTTCGAGGAAGCCCGCGGGAAGAGACATCGGAGACGCGCTTCGTGTCACGCAAGCGGCCTCCGGTCAAATGGCTGCGGCGGGACTCGCGCTCGTTGCCTCCACGCTGTACCTTCCCGTGTTGCCCGTCCGGGCGAAGGAGAACGACATGGACCAGAAGCCGACGCCGTTCCTCAGCGACATCCAGGAGATCCGGCGCCGCGCGCGCGAGCACGTCGAGAAGGGCGCGGTCACGCCGGACTACCGGGCCGACCTGGAGACGGCGCTCAAGCTGCTCAACGAGGCGCTCGCGACGGAGATCGTCTGCAACCTCCGGTACCGGCGCCACTACTTCATGGCGTCGGGAATCCACCGCCAGGGCGTCGCCGAGGAGTTCAAGGAGCACGCTGACGAGGAGCTCGAGCACGCCGATCGGATCGCGGAGCGCATCCGGCAGCTCGGCGGCGCGCCGGACTTCAACCCCCAGGGTCTGCTGACGCGCAGCCACGCGCAATACGCCGAGGGGAACTCGCTGGTGGACATGATCAAGGAGGACCTCATCGCCGAGCGCATCGCCATCGAGTCCTACACCGAGATGGTCCGCTGGTTCGGCGACCGGGATCCGACCTCGCGCCGGATGATGGAGAGCATCCTGGCGAAGGAAGAGGAGCACGCCGACGACATGGCGACCCTGCTCGAGACCCTCGATCCCCGCGAGCCCGGCGAGGGCGCCAAGGGCGAGGTGCATTGAGCTAGGCTCGCCCGCATGCGGGCAGTGGTGCAGCGGGTGAGCGAGGCGAGCGTGTCCGTGGACGGCAAGGTCGCCGGCAGCATCGGCCCGGGCCTCTGCGTGCTCGTCGGAGTCGCGCAGGGCGACACCGCGCAGGACGCGGAGTGGCTGGCCGCCAAGGCGGTCGAGCTGCGCATCTTCGAGGACGCCGCCGGCAAGATGAACCGCTCGTTGCTCGACACGGGAGGCGAGCTCCTGGCCGTCTCCCAGTTCACGCTCCTCGGGGACGCGCAGAAGGGGCGCCGCCCGGCCTTCACCGGGGCGGCGCGACCCGAGGAGGCGCAGCCGCTCTACGAGCGGTTCTGTGCCCTCTGCCGCGAGCGGGGCGTCCGCGTCGCGGAAGGCGTGTTCCGCGCCACCATGCAGGTCCGCCTGGTCAACGAGGGACCGGTCACGCTCTTGCTCGACAGCCGAAAACCGCCGTGAGGTAACCCGCATGGACGACTGCATCTTCTGCAAGATCGCGCAAGGCAAGATCCCCGCGAAGCGGCTGGCCGAGGACAAGGAGCTGCTCGCGTTCCCGGACATCGAGCCGCAGGCGCCGGTGCACGTGCTCGTCATCCCCAAGCAGCACGTGCCCTCCCTGCACGACGTGAAGGACTGGTCCCTGGTCGGCCGCATGCACGCCCTGGCGCTGCGCGTCGCCCGCGACCAGGGGATCGCCGACAGGGGGTTCCGGATGCTCATCAACACCGGCGCAGACGGCGTCCAGACCGTGGGGCACGTGCACCTGCACCTCCTGGGCGGCCGCACCATGCAGTGGCCTCCCGGGTAGAACCTCCTGTTGACCGCGCGCGGCCTTTCCTCTAGGTAGCCAGCCAAGTTCTCATGCCTCACGACACCGCGCACGACGCCAAGGCCGAGGCGACGCACGTCGAGCGCAAGCTCCCACCCGAGATCCCCGAGGATCGGCTCGACCCGGACGCGGTCAAGGTGGTGCGCAGGCTGCGGCGCGCCGGGTTCACCGCCTACCTGGTGGGCGGCTGCGTCCGCGACCTGCTCCTCGGAATGCGCCCCAAGGATTTCGACGTCGCGACCAGCGCGCACCCCAACCAGGTGAAGGAGACGTTCCGCAACTCGCGCCTGATCGGCCGCCGGTTCCGGCTCGCCCACGTGTTCTTCCGGGGCGGGAAGATCATCGAGGTGTCCACTTTCCGGGCCAACCCGCTCGACGAGGTGGCCGACCTGCCGCAGGACCTGCTCATCCGCCACGACAACGTCTTCGGGAACGCGGAGGAGGACGCGCGTCGTCGGGACTTCACCATCAACGCCCTGTTCTACGACGTGGACGAGGGCAGGGTGGTGGACCACGTCGGGGGCAAGGCGGACCTCGCCGAGCGCCTGGTGCGCACCATCGGCAACCCGGACGTGCGCATGCGCGAGGATCCGGTGCGCATCCTGCGCGCCATCCGCTTCGCGGCGAAATGCGGGCTGCGCATCGAGCCGGACACGCTGGCGGCGATGAAGAAGCACGTGGCGGAGATCCCCCGCTGCGCTCCGCCCCGCGTGCTCGAGGAGGTCTTGAAGCTCTTGCGCAGCGGCGCCTCCCGGCGCTGCCTGGAGCTGATGCGCGACGTGGGCGCGTTGCGCGTCCTCCTGCCGCCGGTCGCCGAGCACCTCGAGCGGCGCGGACCTACGGAGGCGGAGCGACACCTGCGTGCCCTCGAGGCGCTCGACGCCCACGTTCGGGTGGGCGAGATCCCCTCCGACGCGGTCCTGCTCGCCACGCTCTTGGCTTCGCTGCCGCGCGGCAAGGGGCCTCGCGGACCGATCCCGCGGCCGGGTCGCCGCCCGGACCCGGCCCAGCAGGCGCCCGCGGCGGGGGAAGCCGTGGCGGAAGCGCCCGAGCCACCGCCCGAGGAAGCCGACGAGCTGGACGAGGAGCTGTCCGAGCTCTCCCGCGAGCTGGACGAAACCGGCGAGGGGGATCCAGCCCACGCGCCGCTCCTCGAAGGCGCCCTGCGCGTCGAGGAGCCGCACGACGACCGCCTCGAGCCCACCGTGACGCCGGCCTTCTCGGTGGGCGGCGTGCAGCCCGAGCCGTGGTCGCTACCGCAGGACGCGGTGGCGCCGGAGATCGTGCTGGCCGAGATGGTCCGGACGGCCCGGCTGCCTCGCCGCATCGCCGAGCGCGCCAGGCTCGTCCTGGCGGCCCAGCCGCTGCTCTCGGGGGAGCGCAAGAAGCGCCGCTTCTCCCCGCAGGCGTTCGGGCGGCAGAGCATCTTCCCCGAGGCGCTGGCGGTCTTCGAGCTGTCGGTCGCGGCGACCGGCCGCGGCGCGGACCAGCTGCAGAAGTGGCAGGCGATCTTCGCCGGCCAGGATTTCTCCCAGCTCGAGCCCGACACCGATCACCGCCGCCCTGGCCGGTCCGCCTCCGCATCTCCAGGCCCGCCCCGCCGCCGCCGCCGCCGCGGCGGCCGCAGCCGCTCCCACCGCCCCTCCCCCAAAACCCGCGCCTGAAGCAGTCCGCTGTCGGACTCAAGGATCAACGCGGAGGCGCGGAGACGCGGAGTTGTTGTTTCGGACTGCTCATGGACCGCCCGCGAGTGCCCGGTTCGAGGAGGAACCCAATCCTCCGCGCCTCAGCGTCTCCGCGTTCAGCTGTTTGCCCGGCTTTGCGCCGACCGCGGCTACTGCGGCGGGTTTGTGGGAGCGGGCACGGTGCCGGGAGGGAGAGGGGCGCCGCCGGGAGGGGCGGGTTCGGTGCCGGTGGCGGCCGAGGCCAGCTTCTCGGTCATCACGCCGATCGTCCAGCCGGGCGAGCTGTCGCGGATGGTGTCCAGGCCCTTCATCGCGCGGGCATACTTCGCCTTGTCGTCCGCGTCGAAGAAGATCACCGGCGGTCCCTGCGCGGCCTCCTTCGACCTGGCCGCGCGGTACCAGACCTTGAGCCGGTCCACCGCGTTCTCGTCGGTGAGCGTCTCGTTGTTCACGTGGAAGACGCCCGCCTCGTCCACCTTGAAGAGGATCTGAAGCAGGTCCGGAGGAGGCGGCTCGACCGGCTGCGTCTGGTCCAGCTCCTCCGGCACGCGGACCGCGATCTCCTTCTCCATCAGCGGCGTGAGCACCATGAAGATGATGAGCAGCACCAGCACCACGTCGACCAGCGGCGTGATGTTGATGTCCGAGCGCGGACCCTTCTTGGCGCCGACGTCCATTCCCATGCGCTACTTCCCCTTCAATTCTTCGGCGGCGAGCTGGACGCCCTTCAGCTTCGCCTTGGAGGCCCGGTCGAGCACAGGCCGCACCGCACCGTACTCGGTGTTCACGTCGGCCTTGACCATGACCCGCTTGCCTTCCGCGACGGCCGCCTTCATCGCGTCGATGAGCTGCTCGGGCGAGGCCGGCTGCTTGTCGCTCTCGATGTAGACCTTGCCGTCCGCGGTGACGCTGACGAAGAGCGGTTCCGGCCCCGGCGCCTTGTTCTGCACCGCGTTCCTCGCCTTGGGCAGCTCGACGCTCTTGCCGCGCTGGAGCATGGGCGTGATCACCATGAAGATGATCAGGAGCACCAGCACCACGTCGACGAGCGGGGTGATGTTGATGTCCGAGCGGACCCCGCTCTTGGCTCCGATGTCCATCGCCATGGCTGCTTCTTTACGCCTTGGGCTGCGGGGGCCGCGGGGTCGCGGGGGCGGCTGCGGCGGGCTGCTTGTTCGCGCCCGGGTTCGTCAGCGGCTCATCGAAGCGGCCCTCCTTGAGGAAGAAGTCGACCAGCTCGTTGGAGGCGTCGGCGATGTCCACCGTCATTTCCTCCACCCGGTTGGTCAGGTAGTTGAACATCATCAGCGCCGGGATGGCGACGAGCAGACCGAACGCCGTAGTCACCAGCGCCTCGGAGATGCCGGCCGACACCGACGCGAGGCCGCCCGAGCCCGAGGTCGCCATCAGCTGGAAGGCGGTGATGATGCCAAGCACCGTGCCGAGCAGCCCGACGAAGGGAGCGGACGAGGCGACGGTCGCCAGCCCGGACAGGCCGCGGCGCAGGTCGGCGGTCACGCGCAAGGTGGCTCGCTCGATGGATCTGTTGATGGCCTCGACAAGGTCGAACTCACCCACGTCGTGCGGCCCCTTGTGCGAGAGCGCCTCGCGCCCGCGGTTGTACTCGGCGATCCCGCTGCCCAGCACCCGCGGGATGTGGCCGTACTTGAGCAGATTCGCCACGTTGGACGCCTCGACCAGCTGATGGCTGGGGAGCAGGTCGCGCAGCTTCTCCGCGTACAGCCGGCTCTGCTTTTTCGCGCGCCCGAACGAGACGAGCCTCTCTACCATCACGGCCAGGGAGTACAGCGACATGATGAAGAGGACGGCCACGACCAGGCGGGCAGGAGCGCCCATCGACTTCCACATCCCAATGAGACTGAAATCCATAGTGGAGACTTCCTCCTAAACTCAAAAAACCGCTGCCGCTCGTTCGCGGGGCCCGCCGGAATCAAAAGGCGGCGGAGCCTACACACGGCCACATTGGCTGTCAACGCTACCAACGCCCGGTCCGTGCGGTTCCGGGCCCAGTGCGGCGATCGATCGCATCTGGCCGCGGAACGGCGTCGGCTTCAGTGAAGCGCTTCCAGCACGGAGGCAAGGTCTTCCGGCAGGGGGCTGTCGAATCGCGGCCGGCTGCCGTCGGGGTGCGCGAAGGCCAGCCGCGCCGCGTGCAGGAAATGGCGCGACAGGCCCGGCAGCTCGGGGCCGCCGTAGAGCGCGTCTCCGGCCAGGGGATGCCCGATGAAGGCGAGGTGGGCCCGGATCTGGTGGAGCACGCCGGTGGCGATCTCCACGTCCACCAGGGTGAAGCCGGCCCGGCGTAGGGCCGGCGTGAATCGCGTCGAGGCCGGCCGCGCTTCGTGCGCCTCCGCCCACTCCGGATCGCTGGCCGCCCGCACCTTGCGCGCGTCGTGCGGATCGTGCGCCAGCGGCACGTCGATCTCGCCGCCCGCGTGCAGCTCGCCGGCGACGAGCGCCAGGTACCCCTTCTCCACCGTCCGCGCGGCGAACTGGGCCCGCAGCAGCGCGTGCGCCGCGTCCGTCCGCGCCGCCAGCAAGAGGCCCGAGGTGTCGGTGTCGAGCCGGTGGACCAGGCCGCCTTCGCGGGGCGCCGGGCCGACCGAGGCGAGCTCCGGGAAGCGGCCCACCAGCGCGTTGGCCGCCGTGCCGGTCTCGCCCGGCTTGAGCGGGTGCGACGGCATGCCGGCCGGCTTGTCCGCCACCACCACCTGCCCGTCGGCGTGCACGATGCGCAGGGGAAGCTCGGGCTGCGGCGCCGGCGCGTCCGGCGGCGGCCTGCGCACCGAGACGCGCGCGCCCGGTCCCACCTGCGCGCCCTTGGCCGCCCGCCGCCCGTCGACGCGGACCCGGTCCTCGGCGATCCACTCCATCGCGCGCCCGCGGCTCACGCCGAACAGGCGCGCCAGGGCTCGGTCCAACCGGTCGCGCGGCGCGCCGCCGGAGACCGTGCGCTCGTCCAGCTCCTCGCTCACGCCTTGGCCAGCGCCGAGCGGACGTGCTGCGCGGCCCAGGAGCTCACCGCGTAGATCGACTCCATCGGGTTCACGCCCAGGCCGGTGGGGAAGACGCTTCCGTCGGCGACGAACAGGTTCTCGACGAAGTGGTGCCGCAGCTCGGGATTCACCACCGACCGCGACGGGTCGCTGCCCATCCTGCAGCCGCCCATCTGGTGCGCCGTGAACACGCCGCAGCGGTTCGGCCCCAGAGGAGCGGCTTCCAGCGCCGCCAGGTCCTTCTCGGAGGCGACGGTCACGGCCGGAACGTGCAGGCTGGAGAGGCGCAGCGCCCCGTTGGCGAGGTGGGCCTGGGCGAGCGCCTTCATCGAGGCGCGGAAGCACTCGAAGTGGCGCTCGCCCTGCGGATAGGTCAGCTTCGGGCCGCCGTCGGGCCGCAGCGTCACCGTGCCGCCCTCCTCGCCCTCTCCGAACCCGTCGATCATCAGGGCGATGCTCACCGACACGTGCGGGAGCAGGCCCATCTGGCCGGTCACCTGGGCGCCGAATCCGGGCAGCGCCAGGCCGGCCAGCATCGGGTGCACCGGCGCCGCCTCCAGGAAGAAGCCCGCGTCCTTTCCGCGGTGCGCGAAGTGGTGCGAGGCGACGCTCTGCGGCGCCCCGTAGAAGCCCTCGATCGGCTCGCGGTAGAGCGCCACCATCGCGACCGTCGGATGCAGCCAGGTCTTCCTGCCCACCGGTCCCTGGGCGAGCCCGGAGCGCAAGAGCAGCGCCGGCGAGTTCAGCGCGCCCGCGCTCACCACCACGATGCGCGGCTCGACGCGCACCGTCCGCCCGGTCTGTTCCTGGGTCCCCGGGTGCAGCACCTCGCCGACCACCGCGCGCGCCTGCTTGCCGCTCCATTCGATGCGCCGCACGCGGCAGTTCGCGTACACCGTCGCGCCGCGCGACACCGCGTCGGGCAGGTAGGTGAGGGCGGCGCTCTGCTTGGCGTCCACCGGGCAGCCCATGCCGCAGTAGCCGGTGCGCAGGCAGCCGCGCACGTTCCGGCGCGTGGTGTCCACGGCCCAGCCGAGCTTCTTGCAGCCGTCGTAGAGCGCCCGGTTGTTGGCGTTTACGTCCTCGACGTCGACCTTCCGGATGCCGAGCCGCTCCTCGATCTCCTCGAAATGCGGCCACAGCGCCTCCGGCGTGATCGCCGCGCCCTCCTTCTCGCGCCAGAAGGCGAGGACGTCGTCGGGGGTGCGGAAGCTGGTCGTCCAGTTCACCACGGTGCCGCCGCCGACCGCGCGGCCCTGCAGGACGGAGATGGAGAGGTCGGCGGTCGCCCGGTTGCCGCGGTCCTGGTAGAGCCGCGGATAGGCGGTCGCCTCCTGCATGTCGAACTCTTCCTTCGAGTGGTGTCCGCCCTCCTCGAGCACCACCACCCGCGCGCCGGCCTCGCTGAGCCGCGAGGCGGCCATCGCGCCGCCGGGGCCGCTCCCCACGACGCAGACGTCGGGCGCGAGCAGCAGGTCCTTGGCCACCTGGTCGCCGCGCACGATCCCGCTCACGGCCGCCCCCTCGACGCGTTGACGGTGCGCACCAGCTCGTCCGGCGGACCGGGATAGCCGACCGAGGCGTAGGTCTCCGGCGAGCCGTAGTAGACCGCCGCCGAGAGCCGCTTCAGCGCCTGGAACCCGGTGCGCCGCACCGCCATGCGCGAGGTGGCCCAGCGCTCGAGGTGCGCGTCCTGCTCCGCGGGGTCCATCCGCGTGAACGGCCGCGGCGGTCCTCCGGTCAGCACGCTGAAGAGCGCGTTGTCGAACAGGGCGAGCAGCTGCTTGAGATCCTTCGCGCTGGCCGCGTCGAGCGGCGCGAGGAACGCGTCCGCCTTGCCCGCGACGTCCAGCGCGGCGGGAGCGGGAGTGCCGGGCCGCGCGCGCAGCACGCCCGCGAGCTCCTGCGGAACGTCGGCCGCGCCGCGCGCCAGAACGCGCTCCGCCACCGCCGCGAACACGGAGTACTCGGCGGGCGTGAAGAACCGGAGCGGCTGGCGCGGGACGCGCAGCTGCGTCTTGCGGAGCGCCAGCGGGACCGCGCCCGCGGCGGCGAGCAGCGCCGCCCCGCCGAGCGTCTTCTTCAGGAATCCGCGCCGCGTCTGCACCTGAGCGGACATCCTACTACCCCGAGAGCCGTACCGGGTCCGTTCCCTCTCGTAACACTGTACTGGTCCGCGAATACCACCCACCAGGTCGCGTTGGCCTGCGACTTGCACACTTGCACGGCAGTCGTGCAAGCAGTAGCGTTCAAGGCGGTGATCGTCAGCTTTGGAGACAAGGCGACCCGCGACCTGTTCGACGGGACGGACTCGAAGGATGCGCGGTCGATTCCCAAGCAACTCTGGACGGTGGCGCTCCGGAAACTGGACATGCTGAACGCGGCACGGGACTTGATGGATCTGACGGCGGCTCCGTCCAACCGTCTAGAGAAGTTGAAGGGCAATCTGTCTGGACATTGGAGCATCAGGGTGAACGACCAGTACCGAGTGATCTTCAGGTTCGCGAACGGTAACGCCGAGCAAGTTCAGATCGTCGACTACCACTAGGAGGATTCGCATGCTGCCGAAGAACCGGCCGCCAAGCCACCCGGGCGAGATCCTGCTAGAGGAGTTCCTCAAGCCGCGCGAGATGACGCAGTCCGAGTTGTCCGAGAAGCTCGAGATCCCACTCCAGCGCGTCAACTCGATCATCAACGGGAAGCGCGGCGTGACGCCAGAGACGGCAATCCTGCTTGCGCGTTTCTTTGAGACAACGGCTGAGTTCTGGATGAACCTTCAGACTCAGTACGATCTCTGGTTCGCCGAGCGTGCCATGAACAAGGCGTAAGCTCACGCAGGACGCCGCAGCCATCGCGCGACTACCCGAAGAACACCTCGGCGACGGCGTAGAGCGTGGGGTCGACCGTCTTGAGCTGCGCGGTGGCCTCCTGCAGCGGGACGCTGACGATCTGGTTCCCGCGCAGGGCGGCCATCTTGCCGAACTCCCCGCGCGCGACCATGTCGGCCGCGTGCACGCCGAAGCGCGTGGCCAGCACGCGATCGAACGCCGTCGGGGTGCCGCCGCGCTGGATGTGGCCGAGGACCGTGACGCGCGTCTCGTAGCCGGTGCGCTGCTCGATCATGTCGGCGATCTGCTGTCCGATGCCGCCCAGCCGCACGTGGCCGAACTCGTCGAGCTTCTCGTTCAGCGTGCTCTCCTTCTGGGCGAGCTTGGCGCCCTCGGCGACCACCACGATGGAGAAGTTCTTCCCCTGCGTCCGGTGCCGGTTGCGGATGTGCTCGCAGACCTTGTCGATGTCGATGGGCCGCTCGGGGATGAGGATCACGTCCGCGCCCCCGGCCATCCCGGAGTAGGTGGCGATCCAGCCGGCGTGCCGGCCCATCACCTCGCACACGATCACGCGCTTGTGCGCCTCGGCCGTCGAGTGCAGGCGGTCGATCGCCTCGGTGGCGATGCCCACCGCGGTGTCGAAACCAAAAGTCAGGTCGGTGCCGGAGAGGTCGTTGTCGATGGTCTTCGGCACGCCGACCATCTGCACGCCCATGGCGGAGAACTTGGTGGCGACGCCGAGGGTGTCCTCGCCGCCGATGGCCACCACCGCGCCGACGTTCAGCGCCTTGAGGTTCTTGAGCACCATCTCGGGGCCGTTGGCCGGCTTCTTGAACGGGTTGGTGCGCGAGGTGCCGAGGATGGTGCCCCCCAGGTGGAGGATGCCGCTGGTGGCCTCGCGCGTGAGCCGATCGTGCAGCGGCGGATCGAGCAGGCCCCGCCAGCCCTCGCGAATCCCCATCACCTCGAGCCCGTGCTGCTCGCCTCGCCGGACCACCGCGCGGATCACCGCATTGAGACCCGGGCAGTCGCCCCCGCCCGTCAAGACCGCGATCTTCATCAAAAGGCCTCCTGGAAAGCGAAGACGCTCCATCCATCGCGCCGATTCCCGCGTCTCGCAAGGACCGCGTCTCGCAAGCCGTCAGGAGTGCAGCTTCCTGCGCGTCACCATCATCAGCGGCCCCAGGAACAGGTGCTTCTCGGTGTAGAGCTGGCCGGCGCTGCTGCGCCCGGTCGGCCGCTCGAGCCACTGGCGCGCGACCACCTCGCCGTGGTGCGCCAGGCCGCCGATCAGGGAGGCGTCCCCGCCGGCGAGGTAGCGCTTGAGCAGCGGCCGGAGCAGGTCCTCGAACTGCTTCTGGCCGAGACGCGAGTGGCGGCGCCCGGGATCGAGCCCGCCGTCGAAGCGCGGGCTGACGTGCAAGAGCTCGTGCAGGAGGGTCGCGACGCGCTGCTCGGGCGTCGAGGCGCGGAAGAACTTCGGCCGCAGGGTGACGCAGTAGAGCGCCCGCCGCCCCTTCACCGAAACGTGGGCACGCCCCTTCCCTCCGAGCGGGCGGATGGTCGCGCGCGACCCCCGCCGCGCCTCTCCGGCGACGAAGAGGATGCGCGAGGCCCGGATGTGGGAGAGCTCCGGCAGCGTGCGCACCATGTCCGCCACCACGCGGCGGCACAGCAGGGTGGCGTTGGGACGCTCGGCGCGTCGCGCGCGCACCTTGGCGATGGCCACCTCGGGCGCCTCCGCGCTCACTTCTCCCTCCATGGTAGCACGCGCGAAGGTGTCCACCGCCGCGGCGCGTTCGGTAGATTGGCAGGATGCCTCCCGGCGGCAGGCAGTACTGGATCCGGACCGAGCAGGGTCGCGTCTGGGGGCCCTACCCGATCGGCGCGCTCGAGCGGCTGCGCGGGCAGCTCACCGAGAAGGCGCAAGCCTCGCTCGACGGCAAGGAGTTCCGCTCCGGGATGGACTTCCCCGAGCTGCGGTCCCTGCTCACCGAGCGAAAGGCCACGCCCACGCCGCCGTCCACGCCGCCGGTGCCGAGGGCGCACCCGACCCCCGCGACGGGCATGTACGTAGGGCCGGCGCTGCGCGCGATGATCGAGGGCACGGCGGCGCGCAAGCAACCGGAGGAGCCGGTGGCGGCGCCGCCGCCCGAGAAGCCCGCCCCGCCCGCTCCAAAGCCGTCCGGTCCTCCGGTGATGCGGCCCGCGGCGGTGATGCAGTCCGAGAAGCTGGAGCTGGCCGAGCAGGGGAACCTCGCCGAGGTCACCCCGGTCCGGCTGTACGCGCTCGCCGTGCTGGGCGGCGCGAACGGCTGGCTGGAGCTCCAGCTCGAGTCGGGCCGCATGATCACCATCAGCTTCCGCCGCGGCACGCCCGACCACGTCTCCAGCGACGATCCGGAGCTGTCGCTGCTGCGCTTCCTGCAGGGTCGCAAGGTCATCACCGCCGAGCAGGCCTCGCAGGCCGAGCAGCACGCAACCAAGGGCGGCGTGGACGTGGTCTCCGCCCTGTTCCAGCTGCAGTTCATCCCGCCGGCGGACGCGCACAAGCTGCTCGGCGAGCACGCCGTGTTCCTGCTCGATCGGGCCATCGAGACCTCGCGGGGCACCTTCACCTTCGAGAAGGATGCGCCGTCGCCGCCGGGCGCGTTCGCGCTCGGGCACAAGTGGACGCTGCTCGCGGAGGCGGTGCGCCGGCTCGATCCGGTCCCGCTGCGCGCGCGCCTGGGGAAGCAGCTCGGGCACCACGTGCAGCGCTCCGGCGGGTCGAGCATCGGGAAGCTGGAGGAGCTGGCGCTGACGGCGCAGGAAGCCCGCCTGTACGCCTCGATCGACGGCACCCGGCGCGGCGAGCAGCTGGTCGAGCAGCACGGTGCGCCGGTGGCGCTGCGCCTCCTGCACCTCCTCACGGAGCTGAAGCACCTCTCCTTCGGCGAGGCCGCGGAGGAGCCGCGTCCGGCCAGCGCTCCCCAGCCCGCGCCACCTGCGCCGGCAGCCGCGCCGGAGCCCTCGGTCCAAGCCGCGCCTCCGCCCGCTCCGAAACCCCCGCCTGTCGCGGCTCCCAGGCCGGCGGCCGCCGCCCGGCCGACTCCAGCACGCGGATCCGCGCCCGTCGCGAGGCCGGCACCGCCGCCGCCGAAGCCTGCCGCGCCCAGCCGCACCTACGCGACGCCGCCGGCGGACGAGACGCCGCAGGCGCAGCTCGCGCGCCTGCGCGGCATCGTGGCGCGACTGGAGAAGGGCACGCATTTCGAGGCCCTCGGCCTGGACCGCAAGGCGACGCCCGCCGAGGTGAAGAAGGCCTTCGTGCTGCTCGCGCGCGACCTGCATCCCGACACGGTGACCGATCCTTCGCAGGCCGAGCTGCGCGGGCTGAAGGAAAGCCTGTTCGCGCGCGTGAACGAGGCGGCGCAGGTGCTGGGCGACGACCCGCGGCGCAAGGAGTACGAGGCGGAGCTGGCCGGCGACAAGAAGGACGTCGACGTCGGCCGCATCTTCGACGCCGAGGAGAAGTTCCAGAAAGCGGAGATCTTCATCAAGGCGCGCAAGTACAAGGAAGGGCTGGCGCTGCTCGACGAGGCCATCCAGCTCAACGACCAGGAGGCGGAGTTCTACGCCTGGCGCGGGTACGCGCGCTTCCTCCTCGCGGGCGATCGCAAGCAGGCTTTCGACGACTGCGCCGCCGAGGTGAAGAAGGCCTTGAAGCTGGTCGAGCGCTGCCTCCCCGCCCACCTCTTCCTCGGCCACATGCACAAGGTGGTCGGCAACCTGAAGGCCGCCACCTCCTCCTTCCAGCGAGTCCTCGATCTCGACGACAAGCACGTCGAGGCCCAACGCGAACTCCGCCTCATGGGCAAGAAAGCCTGAAGGAAAGCCGCGGCCGACGAAAAGCCGAACGCGGAGGCGCGGAGACGCGGAGGATTGTGGTTTGCTCCGATCGGGCGCGCGCGTCCGTTTCGGAGGAGAAAGAAATTCTCCGCGCCTCAGCGCCTCCGCGTTCGCTCGTAGCCTTAGACCGGCAGCGAGATGTGCGGGTCGGTCGGGTGGGGTTTGTAGAGGAGGAAGGTGCGGCCGAGGACCTGGGCTAGATGGGAGGAGGTGGCGGAGGCGAGTTGCTCGGCGGCGGTGTGGCGGGGGAGGGGGGACGATTCGGAGACCTTCACCTTGATCAGCTCGTGCTCGTCCAGCTGCGCGTTCGCCTGGGCGACGACGGCGTCGGTGAGGCCCTCGTGGCCGATGTGGAGGACGGGGGAGAGATGGTGACCCAGCGCCCGGAGGTGGCGGCGCTGCTTTCCGGTCAGCTCAGCCAACCCGCGGCCCGGGCTTCCCGAACAGCTCCTGCTGCTCGGGGATGAGCCCCAGCGCCTTCGCGACCGGCGCGAAGCTGCGCCGGTGGATGGCGCAGGCGCCCATCCTCTCCAGCGCGTCGAGGTGGTCCGGGGTGGGGTACCCCTTGTGGTGCGCGAACCCGTATCCCGGGTGCTCGCGGTCCAGCTCGCACATCAGCCGGTCGCGGTGCACCTTGGCCACGATGCTCGCCGCCCCGATGGTGATGCTCTTCGCGTCCCCCTTCACGATCGGCTGCTGCGGGATGTCCAGGTCCCGCAGCCGGCGCGCGTCGACCAGAAGGTGCTCGGGACGGGGCAAGAGCGCGAGCACGGCGCGGCGGAGCGCCAGAAGGCCCGCGTGGTAGATGTTCAGCGCGTCGATCTCGGCGACCTCCGCGCGGCCCATCCCCACCGAGACGCAAACGGCGCGGATCTCCGGCTCCAGGGAATCGCGCTCTTCCGGCGTCAGCTGCTTGGAGTCGTTGACCCCCTGGATCCGCGTCCCGGGACGGAGGATCACCGCCGCGGCGATCACCGGGCCCGCAAGCGGGGCCATCCCCACCTCATCGACTCCCGCGACCAGGGTGAAGCCCTGCTCCCAGAGCGGCTGCTCGAAGGCGCACAGCCGCGAGAGCCTGCGCCCCTCGGCCTGCGCCGCGTGGATGCGCTTCAAGATGCGCTCCGCGACGGCGCGCGCGCCGGAGCGCGGGTCCTCGCGCAACGCGGTCAGGCCGCCGCGGGGAAGCTCCTCGTCGCCGTCGGTGTAGCGCCTGCGCAGCTCGTCCACGGACATGAGGCGCAGCTCGTCGAGCCGCGGCATCAGGCCTTCCCGGGATTCTGGGACTCGATGCGCTTCTTGAAGTTCGCCAGGAGGCCGGGCAACGACTGCTCGGCCAGCATGCGCTCGACCATCGAGGGCACCAGCGCGCCGAGCTTCAGGTCGATCTTGTAGGTCGCCTCGGTGCCCTCCGGGACGGCCTTCAGGATCCAGGCGCCGTCGTTCCCCTTCATCATCTCGCCGCGCACCATGGTCCAGGCCAGCTCGTCCGGAGGCCGGGCGGTGTGCTTGAGCGTGTAGGTGATGACCTTCGCCTTGATGTCGACCGTGTAGGTGACTTCCTTCACGTTGCCGGAGCCGAACTCCACCTTGGCCTTCTTCACCTCGGGGAGGAACTCCGGGTACTTTTCGTAGTCCGTGATCACCGCGAAGACCTTCTCGGGAGGCGCGTGGATCACGATGCTCCGCTCGGCCTTGGCCATTCCGAGGTTCCTCCAGTCGCCGCCTATAGGGCGGCGCTGTGCTCTGGGGCGCTTCGATGGGCCCGTTGCTCCATACCACGGTGGAGGAGGAGCAAGAGAGGCGGCTGGAGCAGGCGAGGGAGCAGGGCCAGGACCAGCATCCCGCCGATGACCACGATGGCCAGCGGCTTCTGCGTCTCGCTCCCGATCCCGCGCGACAGGGCGGCGGGCAACAGGCCGATCAGCGCGACCGAGGCCGTCATCAGAGCCGGCCGCAGCCCTCGCTCCGCCGCGAGCCGCGCGCCTTCCTCCAGGGAGCGCCCCTCGCGCCACATCTTCTGCGCGTAGGTGACCACGATGATGGCGTCCTGCACCGCGATGCCGAAGATGGAGATGAACCCCATGGCGGCCGAGATGGAGAGGTGGGTGCGCGTGGCGAGCAGCGCGAACACGCCGCCGGCGCAGGCCGCCGGGATGCTGAGCAGCACCAGGAGCGTGTCCTTCACCGTGCCGACCGCGCTGTACACCAGGAAGGCGATGAGCAGCAGCGTGAGCGGGATGATGACGCGCAGCCGCTGGGCGGCCTCGCGAAGCTGATCCGCTTCGCCCGCCCACTCGACGTGGGTGTCATAGGGCAGGCGGACTTCCCGATCCACGCGCGCCTGCGCTTCGGCGACCGTCGAGCCGAGGTCCCGGCCGCGGACGCTGAACTTCACCGGGGCATAGCGGCGCTGGTCCTCCCGGTAGACGAGCGAGGGCCCCTGGTCCTCGCTGATCCGCGCCATCTGCCCGAGGGGCACCTGCGCGCCGCCGGGAGTGGGCACCAGGATCTGGCGGATGGCCTGGAGGTTCCTCCGGTAGGGCTCCGCCCAGCGCACCACCAGGTCGAAATGCTTCTCGCCCTCGTACACCTGCGTGACGGTGGCGCCGCCGATGGCGGCCTGCACCAGGTTCATCACGTCGCCCGCGTTGAGCCCGTAGCGGCCCACCGCCTCGCGGTCGGGGACGATGCGGATGTCCGGCTGTCCCAGCGTACGGAACACCCCGAGGTCCTCGACTCCGCGTACCCCTTGCAGCACGCGCGCGACCTCGGCGGCCTTCTGCTCGTTCAGGCGCAGGTCGGGGCCCACCACCTTCACCGTGTTCTCGCCCTTCACGCCGCTCATCGCCTCCTCCACGTTGTCGGCGATGGCCTGCGAGAAGTTGAAGTCGACGCCCGGGAATGCCTCGCGCAACTTCTGCGACAGCTCGCGCTGGAGCTTCTCCTTGGTCACGCCGCGGCGCCAGGACGAGGGCGGCTCGAGCGGCGCGAACAGCTCGATGTTGTTGAACCCCGAGACGTCGGTGCCGTCGTCGGGTCGGCCCACCTGGGAGACCGCGCTGCGGATCTCCGGCATCGACCGCCGCGCCATGTCGCAGGGACCTTCCACCGGGCAGCCGAGCAGGATGCGCCGCATGCGCCCGACGTACTTCCCGGACTGCTCCAGGCTGATCGAGAGCGGGAGCGTGGCGCGGATCCAGAAGTTGCCTTCCTCGAGCTTGGGCATGAACTCGGTGCCGATGAAGCGCAGGAGCGCCCCGGCTGCTGCCACCGGCGCCAGCGCGAGGAGGAGCGCCGCGACCGGGCGGCGCAGCGAGAACGCGAACAGCGGCCGGTAGGTGCGGTCCAGCCAGCGCAGGAAGGCGTTGTCGTGCGCGTGCTCGGCCTCGTGCGCGCCTTCGGCGGCGTGCGCCTTCGGGTCGGCCTTCAGCAGGCGCGCGGCGAGCACCGGAGTGAGGGTCACGCTGAGCAGCACCGCGCCCGCGATGGAGAAGGCGTAGGTGTGCGCCATCGGCGAGAAGATCACGCCGGCGACGCCCGTCAGCGTGAACAGGGGGAAGAACGCCACCATGATGATCAGCACCGAGAACAACATCGGGCCGCCGATCTCCGCGGCCGCCGCCCGCACGCGCTCTCGCACGGTCCCGCGGCCTGCCCCGCCGAGGTGGCGGTAGACGTTCTCGATCATGATGACGGTCGAGTCGACGATGATGCCGAAATCCACCGCGCCCAGGGAGATGAGGTTCGCCGGCGTCCCGGTAGCGATCATCCCGCAGAACGCGGCCAGGAGCGCCAGCGGGATGTTCACCGCCGCGATCACCGCCGCGCGCGCCTGCCCCAGGAACACCCATAGGACCAGCGTCACCAGCAGCATGCCGACGAGCAGGTTCTCGATCACGGTGTGCGTCGTCACGTGCACGAGACGCTCGCGGTCGTAGTAGGGCTCCAGCGTCATGCCCGGCGGGAGCAGGTGGTATTTCCGGATCTGTTCGACCTTCTCGTGCACGCCCTTCAGGGTCTTGAGCGAGTCGCCGCCGTAGCGCATCAGCACGATCCCCTGCACCACGTCGGGCTCCAGGTCCTTGCCGACGATCCCCAGCCTTGGCGCGGCGCCCTCGGCGACGTCCGCCACGTCGCGCACGCGCACGGGCACGCCCTTCTGCTCGGCGACCACGACCTGCTGCACGTCGCGCAGCGAGCGGATGAGGCCCAGCCCGCGCACGTTGAAGGACTGCTCGCCCAGCGTGAGCCGCTGTCCGCCGACGTTCTGGTTGGCGTTGCCGATGGCGGTCGAGAGCTGCTGGAGGGTGAGCCCGTGTCCTTTGAGGCGATAGGGATCGACGTCGACGTGCACCTGGCGGGTCTCGCCGCCGAACCCGACCACGTCGACGACGCCGGGAACCTGGCGGAACTGCCGCTCGAGGATCCAGTCCTGCGCCGTCTTCAGCTCGGCCAGCGAGTACCCCTGGCCGCGCAGGACGTAGCGGTAGATCTCGCCGATCGCGTTCCAGGGCGAGAGCTGCGGCTGCACTCCGCTCGGGAGCTGGATGAACTGCAGCCGGTTGATCACCCGTTGCTGCGCGTCCACGTAGCTCGGGTTCCAGTTGAAGTAGCATTTCACGTCGGAGAGGCCGAACAGGGACTGCGAGCGCACGTGCTCCAGGTCGAGCATGCCGGCGAGCCCGTTCTCCAGCGGGATGGTGACGTAGCGCTCCACCTCCTCGGCGGAGAGCCCCTGCGGCTGCGTGATCAGCTCGATCATCGGCGCGACTGGGTTCGGGTACGCCTCGACGTCGAGCTGCGTATAGCAATAGAGGCCGACGCCCAAGAGGCCCAGGGCGAAGGCCAGCACCAGCCCGGGGAAGCGCAGCACCGCGTCGACCAGGCGGCCCATCAGAGCATCCCGGAGAGGAGCAGCGCTCCGGACACGACCACCTGCTCGCCGCGCGAGAGGCCCGAGAGCACCACCACCGGGTCCGCGTCGTCGGACTCGACCTGCACGCGG
>WNFD01005496.1_pt1 | contig 29905 bp, 47 predicted proteins | sample 5400491 | NCBI WGS metagenome assembly WNFD01 (sample SAMN13153343, study PRJNA577476) | soil metagenome | isolation source: 120 cm saprolite under Douglas fir tree site 2 hole 2 replicate 2 | place: USA:California | collected 2015-04-18
ACGAAACTCGTCAATCGCGTGCTCTAGATATAGGCGTCGTAAGAGAGGATCTGAAGTAACCTCGGCTGCGCGCAAAATATCGCGTCCCCCGTCAGTTTCGGTTTCGCTGAAGCGGAGCAGTTTCTGTACACGCCGATCGCCATCGCTCCAGATCCAGCGCTGTACAGGGATCAGCATTCGATCAAACGCTGTGGGTCGCTCATGGGGCCGAGCGGAATCCATCCCTGCTGCCAATATATTTGAGTTACGAAATCAGATTTGTCACTAGTTTGTTAGATTTTCGTAAAGTTTTCGTTATTCGCGCGAGGATTGTCCTGCGAGGTGCTACACATGGTTGGAGAAAAGGTGCGCTGAAACCGCTCTGCTGCTGCTCCAGTTCTTTTCAAGAAAGAGGTGACTGGGCGGACATGGTGGATGATTTTATGCCCAGTGCTCAGTTGTGGCGTCATCAGCCATCACGCGTTTGACGAAAGAAGTCGAGGTGAGCTTTGGAGAATATGTCTCCGGTGCCTCCCCAGCGCCGGGAATCATTCTGGGCACGAGTAATAGCAGAGACCGCGGTCGCATCCGTTGGAATCGCGCTCTTATCGTGCGCACTCATCGCGAATCAACGGTTTCTCGACAGGCACTTCGTACCGTCTTTTTTCCTGCTGCGCCATTGGTACATGGTACTCCAAACGTCCGGACGATTGGCGATGGCAATCCTGGGCACGTGGATAGCGCTCGTTGCACGTCGGCGTACTGGGCGGTTCGCCGCGCGAACACCTGCAGGAGCGCTCCGCATTGTCATCGCTGTGGTTCTGGCGCTCGGCGCGAGCGAACTCGTGCTGAATCGTGTGCACCTGCGTCCGGCCGAGTGGCTGTCGGCCGAAGACGAACCACGCCGCCAACCCGACCCGCGACTTGGCTGGACTTGGGTACCCGCGCGCACTGGACATAAGAGCATCGGTGGGCGTGTCATCGACTACGCTATCGACCCCGCAGGATATCGCGTCAGCAGTGTGGACGAACCGGTGGATCCTGAGCGACCGACCATTTTGTTCACCGGTGAGTCAGTGATGTTCGGTGAGGGACTGACGTATGCAGAGAGCATACCTGCGCAAGTCGGAGCCATGATGGGAATGCAGACTGCGAATCTGGCGGTCCACGGCTATGGTAACGATCAAGCGTACCTGAGGCTGGAAACGGAACTGCCTCATTTTCGTCGGCCAGTGGCCGTAGTGTCTCTGTTTATGACGGCACTTTTCGGGCGGAACCTCGACCAGGATCGACCGCATCTCGGTCCGGGTCTTGTCTGGCTGCCGGCAGAACAGCGCTCGCGGCTCTCATCGCTCGCGAAGCTGCTCGTGCCGTACCGCGCCGACACGACCGTCGAACGGGGCGTAAGGGTGACCCAGGAGATGCTTCGCGCCATCAGCGAACTGGCACGAGCGCACGGGGCAACGCCGCTACTCGTCGTGCTGCAGTTTGGGCATGAAGAGGGGCCCGAACAGGTGTTGCGTCGCCGGATCCTGGACGACGCGAGCATACCTTATGTGCTGATCGACATTGACTCGTCGTGGCGTCTGCCCTGGGACCGACACCCCAATGCGCGCGCCGCCCACGCGATCGCTGCTGCCATCGAGACCGAGCTACGAGGGCGGCTTGCCGTCGCAGCCCCGTTGAGAGAACGAAAAGGAAGAGATGAACGAAGCTGGGCATTGGTCTATAAGCCTTGCGTTCGTTGCTCCAACATGTGCATCACGACGAGTAGAAATGGACCCAGATGTTCCGGCTGGCTCCCCCTGGGCCACAAGCAAATGCTGGTGCCATCAGCGCAACAATAGTTATCACGAGCCAAAAGAACCCCTTGAACGGCCAAGCACACGTATCAAGGGAGGAGGAGGGCTGCATGCTGCTCACTCGGTCGGTGCCGCGGTCTTGGGCTAACTTTGTCCGCCTCCGGTTCCGTTCGAAGGCCGGGGAGAGTGACGTGGAAGAATGCTTCCACCTCGGATTTCTGATTGCCGATGTAGGCCCCGGCCCAGTCTTGCAAACCTTCCCCTCGGGAGAAATTACCATGGTTTGCGAAGTGCTCCCTAACTTTCAAGCTCGACCAAAAGACCAACTTAAAATCTTGAAGCTGGTTGGAGCGTGCCTGAATCAGGCGGGCCCGATATCGTCTAGGTGTAGAACGGCGTCCCTACATCGCGGTCACTGGATACGTAGTCGATTTGGCAAGAGGCGTTCATGAATAAGTTCACAAAAAACAACGGCTTACAATGTCAGTGTTCCCCTATGCAATGCCAACGAAGTCTTGGTAGTGGGTCAGTTTTCGGTAGTGGGTCAGTTTGATTTCCACAGCTAGCGTCTGTGCTTCAGTCGAAAGAAAAGGTCAAACCAACACCAAATAGATGTGGCAAAGAGCAACACTTGCAGGATTTGTTGTGCGATGGGATCGACGGTGCGCCAAGGGATACTTGATCGTGCAGGACGATAACGCAACGGCTTACCTGAGTTGAGAGGATAGAGCACCACCCACAAACTCAAGGCGCCGACAAATATATCTGCAAAAATGTCCATCAACTAGCTCGCCTGCTCTCCGAGTTGCCTTCAGGATAAGCCGCTTGTCAATCCGCTTCGTGCCGAATGGGGCCACGGCAAGTTTGCCGCAGCGTTACCTACGCCGCTGTCACTGGGATACGTACTCGGATTTGGCAGAATGGATTCATGGATAGTCCATAGAATATCAGTGTTCAACTGCAATCCAGCCAGCCGAAGTTTTGGTAGTGGGTCAGTTTGAACTCTTGTTTAAAAAGTGGACGGTGAAGACCAGTGACACGATAAGCGCGGCAATCAAGAGCCAGCCCACCATTATGCTCGGTTCGCCGAATAGCATAACCACAAAGAAAATGCTGGCCGTCAGCCCAAGCAATATGAAAATCTTTCTTGTCATGTCACTGCCGAAAATTCGGTAGTGGGTCACGTTTATTTCCACAGCAACCTACCTATCACCGCTCCGATGCCGAAGTAGATTGCAGAATTGACCAACCCTTGAAATCCCCAAGCGGCGGCCATGAGGGCAGTATTCAGTCTGGCATTCGCCGAACTCAATAGGGCGATCGCCGATACGTTGCTCTCTCGATTTCGACCTTGAGTGTCTTCATCACTTCCTGAGGGTTGAACCCAATTCTCTGAAATTCCGTCGCCGCCGCCTTCTTCGCGCCCTGAAACGCCTCTTCGTCCTTCCATACGGCTGTGGTCATAACGTTATGGCGGGTCTCGCCGTCCGTCTTTTCGCAGATGAAGCCCTCAATAAATCCAGGCAACGTCCTAAGAAAAGTCGCGGACTTGCGCACCTCCTCAAGGAATCTGGGCTTCGATTCTTCAGGCACGATGAACTTATCAATTAAGACGATCTCCAATTTGTCCTCCTCTTGGGTTGGGTACATCGACTCACTTCCCAGCAGCTAGCCTCGTTCGCCAGCGTGATACCGCTCTAAGTTCCGCATCTCAGGCGGCACCCTGTCTTGAACGAAACGGCCACTTCTCGCGCGCTCTTAAGGATACAAAATGCTTTTCGGTAGCGTGCTCGACCGGCAAGTTCTATGGGTTTAGCGACCCGCGCATGCTGCCGGATCCGCAGAGCTGAACGAGAATCGTCGCTGGGGTCAGTCCGGCTAAGCGGCGCGCCTCCCGGCTCAAGTGGGCCTGGTCCGCATATCCAGCAGCCGCAGCAAGATTAGCAAGATCGAGTGCACGATGGGTTTTCGCTAGCTCCAGGAATCGTTGCATGCGAAGTACGCGATCCAGGGTTTTCGGACCATAGCCAAATGCCTGCTCGCAGTGCCGCCGAAGTGTGCGCTCACTCGTCCCCAATGCCGATGTTAATTGCCGTGTAATAGAGCCTCTTGCCTCGCGAGTTTGGGTCAGGGATTCAAGAATTATCCTGGAAGAGTTGGCCGGTGACGCAAGATCTCCGGTAATTTTTTCTAGGGCCGCTTCGAGCCGCCTTGCAGCAACTGCTGGATCCCGAGTGTCCCCTATCAAATCGATCAATTCTTGTGCCTGACCCTTACAGAAGCAATCTAGCTGAATGCGTGCACCAACGATCGCAGAGGCTGGCACACCCAGCCACACCGCTACGGCACCTGGCTGGAATCTCATCCCAACAACGGTTGCTCCTGGCGGGACTGACTCGAAACGGACCTGATGGTCTGGTCCTGCGACCAACAGATTGCCGCCGAACCATATCAGATCTGCGCAAGCATCGGGAACAACCGCGGTCTGCCTTGCAACTCCCGATGGCTTCTGGTGAAACCAAGCAGAGACAAAATGACGTCGTAGCATTGGTGACACGGGCTTCTCACGATACACGCCAGAAGCTTGCCCAAGCACCGGGGATTCTCCCCTTTCCATTACTTGCACAGGTTGTACCTCCGAGAAGGTACTTTAGGGCAATTATGATGATCTCTGCTGCATTCCAACAAGAGCTGCGCCCCACATGTTGTTGTTTGCGATTGCATTTCTCGTCACCTTCGTACTATGGCAGGACGCAGCGCGGCACACCCGTCGGCGTCGCTTAGAAGATCATCCAGACCGGGAACTTCAGGCGGTCGAAACCCTGTCTCGTTCGTCAGATAGTCGTGAGTACAGCCCCAAAATGGACAGGGTGCTTTCGGAGAATGTGGGAAATCTTGCGGCCCGAACTCCGGAAGTACCGGATGAACCAGTTGGCAATATGAGGCACGCTCGTGATGCTGTTGTACGCAAAATTTGGGAGGCCCGCGGCTACACGGTACTGGCCCGATACGGATGACCTTGGAGCAACGGGTATCTATAATACAACCCGAAAATCACAGGGCGTTGCGGTTCAGGGCCAGGTCTTTTCGCTCCTACGCCGGAGTTTTCGGCGGGCCCGGCGAAGCAAGCGCAGTGGCGGGCGTTTTTGCGGAAGAGCAGACTGGAAGGAGATGCGTCCTTGCAGGACGTGGTGAGCGCGCTGGACGAATTCCTGATGCCGATGGTGGAAGGGATCTTGCGCAGACGAACGATTCCTTCTTCTGGGACCCGGCGGCCCGTGGAAAGCGTCGCTGCCAGACTAGAGCTTGGAGAGTGTGTGCCGAGGTGGCCCGCCTGAGCGAGAATAGGGGTCATGGAGAACGCTCTCCCAGGCACGCTCGACCATGAACTCATCATCCAGGAGGCGGGCGAGTGTCGCGCGAAGGCCTGATTAGCTTCCTTTCCGAAGAGCTGCCCTACATTTGGCGCGACGCGTATCTGCTACACGTGAACGATGGCGCCGAGGCTTCCGTGATCGTCTCCGGTCAAGTCGACATTCGCTACAAGAAGGAAGATAGCGGCCGCTAGCGACTGGAATAGCGCAGGAGAGACTCGTGTCACGAACCCGCAAGAGTGATCACCCTTATGCGATCAAGGCCCTCAGGAGGCTGATCCCGAACCTGCTCACCTTTCTCGCCGTACTCGCCACCGTTCGGGCGCAGGAGCGAGCCAAACCCGCCAGCCGCGTTGAGGCGACCGCGATCATCGCAAATGCGCGCAAGATCGTGACGCCCAATGGGGTGGAGCGGCTGGAGAAAGTGCGGATCGGCGGGATCGATCAATGGGTCTCGATTCGCGGCACCGACCGCAGGAACCCGGTGCTGCTGCTGATCCACGGCGGACCAGGGTACGTCTCGATCCCGATGAGCTGGTGGTTCTCCCGCGGCTGGGAGGAGTATTTCACGGTCGTCCAGTGGGACCAGCGCGCCGCCGGCAAGACCCATCTCCTTACCGATCCTGCCACGATCGCGCCGACCCTCACCCGCGAGCGCATGATCGCCGACACCGAGGAAATGGCCGCCTGGGTCCGCAGGGAGCTCGGCAAGGACAAGATATTCGTCCTCGGCCACAGCTGGGGCAGCTTTCTCGGCTTGCAGCTCGCGGAGCATCACCCCGAATGGCTGTACGCCTATATAGGCGTCGGCCAGCTGATCGACGGACCCGAGAGCGAGCGTCGAGGCTGGCGCTTCGCCATGGACGCCGCGCGCCGCGCGGGCAATGCCGAGGCGGTGCGCGAGCTCGAGGCGATCGCCCCCTACGCCGCCCCCGGCCGGATCATCCCTATCAAGGACATTTACGTCGAGCGCAAATGGGTCGGTTATTACGGCGGCGTGATGGCCTACCGGCGCGACAACTCGGCCGATAGCGCGCTCGCCCAACTTTCCCCAGATTACAGCGACCAGGAAATTCGCCGTATTTGGGATGGCAATGAGTTCGCAACCGCCTATCTGCTCCCCGAGCTGGTCGCGCTCGATCTCACTATGACCAATAAGCTCTCAGTTCCGCTGATCCTCTTTGAGGGCCGCCACGACCGGAACGTGAATTCAGAGGTCGCTGCCACCTGGTTCGATACGGTGAAAGCGCCGGAGAAGCACCTCATCTGGTTCGAGCGTTCGGCGCACATGCCGATGACCGAGGAGCCCGGAAAGTTCCTCCTCTCCCTGGTGCGCTGCGCCCGGCCGATCGCAGAGAAGGCAGGCGAAATAGCTCCGTGAACCCAGCACCTCCCAGACCCTACTCCCGCTGCATGGTCACCTAGCATTCATAGACTCAAGCAACCCGGGTGTTAGGTGAAGGTGATTTTGCGACAACGAGCGCATAGCTTCCTGTTTGCCGACCACCCAAGCCTTTGCCCACGATTTTCCCGCCCATTGCTGCCAGTCTCAACTTAGGCTACGCTTCGCAATTTACAATCTGGATCGGGGAGCAACTCATGAACCGAAGTCAGCGTCTTTTGGCTGCGGGAACACTACTAGCAGGCGTGATGCTCTTGAGTCAGCAAGTTGTTGCGCAGGTCTTCAGGATCGCCGAAATGAACACGCGGCAAATCCAGGCCCTCAATCTCCAAAGGACCGTCGTCTTGATTCCCGGCGGAATTCTGGAAGAACACGGACCCTACCTTCCCTCTTATACTGATGGCTATGCCATCGATGCATACACACAGGAATTGGCAAAGGCCATTGTCGCCAGACCTGGCTGGACGGTGGTCCTGTTTCCGCAAATTCCGCTCGGCAATGACCCGGCCAACACGATCGGCGGCAAGCGGGTATTTCCCGGAAGCTATCCGATTCGTATGGCGACGCTGCGTGCGGTTTACATGGACTTGTCCAACGAGCTCGGAGAACAGGGCTTTCGCTGGGTGTTTCTCGTCCACAATCATGGCGCGCCAAACCACCACAAGGCGCTCAACCAGGCTTCGGACTATTTCCACGATCTCTACGGCGGCACCATGGTGCATCTGTTCGGCTTGAAACCTGTGTTCTTATGCTGCGGAATCGAGGACAAAATGTTTTCCACCAAGGAGCTTGAGGAGGAAGGATTCACTGTACATGCGGGAGCGGACGAGCAAAGTCAAATTCTATTTCTACGTCCCGAGTTCGTGCCCCAAGACTACCGGGAAGCTGAATCTTTAACCGGTAGGAACTTTTCCGATCTAGTGCGGATTGCCAAGGTCAACCGATGGCCGGGCTATTTCGGTGCGCCACGATTGGCTAGCGCGGCTATGGGTGCGCAAGCATTCGCACTTTCGTCGCAAAAACTAAACGAAGTGGCACTGCAGATACTGGACGGCCTCGAGTACAGGAAGATACCCAGATATGCCGACGAGATGGATCCTCTTAATGTTGCCGGGGAAGGAGCAGAACTGGAATATGAGCAAGTGCAAGAGAAACGGGAACTGGATTGGCTGAAAGCTCACAAGATTCGCTAAGTGAGTGTCTCTTGCAGGGACCAATTAGCGCCTTTGTTGGGACAACTGCGATTGGGACATAGCTTGAGGATGTTCCCCTTGTCGAAAATCTCGGTGGTGGTACATGCTGAGTGTTGGTATCGCCCAGTATCCGGCGCCGCGCTTCCGACTGCCCGAGAAGGGCCACAAGTCTCGCGGGCGGATTCTGGATTCAGCATCGTAAGCCTGCTCTTAGAGGATCTGTTAAGCCATCGGTTGCGTTCAAACGTCGATTCCTATGCGGGTCTGTACGGGCATCTCAATGCTCAGCTCACAGCGTTCTCTGCGCTTAGCTCCACAGGTGAGGCAGGGGAACGCCAGTACCTGTTGGGGCGTCAGCTCTTTGGATTTCATCCCGCATGATGAAGCTTTGCAAAACGGAAAGCTGGTCAATTGTGAACAAACTAGGGGTAAAGAGTACGGATTCATTTGGGGGGGCCACGAACACATTCGTCTACCCCATTTCGACCCGCTACCCGGCGAACCGTGCGATTGAGCCGCGCGGGAGAGTTGTGTGATTCCCGAGCCGGAGCGCCTGTACGGAGGAACCATCGCGCTGGCGGAAGCGGGGCTGTGGATAACATCGATAATTTTGTATTCGACAGAAGCACAGATCATGGCATACTCGCGCCATGGTTGTGCCGCTCGGGATCCTTCCTGATCTAAATTCTCTGGATGCGGAATCATTGCGCGCGCTCTTGGTGGAAATCCACGAGCGCTATTGCACGACCGCGCAGCGGCTGCAGTCGCGAGAGAGTCAGATCGAGCATCTGAAACTGCTGCTGGCCAAGCTGCAGCGGATGCAGTGCGGACGCAAGTCGGAGAAGCTGCAGCGGCAGATCGAACAGTTGGAGTTGCGACTGGAAGATCTGGTGCAAGCACAAGAGGCGGAGAGCGAGCCGGCGGCGGACAGCGCACGGGGTACAACCGCGGATGCTATTGCGCACAAGAAACCCGCGCGGCGGCCGCTGCCCAGCCACTTGCCGCGAATCACGCGTACCCATGTGCCGAAAGAGCAAGCCTGTCCGGGATGCGGCGGGAAACTGCGTCCGCTGGGCGAAGACGTCTCGGAGATGTTGGAGTATGTGCCGGCATACTTTCATGTTATCCGGCATGTACGGCCGAAGCTGAGCTGCGGGAACTGTGAACAGATCGTGCAAGCACCGGCACCGAGCCGGCCGATCGCGCGCGGGCTGGCCGGGCCGGGACTGCTGGCTCATGTGTTGGTCTCGAAGTACTGTGATCATCTTCCGCTGTATCGCCAGGCGGAGATCTATGCCCGGGCCGGAGTCGAACTGGAACGCTCGACGCTGGCCGATTGGGTAGGCGGGAGTAGTCAACTCCTCGATCCTCTGGTCGAAGTGCTGCGTCGTTATGTCATGACCGCGAGCAAGCTCCATGCCGACGACACGCCGGTACCGGTGCTGGCGCCGGGCACCGGTCAGACAAAGACGGGACGATTGTGGACGTACGTGCGTTATGATCGCCCGGCGGGTGACCCCAGGGCACCGGCGGTTTGGTTCGCGTATTCACCAGATCGCAAGGGCGAACATCCCCAGCGCCATTTGAGGGAGTTTCATGGTTCGCTGCAGGCGGATGCCTACGCGGGATTCAATCAGCTGTACGAAGGCAATCGCATCCAAGAAGTGGCCTGTTGGGCGCACGTGCGACGCAAGTTTTACGACTTGCAACAGGCGCACGCTTCGCCGATTGCGGCGGAAGCACTGGAACGAATCGGAGCGCTGTACGCGATCGAGAACGAGATCCGCGGTCGCCCCCCCGATGAGCGTCGGGAAGTTCGGCAGACCCGAGCTCGTCCTTTGCTCGAGTCGCTGCACCACTGGTTCGAACTGTCGCTGTCGAAGCTCTCCCGCAAGTCGGACACGACGGCGGCTATTCGCTATGCGCTCGGGCTCTGGAAGGCGTTGACTCATTACTGCGACGACGGTCACCTCGAGATTGACAACAATGCTGCTGAACGTGCCTTGCGGGCAGTCGCTCTCGGTCGAAAGAACTACTTGTTCGCGGGGTCCGACGCTGGAGGCGAGCGCGCCGCCGCGATCTACAGCTTGGTTGGCTCGGCGAAACTCAACGGATTGGACCCGGAAGCCTACCTGCGCGAGATCCTCACCCGCATCGCTGACCACCCTATCACTCGCATCGAGGAGCTGCTGCCTTGGAACATCGCCGCAAGCGTGCCGTCCGCAATCGAACCCGCAGCCTAGACAAGAAGGTTGTTGCCAAGACCTCCGCAGTGATTCCGGTGTCCCTTCCCAACCTCGCCGACCTGATTACCTACGGCGAAATTACTGTCGGCGTTCTTCGCCCCGTTGGTTGTGTCGCCACCGCCACCGACGGACACAACAGTTTGGCCATGCTGGTGCGCCGCCGAGGCGAGACTTTGGCCCAACTACTGACCCGACTCGACCAAGCCATCGACAAAGCGCTCACCGAAGACGTCTACACTGACGAAATCAATTCCTAAACTCCCAAGTGTCCACATCATTCCTCGATCAAGATCACTCACCTCCACGAATTGCTTCCCGGCAACTGGAAACCCAAATCGGGGTCGGCAGGCTGAACGGAACCGTCCTCCCAGAGCACAGCACGCATGGTTGCCGTCCGTTGCGCCGATTCGCGCCGTGAGAGGTTCGTTCGGCCTCAGCCCGTCGTGGTCAAGGTCGGCTCGTTCCAATGAGGTAAAAAATCTCGCTGCGCCAAGATCTTGATCAGTTCGCCGCCGAGCCGGTCGTCGAACAGGACAATCAGTGCGTGGTACGTCTTGTTCACAACATCGATCATCAGCGCCTTCATTTCCTCGTCGTTCAGCCGCGAAAGGCTTGGCCAGGGAATCTCCCCGTAGGGTGACCGGACGACCACGTCTGTGTAGTCGCCGATCTGCGAGTCCGGAGTAATCCCGGCATGCAGATCCTCGAGCACGGTATTGCGAAAACATTGCTGCGCGAGGTACTTCGCGAGCCTCTTGAGCACTTCGGGATTGGTAGAGATTTCACGTGCGGTTTCGCTAGTCATTGTGAGACTCCAGGCTTACGGTCAAGCGAACCCCTGGGCAGGCGCGATCTATCTGTCTGCTGATTCTACGTGAGGAACTACGGACTTGGTCTAGCTTGCCCTGCGTGACCCCGAGGAACCGTCAACGTAGAGAAGCTCTTGCAGTTTTTTTCTCCTCGAAGGCTTAAGGCCACTCAGATAACCTGCAAGCTCGTAGGGGTTGAAGATGTTCCACACCGCGGCTTGAAACCGTGGAAGCTCGGCGGCAAACTCCGGATGCTGCTCTGCCGCATCAGCAAAGTTCATGAGCTTCTCCCCGAGAAGATAGTCGAGCGCGCTCTTGACGCCAAATCGCCTTTTAATGCCGCGGGTCGCCCGGCACTGCTGTACCCAGATCTTGTGAAATTGTATGCGGCTCATGCCGCTACTATAAAGGCTGGTCCCAGTAGAGCGCAAAAAACTGCGCGATTCCCCTGGCAGACCCATCTGCTAGATGCATCTCCCTTACCGCTTACACATCATTCCTTAGCGGACACTTGAATGCCCATGCGGCTCGTCACCACGGCCAACTTCGGACGCTTACGCACTAAGCTAGGACTAGAGAATCTCAAAGACCTCGTAGGTGACTCCGTCAGATTGCCTTTCGCCGATTGCGACGCTCACGATCTTGTTCAACCAGGCGTACTTTGGCGCCGAGGTTTCGAAAAACGGCGCTGTTCGGAGGTAATAATCCGATGGAGTAACCCGTTCACCGCGAGCGATCCGAGCACTCACCTCCGGCGAAGCATGCCGTATTCCACGATAAGTGATGAGGATCAGCGCTCCGTCGTCGGTTCGCAGGATCAGGCGCACATCTTGCTGAAAAGACCCGTCTGCACGAACTAACAACAGGTCCGAACCTGCTTGTGGCAAGACCTCCCCTCGAAGCCGATCGCCGGTAAATTCTCCTCCGGAAACAGTGAACACGCGACGAGTGCCCGCAGGGGTGTCTCCCAACTCTAGAATGGGAGGGAGCTTCATGGTGATAGTGAACAAATGACGCGATTTCAGTTCTGTCATGGTGAGACTCCGTGCTGGAATGTTTGGTCAGGAGGAAACTTGCGGCGTCGTTTGCGCTAGAAGCGCACAAGCCGCAGATGCTACTGCTGCCAGTCGAGGAAACATTCGATTCCGACCGAGCACTCATCTCGCCCGCTTGAGGAACAGCCAGGATTCGAGTTTGCGCAGGGGTCCTCCTCCGAACGAGTCTGCAGCGGCCGGCTTGATTCGTCTAATTGATTGATGATATGTTCACAATTCATGCCATGAATTTATCCGCGATCGATCTCAATCTGCTGGTTGCACTGGACGCGCTGATTTCCGAAGCCCATGTCGGTCGCGCCGCTCGCAAGCTTGGGCTCTCACAGCCAGCGGCTAGCCATGCCCTGAACCGGCTCAGAGACCTCTTAGCTGATCCTCTGCTGGTGCGGGTGGGCTCGCGGATGGAGTTGACGCCGCGAGCGACCGGTTTGCGAGAGTCGTTGGCGGAAGCTTTGCAGCGAGTTCAAACTCTCTTTGTGGCCGATTCTTTTGAGCCCAGAAGAAGTTCTCGGCGCTTCTCGGTCATGATGCAGGACCACGTTGCCCACCTTATTGTCCCGGCCCTGGTCAACCGTGTGCATTCCGAGGCGCCGGGCGTCAAGCTGGATGTTTTGCCATGGCAGAGTGCGGCGTCGATGAAGCTTGAGCGCTTAGGGTCCATTGATCTGCTGATTTCCTGCTCCATAAACGAACTTGCAGGATTTGAGCGCGAGACTCTGTTCACTGACACGGAGGTTACGGTCGTACGCAAGGGATATCCATCCGTATCGAGAATGAAGGACCTCAAAGCGTTCCTCAGTTCGAGGCACGTAGCGGTTGTCGGTAGAGGGCTGAAGGAAGATCCGGTAGATAGCTGGCTTCGGCAAGAGGGGCTAGCGAGACAGATTGTGCTGCGGGTTCCCAGCTATTTACAGGCCCTTCAAGCGGTAGCTCAAGCAGATCTGGTGGCATTTGTTCCCAAACGCTTGGCTGAGTCTCTGGCAAGGCCATTGTCACTAGCTGTGCTTCCGCCTCCTATAGATCCCGGAGAATACCAGGAGTACCTGTTCCATCCACGCCGCGTGGCCCACGACCCGGCGTCCATTTGGCTGCGAAAGCTAGCTTTGGACATTGGTGCACCTCTGGGCCAGGTGGATCGGCAAGTTTTCAGTGCGTGATGCCGCATCCCCTCTTGGTCATATGCCCGGGATTGCGCTAGCAGCTACCAAGTAAGAATGACGAGAGTGCCAGGTCTCGCGCTCGCAGCCATTCCGCAGGCCGATGCCGCTCGGAGTTAAGGGCAAAAGGCAACCAACGTCGCACAGTCTTGCAGCCGCCTGTGAGCTCTGAGCCTGAGGGTGGTCGAAACTTTCGATCGGTCGTTCGACGTTGTCGATCTTTTCCGGTGGTTGTGAGGACGGCTAACCTCTTTGCTGCTTCAGCGATCGGCTTGGGATCTCTCGACTCCGCGGAGAATCGAGGTTTTGTTCCCGATCATGGCGATACCTAGCCTCTTCGGTATGACGCTAATCAGAAAGAGTTGTCCTGACGCCCCCGAAGTCCGCTTGTAGGATTGGAAGCGCATTTGGTGCTCAGCACCAGATCACGGGCGAGTGACAGGTGATGCTGAAATTTCTGGTTTCATCGGATGGCAAGGGCGCTTTCGATCCTGCGTCGAGCAGTGAGTCTTCCGGAGCGAGATCAATGGCCCGCTGAAGGGCCTTCTTTGCGCGCTCGTTGTCGCCCACGCCAAGGCAGCCATCGGCAAGGCGCTATGGCGTTGGCAGCGCAGGTCTTATACGAATTCGACAAGCTTCATCTGGATCTGGCCGAGCACTGCTTGCTCCCTGCAACGGCGAGCCAGTACCGTTGACCCCAAAAGACGTTTCAGGCAAGTTGTGAGCTCTTCCCAATCTGACATAGACATTGAACAAGTCCGCAGTGTTTAAACGAGCGTATCCATGGGTTCATCCAGATGGCTAATGGAGAGCGTCAACTCCGTTTGGGCCACGGCCTCCAGTCATACGAGGACCGGTCACTTGCTGCAACTAGCTGTCGAGCGCGAGCTTGATCAAGAGGCGACTGTCGTGACCAGCGCTCCCGGGCGGACCAAAACTCAGACTTCTGCGAAGCAGCTCGATCAGGGGGAATCCGAATGGCTTCCCGAAAGCGGCCCGCGGTTAGGTTGTCGATCAGTGACTTCAAACGTTCGGTTTCGCTATCGGCCGTTTCATCGCACGCGTCGCATCCGCAGATCGGGAAAGCAGTCGTCCACCAGCGCCCGAAACGGACTCGGAGCCCGGGGAAGGCCGAGAAAGCAACGACAATGGGCGCGGCACCGACGTCCCGCGGCACGAGGGTTACGCTCGGGCGCGCCAGTTTGCAGCCCTCTTCCAGCTCGGGGTCGAGACCATGCCCCTCCGTGCGCTCGACGTCGAACTCCAGCTCCAAGCGGTACAGTAACTCTGCTGCAACGTCGTGCAGGGATGCGAATCGCTCCGAGTTTGTCGCGCGCGAATAAGCTTTGAGAGGCGGGCCCTCAGCCCCCCACCGGTGTCCGTTCATCTATTCCATTATTCCATGTAGGGTCCAGAACCTGAGCGCTGGTTCCGCCCGAGTGACGCTGGGCAGGCTTGGCGCTGATGAGGCGATCAATCAAGTTTTACTGGGTTCACTGATCCAACTCGATCGGCTTGCGCCCGAGAATGCGTTCGACGTTGTCAGTGATGTTCGCTAGACGCCCTTCGCGAATCGCCTGCCATAGCGCGACGTGGGCCTCAGTCTCTGCCGATAACGCGCCGCTAGTTGAATATCGTTGGCCCGCTTCCTCGTCGGATATCTGCTGGAACGTGAGCTGCCTGCCAATTGCGGCTCCGATCTTCGCCGTCACTTCGGCGAAGCTCAGCGCTTCTGGCCCAGTGATCGGCAACGATTTTTCGTCGTACTCACGCGTGGTTAATGCCTCGATTGCGACGGCAGCGATGTCTTCGGAGTGAATGAGGGCTCTCCTGCCATCTCCGGTGGACGCGCGAACGATCCCCTCGGCCGATGAATGCCCTCTCACGCTCGCGGAGTGCGCGAAACGCCGGTCCCGTTTCAGACTGCGTCAACATGGCAATCACCTTGGTCCTGTCGGTGTCGCAGGAAAGCCGAAGGTTCCGTCGACCACTTCTACGAAGGTTCTCTCCTCGCGAAGAATGAGCTGCTTGCTCTGTGCCATTGCGAAATTCGCCCGCGCTTCCCGATCCGACCTCAGGCGCGTTCGGTAGGCCTCGTACGACGCAAGGCTATCGAATGCAATCAAACCCCAAGCCACATCATTCGTGCCTTCGTGTGGAAGAAAATAGCCGACCAGGTGACCACCGCATCGAGGAATGATGCGGCCCCAATTTTCGGCATACTTCTTGAACTCCTCTCGCTGGAACGGATCAATCTGGTATCGGATGAAGCAGGTGATCGTCATGTGCGTCCTCCTGGTGGTCTGTGTGGCGGCAGAATCTCCACAGCCAAGAATCAGGGCTGCACCGGTCGTTACGATACCCTCAATTGTCGCGCGGCGGCTTATCCGCCCGGTGGAGGTCTCTCTCAGATGCATATAGGGCAAGATTGCCAGTTGTGCAGCAACAACACTTTGTTTACGATCAAACTATGAATGTAGAACGAAATGCAGACGCTGCGGTCTGCAGAATTGCGGCTGCCATCGGTGAGCGGGCACGCGCCAGTATGCTCTACTGCCTAATCGACGGGCGTGCCCGGACGAGCACCGAACTTGCAGTGGTCGCGGACGTGACCCCCTCCACCGCCAGCGTGCACCTGCAGCGGCTGAAAACCCAGCGACTGGTAAAGGTCCTCGCCCAAGGGAAGCACCGCTATTACAGCCTGGACGGGGCTCATGTGGCGCTCGTACTTGAAGCACTAAGTGTGCTCGCCGGCGGCTCCCGCGACGTATTCGTGCCGAACACGCCAAACCGGCTGCGCGCCGCGCGAACTTGCTACGATCACATTGCTGGCACCCTGGGCGTTTCGCTGCATGACCGCTTGAGGGTGTTGGGGTGGCTGTCTTGCGGCTCAGGTGACGTAGGGGCTTACGACCTTACACCAGACGGAGCGAGAGGCTTTAAGGCTCTCGGTATTAACGTCGAGGCAACTCGGACGCTGCGCCGACGGTTCGCTTACGCCTGTGTGGACTGGAGTGAACGGCGACCCCACGTCGGCGGCGCGGTCGGTGCCGCTCTCCTGAACGTTGCTTTGAAACGAAAGTGGGTGGTTCAGGATCTCGACAGTAGAGCCCTAGGTGTCACTAGTCTTGGGCGACGAGAAATATTGACTCGATTTGGCCTTCAAGTTTGAGAAATTCCGAACGTCGGTCGCTGCACGGGAAAAGTCCGTGGCCCTGAAATAGACGCAGCTACACGTAAAGTGATCTTCTGCGCAAATGACTGCGGCAATTCTCGGATTTCCTCCCGAGTCATGGGCCGTCCGGAAATTATCGTTGGTGCTCTCGGGTCACACGGAGCTAGGTTTTTCACTGCAGAGTCACGAACTCTCAAACCCATCCGGTTGAAAACAGCAGCAAAAGATGGGTCAAACAAGGGTCACGATATTCTGAATCATCAGTATTCATACGCATTCGTGGGTTGTCATCTGCGCCGCAAAGTGGTTGAACTTGCGAAGAACGACGAGGCTGTCAACCGGAGGGTCGTAGGTTCGAGTCCTGCCTGAGGACCCATTCTTTCCAGTCAGTTAGCGGATCCCTTTGTGGAAGATGATGGCGATAGCGGGGAAAACTGGGGACCGAGCCGGTCGAGGATGCCGTCGGCCAGCGTGGGGTCGCCTATTTGTTCGTGCCACCGCGAGACCGGCGGTTTCTAGGTCAGGATCAACCGTGCCCCACCGATGAATCACGCTTCATCGCCCGACTTCGAACTGGACTCGGTCTTCCCGGAGTCAGCAGGGAGTGCACGAGGGTATCGGCCAGCCAGTCCTGGTATTTCTGAGAAGACCACCCACGCTCGCGCACCAGCATCCGGTACACATCCCTCCCAGTAAGCATCCAAAAGATATCCCGGGCGGTCCCGTGATCAAGTCCTGGTCGAAGCCGTCGCGCGTCGCGCAGGGAAATGATCATTCGTTCCTGCCTCTCATAGCGCAGGCGTTCTCGCTGCTGTTCCAGTTTTGCCAGCTCGGGTGCCACCACACCCGCACCTCGCAGTAGATCGAACGTCGCACTTTGCGCGTCGTGGATCTGTCTGGCGATAGGGGCCGTGCGCCGCAGGCGTGTTTCGGGATCGCTCGCGCCCAGCGCCTGCCGTACGGCGTCCTCGTAGTCGGCCCCAAAGGTGGACTGATCGAGAAGTTCAGTGAGAACTCCGGTCTTCGACTTGAAGATGGCATACACGCTTTGGGCAGATACCTCTGCTCTTTGCGCAATAGCTTCGATGGTCATTCCAGCATAGCCTTCGCTCTGCAAGAGCCGCCGGGTGGCTTCGACGATGCGTCGCCGAGTGTCGCCTGCCTGGCGCTGGCGAACTAAGGATTTGTAGGGGCGCTTTTTTATTCTGGGCAACGCCGAAATTATAGCATCCTTTAGTCAGTATAGTTATCTATACCCAATATGAGAAACCACATCAACACTGAGCTGGAGGGATCTGGGCGTCCGGGAACGGGCAGCAGCATGAAGCTCGTGGTACTGGGTGCTACAGGAGGGACGGGACTGGAGATCGTTCGGCAGGCGATCGAACACGGTCATTCGGTGACGGCATTTGTTCGCTCGCCGGATCGAATGAAGCCGTTTTGGGACCGCATCCACATCCAGCAAGGAGATCTGCTGAACAGTGCCGAGCTTGAACGGGTCATTCAAGGTCACGATGCAGTTCTTTCCGGATTCGGTCCTCGGGTGCCCGTGTCGAAAGCGGACGCGAACCTCCTTCAACAATTCGCCGTCGCTCTGACAAGTGCCATGCTGCGTGCCGAAGTCAGGCGCGTCGTAGTTGAGTCTGTAGCTTTCCTATTCCGGGATTCGATCGTGCCGCCAGCATACCTTTTAGGCCGGTTGTTTTTTCCTCGCACGGTTGCCGATGCGTCTGCCATGGAGCGGGTCTTGGGGGAGAGCGAACTCGACTGGACCATCGTGCGCCCACCCGAACTCACAGACAAGCTCTATACCGGGAAGTATCGCGTGCGAGAAGGCCACCTACCTCGTTTCGGTTTCAAAATCTCGCGCGCGGATGTGGCCGATTTCATGATCAAGGTGGCCGAGGATCGCTCCTCGATCCGCAAGATCGTAGGGGTCTGCAACTAGTCGGAAATTAGGTAAACATGACGCTCTATTCACTCGTTCTGTTCCTCCACGTCACGGCAGTGCTAAGTCTGTTCGCTGCCTTGAGCTTTGAAGTTCTGTCGCTGTTTCATTTGAGAGGAGCCCCCTCCTTGAGCGAGACTCGCCGTTGGATTGAGCCGGTTCCAGGCCTGCCCTTGGTTGCCGTGGGCTTACTGCTTGTCGTCTTCTTTTCCGGAGTCTACTTGGCCATGCGAATGTCGGCCTTAGACCTGGCGTGGCCAAAGGTAGCCGTTGGTGCTCTTCTGCTTATTACACTGTTCGGCGCGCTGACTGGCAGGCGCATGCGTGCGATCCGGCGGGCTTGCGCGGACGCGAAGGCGATCAACTCCCAACTGTTCAGCCGACTGCAGGATCCGTTCTTGAAGATCTCGCTCGGCATCCGAATCGTCGTTTTTCTTGGTATTGTCCTGCTCATGGGCGCCAAGCCAGACTTGTGGGAATCGATCAGCATTGTGGGAACTTCTGTGGTTCTTGGTCTCCTGTCGTCGCTTCTGGCCTGGCGTCGCGATGGGTCGTTGTCGGCCCCTAGCGCGGACCTTGGAGACTAGATGGAAAACGTCACGAGCCGATAGTGGAAAACATCACGCAATAGCATCCACCCACAACCGGAGTACAAAATGAAAAAAGGCGATGCATTTGTTGTTCCCGCAGAATCCAAGGCCGCGTTCCTGGAGGGAGCGGGCAAAGTGCATGTCTCAGCCATCGTGACGCACACTGGCGTCCACACCTGATGTTCTTCGCAACTGAAGCTGATCCTAAAGCATCGGGCGCAGGCTTGTCGGGCTCGCCTATCATCGCATTCAAGGATGCGCCGGAGCGGTCGATCGTATTTCTGATTCCGGTTGAGCAATGGTCAGACGGGACACCTGCTACCGCCGATGGGCACTGAAAGTGAGGGCCTCCCTGAGGAGATGAATCTCATGAAGATGGGCACGGTGTAGACGCACGTATCGCCAGCGCGAACGTCATGCATGTCCTGAGCAATGCAAGGCTAGGACCTTTCGTGTCCCGCCAATAACAAACGCTGCTACACTACGACTCCATAAAAGCGGAACACTCCGCGGTCGACCAGCTAACCAGGTTGATGGTAAGCCGTCTTTAGGCCTGGGGGGACGAAATGCGCGCGTTGAGGGCCATGGCCTGTTTCCTTGTCGTTTGCGGTATTGGCTTTTCCTTTGCGCGAAAATCCGCGGCGCCATCTTCGCAGCAAAAGTCCACGGCAGCTTTCTTTGCGCCTGCCGACGCGCAAAAAGTACGAGCTGAAATTCGCGCGGTTGAAAACGCCCTGCCCAAGATTCCCGACCGGGGTGCGGCTCTCTTTCTGCTGGCACGGCGATACGCACACCTCGGCGAATTGCAGAAGGCTTTGGCGCTGTTGAAAGACTGCGTGGCACTCGACGCCGGTTTCGATCCCGACCCTGGGGAATCTCGGTCGCTGCGAGCGCTGGCGTCAAACCCGGAATTCCGAGAGATGCTCGAAGAGGTGCACCGCCGCTATCCTCCCGTACACAAAGCGAACGTGGCGTTCACTGTGCCCGCGAATGACCTTTTCCCCGAGGGCCTGGCCGTGGATGCCGAGACACGGCTCTTTTACATGGGCAGTACGCACCGCCGGAAGATTGTGAAGTTTGCGCTGAATGGCAACGTGTCCGACTTTGTTAGTCAGGACGCGTATGACTTGATGCCCGTCGGAGGAGTTCACGTGGATCCGGTGGACCACAGCGTGTGGGCTTCAACAGATGCCGGCGAGAAGCACCGTCCGGAGCTTCTGCATTTCGACGCCCAAGGCAAACTTCTCGAGAGATACGCATCGCCCGGTACGATGCCTTACGATTTGAACGACTTGGTGCTCCGCGGCAGTCGAGAAATCTTCACGACCGATACAGAAGGGCATCACGTGTACCGCTTCGACCGCGCGTCGCATACCTTCAAGGACATGAAATTCTACCGTCCTGTTTTTTATCCGAACGGCATCACACTGTCCGGCGATAGCAATTTGCTGTTTGTCGCCGACATGCTAGGCATCATTCGCGTTGATTTGCTTACTAATGAATCCGAGGATGTGGACCCTGGTGCGCACGACACGCTGTCCGGAATTGACGGCCTGTACTGGAACAAGGGCGAATTTCTGGGCGTGCAGTATGGCACAGGAGCCTATCGCGTCATGCGATGGCAGCTTGCGCCGGATGGCCGCAAAGTTACCGGGAGCGAGACTCTCGAATATCGCACTGCCCTCGTGAGCGATCCGACGACCGGCGCAATCCTGGGCGACAAATTTTACTTCATCGGCAACACTGGAATCTATAACCTCGAGGACGATAAGATCGTTGATCCGACAAAGCTAGAGCCAGTACACATCGCGGTTGTCGCTCTGAAATGAAATTCGCTCTCAAGACCATCAAGAGGCCCTGAGTGCGATTTAGCGGGACAGTGGCGGGGCGCCACGGGGAATGGGGACTAGCGAAAAATTTTGCCGAAGGACGGGCATGGCAATGAAACTCTCTTTCGTGAAACCCAGACGCGAATTGCAGCCTTATATCGAACCGTTTTGGGTCCTGGAAAGCCCAACCGGCCTCCCCGCGGCTGATAAAAGCATGGCGGTGCCGAGTGGGTGCCCCAAGCTGATCATTCCGTACGAGAATTCGTTGGTGTCCATTGTCGAGGGTCGGCTCCAAGTAAGTCGCGAGGGCGTGTATTTCGTTGGGAACAGAGATAGTTCTGCTTGGATCCGTTCCAGTTCGCGGAGGACCGGGGTTATGGGGATCGAATTTTGCCCTCATGGAGCATTCCCTGTATTTCGAATTCCAATGCAAGAGACAGTAAACCAGCTTTTTGAATCGGAAGCATTGTTCGGCTCATGGGGCAGGGAGCTTCAGGAAACCCTTTGCAACATTGACAATGCAGGCAAAAGGCTGGACTTCATACAGAACCGGTTGGTCACTCTGCTTCACAAGAACGGTGGTGACAACGGTCTCATAGATTTTTGTGTCAGAGTTGCTTCTGAATTGGTAGAACGGACAAGGTCGCACCGCCGAAACTGGCGGGCTCCGTTTCAACCTATGTCAACTCCAATCCAGTCAGCCGAAATTAAAGCCAGAAGACTCGCTAGTTGCAAGCTGTTCTTGTTCTTTCATCACGCGATGGATTTCTTTCACCCGCTGCTCTTTTTCTGCTAGCAGGCGCGCGATTTCTTGAGTGAGCGCCAGGAGCTTTGCCGGGTCTTGTTCCTTGGATGCTAGGGCGCAAAGTTCCATCCACTTTTCTTGATTTTCCATAAGGGTCTGGCCAAAAGCAGACTTGGGGGACCCTCCCCCAGACGGAACCGCCCCCAAGTCATCGCGCAGCCCAGATGGGGCGACTGGCGCGGCTTTCGTACACACGGAAGGGTATATCACAGAAGGGTCGTTTGCACTATTCATTGCCAGACAGAGAGCGGTAGCGTACACAGTCTGAGGCAACCAGAAAAGAACGAATGTCATTCTAAGTGTCCGCGACCTTAGGCGTGAGCCAAGATCGTTTGGCCTCGGAGATCTGACCTCGCGCCAAGGTCGCACCATATTTCATCAGCTTGCCTTTAGCGGGGTCCTGTCGCTTTTCTCAACTCGTCCAGTTCTGCGAACAATCCTCGAATACGCTCACGCCTCTTCTCGTATTCCGCAATCTCGGTTTCCATGTGCTTAGCCCGAGCCCCGTTTCTGTAAAACTCAGTCTGCTCGTTGTACAGTTGCGCCGGTTCGTTCCTGATCTGGGAGGATCTGTCGTTTCGCGGTGAAATATCGCTATCCCCCATGACAAAATTATGGGTACTGCGGGGGACACCTGCAATCAGGGAAAATGCGTATATCTCGTATCTGGTATCGTCCGTCCTCCACTTCGCCGCCCTATCACAGGCGAAATCCGCGCGATAGCAGTTCATGGTGTGGGACATTCATAGGCGGAAATGTCAACTGCTCGTTTGTATTCATCTGAGCAAGCAATTTCAAGTGAGAATCTATTATTTCTCCGCTGAGACCAAAATCTGACAGGATCGCTCGTGTCTCTTTTTCGGATCGGTACCCCCGCACGGAATTTGAGTCGTGTTGAGGCCGCGCCACTCGAATGGCAACTTCATCGTTATCCAGACGACTCACGCTAACGATTACGAGCATAGCCTGTATTTGGACGGTCTTTTCTATTCGCCAATGTCGCGCTCCGCAATCGTGCGCAGGGTGCTCAGCATGTGTAACACATCGTGCAGGGCGAGTTGTTGGCCATCCGATGGTTTTGAAGAGCCGTCTGCGATTTGGTCAAGAACCGCGCTTTGGGCTACGGCAATCCGTTGGAGTAGTTTTGCGGGGTCAAGCTCTAATATGGCCGCTTCGTAGAGTCGTTTCCATTGCGGAGCATGAGGGGCGTGAATATTAATAATGTCGCCCATGTGAATCCTTATAGGCGGCGCGGCTGTGGAACGCAACCTTTTTGTTTTCTGTGCGCTAGCGCACGATGAGCGCACGCGCACCGTGTGGCGAACATAAGGCGAAACTGATAAACTCCGTTCGTGGACGGGTCCCGCTTGACAAGGTCGTTCAGCCCAACGAGCGCCAATTTTCGGACGTAAAAGCGCTGGAGATAACGCCCGCCAAATTGACTAAGCTCGTTTCGGCATTCGCTAACAGCGAAGGCGGCGATCTCTATGTCGGAATTGGTGAAATCGATGCCGCCAACAATATTAGAGAATGGCGGGGCTTTATCAGGGACTTTGCCACAGCCGTTTGCGCTCTTTAACGCGAGTATACCAAGAAGGTATATTGAAACCACGAATGTCGCCCGCCAGGTGCGGGAGTCCTCCGGTAGCGAGGGCACTCACTTGTAGCGATAGAGGACTGCTTTCTCGATCTTGATCGAACCTGCATCGAAGCGCCAGTAGTTGCCCTGATCGTTTTCGTCACCGTTCAGGCGTCGCCCAGGTCTCCACTTACCATCTTCATATACCCCCTCATCGATGGAGGCGTACCCGAGCTTGAACGGGCTCGACGCGCGGGCCGTTATGAGGACGCGAAAGCCTTTACCGACACCGAGGAACTCGTCCTGTCCGGTGGCGATGATCAGTCCGAAGCCTTTTTCTGAATGGTCGCCAAAGATCTCGTCCAGGCTGACGTGGATTGTGTAGCCCTGCATGCTGCACTCGACGGACGGATGCTCCCGCGAAAGAGAAAAGCCGTGGACGTTGCCCTTGCTCTGCTGCTCGAGAAGAATGGGAGCGACGGAGGCGATGGCGCTATAGCTCGCACCCAGGTCGGTCTTCTGTTCGGCGTTGAATGAGTCGATGGCGAATGGCGAGAACCCGATAGCGGCGTTTTCGCCGACCGCATAGAAGGCGTTGGCGCCTCCGGAGCTCCCACCGCTGGTCTCCGGAATAAAGAGTGGATTGTCGCTACGGTGATAACGATTTGCCCAATACGAAAAGTTAGGCAAGTAGATGTCGGGGGAATAAATGTCGATGGCGGAGCCGGCTGCCTTCCAGATATCAATAACACGCGGCTGAGGACCTCCACTTGGATAGTCGCCCGGAGCCGTGTCTTCACTCGCCAGCCATGTGTTCACGTACATGGGAAGTTCGTAGGAGGCTTTACCCTTGGTGGTCACCGCTTGGATATAGCGGGCATAGTTCCATGCCATGAAGATCTCGTCCGCGCGTGGGGTGTCGCCAAACACCTGCGCCCATGTGCCGGATGTCTTCTCGCCCTGCTGCCGCCAGAGTTCGCAGAGTTCGGGATCGAGCGTGTCCCGATGGACCTTGAGGTATTCGATCAGCTGCGGAGGTACAGCGGCGGCGAAGGCTTGTTCGGCCGCAGAGGAGTGGTCGCGGCTATCGCCGAGGACGCCGACCTCGTTCTCTACTTGCATCATGACGACTGTGTGTTCGCGGATATCGACCTCGCGAATGTGCTGCATGACCGCGGCGAAGGCTCGGGCGTCGGCGTCGCGGGTGGCATCTGAGAAGCCCGCTATGGTGCTAAGGATATTGGCCTCGTTGTTACGGAGCACGACGCGCGGGAAGCGTTTCGTATCCTGTTTGACCCAGACAGGCGCGTAGCTGGACATGCCGTTCTTCCATGAGGCGAGCCAAAGGAGGACCACACGCAGGCGCTGCTCGCGGGCTTGCGCAAGCAGGCCATCAATGAGAGTGAAGTCGTACTTTCCATCAGCCGGTTCGACAAGCTCCCAGGATATGGGCGTCAAGACCGTGTTGAGTGGAATGGCGGCGAGGCGAGGCCAAATTGGCTTCATGTATTCCAGGCTGGAGGAACTGGAATTGTGAAGTTCGCCGGCGAGCATCAGAAAGGGCTTGCCGTCGACAACGAGCTGCAGGGTAACTCCACGTTGTTCCAGGTGCGGCAGGTTTGCGTCTTGCGCGCAGATCGCGATCGGGACGACCAGAAACGCCGCAACGGATACTGCCACGGACGTCAGCCATCGGGCTCGCATAGTGGCCGCCATTCTGCCAAATCTCAACAAGATCTGTCCACCTGCGGCTCTAGGCCCATCTCGGTTCAGCGAGTGCGTGCGCAATCGCGCGGCACCCCGCCCAAGTCCAGTTTCCAGTTTGCCGACGATCCCCGTTTTGTGGACACTAGCGCGTTTTCCCAGTACGAAACTTCCTCCCAGCCGACTTTTGTAGTGGTATCGAACCAGCTAAAGACCAAGTCTGCACACCGGCCCGGTCGTGACCAAAACTACGTGCAGAGCCCAAGGGGATCCAAACCTGAAACGTCAAAGAACGCTTCATTGCGAGAACTTATTGTCCTTGGTGTCACGAGGCTCCCTCGAAGTTACGACTTTCGCTGGCGCACCTTCGACCTTCAAGGGGCGTAACGCGCAAAGACCAAAGACCAGGTCGTGCCCTTTCACTTTAGCCGCGTGGCAGGAAAAGCATGCTTTGAGCGGTGCCTGGTCCACTGGCTTGCCCCAACGAATCGCGCGAAACCCCAACCGCTCGTTGCGGCGTACTTTTTCGAGTCCGTGACCATAATCTGAACCACCGTGGCACGCGCGGGAACGAAAGCTCCGTCGACACCGGTCACCGCAACGTGTTTCCCAGCCACCTTGGCAAGGATGGTGCCGTCGGGAGATGGGAGTATCCCCTCCCGATACGCCTTCATCGCTAGAGCGTTTCCGAGAATGCCCGCAACTCGTCGAGGCTGCCCGCTTCGTGAGACGGGGCGACCAACTCCCACTGCCGGTATCCAGCAGGGATTGTGACGCCGAAGATCGGAGAGGCCTCTTGGTCGGCATGCCCGCCTGCCAGTGCCCTTGACGCGATATCGCCCGTGACCATCGCGGCTGCAACTACCACAAACGCGACCGCTTCGGTGTCTTCATGGTTAATCAACAGCTACCAACGGCCGGCGTGAGAGCCGCCATCCACGTGAAGTATCTCTCCGGTTACTTGAGCTGCCTGTGCCAGGTAGAGAACAGCGTCGACAACGTCTTTTACGTCCACAACTTTCCCCATTGGCTGCAAATGCCTTCAGAGAGTCCTTGGGATCACCCTTGTGCAGCGGTGTGTCCACGACGCCCGGGGCTACGGCGTTAAAACGAATGCCTTCTTTTGCATACTCGATTGCGAGACTCCGCGTTACTGTATTCAGGCCGCCTTTCGTAATCATCGAAACCGAGGCGTTTACTCCGGTGATTGGCTGATCAGCAAGCGCCGCAGTAATGCTTACAACATTTCCTGATTTCTGTTTCAGCATCTGTTTCACAGTGAGCTGAGTTATGTAAAGAAACCCCAGCAGGTTGGTCGAAACCAGGGCACTGAAGTCCTCGGTGGTAAAGTCTGTGAAGGGCTTGGTGCGGTAAATTCCGGCGTTATTCACCAGAACATCAATGGTTCCGAAGTCATCGATCGCTGCTTCGACTACCTTGGCAGCGGTCTCCTGTCTACCGATATCGCCATCAATAACAACCAGGCTGGGTGAGGCAGTCAACGATCCAGTGGCATCAAGAGCGGTCGCGACGACGTTATAACCCTGCTTCAGGAAGGCTTCGACCAAACCCGCGCCAATACCGTGCGACGCCCCCGTGATGATTGCTTTTTTCTTGTTTGACATACTTAACTCGTGTATGAAGGTTCGGATCCAGTGCGTGTGGCGGGCTACGTCTCAACGGTTACCAGTTGGCGTTCTAGCGACCTCAGCCGGCGCGCCGCGCCTGCAGCTCCTCGCGTGAACTAGCGACAAAATCCCGGACCAATGCGGCGATCTCATCTGCAGCAGTGTCCAATGCGAAATGACCGGCGTCGAGAACGTGAACTTCAGCTTTCGGTACATCCTTGCGGTAGCGTTCCGGCTCGCCCAGATCGAACGAGAGGTCATACTTGCCCCAGATCACCAGCAGGCGCGGTTGCTTTTCGCGCATCCATGCTTGCCACTTCGGATAGGAATCTACGTTGGTTCGATAGTCGTAAAACAGGTCGCTTTGAATCTCGGCCTGGCCGGGCTGATTGAGAAAGTAAAATTCATCGGTCCACAGATCGGGGTCGTAGCGTTCCACGTTGGGATCATTTCCAACATGGCGCGTTCGCGTCGTAGCTAGCGAGAGGAGATTTGTGCGAAGCGTGCTTTCGTTGGCAGCGCGATCGGCCCAAAAGGCCCGCCGTGACTTCCAATTCGCTCCTAGGCCTTCGTTGTGCGCCACCGCGTCCTGGACAATGAGTGCTTCGATTCGGTCCGGATGGGCCAAGGCCATGCGAAAACCCACCGGGCCGCCGTAATCCTGCATGTAAAGCGTGTAGCGCGACAGGCCGAGCGCCTCGGTGAAGTGATTCATGATCTCGGCGTAGTGATCGAACCTGTACGCGAATTTTTTCGCGTCTGGCCAGTCGCTGTGTCCGAAGCCCGGGTAATCGGGTGCGACAAGGTGATAGCGATCAGAAAGGCGGGCGAAGAGCGGCTCGAACATCCGCGATGAAGAAGGAAGTCCGTGCAGCAGCACAAGCGTCGGCGCGCCTTTCGGGCCGGCCTCTCGGTAAAAGATGGAGAGCTCATCTATCTGTATCGTGCGATACAAAGTCGGGTACTTCATGGGACGTTCCTTTCCTTGGGCTAGGGCCAACAATTGAAATGAAGCGAGGATTACAGAAACAACCAGTGTTATGCAGAGGACCTGCGAGCATCGGTTCCAACGTGGCAGTATGAAAAGACGCATCGCTTAGCTCCGCTCATGCAAGCTAGTCGAACCAGTGCTCGCAGTGTTTTCCATTCTTGCGTACTTCACATCGTCAGAACCACGCGGAACTGTGCTTTGCCGCTCATCATTCGCGCGTAAGCTTCGGCCGCTTTTTCGAGCGGATATGTTTCGATCATGGGACGCACGCCGGTTTGTTCGGCGAAGTTGAGTGTGTCCTCGGAATCGGCCGCAGTTCCCGCGGCCCAGCCCTGAATCGTTCGGCTACCACTGATGAGCTGTACCGGTGTGACCTCGATGGGATCGAATGCGGCACCGATCACTACGAGCTTGCCGTTCGGGCCCAGACCGTCGATCAGCTCGGACATGGCTTTCGAACTCGGGGCTGTCGCCAAGATTACCCGTGCCCCGCCCAACCTTTGCAATGCTTCGGCTGCGTTCGTCGATTTGCTATCGATGTACACGCTGGCTCCGAGTTTCTTCGCGAGCGTAGCGGTCTCGGACCCGCGCCCGATCGCCACGACCTTATAACCAAATTTGTTCGCGAATTGAATCCCGAGGTGACCAAGACCGCCGATTCCTTCCACCGCAACCAGGTCTCCGGGGAACGCACCGCTATGCCGCAGCGCGTTGTAGGTGGTAATTCCGGCACAGAGCAGCGGCGCTGCTTCGGCATCGCCTAGAGTTTCCGGTATGGGCACCAGTGCCTCCACGGGAGCCACCATGTATTGCTGGTATCCGCCGTCATAGCTGATGCCCGGAATTTTCAGGTTTCGGCAATTGCGAAAATCTCCGCGCCGGCATTCGCGACACGTGTTGTCCTGGCCGCCGTGCCAACCGACACCGACGCGCTGTCCCCTGTTCCACTCGGAGACGCGGTCGCCCAGTTCATCGATGACGCCCGCCACTTCGTGTCCTGGAACGCGCGGGTACTGAATTCCGGGCCAAGAGCCCTCTTTCGTGAACACGTCACTGTGGCAGACGCCACAGGCTTCCACCTTGATGCGCACCTGTCCTGGATCCGGCTTAGGGATCTCACGCTCGACGATTTCGAAATCTGCTCCCGGTTTAGAAATCTGTGCGACCTTCATTGGTGCCACCGCTGGTTTGACCGCGACTCTGAGCGTTGCCATAGATCCTCCTATGAATTGACGGCCTTGGTGTTCGTAATCTACCTCGCAGGCTTCGACGATTGCTAAGTCACATTGCCTTCAGATACGTTTACCTTGGTGCGTAGTTCGTGAAAATGTAATCTCTTGCGGTTACAAGCGGTGGGCACTGGTAACAAACTTTCCTCCCGAATGAGGCGTCGCTCCCGTAAGGCTTGAATGTGTCAGACGCTGGGTCATACAAAAACGGTGCATATCCCCATCCACTCGTGTCCGCGAATCTCTTGGAATCCTTCTCGATGAACGAAACCGATTTCAGAGTGTGGGGCACCTCCACAAAATGGGGGGACACAGGGTTCCTTTTTTGCGACCACTCGATCTTTGCAACGGCGACGCCATCGGAAAAAGACTTGCTATTGCCGGGAAGTACCCTCTCTACCCCGCCACCTCAAAAATGACTTCCAGCTCGACGGGGGCGCCGAGCGGAAGGCTCGCGACGCCATACACCAAGCGGCAAGGGGCCTTGTTTTCCCCAAAGACGTTTTGCAGCAAGTCCGAAGCGGCATCAGCGACTTTGGGCTGATCGCGGACATCTCCCGAAGTGGCCACCGAGACACCGAGCCGGACGATGCGCGTCACTTTGTCAAGTGATCCCAAATGCCGTCGCGCGACAGCGAGGACGTTGAGCGCCGCGAGGTGAGCCGCCTTGCGCCCCGCTTCCACATCGATCTCCGCTCCGAGGCGCCCGATGACTTTCGCCCGGCGGCCTTCGGTGGGAAGCATCCCGCTCAGAAAAAGCAGATTGCCCGTCTGCACCGCTTCAGCATATGTGCCGAACGGCTCAGGCGGAGCCGGGAGCTTGATATCAAGTTCTTTCAACCGCTGCTCGGCGCTAGCTGGTGGAGGGCTTTTCAGGATTGCTGATTGTGCTTTCGAATTTGCATTCATTTGTCTCTGTCCCACTAGATTGAAATCGATGTTGCCGGCGGTGGCGTGGCAAGGTAGCGACCATCTCTCGAGCACCGACCGCTCGGTTCAACTAATGCAATGGTCTGAATACCGCGCATCTCGGCCGCCAAAAGTTCCGGTTGTTCCCACGCCGCGAAGTGATCACCCTTGGTCGACAGCGTGGACGCAAATAAGATTGTCAGAGCTCCGCAAATGCAGCACACCACTGCTGTTTGGGAGGAATCATTGCGCTTGTGGTGCTTTGCAGGACAGATCTGCTCGGTGAAAATCGTCAGGGGAGGCTCGTGTTCTCCGCCGGAGCCGGCATTACCGTCATTCCTGTGCGTTCTCGACCTTGGCTGTTGCCGACGTGACATCCCCGACTGCCTTCCCGCACTCTCGCGGGACAGAATTCTGAAAGAACGAGAAACGGTCTCGAGGCGAAATCCGAGCAGGGCACTAATGCCCACAAGTTTGCACTCGCGTGGCAAATCTTGTCAA